>Ga0194055_10000501_pt1 | contig 31593 bp, 26 predicted proteins | sample SepL449m_MetaG_FD_155482 | JGI IMG/M metagenome (GOLD analysis project Ga0194055, IMG submission 155482) | Anoxic zone freshwater microbial communities from boreal shield lake in IISD Experimental Lakes Area, Ontario, Canada - Sep2016-L442-9m | ecosystem: Environmental > Aquatic > Freshwater >... | reverse complement strand
CACTGCGGGCGTCATCTCACGTGCCAACTCCGGCGGAATTTCTCTTGAGGACGACATGCCGATGAATCTTGCAAATTCCTCGAAGTGCGCGAAGATCGATTCTCGAGTTCGGGGTGTGAACGGTTACGCGCGTGTATTCTTCGGAATTTTGTAATTGGGAAGTGAGATCCCTTCAACAACTTCTTCGCTTCGATCACACTGCTTACCGTTGTAAAGATCTGCCCAGTCCGTTTCTGTGGATATCGAAATTCCAAAAAGTGCGGGAGAGTATCCCCAACGTGCAAGGATGTATCGCAGGCGATGCTGTGTTTTTCGTTCGCATTCTGGATTTGTCATAAACTGCGATGCGTATTCCACTGGCCCGCCGTTTTCTTTTCGATAGGGGCTGGTAGCCCACTCTGAATCGGTTACGGTCGAAAGCTGTCCGTGGTTTGTTACAAATAGAAGAATATAGATCCCGTGACGTTCTGCCGCTGCGATGATTCGATCCAGCTGAGCGGCATGGATCTGGTTGTATCTCCCCAGACCATCATAGCCGGGGTAACTCCGTGACCATTCGGTCCCGAGCCACCAGGGGGTCATCCAGATCGAACAAAAGTTCTCATTGTTCGCCTCCATTTTTTCAAACCAGCGCTCGTACGCAAACGTACGTTCCTCAAGCAACGAAAGATGGACCTTCACATTTTCGGGCTTATTGTCGCGCCACCTGGCATCGCTCGGCGAACGGGTCACATGGCCGAGTGGGTAAAAAAATGAGCCATTCGAGAATTCAAAATACTGGGGATCCGTTGTGGAAATCTTGACAAACCCCGGCTTTTGTGTGGGCGTGCACGTTGTTGTACCCGCGAGCTTCTGCCGATAGGATCCGGCCGTTGCCACGAGCTCCCATTCATAGGTGCCACTCTGGGTTGGGGTCCAGCGAATTTCCCAGTGTTGTCGGCCTGTATCGCGAGCGACTTCACGTCCGTGGTCAAAGACGACATTATAATCGCGTAAAAAAAAGGCTGGATGACTGGCTGTCGATCCGTCTGGGGCAACGAGGTTCAATTCGACATCAATTTCGTCGGGATCAAATGGGTTGCCGTCTGTTATCGCGAAGTCGAATGGAATTCGCACCGGGGTCCATTGCTCAATAACTGTGGGGAATTTGTCCTTGAATAGCAGTTCTGCAGCATTGTCATTGCTGCATCCAATTGTGAAAAAGCTGCTAAAACAAACGATCGTAATTACAAACATGCCCCGAGTAGCGTTGGAATGGATGATTCTCATGATTCTTTCCGTCCATCGACGGACGCATTCAAGCGGTGAATGATAAAACGGACCAGCAGCGCGAGTCCGACTACCCCTGCAATGATGTCATTCATGACCAGCCAGATCGTAAAAGGAGGCCATGGTTCGGGCTTCTTTACGCGGATCGGGCGGTATTTTTCTCTTCTCGTTTCTCGATCGTTCAGGTACTTGATTACTTCGGGGTTCCCCACAAACGAAGTAGCATGAAAGATGCTCTCTTGAGGAGGCATCATCAGCCGCTCTGCCTGAAGTTCAACAAGACTGGTTGTTACAATCGCATTGTCGTCTTGATACGTCGAAACCTGATATTGCTTGAAAAGCGGTCCGCAATCCTCAATGGTCATAAAGTCAGTGACCTCTGCGACTGCTCGGACATGGCGCACGTTACTGACGACTTCTACTGTCTGTCCCCAGACAGGTAAATACGCGTGGTCCTTTGAAAGCTTCAGCTCAATAACGGAAGCGAATTTGCTCCCCGGAAGCTGGCGAACAGCACAAAGGGAGACAATATTTGGCGCAGCAACAATTCCCGGTGCTGTTGTTTTCGCGTCATCATTGACGAGTTCCAGCTTCCAGGCATCCATCGTCTTACCTTCGAAATTCAAAAATTCCAGCAGGGTCTTTTCAGCTCCAATAGCATTCAGAATCGTGTCATACGGTTCAAAATATGCGATCGCCTCGTGTTTGCCTCGGTGAATGGTCACATGGTCTGGGGGAAAATAACCAGTAGTCTGTTCGCCGTCATTCCAGTTGAATTGAAATGCTGTCGAATTCGCCCTGGAATGTGGAGAGTTCTTGCAGACACAGTCGTAAAGCCTTCCTTGCCATTGTAGTACACGCCGATGTTCAGTTGTTTCCAGTTTCGTTCGTTGCTTATCTGCCCAAGTAAAGACCGAGATTTCCACAGACAGATCTGTGAACCGTGACTTTTGCCGTTTGACGTTTTCTATCAGTTCGGTCTTGAGCGATTCTTGAATTCCCCAACTCACTGACGGGAGCGTGAGAAGTGCAATAAAGAGGCCGAATAGATGAATTGGGGTTCGTCGAGCGGTCAAAGTGTCCCTTTCGGGAAGTATACGGTGACGGTTTGAGCGGAGCTTGATCAGTTCTGGATAAAGACATCCACTGAATCAAAATCTGCCGAAAACTCACCATCGCTGGCTGCAGACAGTGTGGCACAAATCGCGTCGGATTGATCGACGAGCGACGGGTCACTTTCCACAGAAAGAAATGTCCAATCCTTTTGTCCTGGTGGAGATACAGTGCTGGAAAAGCAGTTGCCTTTCTTGATGTAGTCAATTTTCAAATTTCCGCTTCCGCTTTTGACTCGAACGGCACCCTGTAGAATGATTTTCGCCGGCTTCGTTGTAATCGCGCGACGCGTACACAGAACACTCCACCCCCCGGTTCCCTCCATGCGAACGATCGATGACTCCCGTTCCTTGATGACGTTATGAGTCCCCCGTTTTGCCTTGAAGACGTGCTTCCAATCCTTCAGTCCCCCTGTTTCATTCACGTCTTCGAATGTTCGAGCGGATGTCAATCCGGCCGGGACAAGTTGCGAAGCAACCCGCATGGAAACATCGTCAATACGAACGAGTCCTTCACCACCAAGTCGAATGGCTAGCATCGCGGAAGAATCCTGTTCGGCGGCGCTAAAAAAGTGGATTCTGTGCCACTCCTTTGGCTTCGGACTGATTCGGATCATTGTGGACCGATCAGTCGTATCGTCTCGCGAAAACTTGGTATAAATGAACGGTTCGCCATCCTTTACTAACTCCGTCTGTACCCACGCTTCACACTCAAGTACCGTTCCACTCGAAACTGAGGTGGCATTCGTTTGCACTTCGGCAGCGCCACCTGCACCTGCGACCACGAGTGCCAGCTTTCCTGACTGCGCTGTTTCCGCAGCTTCGTGTTTGTATTCCCCCGAAACGACCGAAAACGACCAGTCACGTGGCATGCCGTTTCCATCCAGTGGCTCCTCGATTCCTGGATTAGTGACGAGGTTTTCTGTGACTTGATTTTGGCATCCGCTGACGCCTGAAGTCAGTATGAATCCGACTAGCAACATCCAGAGCCTATTTGACAGGCGCATATTCAAACTTCCTTTATGATTTCACGGGCAAGACATCCGTAATGGCGGTTTCCGCGGAGACATGCGTCAACCCGTGGACGGTCTTTTCCCAAAAATGTGGATTTCGAATCAACTGAATCGCTCCCTTCCAGGCCGCGACAGAAGCTAGCGTCCAATAGAGTGGGGAAAGCAACGCCGCAAGCCAGAGGTCGTGATAGTTTCTTTTCCGGCATGCCAGTAAATTGATTCCCACAAAAAAGCCGTTTGCGATAAACATCAGGATGGATGCACAAAACGCTACCAGCGAAATTTGCGACCAGACAGGATCTTCGCCTGGACCGAGGAACAGCATCTTCCACGCAATCCGGTATTCATCCCGGCTACCCGCGACGACGACCCAAAGGCTTCGACCTTCAATCAAGTCAATAGAGAGTAACCCAAGATAGGCAAACGAAATGGCCCAAAGAACAAGGTTCAACAACTGCATGACCGCGACACCACCAACCGTCAACAGGAAATACAAGGTCTTGATGTAACCAAGATTCTGTAGTAGTGCAAATGGATGTTTGGTATGAACAAAATGCGTTTGCATGTAGCCCTTAATCCAACGCGAGCGCTGACGGATCCAGTTGCCAACTTCCGTATTGGCCTCTTCCCAGGTCGTCGAATCCAGCAGCATCGTCCGGTATTTGCGAATGGAAAGTCGAATGCCAAGATCACAGTCTTCCGTTACGTTGAACGGATCCCATCCCCCCAATTCCTGCAGGATCTTCGTCCGAAAATGGTTGGAAGTTCCTCCCAGCGGAATGGGAGCATTCAGCAATTGCAAACCTGGTAGAACCATGTCAAACCAGGCGGTATATTCCAAAGCAAAACTACGAGTAATGAAATTCTCGCGTGCGTTGAAATAGTTGAGCTTCGCTTGCAGGCAGGCGACGTTCGGTCCGGCATTTCGAAACGCGTAAACGGCCTTGAGAAGCTGATCAGGCTCGGGCTTGTCTTCCGCATCAAAAATCACAACGAATTCCCCCCGAGCTCGTGCCAAGCCGTGATTACAGGCCTTTGGTTTTGTACGTGGGTGACTGGGGGCGACCAGTACAACATCGAATTCAGGGCCGAGCTCAACCGCGCGGACAGCCTGTGTGGTCAATTCGTCGTCTTCTTCGAGCAATAGCTTGATATCCAGCAATTCGCGCGGGTACTGAAGCTGCGAGATCGACTTGATAATGCTGCCTGCAACATTAGCCTCCCGGTAGAGCGGCACCAAGATTGTGAATACGGGGAGATCTGACGCTGAGGTTGCCTCAACCTCAGCGGTCGATACTTTGATTTCTGGTTTCATGAAGATCGAAAGGAGCACCACGAAAAATCGAAACATGACGGTGACGGCCAGGCATAGCGACAGCGACAAGATCGCGGCAGTGATAAGGGCGAGTGGACCACACAACGCAAAATAAATTGCGAAATCGACGACCACAGCCAGCATGAAAGCGTGGTTCAATGACCAGACAGAGCGAGCACAGGCTTCGCCTTCACGGTCCGAATAAGCAATTGCCAGCAAATCCAGTGGGAGTTGCTTTGGAGGAGGTGCAGAAAGATTCATTCAGCGCCTTGCCTCATGGGCTCTTGAGGTTGATCACAACCAACGTCACAGACAACCGGACTCAGTTAGTCCTCTCCGGAGACACCCTACTCCACCTGAGCGCTAATTGCAACACTCGAACGCAGCGAAATTGATCTCGACACAACATTGTGGCGAAATTAAGACTCAAGGATCGCGTTGCAATGCATTTTTCTGTCGCAAAATCACCGCGATTGGTCGGTAAAATGACTGTGGCGAGTGTTTCGTCACTTCGCCGTCAATTGGCGTTTCGAATGGCTTGGCGAATTTCGCGTTGGTCGGCATGCTTCTTGATTTTATCCCGTTTGTCATATTCTTTTTGCCCACGTGCAATCGCAACGGTCACTTTGACAAACCCACGCGTCAGATGAATATCGAGGGGAACGAGCGTCAAGCCTTTTTGCTCAGCAGACCTGGCGAGTCGGTCCATTTCTCGTCGATGCACCAGCAGCTTTCGTTGACGCTTTGGATCATGATTCAAATACGTTGCCTGTGGGTATTCGGCGATGTCGGCACCAACCAGCCAGATTTCGCCGTTTTCCACTCGTACGTACGCATCTTCGATCGCGATCTTGTTGTTCCGGATGCTTTTGACCTCACTTCCGCGAAGCGCAATCCCACACTCCAGTTGCTCCAGCAACTCATAATCGTGCATTGCCTTCCGGTTCCGGCAGACGACGCGTGACAGCGAGTAATCCGGGTGTGATTCAGGGTTCTTGGCCATGGCAATCAAGCGGTGTGATGACGGAGAATGGTTTCCAGACAACGGTGTTCATTCTACCTCGAAGTGTCGGGTAGGGGAAACAGGTTGCGTCGGAGTAACTTTTCGTACTCTCGACGGAAGGACCGCAAAGCCCTTGTGCGGAGTGGCAAGAACGTGCGGCAACGGTCAGAATCAACGCTGGCTAATACGATGTCCGCTTCAACCCACCACGAACCTCGTGACCGAGCAGGAGTACCCGCGATGTCTCGCTTGCACAAATCTGACCGCCGAATGTTTCTCAAACAGGCCGCACTGGGGGCCTTCGCAGCCCCAGCGTTTATTCGCAACCTGACCGCAGCCGCGCCCAGCGAAGTCGTCAGACACGCCAGTTTCGGGGCGTCAGGAATGGCTGGTGCCGATCTGGGGGCCATCATCAGCCACCCGAAGGTCAAACTGGTTTGTGTCGCAGACGTTGATATTGCTCGCGCCGAAGCATTGAAGAAGCAGCACCCGGATTTGCGAGTCTACCAGGACTGGCGCGAACTGCTCGACAAGGAACACAAGAACCTGGACTCGGTCAACGTTTCAACTCCAGACCACATGCATGCTCCGATCGGAATGGCGGCGATGCAGCGTGGCCTGCACTGCTACGGTCAAAAGCCTCTGACGCACGACGTTTTTGAATCTCGCCAACTCAGCAAGATTGCCGCCGAGAAGAAGCTGGTCACACAGATGGGGATTCAGATTCACTCGTCGTCCGAATATCGGACGGCGGTGGCACTGATCCAATCGGGAGCGATTGGCAAGGTCAAAGAAGTTCATTCGTGGAGCAGTAAGAAATGGGGGGATTCGGCACCGCTTCCAAATCGCGAAGACGCGGTCCCTGAATCATTGAATTGGGATCAGTGGCTCGGGGTCTGTGCCAGCCGTCCGTTTATCGGCGGTGGCTATTACCACCCCGGGAACTGGAGAAAGCGACTGGATTTCGGCACTGGAACGTTTGGAGACATGGGTTGTCATATCTTCGATCCCGTCTTCAAGGCGATGGATCTGACAGCACCACTGACAGCTCTTTCGAAAGGCCCCGCCCCTTCTGCGACGAACTGGGCGAATGATGCTGAGGTCCAATTCACGTTCCCTGAAACCAAGTTTTCGGTCGGTCCGACGTTCCCGATCACCTGGTACGACGGCGACAAGCGTCCCTCAAAAGAAGTGACGGGGCCATACCTCGGCGACAAGGGACTGCCAGATCAAGGTTCCCTGTTTATCGGCGAAAAGGGTGCGATGGTTCTGCCACACGTTGCCCAGCCAATTCTTTTGCCGGAAAAGCAGTACGAAGGATTTGAACGTCCGCAAATTAAGGGAGACAATCACTGGCATCAATTCGTGAATGCGGTCATGGGAAATGGGACCACACTGGCGCACTTTGGTTATGCTGGTCCGCTCACGGAGAGTGTCTTGCTGGGTGGTGTCGCCACTTACTTCCCGAATCAGAAGCTGGAGTGGGATGCCGCGAACCTGAAGTTCAAGAACCAGCCAGATGCGGCTCGCTTGATTCGACGCACCTATCGCAAAGGCTGGGAAGTCGCGGGTCTGAGCGACGTCTGATGAAATTGTGATTGAGACCACCTGCCAGAGAATCCGGCAGGTGGTCTTCTTCAACGAGGGATTGTGATGCAGCGAAGAAGCTGGCTGCGAAACATGGGCGGGGTTGGCCTTGCGCTGTCAGGAGAATTTCTGCAACGCCAGGCAATGGCTCGCGATCCAGTTTTTTCTCCCCAGCCTCCAGCTTCGCGTTTACCTGGTTTCGGCCGAGCGAAAACTGTTCTGATGGTCATCGCCAGCGGTGGACAAAGCCAGTTAGAAACCTGGGACCCGCGACCGGATGCCCCGGCACAGATTCGAGGTGAATTTGCGCCCATTCAAACGTCCGTGCCCGGCACGATCATCTGTGAACACCTTCCGAGGCTCGCCAGACTCGCTGATCGCTATACCATCATCAAATCGATGTCCCACGAAGATCTCGACCACGGATCGGCACTATATCTCTCACTGACAGGCCAGTACCACGCGCGACTCTCTTCAAATCCACCTCCGAAAGAGACAGACCTTCCCTTTTACGGAAGCGTGCTGGAGTGGAAACGACCCGCAACAAATTTCTTGCGGTCGTCTGTTTTGATCAATGGTCCGGCACTGGTTCCCTTTGAACCTGGCCCAGGTCAATACGCTGGCCTGCTCGGACGTCAATTTGATTCTTTGATGATTGGAGATGTGACCACCGATCAGCCCGCCATTCCCGGGATGGAGCAACTTGAGGAACTGAACTTCTCGCGACAAGCCCGAAGGCGACAACTGCTCTCGCGATTACAGAGTGCGAAGCCGCTCGCTTCACAGCCGGTCGGCGATATGGAAACTCTTTACCAGCAAGCCTACGGAATGCTGGACCGTCCTGCGGCTCGCCGAGTTCTCGAACTCGAAGCGGAACCCGCCAGCATTCGTGACAGATACGGGCGACATCGTGCTGGCCAGGCCTGTCTGCTGGCGAGACGACTGGTTCAGGCAGAAGTCCCGCTGGTGACAGTGATCTGGAACCATTCCAACCGTGGACAGGATCGATCACCGGAAGATCTTGAGCAACACGGCTGGGACACTCACAACGACATTTTCGAAGTCATGCGAACATCGCTGCTTCCACGCTTCGACCAGAGTTTTTCGGCACTGCTGGAAGATCTTGAAGTGCGCGGACTGCTCGAAACTACTCTCGTCATTGGTATGGGAGAGTTTGGCCGCGCACCACTGGTGGCATTAGAACGAAACTTCGCGGGTGAAACGCCCGGCAGAAAGCATTGGGCCGCCGCGTATTCCATCGTGCTGGCCGGTGCCGGAGTTCGCGGCGGAGCAACGATCGGCACGACCGACCGCCATGCTGCCTATCCCACGTCGACGAAATACGGACCTTGGGATGTCACCGCCACAATCTTTCACGCGCTGGGGATCGATCCTGCCGGCCACTACTTCGACAACGCCAATCGCCCGTACCCGATCAGCATCGGCCAGCCCATCACGGCGCTTTTCTAGTGCGGGTCGCACTTCCGTGGCGCGTCGAAACATGGGTTAGACGCTGCAATTTGATGCCCGCGGGACGCCACACTTAAACGGGGTGCGCTCTAAAAAGCAATTGACAACCTCCTACACGTGTAGTAGAAACGCGACTCCTACACGAGTAGGAGGATGATCGATTCAACGGCAGGGGAGGCCGCGACAATGGGCAAGCATCGGTTGGCCGATTTGCAATTGGCCATCATACAGGTGTTGTGGGACCGGGGTGAAGCTACGGTTGGCGACGTGCAAAAGGAATTGGAACCGAATCGGAAGCTGGCCTATACGACCGTCGGCACAATGCTCGCCCGGATGGAAGAGGATGGGTACGTGTCGCACCGCACAAACGGTCGCGTCAATGTCTATAAAGCGATACTGCCCCGTGAAAAAGTCAGTCGTTCGATGGTCTCGGACCTGGCCCAGCGATTATGTGCGGGCGATATCACGCAACTGGTCTGTCACCTGCTTGATGAATGTGACGTCTCACGCGAAGAGTTATCAGCGTTGAAGAAATTGATCCGCCAGAAGGAACAGGAGTTGAGCGATGACAAATAGCTGGCTTCTGCAACGAATGGTTGAACTGATCGCGACGTACCTGATTCATTCGACGATATTTCTCGGCGGCCTGGCACTGTTCACCCTGCCCCTGATTTTACGGAGATTCTCGCAGGACAAGGGGAGCGCAGTCCGATCGGCGATCAACCCCTCATGGAACGAGTGGCTTTGGAAACTGGCTGCGATCTTACCATTGGCGACCACTTCGTTCGCCGTGTTCGCTGGTTGGTCGCGACCGCTTCTGGAATGGTCGATCTCAACAACCCAGGACCAGCGAGCCTTCGGCAACGCAAATACAGAAGTGATACCTGTTCACGTCGATGCCCCCACTCTTGAGAGTACATTTCAAGGGCCTACGGATAATACTGCTCTGCTGGCTCCAATCCCCGAATTGTCAATGGATGCGGTTGCCGAGTCTCAACCAATTGATGATGAGAGCCCGCTCAAGAGCGACGGAAAAAACATCGGTGATTTTTTACAAGGAGCAGTCCGCGAACATAGGACGTCCCCAGTTTCAGACCCGACTGCGGTTCGATCTGAGATTATCGAGTCCGCCGTTGAACTCCTGTCGTCAACGACAGCGAACAGAGATGAAGCCGAGCTGACCGTCGCCCCGAAGATTGATGCACAGGCCGCTGATACTCCTGCTCGCTGGGTGGATGACGTCGGGGTCTTGTTTCTGGCATGGATCATTTTGTCTGCGTTGCGATTGCTGTGGCGAGCGATCCTGATTCACAGGTATGTTTCTGGCTGTCGTCGCCTCACCGGAGACGTGCAAATTCAGTTAGCCCGAATGGTGCCGGGACGTATCATTAATTTGCGTTCTGCTGTGCGTCAGCAGAGCTCCCAGGCACCGGCACCCTTTGCCTGCGGGCTTTGGAAATGGACGATTGTCCTGCCCGAAGGAATTGACCTGCAATTGACACCTGCAGAAATGAAAGGCTTGCTGGCGCATGAGGTGGCGCATCTCTTTCGGCGCGACACCTGGTGGCAGTATCTGGGTGAAATACTCTGTACGTGTCTGGCATTTCAACCGCTCAACTTACTGGCACGTCGTCGCTGGCAGCAATCGGCCGAACTGCTGTGCGATGACTGGGCCGTTCGACAGCATGTTTCGGCGACAACCCTGGCACATTGCCTGACTCGCATTGCCGAATTACGACTCGATCACAGTCGCCAGCATCTGGGCCTGGCTGCCATCGGTCAGTCGGGTTCGCTGGCACACCGCATCGAATGGCTGTTAAGGAGTGATCGCCCGGTTCAGGTCAAACCTCGTATCCGCGTCGCTGCAACGGGTCTCGCTTTTATTCTGGGAATCCTGGTCGGCGCTTTTGGCCCGCGAATGACTCTGTCACATCCCGCTGAAGCGGCGATGGATCACTCACCATCGATCTCTGGCGAAGCGGAGACTGCATTTATCCGAGCGGAAATTGAACACGACCTGGCGGAAACGCTGTTAGAACTCAACGAGATCCAGTCACGATTATCGACAGACGACGACGTCGAGATTGCCGCTGCGGCCAATCGACTACAGACACATTTGAATGCGATTCAGTCCAGGTTGGACGCAATGCGTGCTGACGAACAATCCCGTTAAATCGAACCGTTGATCATTCACTGATCCCATTCTCCAATGCGATGTGACGGCAAACAGGTTTGAAAGGAGTCAAATGATGGAAACTCGACATTGCTATGGTGGATTGAAACGTATCGCCTTGGTCCTGATGACCGTATTTTCATATGGCATTCCGCGTCACGCGGTTGCCGATGATCCGCAACCTGGCGTAACTGCATCATACGTTGACGTCTCGACACTCCCTCCCTTGGAAGGGGTACAATCGTTGGCATCCTTTCTGCCGCAGGAGGGGCGGTTTGTCTTGAAGGTCAAGCGCGGCTGGGAAGGGCTTCTGCATGTCCTGGTCGAGCGAACTGCTGGGAATAGGGAATGGCACCTGGTTGAGTCCAACGGTGTCGGTCGTCGTCGCGACGCCTCTCCCAGCAGGGAAGAACAAATGCTTTTTCCGAGTCTCGATCCGGTCCTCGAAGCGGCCTTTCCGAGCACGGTCTCGAAATTCGTCGCGGTGAGAAAAGGAGTCGCTACGTTCCACTATGTCAGCCCACTCGATAAAGAATCTTTGAAATTCATCAAGTGCGAATTACGAATTGAAGTTGAAGCCGATACGAGTGAACTGGACGCGGCGATTCGCGAAGCCTGCCCCAATGCCATTGTGAAGGCGACCGAAGTTCGCTCGGCGGTTTTTCTGGCGGGGACTGTCCCGACACAGGACGACATCGGCCTGATCAATGCCATCGCACAACAGTTCTATCCCCAGGTCATTTCGAAGCTCAAGGTTGCTGATGCACCCGATCAACAGAAGGGAGATCGCACAGGTTCACCGGACGCGCCGGTTTCCAGTAAATCCAACTTGATCCTCTCGAACGACAAGAGTGCCAGGAGATCTCGCCGTCAGGACCACCTGAACGAGTTGCAAGCCCTGCGCGATGATGTTCGAGGCTTGCGTGAAGAGGTTCGTCGATTAACGAACCTGATCTCCACGAAGCGTAAATCGAGTGATCCGCTTAGCGTGGCACCTCAAACACAACAGGACCTAAACGATGCCGGGTACCAGATGCTGATGTTTACTGCGACATGGTGCGGTCCCTGTCAGCAGATGCAGCCGATCGTCAACAGCCTGAAACGCCAAGGCTACGGACTACGTGTCATTGATGTCGATCAAAAAAGCCACCTGGCCAGGAATTTCGGTGTCGAGACGATTCCGCAGTTCGTCGTCGTCATTGACGGCAAAGTTATCGAACGAGTCTCCGGTCTCACGACGGAAGAAAAACTGAAGACTCTTCTAAAGAAGTACGACCTGAACCCGGCAAACCCTCAACGCCAAATCGATGACAAGTCAGTCTCCGACCCGGAAGCCGAGCGAATACGAAATTCGCTTCAACAAGAAATCGCTTTTGCTTTTGACAGTACACCGTTGATCGACGTCATGAGGCAGATTCAAAAGCAACTGGACGTCAACATCGTCATGGACTCTCGCGGACTGGAGAAAGAAGGAGTCTCCATGACCACTCCAGTGACGATCGAAGTCAGTGGAATTTCAGCTCGATCTGCGTTTCAATTAATTCTGCAACCCTTGAATCTCGCTGTTGTCGTCGAAAATGAAGTCTTGAAAGTGACCAGCCGACAGCGTTCCAAGGGGGATATGATCGTAGTCAACTATCCCTTGGGAGACCTGCTGGACAACCTGCAGAATCCAAAGCCAATCAAGCCAGACGACGAAATTCGATCCAAGTCACTTCTGCAGATTGTGGAAATCATTCGAGCTACGATCGAACCGGAGACATGGGACGAAGTTGGCGGCCCGGCTGCAATAAAAATTCACGAACAGACACAGTGTCTACTCGTGCGTCAAACGAGCGATGTCCATGTGAAGATTCGGAAACTTCTCGACGAAATTAGCGACAGGAGACAGTTGCCGAAGTTGAGGTCTTCGGCAAACAAGTATCGAAGTAATGTCCCTGAGCCCACTGGTCCAGAGTTGACAGTTCGGACCTATTCAGTCGCGGATCTGCTGATACCCGTACCGAATCAGGACGGAAAAGTTCGTCAACCTGATCATTCTGACTGGCTGCGACTGATCGAATCGATCACCACAACGATCGAGCCCGAATGCTGGAGTGAATCTGGCGGACCTTGTTCAATCCGCGGCCATGAACAGTCACTGTCGCTGGTCATTCGTGCTCCACGTTCCACTCATGATCTCGTTACGAAATTGCTGGAACGAAATCGCCAGGGACTCGATCTGAACCTGGTTTTTGACGTCAAGACGTTTGAGACGTCTGAAGAAGGAATTGTGGAATCACTTGGAATCACTTTTGATCCGATGTTGAAAACAGCTCGTCTGGACGAAAAGACCGTGACGACTGTACTTAAGACAGTGATTGACAAGGGAAGCGAAATCGTGCCGATCGCCAAGATCACCATTTGCAACGGAAATCTGGCATGCGTCAAAAGGACGAACGACATCAACGGACTGCCCGTACCGAATCTCTATCTACGCGGTTCGGTTGTCGCGAACAGCAACTCGATCAGGATAAGTGCTGCATTCCGTTCCCATTCGATCCTTCAAGACCTGATCAGTCATTCGTTCAAGATCGACGATGGTGGATGCTTGTTGTTCGACACGACGGATTCTGTTCAGAGCGAAATCCTCAAACGTTCTCCAGGACGGCGAGTCTACATGCTTGTGCAGACCCGCGTGTTCAACACTGCAGACGAAAAGTCGTCACGCTGATTTCGACGAACGGTCCCAGACCAGACATTGGACGCTTCTGCCAGGTGCTTATGCCGCGCGTCGGCCACGTCGTCGATAATACGTAGTGACAGTCGTTCCACCATTGGCGGTCGTCTTACCATCAACAGGTTCGACAATATAGGAATTCGACAGGATCCGGAAGAAGAGCAGCAGCAGAAATGCGCCTGCCGTTCCAGCGGCGAATCCCAGCGGACTGATCGGGGTGACACGAAAGCCGGTATCGAACAGTAGAAGAACTCCACACCCGATCAGACTTCCAGCGATTCCCATCAGAACGGTACCGATGGCTCCACCGGGATCACGCCCAGGCATAATGGCCTTGGCTGAGAGTCCTACAAGTGTTCCAAAGCCGACCCACATCAACAGTTCGTGTGCAGCGTGATCAATAATTACCATCAGATTGGGGTCAGCCATGACTCGCTCCATCGTTGTCCGTCACCACACTTCGGCAAACTCAGCCGGTTCGAGTGATCGGGAAATTCCGTTTATTCCGACTATGATGGCAATCGGATGCGAACGTGAAGCGAGTCGAGAATCCTTGATAGAGGCGGTACAGTTTAACGCGCCGGCGAGTTCGGCGCAGGTCTCCTGACCCCGCCGAAACATCCCGACCGAAGGTCTCCTCTTTTCAACCGGTCGATGTCTGCACGAACGGGCTGAGGCCATGAGTTCGGGATCGAGGACAGTCGGCAGAACAATCTGGGACAGGACGATGAGGATTCCAGAGAACGCCCGCCTTATGCTGCCTTCCGCTCGGTCGTGCTCTCTGCTCCCGACTCAGTAATTAATCCGGCAATGACACTTTCCAGGACTTTTTTCGCATCAGCCCGGTTGGCGTGAATGACTTTTTCCAGGCGATTGATTTCCGACTTGATGGCAGGAAGCGAAATGGGCTCACGCAATGCACAAAAAATCTTGGCATGCACTTTCTGAGCGTGCTTTTCGTTGCCGTAAAACAATTCCTCGTACATCTTTTCCCCCGGTCGTAAGCCGGTGAAAACGATGTCGATATCATCGGGGTAGCGCAGCCCAGAGAGATTGATCATGTCGCGAGCCAGATCAAGAATCTTGACGGGCTCGCCCATATCCAGAATCAGGACCTGCCCAGATTCACCAACGGCCCCTGCTTGCAGTACCAGTTGAACTGCTTCGGGAATCGTCATGAAAAATCGCGTCATTTCAGGATGCGTCACCGTTACAGGGCCACCCGCCAGGATTTGACGGCGAAATGTGGGAACGACGCTTCCGGCGGAATTGAGAACATTCCCAAATCGGACGGTGATAAATTGAGTTCTGGAAGTGGCGGCGACGGCCTGAAGATATTTCTCTGCCACCAGCTTTGTCGAACCCATCACGCTCGTCGGACGCACGGCCTTATCGGTGGAGATCAACACAAATCGTTCGACACCGAACCGATCGGCCAGATCTACGACGCTCTTTGTGCCAAGAACGTTGTTCCGGATCGCGATCTGCGGGTTCTCTTCCATCAGCGGAACGTGTTTGTAGGCGGCTGCGTGAAAGACCAGGTCAGGTTGATGTTCACTGAACACGCGCGACAGCGTCGCCTGATCGTTCACATCTGCAATCGTATAGATCAGTTCTACGTTGTCGACCGGCTTGGCAGTGAACTCTTGCTCAATCTGGAAGACACCAAACTCAGACTGATCGACCAATACCAGTTTGGTCGGATTGAAGTCGAGGATCTGTCGGCAGAGTTCTGATCCGATGCTGCCGGCGGCACCAGAGACAAGGACGACCTTGTCGGTGATGTACTTGGCGATTTCGTCCATATCCAACTGCGTTGGCTCACGCCTGAGCAAGTCGGAAATTGTCACATCACGGATCGAAAGCTTGACGCGACCGTCGACGATTTCGTTGATTGCCGGAATAACGTGGGCCTTCACACCGGCATCGTGACACGATTGGATCAGGTCGCGAACAGCCCGTCCTGAAACGCAACTGGGAATAAACAGGTGATTGGCGTGATACCGCGCGGCGATCCACGTCAAGTTGTCACGAAGTTGAACAACGGGAACGCCGCCGATTAACGTCTTTTCCGCTGATTTCACGGGATCAAGAAACGAAACGATATCGTGCTCTGACGCGGATGCCCGTAACGCCCTGAGAATTGAAACGGCAGCGGCGTCCGCTCCGTAAACCATTGTTCGCTTGCGATCGGACGGTTGTGACTGACGGGCAAACTGCTCCCGTACGTACCGGACCGTCGCACGCAGCAGGATGATTCCCAGCAGTGTCAGCAGCCAGTCGATCAACAAGACCGATCTTGGCGGCGACTGTGGCGACAATCCCGTGAGAAAGAACCCGAACGTCAGTAATGACGCAACTGTACGTAATCCAATGATGTACGCCAAGTCCGACATCGTGGTATAGCGGTGGTAGCGTCGCCATTCGCTTCCACAAAGGAAGACAACCGTCTTGATGAACAGAATATAAGGCATCACCGTCCACACGGTGTCGACGACATCGGGGGTCAACCGCAGGTCAAAGCGCAGCAGGAATGCCGCCACCAGCGAGGCGATGTACAAGCCTGTATAAACCGGCAAGGCAGCGATCAGCCGGTATCGCATAAGAGAATCTCTCCAACAATGGTCAGAAATGACTGGGAGCGGTCTGTATCTCAGCGGGGCAAATGTGTCCAGACGAAATTCGTCCAACTTCGGCAGCAACTGCTGATCGAATCTGGCAACGGATCGAAGGACCGCTGTGAAACCCTTCAGAATTCCTTCAGTTTAAAGTGAAACAACTCAAATCCTGCTGGATCATAAATTCCACATCACTGCGGCTGGAATGACGATGAACAGTTGACCCACGAAGAACACACCGGCAGTCATTGCCGACATCGACACACTTGGATCTCGGTCCTGACCCATCTGCGAATCGAAAGTACGTTTCCCGGACTCGATTTTGGCAGATTCTGCCGGAGCAACGAGTTGCGTCGGAATGTCGACTTCATTCGTCTGGACATCACTTTTTTTTTCCGATATCAACCCGCCGCTCAATCTCCCCCAAAACAATTCAACGCCCACACACGACCACCCATTCGGCGGCACAGCGGCCGTCTTTGCGGAGACACGGATGTCTACGGACAGCGCCATTCACCCTCGCACGATCGCAACCGCCTCAACCGGGCTGGTTCTGCCTGTGCTGATGGTATTGTCGTTGCTGGTAGTGGTCGTTCCTGTCCCCCCGGCAATCCTGGATTTGCTGCTGGCCGCGAATCTGACGTCCGCACTAATTCTCTTGCTGGCGACACTTTTCGTCGCTCGCCCGGTCGATTTCAGTGCGTTTCCGTCGTTGCTGCTACTGACGACGCTTTCGCGGCTGGTCCTGAATATCGCTTCAACCCGGCTGGTTCTGACGCGAGCTGCCTCACATGGAACGTCGGCCGCAGGGGAAGTGATCCATACGTTCGCCAGATTCGTGGCACAAGATCAGGTGGCCGTTGGTCTGATCCTGTTTGCAATTCTGGTTGTCGTCCAGTTTGTCGTGGTTACCAAGGGAGCAACCCGACTCAGTGAAGTTGCTGCACGATTTGCCCTGGATGGCATGCCGGGCCGACAAATGGCGGTTGATTCTGATCTGAGTTCAGGTTTGATTACGGCAGAAGAAGCTCGCCGACGACGTGCCGAAATCACGGCTCAAGCGGACTTTTACGCGGCGATGGATGGGGCTGGAAAATTCGTCCGCGGCGATGCTCTGGCAGGGATCTTGATCACTCTGGTGAATCTGATCGGCGGAATTCTTGTCGGCGTGATCCAGTATCGGATGGCTCCGCAACGTGCCGTGGAAGTCTTCACACTGTTGACGATTGGCGACGGGTTGGTCACTCAGATCCCCAGTTTCCTGATTGGTCTTTCCGCCGCCTTGCTCGCTACGCGATCCTCGTCCGAGACCAATTTGTCACGCGATGTCATCGGCCAGACTTTCCAGGAACCGGCCGTTCTGTTTCTTGCATCCGCCTCGACGATTGCCCTCGCTTTCACGGGATTGCCAATGATCCCCATGCTGGTGCTGGGCGTTGGCTGTGCGATTGTCGGTGAAAACCTGCGACGTCAACGGATGCGGATGGAACAGGAACGAACTCGAATTGTCACCGCAACTACTGCTGCGACCGGCGTACCAGCCACAAAACCTGTTGCACGTCCAGAAGATCAACTGGCGATCGAACCCGTGGAACTGGAACTCGGCTTCCGATTAATCCGTCTCGCCAATTCAGAAGCGGGCGGAGATTTGATGGAACGCGTGACTCAACTTCGAAAACGAATTGCGCAGGAACTCGGCATCCTGCTGCCAAAGGTTAAGATACGAGACAGCCTTCGGTTGCTCGACCGTGGGTACCAGATCAAGCTCCGCGGAGTCGTCGTTGCCAAAGGTGAAGCTCGAGCAGATGGATTGCTGGCAATTGATACGGGAAGGACCAGCGGTGAACTCGCCGGAACGCCAACACAAGATCCCGTCACAGGTCGCTCCGCAAAATGGATTGAATCCTCTCAGGCCGAACATGCTCGCGAACTCGGGTTCAAAGTCGCGGAACCGGCACAAGTTCTGATCGGCCACCTGGAAGATGTCGTGCGAGCTCATGCTGACGAGCTACTGACGCGTGAACACGTCCATCAGTTGATTGACAACCTGCGACGGACCTCACCGCGAGTGATTGACGAACTGATTCCAGAACTGCTCAAGCCGTCTCACGTTCATCAGGTTCTTGCCAACTTGTTGCGTGAACAGGTTGCCATCCGGGACCTGGAAACCATCCTGGAGACACTGGGGGATTACGCTGAGCGAACGAAGGATGTCACGATCTTGACCGAATATGCCCGGCATTCCCTGAGTCGAGTGATCTGTCAGCCATTGCGAGATTCACGCGGCACCATTCACTGCATTACACTGGATCCGGCTCTTGAAGATGTGTTGACGAACGGTTTCGAATTCTCGGAACGAGGCCTGATCGTCAAGCTGACCCCACAAATCACCGATGGAGTCTGCCACGAATTGACCCGGCAGATTCAGAAACTCAGCCGGGAAGGTCTGCCGATGGTCGTGGTCTGTGGACCGCGCGTTCGACAGATCTTGAGACACATTTCGTCGACAACACTCCCCAGGATCACCGTCCTGAGCCTGAATGAAATCCCACGCGACACGACAATCCGGTCGGTCGGACAAGTTCCATTGAATGCCATCAAACTTCCGGTGCCTTCGGAAGGTTCACGTCGCCCAGTAACCCATCGATCCACCGAGTTCATTGCCACTGCCATTTCGTAAGTCGCCACCTGAAACAACGACTTTCTCGGTCTTGCGAGGAAAACATGAGTCACCCAATTCGAACATTCCGAGCAGCAACAGCTGAAGACGCATTGGCACAGATGCGGCGCGAGCTGGGCGTTGATGCTGTCGTGGTGGAAGTGAAGCACGTTTCGGCTGGCGGGTTGTTCGGCTGGTTTTCGTCCCGTCAAACATTCGAAGTGACTGCGAGTCGCGCTACTACTCAGCGATCTGCAAAACCGACGCCCCAGGTTCGGCAAACAGGTCCGACGACACAGGGAACTATTGCTGCGGCCGCCGCGAAGATTGCGGTTCCAACCGAGATCAGTAACCCGACGATGGCACGGAATGAAGTTGAACGGGAACCAACACTGCCGCGAATGGAAGCTCGTTCGAAATCCGAGGGACTTGCACCTCCCCCGCCATTGTTGACGGAACTGCCTTCCCAGCTCAATCGCATTGAAGAGGGATTGCCCGGACAAAGTCCAATCGGATCCCGTCTCGAAACTCCGCGAAAACTGATCGCAGACATTGTTCGCAATCTGCCATCCGCTGAATCAGGTTCACATGCTTACCGTGTGACAGAAACAGTCGATCGAACACGGCGAAATTCAGAGAACAACTCTGCGGTTGTTTCAACAGCGCCAATAACTCCAGCTTCCACGCCAACGATCGAACAACGGCTCGACGCTTTAATACAGATGATTGCGGAGTTGGGCCAGCGATCTCAACCCAATGCACTTGGCGACATCCCCCAGCACCTCTTTCCGCATTATCTCACGTTGATTGAGTCGGATGTCGAAGAAGCGATCGCTCGGGAATTGATCCAACAAGTCAGAAGGCATTCTCCTGCCGAAACAATCGCCGACGAAGACGAACGAATGTCTTCGACCACGGCCCTGCTGACAGCACTTTTGGAACAGCAAATCCCCTGTGATCGGGGAATAGTCCCGGTGACCGGTCGGCGGCAGATTGTCATGGTGGTGGGCCCAACGGGTGTTGGCAAGACCACCACTCTTGCCAAGCTGGCGGGACGGTTTGGAATTGAAGAGGGATGTCGAATCGGGTTGATCACTGTCGACACATACCGAGTGGCTGCTGTGGAACAATTAAAGACATACGCTGAAATCATCGACTTGCCGATGCGAATCGTGGGAAATCCTGCGGAAATGCAGGAAGCTCTGGATGCGTTCGCAAAGTGTGATCTGGTGTTAATCGACACGGCAGGACGAAGTCCGCACGATGACCGAAAACTGGCAGAATTGAAACAACTGGTGGATGCCGCCTGCCCAGACCACATATATCTGGTTTTGAGTCTGGCATCAGGTGCCAATGCCCTGCGGGCCGCTGCAGAACGATTTGCCGCGATTCAGCCGACGTCACTCATCTTCACCAAGCTGGACGAAGCGACCGGTTGTGGCGGACTGCTTTCCGCCTCACGAGATATCGGTCTGTCCGTCTCATACTTCACCACGGGGCAGGAAGTCCCGCGAGATATTGAACCCGCCAACCCCTGCCGCGCGGCGAGGCTAATCGTCGGAACCGACTCCCTTGAGAGATCAATTTTGTAATTCCACCACCAAAGCGCCGGACCGCAGGTCTCAAATTCATCCCGATTATTCAACGTCATTTCACAGCAAACACATAATGCCTTTGTCGACCACACCACCCGAACCGACTGTCCGCAACGACCAGGCGCGCGAACTGCGTGCGATGATCGCCCGCCGGACCGAGTCATCGACAGTCACGCCACGCTCAGCACGGCGTTGCAGGACGATTGTGATTGTCGGAAGCAAGGGCGGTGTAGGTAAAAGTGTTGTGACGCTGAATCTTGCCACATCCCTGGCCGCTCAATTGGGGGCAGGCGTTGGACTGTTTGATGCCAGTCCTGGTACTGGAAGCCTGAGTCTGCTTTGTGGCCAGAACGGTTACTGGAATCTGGATCACGTTGCCGCTGGGATTCGTACGCTTGATGAAGTCATCCTGTCGGCAAATTCGAATGTGAGAATTCTGCCCGGCGCGGACCGACTGAGTTCCGTTGCTGTTCCAACATCAACATGGCGATCACTCGTCGAATTCGAGAACCGACACGACTGGCTGCTGATCGACACAGGTTCTGACTTGGATCAATCGACAGACTTCGCCAAGGCTGCGGATGCAACATTGATTGTCACGACACCGGAACCAACGTCAGTTGCTGAAGCCTATGGTGCTATCAAGCGACTGTGCACACGTGGAGTTACCTCAGTTTCGGTGCTGGTCAACCAGGCAGATTCAGAAGACCAGGGCGTGCAAATCATGGATCGACTGCGCCATGCCGCGCGAGCGTTCTTGACCAGCGATATCGGATTGGCTGGGATCGTTCCGTTTGATCCCGCAGTCAGTCAATCGGTATTTCGACGAACACCACTTGGCATCGGCGAGGCGACGGAGCTTCAGCAGCCATCGGCCCGACAGGCATTGGAAGCATTGGGAAGACGATTGACGCGTGTCGTCACGATGGATCGTGAATTGACATTTGTCGAGTCGTTGCGAAACGTGATGAACGGGAATAGTGAACTCGCACAACTTGAGGGAAACTTGAGTTTTGCGGGAACATTTTCGAAAGTCGGTCCGGTTGGAATATCCAGGAGAAATAAGGTGAATTGATTCAACTTTAAGGCCGGACCCGGCCGATACTGATAGAGCGGAACTGTTGCCGTTACGGGGGACTTTTGCCCAGTGACGACAAACGCACCGCTCGGCAGGATGGAACGGGATATGGCACGGCGATTTGCTTTGAGTTGGGCCTTAGTCAGTTTTGTTTTGACGATTGTCCGAGGACTGTATTTGTCGGTAGGCTTTGATGCCACAATGCGAGCCGCACTTCTGTCGTTGATCGTCGTGTACGGTCTGGGACTGATGTGCGGAATGATTTGGCAAGAAGCCTTTGAATGACCGGAACGCAAGTTCCAACGAGCCGCCGGCAGCGGTAATCATCTGACGGCAACGACGTCATCGTCGCGACAGGAGCGATCCTGGCTGGCGATACAATGACAACCATGGAGGGTTGGATGGTCACGAAGGTTTCCGAAGAAGATATCGCCCAGATCTGGGCTGATTTCAAATGCGATCAAACGAACCAGTCGTTGCGCAACAAACTTATCGAACGATTTTTGCCACTGGTTCGCTACAACGCGGAACGAGTCTGGGCGAAGCTTCCGGATGGAGTCGATCTGAACGACTTGATTTCGGCGGGCGTCTTTGGCTTGATCGATGCGATTGAAGCCTTCGACCTGGATCGTGGTGTCAAGTTCGAAACCTATTGCGTTCCGCGTATTCGCGGAGCAATGCTGGACGAACTGCGCACCATGGACTGGGTTCCACGACTTGTTCGCAGCAAGGCGAGCAAGCTCGAGGCAGCTCGCAAGGAATCGGAAGCGGAATTGGGGCGACCACCCACGGATCTGGAAGTCGCTCGCAAGATGCAGATTCCCGTCGAGGAATACGAAAAACTGAAGTCTGAAGCGAGTGCGGTGAATCTCGTCAGCTTGAATAAGAAGTGGTACGAGACAGACAGCTACAAGGATGTCCGAGAGATCGACATCATCGAAGATACCAAGGGCGAAGATCCGACGCGCGGCATTCAAAAACGCGACGTGATGAAACTCGTGACCAAGGGTCTGAACCGCAACGAACGCCTCATCATCATCCTCTACTACTACGAGGAACTGACGATGAAGGAAATTGGCACGACGCTGGGATTGTCCGAGTCGCGAGTCAGCCAGATGCATTCGAGCATCGTGAATCGCCTGAAGGAACAACTCGGTCGCCGTCGTCCTGAGTTCTCCCAGCAATAGTTTCAATTGAGAATCGATCGAGGAGACGAGCCTTCGTCTTGGTCGGAATACCCGCCCGAGAAGATTCAAACTCAATTAAAAAACGAAGTGGCCGGATTTCGCACAACGGAATCCGGCCACTTTTCGTTTGCTGCCACCAAAGAATAAATTTCTCAGTCAGTGGAATATTCGGCAGGTTTCAAGCCAAGAAGTTGGTAGAAGGATAAGGGGCAGAACGATGAAGAATCAAATTTGAAAACGATAGCGTTCAACGGCAGTTTGAAGCCAACAAGCTACTTCACTGGCTCAGACGCAGTGCCACCGAGGTTACGAGCCAGCGCCTCCGCGAGACTTCGCAACATGGCGTAGTCTTCGGGGTCGTTGCACCCGGCACTTAGGAATACAGTCGGCGGTGACCCGTCGACTGAAACATGGACAGGGCGGCCGCCAATCCATAAGTCCCATACTCGTCCCTTACGCGTCCGTTCGATCTGTTCGGCGGCACGTGCCAGGACCGCATCGATGCCATCGAGTGCCGCACCGTCATCGGAATCCAGTTGAACTTCGCAATTCGGTCCCACTCCTATGCCTCCGAGACCGAATTCTTCTATTGTTCTTCGCCTCATCGTTCTGCCATGCCGGCATTCATGTCATATTCGCCATATGGGTAGTGACCAGTACGTGCGGTGACTACGGCCGGATGAAATGCGACGGGCGGTCGTACCTGCGAAACGCATTCACGATGCCTGCGACTTGCGAACAATGGCGACGACGATACCGATGATCAGCGCCACGCCTCCGAATGCCCCGCCAACCGCTGCAGCAGGACTCGAAGAGATCACTTTCCCTTTTTCATCGAGAACCTGATTCCATACGACTCCACAATGAGTACATCGGTGGCCTGCCTGGACTGTCCCGGTAAGTTTATTGACCTGTTTGCACTTACCGCAGACATACTGATACTGCATCGTCATGCTCGGCGACATATTCGTGTTCGGCATTGACGGGGACTGCATATGGGGCATCGTTGGCATCGTGGGTGACGGAAATGGCGATCCAGGCATGGTGTTATGAGACATCCCCGGCATCGCCCCATGGGAAGCTGACGGGGATGTCGGCATCGGTGAGGCCGTCGGGTAAGTACTTGGCGGAGTTTGCGAGTGAGTTGTTGTCGGCATTGGCGAACCGGGAAATGCCGAGTTTGTTGGGTAGGACGGCGGCTGGGCATGAGCCGTCGGGTTTGTGTTCGGAAAGGCATTATTCATCGCGGGGTTAGTGCCTGGAGGAATCTGATTGTGAACACCAGGCCCTGTAGCTGCACCAGGGCCTGTTGGCATCGGAAATCCAGGCCCGGTTCCGGGGACATTCGGGTTTTGATTCGGCGCTCGTGCAGGCTGCAGTTTGTTCAACCTCTGGATCACTTCTGCAGGGTTGCTTTTTGTCGGCGAGTAAAAAAACGAACCATCCAGACTGCTTGCACTGATAAACGTATTGTTGGCAAATTCAAACGTCTTTCCTTGTGATGACATCACACGGATTCCATTCAGATCAATGCCGAGCAGCATCATCTGGACAATCGCCTTGTTCGACTTACGAATATTGACGGGAACCGGTTGATTGAACGTATACGAGTCGGTCGGCACATCGGGCTGACCCTGCGCACCAACATCCGCTACGGCCACAAAACAAAGTAAAGCGACAACGACAGAATAAAAACAGGACCGGCGAACATCTAAACGTGCCATGACGTTTCCCTTGGGGACCTGAACCGGGGGAGGGGAATTTCAGACAGAATAGCATTGGCGAGATTTTATTTGCTTTCAAGGATGAAAGCGGTCAGCGATCAGCTTTCAGCGGTCGGGAAAATCAAACGCCCGTTCCGTCATACCTGACTGCTGATCGCTGACAGCTACAAAAGCAAACGAGCCAGGACAAATGTCCTGGCTCGTTCGCTTTTGTCATCAGAATCGAATGTTATTGTTCGATCTGCTGGAGTGCGTTCAGGATGACTGAGTGCAATTCCTGATTCGTCGACGAATCAGCCAAGGCTCGCAGTGGTGAGCTGGCACTCTTGGCAAAGGGGCCGATTTCACCGAGAGCATAGACCGCACCGACCTTCACCTTCATCACTGGATCTCGAGTGGCTGCCAGCAACGCGTCAACGGTTTCCTGCGACTCAGGAGCCAGTTCCGCCAGCGAGTAAGTAGCCAGCCAACGAATGTTTTCGTCCTTATCCGTCAATCCATTCAGAAGGGTTTCGAGGGCCTGATAAGACCATCGATCATAGCGGATCAGGACTTCAGCGGCGTGCAGTCGCACGTAGCCATCCTTGTCTTTCAGGCTTTCTGCCAGAGTCGCCAAAGCGTCGCCTGCCTGCGGACCCATTTCCGCGAGAACTGCTGCTGCGAACGATCGTAAGCCAGGGTCAGTCGACTTCAGGCCATCGACAACGGTCTGAACGGCCTCGGGAGGCGATGCCTGCATGCGAGCCAGGGCCAACGCCGCATGCGTTCGAACAAAGCCATCTTTGTGTTTGAGAAGGCGGACCATGGCAGGAGCTGCCGCTGCTGCGTCTGGCCCGATCCGGCCGATGCGGTGCACCCCACGCTTCAGGCCTTCAACATCCTTCTCGTCCAGGCTGCCAATCAGTTCGCGCAGCTCACCCTGCGCGTTCGGGCACAGCCCGGCCAGGTTAACGGAAGCAGGACTCACTTCCGTCTTCACGGCTTTCGCAATCTTCGTTTGCACGCCTTCACGAATCACGGACGTTTCGTGGCTGAACTCCGACTTCGCCTCATCAGCGATTTCCTGAGCTGAATCACGTGTCTTGGAGATTTCCTGACTGGCTTTCGCGATTTCCTGACGTACTGTCGATTCACCGTCGGCGGCCCATTCGGGAAGGTCGGCCAAGTTGTCTTCAACCTTGTGAGCGACTTCCTGAACTCGCGTCGATCCTTCAGTGTAGGCCTGTTTTGCTTTTGCCTTTGATTCGCCAATCAAATCGCCAGCCTCGTCCTTCGCCTTCCTGGCGGTTTCACGAGCGTCAACCAGCGACTGCATTTCTTCGGAAAGGAATGGATCGTTGGCATCGCCTTCTGCGGCTTTTTTGGCCGGTTTCGTCGTTGGCTTGGCAGACGGCTTGGTCGTCGGTTTGGAGTCGGCAATTTGGCGGCTCGAATCGTCACGCGATTCCACTTTTGGCTTAGACGATTTCTTCGCAAGCTGCGAATCACTCGCCTTTTCCCGCAAGGAATCGCTCTTCTTCTTGCGAGTCTTGCCATCGACATCGACGAGTTTCTGGTCCTCGCTTTGTCGCCCGGTAATCCGGCTCAAATAAGCCGATCCCTTGGCACACCCGCTCAATTCCAGAGCGAGAGAAGCCACCAACATCCATACACACCGCTGATACCACTTCTTCATTGCAGGACCTCATGAGCGATCGCACTTCTTGAGTGCGATGCAAGAGTCTGACCGTTAACCAGCACAATCAAATCTCTCTGACGGGTTGTCGGAGTGGAATTGATTGAGTCGGTTGTTTGTTCCCTACAGAATCTATCGGTTGTGCCGCGCCGAAGAATTCAGCCTTGAAGTCCGAAAAACGCGAATAGTTGAGTCGAAACGAGCAGTGAAAAACGTTTGGCCCCGTAACAGTTTAGGCAATCGTCAAAGTTTACCAAAACACATCGCTGGGAGACGTCATGATGCAGTCGTAATGTTGAGAAAGCGACCTGATAGACCGAGATTCCAGTGCCGCCAATTCCATTGACCCTTGGCTGCCGATGGGAAGTTCAGAGACCCGATGAGGGATCAAATCCGTGCTCTGAAGACTCGTCGTAACTTCTCTTCAAATTTGGCATTTCCGATCGATCAGACGCACTTCGATTTGACTTCCGCTCCCCGAATCTTACAGAATGGTGGCATCCGACGAATCCACGTCGAAGACGAGACAATACAGGAACTTATCATGAATCGTTCGCGACCGATTGCGTTGGCGGGGCTGGTGCTTTGTCTGCTGAGTGTTACGACAAACGCTCAGGCGCAATTTTACGGTGGCGGGTTCGGTGGGTATGGTGGGTATGGCGGATACGGACACCATGGTGGATCAATGGGATCGTTCGCACCACCTCACTCCATTGGTGGATATTACCCCGTACCGTACAGCACCATTTTCCCAGGCTACGTTGGCGGCCAGCTCCCCAACATCTACGGATACAATGCTGGCTACAACGCCGGGTATTACGGGATCGGTGCGCCAGCGTATGGAGCAACTTACGGAGTCGGTGCACCGGTTGTTGTGGCTCCGAACCCGGTTTACGGATCAACAACCACAATCATCCGTGGGGGACCAACTGGCGGTGTCGTCCAGTATTCCAATAACGGGAACGGGTACAGCTATGTGGCAGACAGCACCTATCCAACCGTGATTCAGCAGCAACCGACGTTGGGATTGTCGCGAACGTACATTCCATCGAGCCCGCCCCCAGTTGTTCGAACCGTGGGTGGCGATATCAAGCTGATTTGCCCCAAGAATCTGGCGGGTGGTTTGTCCTATTCGCTGAACGGCAACATCTACTCGATCCAACCAGGTTACTCGCAGACGTTTAAAGACGACCGCCCATGGGTTCTGGAGTTCCTGCGCGGAGGAGAAAGTTCCGAAAGTGTTCGATACACGCTGAAGGCTGGAACGTATACATTTGCAGTGGGACAAAGCGGGTGGGAAATTCATCAACCTGCGTCCGCAGCAGCCAATTTACCAGCGGCTCCACTCCCTGATCCCGGTGCACCGACTGCTCCATCGACGATTCCTTCACTTCCCCCCTCACCCCTGCCCCCACCGTGAGGCCCTTCCAGATGGCGAATCCCATGGATGCCGATCAACTCAGACGCTGGCGTTTGATTCTTGGGAAAGATTCGCAGGAGTCCCTGGCGCAGTACTCGGACTGCGGCTGTGGACTTTCTGGCGACGATCAATTGATGGACGAAGCCCTCGCCGCAATTTATGACGAAACCGGAGACGCATCGGGTAGCCAGCGACAAGCGGGCCTGGGAGGTTCAGCTCCACGACTCGCAAAGTGGCTGGGAGACATTCGAACGTACTTCAAAGAGGATGTGGTTACGGTCATCCAGCAGGACGCGATCGAACGTCGCGGTATGAAGCAACTGCTGTTTGAACCAGAGATGCTGAAGAACGTTCAGCCGAATGTCCAACTCGTCGGGACCCTGATGTCCCTGAAGGGACAGATCCCCGAGCGTACGAAAGAAACCGCGCGCATGGTCGTGCGTGCGGTTGTCGACGAAATCAAACTGAAGCTTGAGCAGAAGATTAGACAGGCTGTGCTGGGAGCCTTGAATCGGAAAGAACATTCGCCGATCCCCAACGCCAGTTGCATCGACTGGAAATGGACCATCGGTCGTAATCTGAAGAATTACAACCGGAACTTGAAGACCATCATTCCCGAGCGGGTCTATTTCTATTCTCGAGCTCAGCGGTCGAACAACTGGACCGTCATCGTCGACATGGACCAGAGTGGTTCGATGGCCGATTCCGTTGTCTACGGGGCAGTGACCGGTTCCATCTTCGCCAGCCTTCCGGCGCTGGAAACCCACGTGATCGCCTTCGATACCGAAGTCGTAAACCTGACAGAACAATGCGGCGAAGATCCGGTCGACATGTTGTTTGGTGTCCAGTTGGGAGGCGGGACCGACATCAACAAGTCCGTCGGGTATTGCGAACAGTTCATCAAGGAACCTCGCCGTACCCTTTTCATCCTGATCACCGACCTTTTCGAGGGTGGGAACGAAGCACAACTGGTACGTCGACTGGGAGAAATGGCCGCCGCAGGCGTTCGCACTCTCTGTCTGCTGGCACTCTCTGACAGCGGTGTCCCTTGCTACGACGAGGGCTTGGCACGAAAGCTCGCCGCTTTGGGAATTCCCTGTTTCGGCTGTACTCCGCAGAAGCTTCCAGAACTGCTCGAAGGGGCTCTACGCGGTGCCGATCTGAAGGTACTGGCTGATCGGGTTGCCCATAAACCGAAACCATCTTGAATTCTTGCAACGACTGACCATCGAATCATCACGAAATCGATGGATTCTAAATTTGCAGCCCCGCGCAATGATTTCTGGTTCTTCAACGGAGTCGTCCTCTTTACTGGAGGCATGATCGGTTTCCTTTCCGCGAAGCTGTTTGGAGCCCCTGTCAAAGTTCTTGATCACGATCGTTCGCGTGGCCGCGTCAAACTCTGGTTTCGAAACGCCGAGTTTGGGCAGATTGTGGCGGACCATTTCGGTCAAAGTTTCTGAATTTGTGATCCACTGGTTTCTTGATTCACTGCGAGATGCAACGATCAGAGTGTCCGCTCTGTGCTTGCAGAAACTGTATGGATTCTCGCAGGACTTCGGGAGCGATGTGGCTGTGGCGGCTCAATTCGACGTTTAATCCTCCACGGTAATCGATGCTGCGGAGTGCGTTCAGGACAGGGGAGAAATCAATCGTCCCTTCGCCAAACCTCAAATGATCATGGACGCCGCGTTTCATGTCTTCGATGTGAATCGTGAGAATGCGATCGCGCCATTCGATCAGATAATCGGCAATCGGCCGTGGTTCCAGGCAATGGACGTGCCCGATGTCGACACACAATCCAAGTCGCGGGTCTGAGGCTCCAGTCCATTCCACGCGAGCAAGCAGCTCGCGAAAATCATCAAACGTTGCGATCAGCATGCCTGGTTCAGGTTCAAACGCCAATGGAACACGACGCTCATGCGCGTACCGCATCACTTCACTTACGCCGCTCGACAGACGGCCCATGGCTTCGTCGCGGGAAGCACCGTCACGTACGACGCCAGCCCAGAACGAAACCGCTTGAGACCCGAGCGACGCTGCGATGTCGACACAGCGTTTCAAAAAGTCGATCCGAATCGCACGCTGCTCAGTCTTCGCACTGACAAGCGTTGGTTCATGTTTGTGACGCGGATCCAGTAGAAATCTAGCTCCTGTTTCAATGCACGAAATCATCCCGTAATGCGCCAGCAGGCAACGCATTCGATCGAGTTCCGCGGGTAGATCATCCGTGAACGGATTCAGGCAATGCTGGTCAATCGTGATGGCGACCGACTGGTAGCCAATCTCGTGCATCAATTCCAGAGCCTGTTCCCACCGATGCCCCGTCAAGCCGTTGGTGTTGTAGCCGAGTTTCATCCTATCGGACACCTGCCGGCGGCCAGGGCTGTTCCCGGCCGACACAAAGGATGAATTGCCCCTGGCGCACGCGAGCGGCCCAGGCCTGACCAACCACAATCCCGTCGACACCGGCACAGACAGGCCAGGCTGGTTCGTCGATCCGGGCGAAGTCATGCAATCGGCCGACAACATCACCCTTTTTCACTCGGGCACCGCACGGAAGAATCTCTTCGTAGTGACCTGAAAATGGGGCGGGAACATAGCATTCAAAGTCCACGATCGCCGCACATTTTTGAGTTCCATCGGCGTGGTGAGCGATCGGGTCGATCTTTCCCTTCAATTGACGATGTTGAATCGCCGCAGCCAGAACGCCCTGCCGGCTGTATGTCACCCCTTTTCTCAGGACCGCTTCACCCCAGCCGAGTTCCGTTCCAACGGTGATCTTACCAAGACGTTCGGCTTCACTGGTCAGCAACCCTGGCGTGTTGTTCTGGTAGACCATGATCAGCGGCACACCAAACCACCGCGCCGTTTCAGCGATCAGGCGGCTCTGTTCGGGATCGTCGATGGGATGGAAGCTGGAGCAGATATCGAAACGAATCTGGTTGCCACCCGAATGCAGATCGATGACGACATGAACCTGCGGCCAGATATGATCGCGTACGAACGCGGCAATCCGGTGTGAGATTCCCGACAATGTCGGCTGCTTGCCCGCGCCATCGATAAAGGCCCGGTTCAGGTTGACCCGATCCGCTTCGACGCTGTCACGAGTTCCCGTTCGGAACGCTTCAACGTTCAGAACAGGAATAATGATGATCCGGCCGGTGACCGCGGCGAGGTCAATTTCACCGAGCAATTGCTTCAGGGCAACTGGTCCTTCGTATTCGTTGCCATGCGTTGATCCAAATGCAACGAGCCCTTTGCCTGGTTCCGCATTCGGCCCGACCCAGACCGTGACGGGAATCAATTGAGCTCCCCACATCGTGTCGTGTTCCAGAGCAACCCAATAATCGCGCCGACCGGGTGATTCCAGATCGAGGCCTGAAGGCTTCACAACAAGACGCTGCATGGGGTTCTCCTGAAAATCGGCGGGAATCAAACTTCGTGGAGAATCATTGCCGATTGCAAACTTGACTGGCAACCCTGCCAGCAGCGGAATCTTCGGAGTCTTCCTTTCGCCGCAGAAATTGATGGTCTCTTTATTCTTCCGATTCACGTCGGTGACCAGTGCTCATTGGGATGCCCCGTCAGTAATTGATCAACAATTTCATTGCTATTTGAATGAAAAGCCGTAGGATGAAGCAGTTGGAAGATCATGAGCACAGAATCTCGTCTAACAACAGCGGAAGATTGACCAAGTCGTACCTCGGCCCCTGTCGAGGGACGAGTTGATATGTAAGCCGACGCGATGGAACACCACTGGTTTCCGTCGCGTCGGCTTTTTTTATTGCAAAAGCGGCGTCGCCCATACCAAGGCGGACGCCGCGATGAGCCTGACAGCGTGCGGAAACGCCCCCTTTGTTTTCAGGTTCATCCGACTTTTTGGGGGGATGGAATTGAAAACGCGGACAAGCTGACGCCCAATGGAGTTGTGCTAGCAACACGATTCCAAAGGAGCGATCAGAATGTCCGCAGA
>Ga0194055_10000500_pt1 | contig 31608 bp, 30 predicted proteins | sample SepL449m_MetaG_FD_155482 | JGI IMG/M metagenome (GOLD analysis project Ga0194055, IMG submission 155482) | Anoxic zone freshwater microbial communities from boreal shield lake in IISD Experimental Lakes Area, Ontario, Canada - Sep2016-L442-9m | ecosystem: Environmental > Aquatic > Freshwater >... | reverse complement strand
GCTATGGCTTATTTAGCCGAAACGCTCAAGAATGCTGGCTACAAAAAGGTCCCATCACGTAAGGCTCCTAACTTTGCAATTAAACTTATGGCGCTCTTTGATCGTGAAGCGAAGGGAATGGTTCCTAATCTCGGCGTAAAGATTGCTTACGACAATCACGAAACAGTGGAAATTCTTAACTGGAAGCCGACCCCTCTAGAGATAACCTTTACCGAGATGGCAGCAGCTATCTCTAAGTAAGGGGGCGACGTGGCAACTAAGAAGGCAAGCCCTGTCGAGTGGCGCTCTGAATGTCCCATTAGTTCTGGGCTAGACATCCTTGGAGACAAGTGGTCCCTGCTCATCGTGCGAGATCTCATCACTTATGGGACTCGTACGTACTCTGAGTTTTCTGAATCACCCGAGAGAATTTCTACAAATATTCTTGCTGACCGACTGAAATTACTGACGGCCTTGGGAATTATTGAAAGAGTCGATGCTGATCGAAGCGCTCGCAATAATGCATTCCAACTTACCAAGAGCGGAAAAGAACTTCGCAAGGTTCTTGAAGCTTTAGGAAGATGGTCCTACTCAAACATGCGCAATCTGCATCCAAAAATTGTGAGTATTGATTAAAAGAAGAGTCGCCCTATAAGCCGGAAGAATTCACTTCCGGCATAATGTGAGGAATTGCTCAAGAAATTCCCCATATGTAGTTGAAAGCATTTGCAAATACATCGTCAGGAACTATCTTGGTGGCGCACCAAAAGTTGCATACTCTGCAGCCAAAACTTTGGAAAGAATTGTGGCAGCATCGCTCCAACTTATTCCATAGACATTCTTGAACGCAGTTGGAAAATCCTGGCCCTGGGCCCCAAGTGCATAAACAGCCATCGTTGCTTGAGGACCGGCCATCGCAACGAGCGCTTCGGTTGCCAAGGCGCCAATTGTGTAACTAAGGTCGTACATTTTTTGATCTTTATAGCAAGTTGCGCGAGATTGATTGAAAAGGTAGTCCCTTATTGAAGGCTGAGAATAATCCGTAATTGTTGTTGGGCCATGGCCGTAAGGAAGATGGGTAGTTCTGAATTTTAGGTAATCATCTGCAGTTCCTGACGCAACCATTACCCCAACTGAATTCGGAATGCCTTCAAACAACCAACATGGTGAGAATCCTTGATTGGACATACCGCTCCGTGCACAAAGTTTTTCACCGCCATCGGGGTTTCCACAAAATGGTGAGTTATTCCACTGACCAGCTTGCACCGCATGTGTGTATTCATGGCCAACGAAACCGCCACCAGTAATATAGAAATCTTGACTTGTTCCGGTCTGTCCTAAGTGAACAAAAGAGCTATTGGAATTAAAATATGAACCAGAGTCTCCTCCAGTGCAATCTCCAAGTGGACCTGCAAATTGCCCAGGTGATGATTGCTTTTGACAGTTACCTGCTAGAGCGCGAAGTGGTCCAGCTAAATTCTCTGCCCTAGTTAGATCATATTTCTTCGCCTTGAAATCGCTGCTGAATTTCTTCTCTGTAACTGCTTCATCTGCACCGTTATAAACATAGACGCCGTAAAAATCCATTTGGGAGAAACCACTCCAAAGTCGAGCAGATTTTGTAAGAATATCTTGAATACGTGGAGTACCACCCACGATGTCCATTTTAGTAGTCGGACCTACAAAGATTGAATTAGGAATAGTAACTGGTTTATTTGTTGTAGCAAGAGTTTGAACTTTCTGCCATGCAACTTGAGGAATTTCGGCAATATGATCCAACATGTTTGCAAAAGTTATGGCGTTTGGATCTTTCGACTGAGGTACTGGCAATTTAATAGGAATCGGCGCTTTAAAGGTCCCGGTGGGTAGATATAAACCCGATGACGAATTAGAGCCACCACTGTTGTTGTTTGAAGATGGCTTATTCCATTGCTGCCATACGAGTTTCCCGCCAGTTTTCACACAAACATATCTAATATTAGGAGTATCGCCAAAGCTTCCAACTTTGGAACAAGCGCCTCCGAGTTTGGGTGTGGCAGCGTTTGCTTGAGTTACTACCAATGGTGAAGCAAGAAGTACGAGACAAGTAAGGATCGAAAGTTTGCGCAAGTGAATCTACCTCTCCGTAGATTTCGCCTCAACTGATTGAGGTTTGGGGCTAAGCCCACACTCTGCCGAGTGAGAACGGTTAAACCGTGCATCTACTTGGAAGGCTAGCCCTTACGCATCAGTATTGGAAGCAATTAAGGAAAGTATTTAGCTTCGTAATCGAAATCTGCCCATTGGACTGCCCATATTTGCCCATCGTTTCCCCATAAAAATCTCTTAATCTGCAACAGGTTATGTAACAACTTGTACAAACATTTTTAGACAGAGTAAGCGTGAATTGAATTCACAAACTATAAAAATAAAGAAGAGTCGCCCTATAAGCCGGATCCTGTCGTGGATCACCATCCATCTAGATCTGTAATTACTTACAGATTCAAGCAACCTACCCGTTGACTCGAGCGAGCAGCTCTCAAGCGCCAACTGCATGGTCTTGCTCCAAGTGGGGTTTACATAGCTAACTGCATTGCTGCAATTACTGGTGGTCTCTTACACCGCCGTTTCACCCTTACCTTTTATTTCTAAAAGGCGGTTTGCTTTCTGTTGCACTAATCCCGCGGATTGCTCCGGGTGGGCGTTACCCACCACTTTGCTCTATGGAGTCCGGACTTTCCTCGGTACTTTCGTAACGCGGTGATCCGGGCGACTCTTCTTGTGGACAATACTACCGATAAGATTTGCTTACTAAATTTAATTACCGAAAAGGAGAAATACATGCTTATTTCTCTCATTTCCTCGGCTGATCAAGTATCCGACGCGCGTATGCACCGCTTGTGTGGAGCGCTCATCCGCAGTGGTTTGCAGGTTGAAGTTTGGGCGCTGGGCTCTGCATCGGATGCCCCTGCTGGAGTTAGTTTTCACCAAGCACCCGGTGGTAAAGGTTTTGCTGCACGAATTATTCGCGATGTGGTTTTGCCTTTTCGCGCACAAGGGAAAATTTGGATCGTGGTTGCACCTGATTTATTACCTATGTCATGGATAGTTGCGCGAATTAAAGGTCGCAAATTAGTTGCCGATGTGCATGAAGATTATTTTGAATTATTAAAAGATCGTGCTTGGGCAAAAGGTTTAGTTGGAGTATTTGCAAAAGTAATTGCGCGCTTGGCAACGAAAGTAGCAGCCCGCGCTGATTTAACAACAGTAGCCGATTTACAAGTGCCACCATTTGATGCGCACAAACGTTTAGTAGTAAGAAACTTTCCAGATCTTTCGTTGCTGACTCCAAGTGGTGAGTTATCGGCACAACCACGGGCAATTTATATTGGTGATGTTCGAACTTCACGGGGAATTAAAACTATTTTAGAAACCGCCGAATTAGCTCCGAAGTGGAGCTTTGACATCGTCGGAAATGTTTCAGTTAACGATGCCGATTTTATAGATAACTGGAAAAAGAAAAGCTCTGCCAGTTCACGAGTGATATTTCATGGCCGACTTGCACCTGCCCAATCCTGGAACTTTGCTAAGGGAGCTTGGGTTGGGCTTTCACTGTTGGAGTCAACTCCAGCGTTTAATGCTGCAGTTCCCAGTAAATTATATGAATACATGGCCAGTGGTCTTGCAACAATTTCAACTCCACTTCCCCGTTGCGTAGAATTAATTGAAAAAAGTAATGGCGGAGTAATTGCTAAGGATTCATCGGCTGTTGCTGCAACATTAAATGCATGGGCCACAAATCCCACCGCGCTAATTCAGATGCGCAAAAATGCAGTTACATGGGCCACATCAAACCTGAATGCTGCCGCTGAATACGACGCCTTCGTAAGCGCAATTAAGGCTCTTATTCCTAGTTCACGGTAGGCTCGCACAATGGCCACCACAATTGCCGCAACTGCAGATGTTGATGCGAGCGCCACAATTGGCGACGGATCAAAGATTTGGCATTTAGCGCAAGTTCGCGATGGCGCCGTACTTGGCGAAAACTGCATCGTTTCTCGAGGTGCATATATTGGTTCTGGTGTGAAAATTGGAAATAACTGCAAGATTCAAAATTATGCCTTGGTTTACGAGCCAGCAGTTTTAGGTCACGGAGTATTTATTGGTCCGGCTGTTGTACTAACTAATGATCATTACCCTCGCGCAATTAATCCGGACATGAGCCTTAAAACTGGCTCCGATTGGGATGCCGTGGGAGTAACAATCGGCGATGGTGCCAGCATTGGTGCGCAATCAGTCTGTGTTGCTCCAGTAAAGATTGGTGCTTGGGCATTGGTAGCGGCGGGCTCAGTTGTCACTAAAGATGTACCTGACTTTGCTTTAGTTGCTGGATCTCCAGCAAAAAGAATCCGATGGGTGGGTCGCGCAGGGGTGCCGCTAGAAGATATCGGCGATAATTCTTTCCGTTGCCCGCAAACGGGGGCGTTGTATAAGCAGATGAGTTCTGATCAATTAGTGGAAGCAGAAAAGGGTTAATAATGATTCCAGCAGCCAAACCAATTATCGGTGACGAAGAACGCGAAGCCGTTGATCGCGTACTTCGCTCTGGCATGTTGGCTCAAGGTCCAGAAGTTAAAGCTTTCGAAGAAGAGTTCTCAGCACATGTTGGTGGTCGTCACTGTGTAGCGATGAACTCTGGAACATCGGCCCTGCACCTTGGATTTATTGCTGCCGGGATTAAAGCTGGCGATGAAGTTATCGTTCCTTCTTTTTCATTTGCGGCAACGGCTAACTCAGTTGTTCTAGCTGGTGGCGTTCCAGTATTTGCCGATATCGATCCTAAGACTTTTAATTTAGATCCCGATCATGTTGAAAGCCTTATTACCAAGAAAACTAAAGCGATTATGCCGGTGCACTTGTACGGTCACATTGCAGCCATGGATCGCTTTGAAGAAATGTCTAGCAAATACGGTGTCAAGATTATTGAAGATGCTGCGCAGGGCCATTTAGCTTCAATGAATGGGCGCAATGCCGGTGAATTCGGCGTAGTTGCTTCGTTCTCTTTCTATCCAACTAAGAACATGACTGCTGGTGAAGGTGGAATGGTTGTTACCGATTCTGCTGAAGTTGCGCGCACGCTGCGATTGTTGCGTAACCAAGGTCAAGAGATTCGCTACCAAAATGAAATTATTGGTTTTAACACTCGTATGACTGATATTCATGCTGCCATTGGCCGTGTGCAGTTAGCCAAACTGCCGGGCTGGACTAAAACTCGTCAAGAAAATGCGGCCTACTTGGATGCGAACTTGAAAGGCGTTGTGGTTCCTTACTTGCAACCAGGAACAACACACTCATATCACCAGTACACAATTCGTATTCCTGGTGGCTCAGCGCAAAAGCGTGATGCATTTATGGCAGCAATTACAGCTAAGGGCGTGGGTTGCGGTGTTTATTATCCAACGCCAATTCATCGCTTGCCATCATTTAATTTAAATTTAAATCTCAAAGAGACCGAACTAGTTATTAAAGAATGTGTATCACTTCCAGTTCACCCATCACTGAGCCAGGATGATCTAAAAATAATTGTCTCTGTAGTTAATGAAGTTGCGGCATCACTGTAATCATGGCTGATAAAAAACTTCGCGCAGGCCTAGTCGGTCTAGGAATGATGGGGCGTCACCATGCCCGCATCTTGGGCTCGCTCGATGGTGTTGAACTTGTTGCAGTCTCAGATCCCATGGGCGATCCACATGGCGTTGCTGGTGGCCGCAGATTATTTTCATCCGTTAAAGAGTTAATCGCCGAAGGCATTGATTATGCAATGGTTGCAGCTCCTACAGCTTTCCATGAAGAACTTGCTTTGGAATTAGCTGCAGCAGGTGTGCATGCATTAGTTGAAAAGCCATTAGCCGTTGATACACCAGCGGCACAAAAGATTTATGAAGCTTTTCGCGATAAAGCTTTAGTCGGAGCTGTTGGCCACATTGAACGTTATAACCCAGCGCTTCAACAACTGCGTGCACGTTTAGATGCTGGTGAATTAGGTGCGGTGTATCAAATAACTACGCGTCGCCAAGGGCCGTTTCCGGCACGTATCGCCGATGTAGGTGTCGTTAAAGATTTAGCAACGCACGATATTGATTCAACGGCATGGGTTGCTCGTTCACCTTTCGTTAGCGTTTCGGCACAAACTGCCCACAAGTCAGGCCGTCCGCATGAAGATATGGTCGCCGTCGTTGGGCAATTAGCTAATGGAATTATCACTAATCATCTAGTTAACTGGTTAACGCCATTTAAAGAGCGTTTAACAATTGTTACTGGTGAGCGTGGCACATTTGTGGCCGATACATTAACTGCCGATTTAACTTTCTATGCAAATGCTTCAGTTAACACTGAATGGGATTCAGTTGCCGCTTTCCGTGGTGTCAGTGAAGGCGATGTCATTCGTTATGCATTTGCTAAACCCGAACCACTTCGCGTTGAACACGAAGCTTTCCGCGATGCAGTACTCGGTTTACCTGGAGCTAACGAGCGAATTGTGACTATGGAACAAGGCCTTGCAACTGTAGCCGTTGCCGGTGCAATCCTTGAAAGTGCGGCAACGAAGAAAGTTGTAACCTTATGAAAATCGCCGTTGTAGCTTTAGGAAAAATCGGTCTGCCTTTAGCGGTGCAATTTGCTAACAAAGGTCACCACGTCATTGGCTGCGATGTCAATCAGAAAGCCGTTGATTTAATTAATGCTGGCACCGAACCATTTCCTGGTGAAGCTCACCTAGATGAATACTTAAAGAAAACCGTTGCATCAGGTCATTTAGTTGCAACTACCGATACAAAAACTGCCGTTTCTGTATGCGAGGCAGTTGTAGTTGTAGTTCCACTTTTTGTTGATAACGAAGGCATTCCTGATTTCGGTTGGATGGATGCGGCAACTAAAGATATTGCCGAAGGTCTAAAACCTGGCACCTTGGTTTCGTACGAGACGACTTTGCCCGTTGGAACAACACGTACACGCTTTGCGCCAATGCTCGAAAAAATCTCTGGGCTCAAAGCCGGCGTTGATTTCCATTTAGTTTTCTCACCTGAGCGCGTATTAACTGGCCGAGTCTTTGCCGATCTTCGTAAATACCCAAAACTTGTTGGCGGAATCGATGCAGGCAGTGCAAAAGCGGGAATCGAATTTTATAAAGCTGTACTTGATTTTGATGATCGCCCAGATTTAAGCGAGCCAAATGGCGTGTGGGATATGGGATCGGCTGAAGCTAGCGAGATGGCAAAGCTGGCTGAAACTACCTATCGTGATGTCAATATTGGTCTAGCAAATCAATTCGCAATCTTTGCTGAAACTGCCAACATCGATATCGCTAAAGTAATTGCCGCTTCGAACTCACAACCATTTAGCCATATTCATCAACCAGGTATCGCTGTTGGCGGTCACTGCATTCCAATTTATCCCCGCTTTTATTTATGGAATCACCCAGAAGCAACGGTAGTTCGAGCAGCCCGTGAAGCTAATGCGGCAATGCCAGCACATGCCGTGGGCATGTTGGCTGGGGCTTTAGGTTCACTGAAAGATAAAAAAGTTGCAGTTCTTGGAATTTCTTATCGTGGCGGCGTTAAAGAGAGTGCGTTCTCTGGCGTATTTCCAACTGTAACTGCATTAAAAGCTGCGGGAGCAAACGTTGTTGTTCATGATCCTATGTATACCAATGAAGAAATCACTCAACTTGGCTTTGCACCTTATGCAATGGGTGAAAGTGTTGATGGAGTGATTCTGCAGGCTGATCATGCTGAGTATAAAAAACTTACAGGCCTTTCTTTTCCGGGAGTTAAAGCGGTAATCGATGGCCGCCGAACAATGAATTCCAGCAACTTCCCTGGCGTTGATTTTAGAGTTATTGGGGCGCCGGCTCAGTAATCACAGTGAAAGGCAAGTGCGTGCGCGCAGTTGGTTTCGCATCGGCAATTCGGTTGTAAATCTTTATTAAGTTTTCGGCTTGTAGTTCCCAGCTGCGTTCTAGCAATACTTTCTCGGTATAAACACTTTGGTATCTAGTTTTATCCGCTAACACTTTCTTAACTGCTGCGGCAAAATCATCAACATCTTCGGCAATAAATACTTCACCATTGCCTAAACGTTTTACTTCAGCAGCCATGGTGCGGACATCGCTGACAACGATTGGTAGCCGGGCCTGCATGTATTCGCCAAATTTAGTGATTAACGATATTTCGTGATTGAGCTTATGGTGGATTGGGATGAGGCCGATATCTCCCGTCGAAAGATAGGAAACTAGTTCCGAGTTTGGAACGTAAGGCAAAACATGGAATCTATCGCGCAATTGCGAATACGCAGCTTGCAAATCTAACACCGTTTGATTCTTTGGATTAGCAATCAAAGCAAGGTGGACTCCAGGCAACTGCTTGAGCGCTTCTAGAACTGTAGCTAAACCGCGTTGGGGAGCAACCGCGCCTGAATAAACGAGTAGCGGTGTTGTTGCCAGAATATTGCAATCATTGCGCATATTTCTCTTACAGGGTTGCTGGCCTTCAAACAATGGATCATTAGCTACTAAATCAGGTCGCTCTGTTAGTTCCAAATGTGGAACTAAAAGATCAGACATTCCTTCGCTGACCGATAAAACCGTTGCCGCCATTTTGCTATAACGCTTTTCTTCGCGGATGTACACCTTTTTTAATGGTGCAGTCAGATGAGAAACGCCAGGTACGTACTCGTGAGCATCATAAATTAACTGAGCGGTATGGCCTTGCGTGGCTAGATATTCAACTAAAGCACCGGCAATAGGAAGTGCGGTGTAATCATGGGCATGAACGACATCGGGTTTGAACTCTAAGGCGATTGGTTTAAGTGTTGTTCTGGCACGTATCAAATTGGGAATTACTGGTGGTACGGCAGGCAAAACCTTCGCTTGAAATTTACGCTTGTAGTAGCGCAGCGCTCTTAGGATAAAAGCGAAAGAACTTTGCTTAATAACAATCTTTAAGTAAACCCGATTGATAATTGCATACCCGATTTTTAATTGATCATCGTTGTGGCCGAGGCGAGCACCGCACACCAACACATCCCAGCCCGCATTAGCTAAAGACCAGGCACATTTGAGAACGCGTGAATCTTCGGTGACACCATTGAGCACAATGTGCATCGTGCGTGGTGAGGTGTTCATGTTCGCAATCTATACGGTGTCAGGTAATCAAGCCAGAACGAACACTTCTTACTTGCGTAGACTTTGAATCCATTCCTTAAATTTTGGTGAGAGTTCTGCAACGGCAGCTATTTCTTCTACTTTAGAACGATCCCCATTTTTTGTGGCATAAAGGTCGGCAATTGTGATGGCATGGCTAGGTCTGGAAATAATTTCAATGGAATCCCCCGCAGTAATTTCGCCCTCTTGAATAATTCGTAAGTACGTTCCGGGCTTGCCGGCGGCCATAAATTCTTTAATCAGCGTTGGTCGATTCCAAAATCCCGCAAATACTCGACATGGAATTCGAGGTTGTGAGACTTCTAAAATTGTAGAACCAACTTTCCAACGCTCACCTACTAAGCACTGGTTCACATGAATTCCAGAAGTTGTTAAATTTTCACCAAAGCGACCATTAGCAATATCTATTCCGAGTTCCTTTTGCCACCAATCGGCATCTTCGCGGGCGTAGGCATAGACCGCTTGGTCATAACCACCATGATGATTGCGATCAGCAACTACATCTCCAGCAACTTCATCATGTGCAAAAGTGATTGGCCCGTTTACTTGGCGCTTATCGATTCCGGTCTTGCCTTCACTGCCCGTCCATTCACCTTCATGCACAACGGCTGCAACATTGATGGAAAGAATTTTCATCGCAAATGAGCCTGCTCATTTAATGTACGAAGTGCTTTTAGACCATCACTTGGCCACACTGAAATTGTTGTGATCGAGCACGGTGAGATATCAATATGAAAAATAGATTCAGCTGGGCCATCTATAACTACTTTAGCTGCAGTCTTAATTGTTCCGTTGTGGGTAACAACTGCAACACGTTGGCCTGGATATTCTGCAGCTATCTGTGAAATTGCCGCATCAATGCGTACCGCAACGTTGTCATAAGACTCACCTTGTGGTGGTGCAAACGAAGTTGAACAGACCCACGAGTTGTAATCGGCCGGATAGCGCTCTTTTACTTCATCGATTGAAAGTCCGTCCCAAATTCCAAATGAACATTCAATCCACGCTTCTTCGAAATTAATTGGTAAACCTGTAAGGCGTGAGATTGCTTCAGCAGTTTGAGTAGTGCGCTTGAGCGGTGAAGCAATAAGAACTTCCGGATCAAAAGCGGCAATTGCAGCGGCAACTTTCTCGGCTTGGGCTAATCCAGTTTCCGTTAGCTGCGGATTTAAGGGGCCATCGCCTGAAAACTTTTTCATCGGAGTTAATACCGTCTCACCATGTCGAATAAGGAAAATAGTTGTGGCGGTTTCAGGGTTAAGTAAGCGCTCAGTTAAATAGTTTTGGCGCACTGAAATAATTTCGCCACCGCCTGATTGCTCATCTAGGGCTTTATTGGCAAGGCGATCGGCATGTGAGTTTTCATCACGCGGAATCCAGGTGTAATTAACTAGCGAAGCGGTATGTGCATTGCGCGCATCTGAGGCTAACTTACGCATGTCGGCATGTTTAATCTGCCAGCGCCCAGACATTTGTTCGACAACTAATTTGCTATCCATCTTCACATCAATAGTTGCTTGTGGGTCCAGTGCATTTATGGCAGTTAATCCTGCGATGAGTCCGCAATATTCAGCTACGTTATTAGTGGCGATACCTATGAAGTCGTAGAGCTCGGCAACAATTTTGCCATTTTCAGTAATAACCGAACCGTAACCAGCCGGACCTGGATTTCCGCGTGAACCGCCATCGGCAGTTAATGAGAAATGTCGTGCCATTGACTAAGCCCCACGCACCAAAATGCAACGGCACTCTTCGCAGCGAACGACTTCATCTTCACTGATCTCTGAAATTCTTTTAAGCTCCACAGTATTAATAGATAGGTGACACCCAGTACAAGCACCTGCAACAAGGGCTGCGGCGCCAGTTCCATTATTTGATGAACGAATCTTTTCGTAGAGTGCGATCAATTCTGGAGATACTGCCGCTAAAGTTTCGGTTCGCTCTTTGGCAATGCTTTCAAGTTCGCCATTTATTCGTGCAAGCGCATTTTCCTTGCGAATATTAAGTTCATTGATCTGCTCAGTAAATGCAGCTTCTTGCCCCTGTAAATCTTCAATACGAGCTTTGATCTCATCTACCCGCATCATGATTTCAAGTTCAACTTCTTCAAGTTCTGATCGGCGAGAATTCAACGTTCCTACTTCATGTTGAAGTTGCTCTAACTCTTTAGGTGAAGCCGACCCCCCAGAGAGTCTGGTCTCGTCGCGGGTAATTCGAGTAACAATCTGTTCTACATCGGCTTCGGCGCGCAAGAGTTCGCGCTTAACATCGCTTAATTCAGTTTCAGCGGCAATGCGTAAGTCACGGGCGTTATGAGATTTTGTAGTGGTTGAAACAAGCTCTGCTAACTCTGGCAAGGTTGAAGCGGTGTGGTTAAGCGCCGTTGTTTTCTGGTCGAATGCAGCCACATCTAAAATCTGACGCTGATCGCTAAGGCTGGCTTTCATATTTTTGCGATCAACCCTTTCTTGCAACTGGTGGGCGCTGAGGGTTTCGAACCCCCGACATTCTCGGTGTAAACGAGACGCTCTACCACTGAGCTAAGCACCCGCGTACTCGATCTTCTGAGTACTGGTGAATCTTACTTCACCATTGTTAAAACACTAAATCACCGCTTACAACGCAGCAATTGCCGCCTTGTAATCAGCGATATTGCGCGCATCGCCAAGACCATTGACTACTTGCCAGCGCAATATGCCAGCTTTGTCGATCACAAAGGTTCCACGTGTTGAGCAACCGCGTGATTCTTCAAAAACTCCATATGATTTTGCCACCGCACCATGTGGCCAAAAATCTGCAAGAACTGGGAACTTGTAACCCTCTTGTTCGGCAAATGCACGCTGTGCATACATCGGGTCACATGAGATTGCTAGTAACTGAACATTCTCATTTTGAAATGCTGATAGGTCATCGCGCAATGCGCAGAGTTCACCAGTACAAATTCCGGAAAATGCAAATGGATAAAAAAGAAGAACAACATTCTTTTCACCTTTAAAAGATGAGAGTGAAACTTTCTCACCATGTTGATTCATTACTTCAAAATCTGGGGCGGCTTGGCCAATTGTTAGAGTCATGGCGCAAAATCTATCGTTTTGCCGTCTTACGTGCCACTAGACGCGTAGCGCTCCAATCGGGAGCAATTGAAAATGATGATGTCTGACTTAAACCTGCAGTTGGTGCTGCATCTTGAATATCACTTGGTTCCACATGACCATCGCGACCGACTTTTGGTGTAAGAACCCAAATGGGTCCGGTCTCACTTAAATATATAAGTGCATCCATTAATTCATCGACGAGATCACCATCGCCATCTCGCCACCAGATTATTACGCCATCAACAACTTCATTGGAATCACTGTCCACGAATTGAGATTTGGTAATTGCCATAATTTGCTGACGTAGATTTTCGTCACATTCACTGGTACGGCCGACCTCCTGAATCAGGTCGCCCTCCTTGAACCCCATACGCGCTGGCACAGGCTAATTCCACACAATCTATCGACCTTGCACAAGAGGTAGGGCAATGTCATTTCGACTTACTGGTCAGTTCACGCAAGAATACGCACTATGAGCGAAAACTTTGAGGCGCCAGATCAGATCATCGACCAGTTAGTTGATACCGATCCTTCGGAAACAGCTGAATGGCACGCCTCTTTCGATGCCGCTCTAGCTAACGCAGGCCCAGTTCGCGCTCGCTATTTAATGCTAAGTCTTTTGCGCAGAGCGCACGAAAAAAACATTGGCGTATCTGATCTTCGAACAACTGATTACATCAACACTATTTCTCCCGAACACGAACCCGCATTTCCGGGTGATGAAGCGATCGAGCGCCGAATCCGCGCAATGAATAGATGGAATGCGGCCATGTTGGTGCACCGTGCACAACGCCCCGGTGTTGGTGTTGGTGGACATATTTCAACGTATGCATCATCGGCAGCGCTCTATGAAGTTGGTTTCAATCACTTCTTCCGCGGACAAGATCACCCAGGTGGCGGAGATCAAATCTTTTTCCAAGGCCATGCAAGTCCAGGAATGTATGCACGCGCATATCTAGAAGGCCGCTTAACTGAAGATCAACTCGATGGCTTCCGCCAAGAACTTTCACATCCAGCTGGCGGACTTTCTTCTTATCCTCACCCACGTTTGATGCCAGATTTTTGGCAGTTCCCAACGGTCTCCATGGGTATCGGACCGATCAATGCAATTTATCAAGCACGTTTTAATCGTTACTTGCATAACCGTGGAATTAAAGACACCAGTGATCAGCGCGTATGGGCATTTCTTGGTGATGGTGAAGTTGATGAAGTAGATACTTTAGGTGCAATCGGTTTAGCAACGCGTGAAAAGTTAGATAACTTAACTTTCGTCGTTAACTGTAACTTGCAACGTCTAGATGGCCCAGTGCGCGGTAACGGAAAGATTATTCAAGAACTTGAAGCAATCTTTGGTGGTGCTGGTTGGAATGTAATTAAAGTTGTGTGGGGCCGCGAATGGGATCCACTACTGGCTCAAGATCGTGAAGGCGCACTCGTTAACTTAATGAACAAGACGCTAGACGGTGATTACCAAACATTTAAAGCAGAATCAGGCGGATATATTCGCGATAATTTCTTTGGCCGCGATCCGCGCACTGCAAAAATGGTTGCCGATTGGTCTGATGAAAAGATCTGGGGCCTTAAGCGCGGTGGACATGATTATCAGAAGTTATTTGCGGCTTACACCGCGGCAGTACAAAATAATGGCCGCCCTACAGTTATCTTGGCTAAGACAATTAAGGGTTGGACTTTAGGTTCAAGTTTTGAAGGTCGTAACTCAACGCACCAAATGAAGAAGATGTCACTTGAAGACATCATGCAGTTCCGTGACACTTTGCGTCTGGATATTCCAGATGAGAAACTCGATAAGTATTTACCTCCTTATTACAAGCCAGCTGCCGACTCTGATGAAGCTAAATATTTAATTGAACGCCGAGTTGCTTTGGGTGGTTCAATCCCTCGCCGCCGTGCAATTTCTCGTCCACTGACCCAGCCCGATGATTCTGTGTATGAGTCAGTAAAGCGCGGTTCAGGCCATCAAGAAATCGCCACAACTATGGCCTTTGTTCGCATGCTTAAAGATTTAGTGAAAGATCCTGGTCTTGGTTCCAGAATCGTTCCCATCATTCCTGATGAAGCACGAACTTTCGGAATGGACTCTTTGTTCCCAACGCTAAAGATTTACTCACCGAATGGTCAGCAATATGCCGCGGTTGACCGCGAATTAATGTTGTCCTATAAAGAATCAACTTCAGGTGTTATTTTGCATGAAGGTATAAATGAAGCCGGCTCAGTTGCATCATTTACTGCCGTTGGTTCTTCGTACTCAACGCATGATGAACCAATGATTCCTATGTACATCTTCTATTCAATGTTTGGTTTCCAACGTACTGGTGATGCTTTCTGGGCAGCGGCAGATCAACTAGTTCGTGGCTTTGTTATCGGCGCAACTGCTGGCCGTACAACGCTCAATGGTGAAGGTTTGCAACATGAAGATGGGCACTCACCGCTACTTGCTTCCACAAACCCAGGTGTCGTTGCTTATGATCCGGCTTATGCTTTCGAATTAGGCCACATTGTTAAAGATGGTTTACGTCGCATGTACGGTGAAAACAGCGAAAATATTTACTACTACTTAACGGTTTATAACGAGCCTTATGTTCATCCAGAAGAACCAAAAGATCTTGATGTAGCTGGTTTGCTCAAGGGAATTTACTTGTATTCACCAGCAGCAAAATCACGCAAGAAGTCGGCACAAATCTTGGCTTCGGGAGTTGGCGTTAACTGGGCGTTGCAGGCTCAGCAGTTGTTGTCACAGGATTGGGGCGTTAATGCTTCAGTGTGGTCAGTAACTTCATGGAATGAACTTCGCCGAGATGGACTTGCAACTGATCGACATAACTTGCTCAATCCAACTGATAAGCGTCGTGCATATATTTCAACTAAGTTAGAAGGACATAGAGGTCCAGTAGTTGCGGTGAGTGATTATATGCGCGCAGTTCAAGACCAAATTGCACCGTGGATCGATGCACCGTTCTACTCATTAGGTACCGATGGTTTTGGTCTTTCAGATACCCGTGGCGCTTTACGTCGTCACTTTAAAGTTGATGCGCAATCAATTGCAGTTGCCGTATTGCAGCAACTTTGTGATCAAGGTGAAATCAAGCAAAGCATTGTTATCCAGGCAATGGAAAAATATCGTATTCACGATGTCTCAGCTGCAGATGCTGGCAATACCGAAGGCTCAGGTTGATCTCACGAATCCCAATTAGCGATATCTCTCCCGCAGTTTACTTCGGGGGAGAATTTCTACCTGTTAAAGCTGTACCTGGTGAAGTAATACAAGTAAGTGCAACTGCAGTAATTGAGGGCCATGAAAAGCTAACGGCCCAAGTGGTTTTACATGATGCTAACGGCAAAGTTATTTCCCGAAGTAATTTGACTGAAAACTGGCCCGGAACTAATCGCTATGAAGGTTCCATCACTATTCCAAGTGAAGGTGATTTCTTTTTTGTTATCGAAGCCGACAGTACTTCGCAATACCGCACGGTGTATGGCTCAACCGAAAAATATCCAATTCGTGCTGATCGTGATCGCGCACTCATTGGTTCATGGTATGAATTTTTTCCACGCAGCGAAGGCGCAATTAAAAATGCCGATGGAACTATTACATCCGGTACTTTTACCAGCGCAACTAAACGTATCCCGGCAGTTGCGGCCATGGGATTTGATGTTCTTTATTTACCACCCATTCATCCAATCGGGATTGCTCATCGCAAAGGCCCTAATAACTCTTTGACTGCCGGCCCCAATGATCCAGGCGTGCCTTGGGCAATTGGAAATAGCGATGGTGGCCATGATGCAATTAATCCATCACTTGGCACCATGAAAGATTTTGAAAACTTTGTTTCTGCGGCAAAAAAAGCTGGAATAGAAATCGCTTTAGATCTTGCACTTCAAACTTCACCTGATCACCCTTGGGTCACAAGCAATCCACAGTGGTTCAATAAACGCGCTGACGGAACAATTGCTTATGCCGAAAACCCACCTAAGAAATATCAGGATATTTATCCAATCAATTTTGATGATGACTACGAAGGCATTCGTGATGAAGTGCTGCGAATTATTCGACTATGGGTTTCTAAGGGCGTAACTATTTTCCGTGTAGATAATCCACACACTAAGCCCGTTCATTTCTGGCAAGACTTGCTTAATATCGTCCGTAAAGAAAGCCCAGAAGTGATTTTCCTGGCTGAAGCTTTCACTACACCTGCCATGATGCACGCTTTAGGTAAAGCGGGATTTCATCAGTCGTACACATATTTCACTTGGCGAACGAACAAATGGGAACTCACTGAATATGCACGTGAAGTTGCGCACCAGACTAGCTCTTTTTTCCGTCCGAACTTTTGGGTAAATACGCCAGATATCAATCCTTTCCACTTACAAAGTGGCAATCCAGCAATGTTTGCCTTACGCGCAGTTCTGGCCGCAACGCTTGCTCCTTCATGGGGAATGTATGCAGGCTATGAACTCTATGAACACCGAGCACTTAAAGAAGGTGGCGAAGAGTATTTAGACTCTGAAAAATATGAAATTAAAGTTCGCGATTGGGAGGGTGCAACTAAAAAAGGTTTAACTTTGGCACCATTTATTGCGCAACTGAACTCAATCCGTAAAAACAATGTGGCACTTCAGCGTCTGCGGAATTTGGCGTTTCACACCACAGATTCTGATGCAATCATTGCCTATTCAAAGCGAGAAGGTAAAAATTTAATTCTTGTTGTCGTCAATTTAGATCCAGCATTTGCGCAAGGAACTACGGTTCACTGGGATTTGAAAGCTTTAGGTATTGAGAATTCAAGTTTTAAGGTTAAGGATCTGCTGGATGGCAAGAGCTTTGATTGGTCTGAGCATCAATTTGTTCACCTAGATCCCACCCGTCCAGTTGGCAAAGTTGCCCATATCTGCCAAGTAAAGCTCTAAGTAATGGGAATCTTTTCGCGATTTACTAAAAAAGATGCTTCAGTAGTTGTTGCACCCGCTACTTTTCTTAACCCACATTCCACACTTGGCGAACTCGATCTGCATTTAATTGCCGAAGGTCGCCATGAGCAGTTATGGAAAGCCCTTGGCGCACACGTTCGTCGAGATTCTGCCGGAGAACTACTTGGAACTGCTTTTTCAGTGTGGGCGCCCAATGCACAAGCAGTTTCACTCATAGGTGATCACAATTACTGGGATAAAAATACTCATCACATGGTGCGTATTGGTTCCACTGGTATCTGGGAAACCTTCATTCCAGACATCGGTGTTGGAAGTAAATATAAATTTGCAGTGTGCACAATTAATGGACGTTGGGTAGATCATGCTGATCCCATGGCGCGGGCAACAGAAATCCCACCATTGACCGCTTCGGTTGTTGAGGAATCCACATATGCGTGGAATGACGCACAATGGGTCAATAAACGCGTCAACTTTGAACCATGGAGATCGCCAATTTCAGTCTACGAAGTTCACTTAGGTTCTTGGAAGTTGGGACTTAATTATCGCGAGTTAGCTATCGAATTAGTTGATTACGTACGCCTGCAAGGTTTCACACATGTTGAATTTTTACCCGTTACTGAACATCCGTATGGACCTTCGTGGGGTTATCAAGTCACTTCATTTTTTGCGCCAACAGCGCGTTTTGGTTCACCCGATGACTTCAAATTCCTTGTCGATGCGCTGCATAATGCGGGAATCGGCGTAATTTTAGATTGGGTTCCAGCACATTTTCCCAAAGATGAATGGGCACTAGCAAAATTTGATGGCACTGCTCTGTACGAACATTCAGATCCACGTTTAGGTGAGCACCCTGACTGGGGCACATTAATTTTTAACTTCGGACGCAATGAAGTTCGCAATTTTCTAGTAGCTAGTGCGCTGTATTGGTTGACTGAATATCACATTGATGGTTTACGCGTAGATGCCGTTGCATCGATGTTGTACTTGGACTATTCGCGCAAAGAAGGCGAATGGTTACCCAATAAAAATGGTGGTCGAGAAAATTTAGAGGCCGTGCAACTTCTACAAGAGGCCACTTCAACTGCCTATAAAACTCATCCTGGCATCATGATGATTGCTGAAGAATCTACGGCTTGGTCTGGCGTAACCCGCGATACATCAAGTGGGGGCCTTGGTTTTGGTTTCAAGTGGAACATGGGTTGGATGCATGACACTTTGCAATATTTGCAACACGATCCAATACATCGTGTGTATCACCACAATGAAGTTACTTTTTCAATTCTTTATGCATGGAGTGAAAACTTTATGCTGCCACTTTCCCATGATGAAGTCGTGCATGGTAAGGGCCAACTGGTTAATAAATTTCCTGGAGATCGTTGGCAGAAGACGGCTACTTTGCGTGCTCTGTACGGCTTTATGTGGGCCCATCCAGGTAAAAAACTTTTGTTTATGGGTAGCGAGTTCGCACAAAATGATGAGTGGAATGAAAGCGCTGGCTTGCAGTGGTACCTCACTGAATATGGCGAACACCAAGGCGTTCAAAAAGCCGTGGCTGAAATTAATGCTCTCTATAAAGTTATTCCTGCACTGTGGGAGAAAGACACAGCACCAGAAGGTTTTACTTGGCTAGTAGGAAATGACGGTGCGGCGAACGTCGTTGCTTTCGCGCGCTGGGATGATCACGCAACTCCATTTGTTTGCCTCACTAATTTTTCACCAATGCCACATGAGCACTATCAACTTCCATTTCCAACTTCCGGTACGTGGACCGAGGTACTCAATACCGATGATTTAGCCTATGGAGGAAGTGGTATTTCAAACTCGGCCATCACACTTACTGATGCAGCGCATCTGGTAGCCGAAGTACGAATTCCGCCACTATCTACAATCTGGTTTAAACGTTCTTAAGTACTTTCACGAAAAAAGGAACGGTCAGAAGTAAGACTCCTGGAATAATTAATCCAATACTTAATGAGGTTATTTGTGCTGTCCAAGCCAAAATCCACTTCAAAATAAAGGCAAGCACAATATTAGAGACCCCTAGTTGACCAATAACTACACTGGCCGGATGCTTCGAACGAGCATTAGCTGCGTTCATAAAAGTTGGTCCTAGGAATGAACTGCCGAGACCGCCCAGTGCAAATCCAATGCAAACGACTAAAAATGCAAGGCTTTTGTGCGTTGAGAAAATAGAACGAGCTAGAAAAATTGCAGTGAGAAAAGATCCACCAGCCAGCAGCGAGGCATACACCGCTAAAGCATCTAATGTGAACCTGGGAAGTAGGAAATGCACCGTGAATCTTCCAAAAATCATCATGATTGTAAAGAGGATGTAAGGAAGTGTGTTCAAACCACTATGGACTCCGATTTCCTCTTTGCTATAAATGGTTGACCAATCGTTGATGGCAAACTCTAGAAAAATTGCACAGATAAGTCCAAACGAGATCATTCGATCAAATGAAAATCCCAAAATCATCCCTCGCAGCTTAAAGCCAACTTCTTTATCATCATCAGCCTTGATAAGTTCAGGAGCTAAAGTATTTATTATGAAGGTATTAGCGATGAAGATTAAAACCACCATCAAGCCAACATGAACATGTAGCGGGACCCGATTAACCAAGAAGCCGGCAAGAAAAGCAGTCAGCAATGCTCCAGCACTCCAAATACCGCTCATCTGGGTTATTACAAATTTTCCCGTGCGGTCCTGATAATTAAACCCCTGTGAATTTATCGATATATGGAAAGCAGAAACAGATGCCCCGAAAAAAATATTTGTAAAAAGAAACAGAAGCGAAGAATGTGTAGTTGAAAGAATAACTAAGGTAACCATCAGTGAAAAAGACGAAACGTGAAGTACTTTACGTACTCCTATCCGATGAACTATATGACCGACAGTAAATAGAGAAATTAGTGATCCAGCTGAACCCGTGCTAATGAGTGAGCCGAAACTACCATTTGTTAAGTGAAGCGCGCTCTTTACTTCCGGAAATCTTGGTACCCACGACATAATTCCCAAACCGAAGAGAAAAAAGAGTGCACGCAAATAGTTGAGCTCTCTTTTAGGAGTAAGTGTTTTCATATTTAGAAAAGCGCGTTGGCCAAGGCGCTACGGGCCGCTGTTAATCGTGGATCTGCTGGATCAACTAAGAGAAAAAGTGAGAGCAGATGTTCTTTAGCGATATTTCTTTGCTCCCCAGTGTTTTCCCGCACTAATTGCAGCAATCGGTTAAAAGCGGCTTCTACTCCCCCATTAACAATCTCTAAATCTGCAGCTTTAACTTGCAAGGCAAAATCTGAAGGTTGAGCCGCAGCTTCTGCCAATACAACATCCAAAGCAAATCCATCCGTTCTAATAAGTAACTGCGTCTGGGCCAAACCTAGTTTTGCAAAAGAATCTGTGGGCTTGCGTGCTAATAATTTTTTATAGGCGGCTTCAGCTGTTGCAAAGTCCCCCGACTCCAAAGCGGCAACGGCCTCTTCTTCTTCAGGTTCGATTACTTCAACTGGCGCATCGCCAATGCCTTGTTCGGCAGCTAATGTTAAAACTTTATCTAGCACTAAACGAACTTGGGTATCTGGATATACCTGTTCAAAAAGAGGGACTATCTGTTCACCAATCAAGGCGACTGCATATGGAATCTTTTGAGTTTGCAACGCTTGCGCCACTTGTGGATGTGCATCAATATCAACATGGCCCAATGCCCAAGCGCCTTTGTATTCTTTTTCCAGAGTTTCCATGATTGTTAACATTGCAAGCGATTCAGGGCTGCGTTGTGACCAGCACAATAAAATTACTGGCTTAACTTTAGATAGCGGCAGAAGTTCACTCGTTAAATTTGAGGCAGTTACTTCAATTCCGGGTGTTGGTCCGGCAGGCGCAGTTTTTGGCTTACCCAACGAACTTAAATCAACGGCCTGGGCAAAATTAGGAGGATTGCTCACCTGTGAATACTACTGCGCAAGTACATCAACGCCAGAATCGCGTCGGTATGGCAAAATTTCTTGTACATAGTTATCTGCAGCAAACTCCAGACCAACATCACTGCCTTTTTGTTCGCTCAAATACCAGCGGTTTTCAAGGATTTCATGGAACATTTGCGCCCGCTCAACACGGCCCCGCATCTGCTCTGGAACTCGATCGATTGTTGGCTCAAAAACTTCCATGAACCAAACTTTTGCCATTTCAGTTATCGACATGGCAGATTTTTCATGTCGCGCACGATAGCGATCAAAAGAAGCTAACAAACGCTTGGCTTGTAATTCTTCGGTTTCAATTCCCATTAATTCACGCAAACGTTGTGTGTGATAACCCGCAGCCACAAGTCGGGGCTGGAATGATAATAATTGTGTATCGCCGTCAATTGTGATGGAAACTTCTTCAACTGCAAAACCAAGATCGTGCAACTGTCGCATTGCACGTTCTACTGCATGGCGATCTTTAGGATCTAACAGTTGTCGCTCTTTCAATGCCGCCCAAATGCGTCGATAGCGACGGATAACGGCTTCGGCTGCACGTACTGGATCCATTCCCGGATATAAGACACCCGAGAGTCGCAAGTCTTCGAGTTCTGCGGCAACGTTAAACATTGCAATCTCTAGATCATGTTCGCGTTGTCCATCGCTGAGTGTTTTTTGAAATTCTCCAGTTTCAGCATCTACTAAATATGCGGCAAAGCCTTCAGCGTCACGACGAAATAGAGTATTCGACAGAGAACAATCGCCCCACCAAAAACCCAATAAATGTACGCGCACAAGGAGTAGAGCTAAGGCGTTAGCCATTGTATTTATGTCATGGGCTGTAACTGAACCAGAGAGTAAAACTCGATACGGCAACGAGTACGGTAAAAAGCGCGTGACAATTGCACATGGAAGTTCTTCCCCTTGTGAATCAGTACGACCTTCAACAACGGCAATCTGTTCTACGCATGGCGCATTGAGGGAAGTTAACTCACGCAAAACTTTATACTCGCGATTTGCGAACTCGGCGACCGTCTCTTTTACGGCATATACCGGCGCATCGACATCACTGGTTGCGCGAACCAAACGCACAATGTGCCGAGAAATTCCGCGCTTTTCAGCTAAGGCGGGATCTTCAGGCCACTCTTCTAAACTCTGATGCCAAGGCAGGCCAGTAACGGCGGCGATTTCCTCGCCTAAACCAGTTATCCGAAGTGCCATGGAACCTATTCTTGCCTAAAAATGTGACGAGAAGATGAACACCACGTCTCGTACAAGTGAGATAACTATCTTTACAATGTGATTATGGCGATAACAGAGCGAATCAAGAAGGTTACTAAGCGCGCAAGTAAGGCACCAGTAATTCCTGCTGATTACGGAATCATGGGTGAGCCAATCAACCGAGCACATCCATACTATTTCGGCTTCACTGCAACGCTGGGTGCATTGACCGCTATTTTACTGATGCGCGCGCTTGCAAGTGTCTCGCAAATATTTATTTTGATTCTCATCGCTCTATTTTTAGCAACTGGCCTAAACCCTGCAGTTGAGGCTTTACGTCGGCGTAAAATGTCGCGCGCCAACGCCGTTGCAATTATTTTTGCTTCAGTAATTCTTTTTGTCATATTTTTTGCGTTAGTTGTTGTACCTCCTGTAGTTTCACAAGGCACTCAGTTAATTAATAAAGCCCCGAATTTACTTGCGGAATTAACGCACAATGCCACCATCAATAAACTCAATGACCAATATGGAATTATTGATACGTTACAAACTAAATTGAAATCCGTAACATCAAACGGCTCGCTGTTAATTTCAACTTTCGGTGGAGTCATTGGTGTTGGTAAATCTGTTCTATCGGGTTTCTTTTCATTCATGACGGTTTTAGTTCTTACTCTCTACTTTATTACTTCATTGCCCCAAGCCATTGATCTTGGGCTTTCTATGGTCCCAGCCAGCCGACGTGAACGTGTAGGCCGGTTAACACATGCCATCATTGGCCGAGTTGGTTCTTTCGTAGGTAGCCAAATAATCATTGCTGCAATGGCCTCAATTTTTGTTTTCATTCTTTCCTTAATTTTGGGTCTACCGTCACCCATTGCGGTCGCCATGATTGTCCTTGTATGTGGACTGGTTCCACTTATTGGTCACTTTCTTGGTTGTGGAATTGTCACCATAATCGCCCTAACGCAATCAACACTTATTGGCGTAATCGCCTTTCTTGCATATGTGCTTTATGTGCAGATTGAAAACTATGTTGTAACTCCACGGATTATGAAGAAGACAATGTCGGTTCCCGGAGCAGTAACCATTATTTCTGCCCTCATTGGTTCATCCCTACTGGGATTAATTGGTGGCTTACTTGCAGTACCGGTTGCAGCATCAGTTATTTTGATTCTGGATGAAGTAGTTATTCCACGTGCAAATAACTCTTAAAATTCAGTTGGAAGATCTTGGGTATCGCCCGTAACTAGCTTATTAATTTCAGAGAGAACACGATGAACTGAAGGCTCGCCTAACCATAAGTGCTTGGCGTTGGATATAGCCTTAATTTTAATTGTTGGAACGATTGCGAAACGAACTTTTGCTTCTTCGGGTTTCAAAAAATCATCAAACTCAGGCACTAAAGCAATAATCGGGCGCGGATCCAAATTCCAATACTTAAGTTGCTCATCGGTAGTAGTGCGAAGCGGTGGACTCAGCAGTATCAATCCTTTATGGCGTGGGTCTTTAGCATGGGCTAGCGCTAAATCTGTACCGAAAGACCAACCAACGATCCAAAGATTTTTTAATTTTAATACATCACAACAATAATCAATCATCGCTTGTACATCTAGACCTTCAGCTTCACCATTATCAAATACCCCTGTGCTACTTCCGGCCTCACTTGTTGTTCCTCGTGTATTAAAACGAACAACAGTTATGCCGGTCATGGCAGGTAAGCGATTCGCTGCTTTTTTATAAATGTGACTATCCATCATCCCTCCCGCAGTCGGTAGCGGGTGAAGGGTAAGAATTGTCCCTCTTGATTTTCCAATAGGCGCGGCAATTTCGCCAATTAAATCAACACCATCACTTGTGATGTGATGAAATGGGGTTCGAATCGACGGTAATACAGTGCCGGATCTGATTATCTCGCTCATACTTTAAATCTTATCTTGCGCCCACTACGCTTTGAACCATGGCTACTAAGCGAATACCTTCATTTGATTCTCATAATCCTGCAACTGGCGATGTCGTTGGCACGTATCCAATGATGTCGGGCAAAGAAGTTACTGAAATTGCCGCTCAAGCCCGTGCAGCTGCAGCGCAGTGGCAGCAGTTAGGTTTTAATGGTCGAAAGAAAGTATTAATTTCTTGGTGTTCATTGATTATGAACCGAATTGATCAAATTGCCGCTTTGGTTTCATTAGAGACTGGAAAGCCAGTTAGCGATGCAAAGCTAGAAGTTAGTTTGGCGGCCAGCCACCTTGGTTGGGCAGCACGTCATGCCGAAGAAATAATGCGCACCTCATACCGCGCTCCTGGATTGTTAATGGCCAATATGTCAGCAACCGTTCAACGTTCACCGCTTGGAGTTGTTGGTGTAATTGGTCCTTGGAACTACCCCATCTTTACTCCGATGGGATCTATTTCTTATGCCCTGGCTGCTGGAAATACCGTGATCTTCAAGCCAAGTGAATACACACCTGGTGTTGGCGTGTGGCTGGAAGAAAGCTTTAATGAAGTTGCACCTTTCGCCGATATTTTTACAACGATCACCGGCTTAGGCGAAACTGGTGGCGCACTGTGTACAAGCGGCGTAGATAAAATCTCATTCACTGGCTCAACGCGAACTGCAAAAATTGTTGCCGCACAATGTGCCACAAATATGGTCCCCGTTGTTTTGGAATGTGGCGGCAAAGACCCAGTAATCGTTGCAGCTGATGCCAACTTAGCGCGCGCAGTCGATGCCACAATTTGGTCCGCAATGGCTAATGCTGGCCAATCTTGTATCGGTGCTGAGCGTGTATATGTTGATGAGAAAGTTGCCGATAGATTTGTTGAACTAGCCGTTGAACTCGCTAAAACTATTCATGCGGGTGCACCTGGAGATGGTAACTACGGTCCAGCCACAATGCCGTCACAGATTAAAGTAATTCAAAAACATATTAAAGCCGCGATCGTCGATGGTGGAACATGTGCGTACGGTGGACCAGATTCAGTTAAGCCACCATTTGTACAACCAGTAATTTTGTTAAATGTTCCAGAAGATTCAACTGCGGTTCGAGAGGAAACTTTTGGGCCAACAATTATCATTAATCGCGTAAAGAACATGCGCGAAGCTATCGATTTATCTAATGCTTCTAGTTATGGCTTAGGTGCAAATGTCTGGTCTCGACGCCAAGGAAAGCGAATTGCAGCCGAACTTGCATGTGGCATGGTCGCTATTAACTCAACTTTCTCTTTCGCTGCCGTTGCTTCCGTGCCTTTCGGCGGGGTAAAAGATAGTGGTTATGGACGTGTTCATGGTCCAGAAGGCTTATTGGAATATACCTACGCTCGCACCGTTGTGCGCACCCGATTTAATTTACCAATTAAGTTTTTGAGTTTTAAGCGCCGACCAAAAGATGACTCATTAGTAATTGCATTGACGAAAATGTTAAAGGGCCGCTTAGGTTAATTTAATAACGTGGTGCATTACGTGTACGCTCAGTATTAGGACGACGCTTATCTTTATTTGACCAACAAGCATTGTGCCAATGGCGTCGACTTTCTTCATCATCTTCTAGCCAAGCAACTGTGTGTGGTGTTGCTAGAGGAATCATTTGGTCACATCCTGGACATCTATATGGTTTATTGGAACTAGAACCAGTTAATTTACGAACGACATACATGCCTTCGTGGTGCTCTTCAATAGTTTGATTGGACGTCGAGATATCGCGATCATCAGCTTTCGGCCGCTTGTTCTTAGGGTAGTTTTTGCGCGGGCTCATGCTCATATTTTCTCACACGTGATGCAGTAGTAGTATCGTCAAATGAACGTCATCGAGGTCAAAGGCCTTAAAAAGAACTATGGCCAGGTTCATGCCGTTCGCGGAGTTGATTTAGCAATTGCACAGGGAGAAATATTTGCCCTACTTGGCCCTAATGGCGCGGGCAAGACCACAACGGTAGAAATTTTGGAAGGTTTTAGAAACCGTGATGCCGGTGAAGTCTCAGTCCTAGGTTTTGATCCCCAAGCCCGCGGGCGAGCTGCACGTGAATGGCGGAACCGCATCGGGATAGTTTTGCAATCGGTTGCCGATGCCGGGGATCTTTCAGTAGTTGAAACTATTAAACACTTCAGCGGTTATTACTCTCATCCACGCAATGTTGATGAAGTTATTGCCTCAGTTGGCTTAGAAGAAAAAGCCGATGCTTTAATCCGTACACTCTCAGGCGGTCAGCGACGCCGATTAGATGTAGCGCTAGGAATTATCGGCAGTCCTGAACTTCTATTTTTAGATGAGCCAACAACTGGTTTTGATCCCGAAGCACGGCGCGCATTTTGGGCATTGATTCAAAACTTGCGCGGAACTGGCACGACAATTGTGCTCACAACACATTATTTAGATGAAGCCGAAGCTCTAGCTGACCGCGTTGCTGTGATTAATAACGGTGAAATCGTTGAAATCTCGACTCCAGCCGATCTAGGTGGGCGTGCAACATCTCAAGCAATTGTTTCGTGGCGACAAGGCGATCTCATTAAAACCGAGTCCACCGATAACCCCACCGAAGTTGTTGCGCGATTACATTCGCAGTTTGGCGGAGAAATACCAGAGCTCACGGTCACTCGCCCATCACTGGAGGATATTTACTTAACAATGATTGGGGGCATACATGAATAAAATTCCTAGCGCCCTTAATTTAGGGTTACGTCGTGGTCGGTTAGAGATTATTCAATTTAGCCGCCAGCGTGAATCCGTAGTGTTCACACTTCTATTTCCCGTAATTTTGTTAGCAATTTTTGGCTCCGTCTTTAAAAACACAATCGCACCAGGAGTAACTTTTTCCCAATATTTTGTGGCGGGAATGATTGCATCGGGCTTAGTTAACACCGGCTTTCAAGCCCTTGCAATTAACATTCCAATGGAGCGCGATGTAGGTGGATTAAAGCGCTTACGAGGAACACCGATGCCAGCTTCAAGTTACTTCATCGGCAAAGCTATTTTGGTTGCTGTGAGCATGATTATTCAAATAATTTTGCTCTTTGGTTTTGGTTTAATTTTCTTTGGCGTTCACGTCCCAACCCAACCAAGCAAATGGTTCACTTTCACTTGGTTAGTTCTGCTTGGCAGTGCCTGTGCAACTTCTCTCGGAATAGCTTTCTCTATTATTCCTAAAAGTGGTCGCGGTGCTTCGGCAGTTGTTTCACCTATTGTGATTGTGCTGCAGTTCTTTAGCGGTGTTTTCTTCATATTTACGCAGTTACCCAAGTGGATGCAACAGTTTGCGGCGATTTTTCCACTTAAGTGGCTCACGCAGGGTATGCGTTCAGTTTTCCTGCCAGATTCTTTTGCAAGTCAAGAAGTTGCAAAATCTTGGGAGAATGGCCGTACCTTCATAATTTTAATGCTTTGGTTAGTTATCGGCGTGTTCTTTTCGGTCCGCAAATTTAAGTGGGATCGTGATTAAACGTTTAATAAGTATCTGCGTTGTGTTAGCGGTACTTACAACGCCAGCTTTTGCCGCATCGATAACGCCTATGCCTACGACCAAAGCCAGTGCTACGCCTACGCCTACCCCAATAGCTGCAACTAAAAAACCAGTGGTCCCAAAAAAGCCAGTAGTTAAAAAGAAAGTATCGGTTTCCCCTTCACCTTCACCCTCATGGCCACCGACTGGATTCCGAGTAAGTGGCGAGATCTATGCAAAAATCCCAACTGCACTTGAATTAATTGGAATTGCCTCAAATAATAAAACTCTTACGGCGCAATTGGCTCAAAAAGTCGATGGCACTGCGGTGTGCGAAAAATTCTCATGCGGCGCCGTTCAATTGGCATCTATCAGTGGCTGCATGTGGTGGGAAGTTACTGGAAAAGTTATCGGCGAAACATCAGCTACGGACAAGACGATTAGAACTTTTGGAATAATTCGTACAACGATTGCTCAAACTGGTGCAAAAGTTATCACTACGGTCTTATTGATAAGCCAAGAACCACTTGCACTCAAACATGCCGTCGCTAACATCAGCGCGAATTGTCATCACGATATAGCTACCGAAAAAATTCCTAGTACTACGTATTCAGTAGTATCTAATTAACGATTAGCTCCAGGAACCCACAGTTGATCGCCATTTTCTTTATTTGCATAGCGCGCTAAAACAAAGAGTAAATCCGAACAACGATTGAGATATTTAGCAGTTAATGGATTAACTCCACCACCAAAAGCATGAATGGCTGCCCATGTGCAACGTTCTGCACGGCGAACAACAGTTCGTGCAACGTGCAAGTGCGCAGCTGCGGGGGTTCCAGAAGGTAGAACAAAAGAGCGAAGTGAAGCTAGGTCCTCGTTGAACTTGTCAATTTGTTCTTCTAAATAAACAATTTGAGTTTCTAAAACGCGTAGTGGCTCAAAAGCTGGAGAATCAACAACCGGTGTACATAAATCGGCGCCAACATCAAAGAGATCATTTTGAATGCGTACTAACAATGCACGTACATCTGCTGAGAGTTCTTCAGTTGCTAGAACTACGCCAATAGATGAGTTGGCTTCATCGACAGTTGCATATGCCTCTAAGCGGGGATCATTTTTTGATGTTCGGCTCATGTCTCCCAATGAGGTAGTGCCATCATCGCCGGTCTTGGTGTAAATACGCGTTAAATTAACCATGCCCGTAGCCTATAAGTAGACTGCGGCTATGGCATCTCACGACCGCTTCCGCGTAATTGGCGGAGCCCAACTTCGCGGAGAAGTCACAATTACTGGGGCGAAGAACTCGGTCCTCAAACTCATGGCGGCCGCGCTTTTAGCTACAGGTAAAACGACCATTACTAATGTGCCAGATATTGCCGATGTAGACATTATGGCCGATCTATTGACGCGACTTGGCTGCACCGTAGTTCGAAGTGATTCGCAAGTAACTATCGATGTACCACCAAGCCCAGGACATCGCGCCGATTACGATTTAGTTCGCAAAATGCGTGCCTCAATAAATGTTCTTGGACCCCTTGTTGCTCGCGTTGGTGAAGCTGAAGTCGCACTCCCTGGCGGCGATGCAATTGGATCGCGCGGTTTAGATTTTCATATCAAAGGCCTTGAAGCATTAGGCGCAGTTGCACATATTCAGCATGGTTATGTTGTCGCAGAAGCCCCAACTGGATTAACTGGTGCAGCAATTGATTTAGATTTTCCAAGTGTCGGAGCAACTGAAAATATTATGACTGCCGCCGTTTTAGCTAAAGGCGTTACAACTATTGATAACGCCGCCCGCGAACCAGATTTAGTTGATCTAGGTGAATTTTTAATTTCAATGGGAGCAAATATTCTCGGTCTTGGAACTCCTACAATCACTATCACTGGAGTTGCACAATTAAAACCAACAACACATGCAACGATTCCAGATCGAATCATCACCGGAACATGGGCATTTGCGGCAGCAATGACCCGCGGCGACATAACTATTCATGGTGCCCGGGCAGAACATTTAGAACTTCCACTTGAAAAACTGGCAACTGCCGGCGCAATAGTTACATCCACTTCTGATGGAGTACGCGTACGAATGGATGTACGCCCAAAAGCCATTGATGTAGCAACGCTTCCCTACCCTGGTTTTCCAACAGATTTGCTACCAATGGTTATTGCGCTTAATTCAATTGCAGATGGGCATTCACTTGTGACTGAAAATGTTTTTGAATCACGATTTATGTTCGTCAATGAATTAAGCAGATTAGGTGCCAAAATCTCAGTTGATGGCCACCATGCTTCAATTGAAGGTGTTCCAGAGCTATCTGGTGCACCTGTAGAAGCGCACGATATTCGTGCTGGTGCGGGCTTAATTTTGGCCGCGCTTGTGAGTGAAGGAGAGACAACAATTGATGAGGCATTCCACGTTGACCGCGGGTATCCAAATTTTGCAGAACAATTACAAAGCCTTGGCGCGAAAGTGACACGCGAGTAATGGCAATTCCGGATCGTAACTTAGCCCTTGAGCTCATACGAGTTACTGAAACTGCAGCACTAGCTGCAGCACCGTGGGTCGGCCGTGGTGAAAAGGACTTAGCCGATAAAGCAGCGGTAGAAGCAATGCGAAAAATGATTAATACCGTAGATATGGCCGGTGTTGTCGTAATCGGTGAAGGTGAAAAAGATAACGCGCCGATGTTGCACAATGGTGAACATGTGGGAAACCAAGAAGGGCCTTCTTGTGATGTTGCAGTAGATCCCATTGATGGGACTTCACTGACTGCTAATGGAATGAATGGTGCAATCTCTGTCATTGCCCTAGCTCCACGCGGAACAATGTTTGATCCGCAGTCAAGTTTCTATATGAATAAGATTGTTACCGGACCAGAAAGTGCCATGGTTATTGATATTCAAGCCCCAACCGCCGTAAACATTGCTGCGGTTGCAAAGGCTAAGAATCTAGCGATTAGCGACATAACTGTCGTAGTTCTCAATCGCCCCCGTCATCAGCAATTGATTAAAGAGATTCGCGAATGTGGCGCAAGAATTCGTTTGATTCAAGATGGCGATGTTGCTGCAGCTATTGAAACTGCACGCCCACACACTGGGATTGATTTATTAATGGGCATCGGTGGAACTCCAGAAGGCGTAATTACTGCGGCTGCGATGATTTGTTTAGGTGGTGCCATTCAAGGCCAATTGCACATTGACAGTAAAAACTCAGGGCCAATTCTAGCTACCCGTGATTTAGTTAACTCTGACGATGTTTTTTTGGCTGCAACCGGAATCACTGATGGAGAACTAGTTAAGGGTATTCGCTACACCAGCTTTGGCGCAGTAAGTCAATCAATTGTGATGCGCGGAAAATCTAAAACTGTGAGAGTAATCGAGACTGAACACTATTTAAAATAAATTACTGGGACACCGTTTCAGTAAGAATGGAAACTCGGTTATTTGAAACTGATAAGAAACCACCACTTACTTTAAATTCGGTGGTGGTTCCATCTACAGATGTAATGCTTACGACGCCGTCGACTAGCACGCCAAATAGAGGTGTATGTCCAGTTAAGATCCCTAGGTCCCCATCTATTGTTCGCGCAGAGACAGAGGTTGCATCCCCTGACCACACGCGCTGTATTGGCGATACTAATTCGACTTTAAGCGTCATCTCTTTACTTACTTTCCAACACTAGCTGCAATTTCAGCAGCTCTTCGTTCAACGTCATCCAAGCCACCACACATAAAGAATGCTTGTTCTGGAACGTGGTCGTACTTTCCATCTGCAAG
>Ga0194055_10000499_pt1 | contig 31657 bp, 30 predicted proteins | sample SepL449m_MetaG_FD_155482 | JGI IMG/M metagenome (GOLD analysis project Ga0194055, IMG submission 155482) | Anoxic zone freshwater microbial communities from boreal shield lake in IISD Experimental Lakes Area, Ontario, Canada - Sep2016-L442-9m | ecosystem: Environmental > Aquatic > Freshwater >... | reverse complement strand
AGTGCAGGCGGCGATACCCAGTTCGGCCGCGCCTGCTATGACCGCTCGCGCGGTGTGGTCGGTCGCGGGATCGCGCAGGTAAACATCAACTTCCCAGAGCATCGCGATCTTCCTTGGCCCGCTGGAGGAGTGCCACGAGTTTGCGACGATCACTGGCTTCAATGGCAGACAGCATTTTTTCGGTGTTGCTGGCGATCCGCACAAGAGCCTTGGCGACAAAGGCTGCGTTGTCGAGAAGAATATCGGCCCAGAGTTCTGGATCGCCGGCGGCAATGCGAGTGGTGTCGCGCCAGCCGCCCGCCGTAAATGGCCGCGAATCAGGGGGAGTCGCAGCCGCGATCGCAGCGGCCAAGAGATGGGGTGCGTGACTGGTTTGCGCGAGAATGCGATCGTGATCGCGAGGCGGCATGAGATAGACCGTGGAGCCAAGCGACGCCCAGAATTCGGCCACTTCTTCTGTGTCGCTCGCAGGAGTTTTGCCCACCGGCGTGACGACCGTGGCCCGGCCGGTAAAGAGATCCTCGGCAGCGGCAGCAGGGCCGCGACGGTGGCTGCCGGCCAGCGGATGGCCACCCACAAACCGGCCGCGTCTGAATCGACGGCGTTTTTCCCACGCCGCCACGATCGTGGCTTTAGTGCTGCCAGCATCGGTGATCAGCGTGCCCGGCTGGACTGCCATGTCGATGGCGTCAAGGATCCCCGGAATATCGGCCACGCCCGTTGCCACGACAACCACATCGGCCGCTCTCACCGCCTCAGAAATGTCGAGCGATGTTTCGCCAACAGTTTTGAGTCGCTTGGCCTCTGCTAGCGATTCGGCAAAACGGCCCACGCCGATCACGCGGCCAGCCAGCCGCCGTGCCTGTAGCGCTAAGCCGATCGAGCCCCCGATCAAGCCGACTCCCACAATCGTAACAGTCGGCCAGTGAGGTTTCATGACGCGGCAAGGAAGGAACAGGGTTGTATCGGGGCCACGTGAGGGACCCGACAGACGGTTTTGACTAGACTCTTCCTGAGGCCAATTTATCAGAAGCATGTGTTGTCTGTTAGGGTCGACGGGTCTTGCGGCCGAGTTTTCTAGAGTTCAAGAGGTAAAGTCATGCGCTGGCGTAAACAGATGCCGGACAAACTCTTGGCCGCCGTGCTCGGACGGCTAGCGATCGCGCTCAAAGCAGGCATCGATTTGCGACGAGCGTGGGCCAGCGAGACAAGCCGCGTGTCACGAGCGTGGCGACCGGCAATGGAGACTGTGCTGCGGAGCCTTTCGCAAGGCAATCAACTGGCTCTGGCCATGAAGCAGGCAGGCCAGACATTTCCACCCTTGGTGCTGGCGATGGTGGCGGTCGGCGACCGAACGGGTCACGAAGCTCAGACGCTAGAAGAACTGTCACAGGTGCTTGAGCGGTCGGTGCGAAACACACGAGCTTTCATCAGCAGCCTCGTCTGGCCGATGTTTCAACTGATAGTGGCGATTGGCGTGGTGGGCGCGATGATTCTGCTTTCTGGTTTTGTTCGCGACCTCAATAATAAACCGGTCGATGTTTTGGGGATCGGCCTCTCTGGGGTAAGCGGGCTTGTCACCTATCTCATACTCCTGCTCGGCTGCTTGGTGGTTGGTGTGTTGTCCTTTCAATACGCTCTTGCCAGTTGGCGAGGGCACGGTGGCGTGCGACTGCTCGTCGATAGGATTCCGGTCATCGGGCCGGCATCGCGAGCCTTTGAGGCGGCTGTCTGGTGCCGTGCGGCGTCGCTGGCCAGTGGTGCCGGCCTCGATGCGGGGCAGTTGATTAGCCTCGCGTCGGCTGCGGCCCCGGGGCTCTGGCTCGATGCCGATCGAGTCGAGGAGCGACTGCGCGAAGGGGCAACGCTGGAAGAGTCGTTGCAATCGTCGCGGCGGTTTCCCCGTCGAGTGCTGGAGGTGGTAAACGTCGGAGAGATGACGGGCAACACATCGGAAGTGCTCGACCGTTTGGCCGGGCAACTCGACGAAGAGGCCCGCCTGAGCTTTGAGGCGGCGGCCCGGGGAGCAGGGTTTTTAGTATGGACCGTGGTGGCATGCTTCATCGTCGTCATTATTTTCCGAATTTTCTTGTTTTATGTGGGGATGATTCAGGACGCCACGAGTGGTACATAAGGATCTGGAAAAATTCGAGCGTACAAAAACCGCCGGAACAACCATGCCCGCCATTTTTCAGTTGCGAAGTCGTTACACAATTGCAGCCAGTCAGGCGGCACTTGGCTCGTTCTACAGGTGGGCATGCCGGGCAGTTCTTTTCTCTGCTTGCGCAGTAACCGCGGCTAGTCGCCTTACTGGAGCCAGCTCCCGGGTGGCTGCTGCGGAGGATCCCGCCGAGAGTGCTGCTCTGGACGATGCTGCTGCATCGCGCAAGACTCAGCAGGAAGTGATGGTAGCGCGGGGGTTTGTTCGCAGTCGAGGGGCGTGGCGAACCGTTCAAGAGATCGAGTTGATCGAGCGGGCCGAGCGGGCCAATCTCGCACAGAAGGAGTGGAATCTAAAATTAGGGCGGCTGCGTAAACAGCTTGAACAACCGCTTCAGGCCGACCGGGCTGCCGAGGAGATTCGCGAGATTTCCGATCGCTTTGCCGTGCCAGCCTTGGCCACCGCTCTCTCTCAGGAGCCGTCGTTTCGTGTGCGAAGTTTGTATGTAGAAGCACTCTCTCGGATTCGCTCGTCGGATGCCACAACTGTTTTGATTGCCACGGCTATCGATCATTCCGATCCAGAAACCCGCATTGCTGCCACCGAGCGACTGATTGTGATTGGGCCGCATCAGGCTCTGCCCGCAATCCTCTCGGCACTTGCTGGATCCGACAACGCGCGAATCAATCGAGCCGCCGAGGTAATTGGTCGGCTCGGAGTGCCATCGGCGGTCAGTCCGTTAATCAACGCGTTGGAAACACAGCACATAATCGTGGTGGGTAGCGGCGCAGAGGGGGCGACCAGTGCCACATTCACACCCTCGGGAGGTGGACTTTCGATGGGGAGTGGCAAAAAAAACAGTAAGGTGAGCGTTCAGAACGAGCGTGTGCTGCAGGCCTTGATCACATTGACGGGCGTCAATTTTGAGTGGAATCGATCGGCCTGGCGGGCCTGGCTAGCCAATCGTCAATCGCCCCCTGACTTTGACCCGAGACGGGGTTAAGGCAAGGATTCGGCTGGCACAAGCGTCGTGGTGCGGCGGCGTTTTGGAAACCACGCGGCATCCAGGACCAGCAGGGCCACCCGGTTTTCCAGATTTGGTCGAAAGATCACCAGCAGCAGAAGCGGTAAAAACCAGGCCATGAAAAGGCCCCCGTTGTGTGCCTTCCAAAACTGACTCCCCAGTAAGACTGCTGCGGAACAACTCAGCAGAGTGCCCAGATTTTTTGGCACCGGCCAGATGGCTAGGGTGGCGATCATCGCTATAAAGGCAGCCAGCACCGGCAGTCGAAAAACCGCGTCATTATTTGGCAGGGACCAGAAGCCTTCCAGCGACACCTCGTTGGGAAAGACCCAGCCAAACATCTGGCGTAACTGGCCGATAAACACATTTGCATCGGGCGAAGTAAACCAAAGTCCAAAAACCAGAAAGAGCAACGACAGGCCGATTCCCGTCGCGAATCGGCGGATGCCTCGTTCCCAGTAGAAGCTACACCACAGCGGCAAGAGGAAAATCGGATAGTAGATCGTGCCGATTGCCAGGCCGATCAGCGATCCACAGATCAGTGGACGCCGGTATGTGGCGATCGCCCAGATGATCAGAGCGCCGGGCAAGGCGTGATCGACGCGGCCAGTCATGATCGCGGTGTAGGGGAGCAGGAGATAGAGTACGGCGGCGGCGATTCCCAGCCGAGTATTTTCAAAGTGCCACCATCCAATCAAGATCATGCCCGTCACAATGGCGAGTTGTGAACCGATTGCCATGATCCTCGCCGTGGTTTCGTGCACAACCCGGCGATTTGTCTCGCGGGCATCTGTCGTGCCGGCCGAGCCACCATCGGCAGAAAAGATCCTTTGTGTGGAGATTTGCGGTAGCAAGAAAAGAAGTGGGTAGCCGGGGCCGAGCCGAGTGAGTTGATCAGTGTCGACGCTTGCTTCGCCCGTTTCCAGTCGGGTGGCAGTTGCCGCACCGGCGAGGTCGTCGCGTTGGGGTCGGGTAGTGATCACATTGGCAAGCAAAAATACGAGGAGAGAGATGCCCAAAAAGACAAGACCCCCAGCCGACAAGTTTGGCTCCAGCATGGGCCGTCGCACCATCAAGGAGTCAAACAGCATGCGAACAAGGAATGCCGCCGACACGACAAAGATCCAGACAAAACCAAGTTGCTGCGTGGCGGTGCTTGCCTTATACCCACCATATTCCACGGCCAGCAATCCGGGGGCCAGAAGCACAAGGCCCACGAGATCGAGATTCCGAACGCTCCAGATGCGATTGAACTTAAAAAAAAGTGCGATCGATAAGAGCGATGAAAAATAGAACCAAGTCGTGGGATTGACGCGATAATAGTGAAAAAGGATGTCATTCATGGGCGGCTTTGCCAGGGGCCAGCGTGCAGATGCTTTTACGCGAGACGGGGATGTTGTAGTTTCGCCGCGTCGCAGATTGGTTGCAGAGAGTCTGGGATGTCGTGATGGCTCAAGCTTCCCAACCTTACGGTCTGGAGCGGTGTTTGCAAAGTTTTCATGCTCTGGCCCTCGCGTTACTGCGGCCACGAGTCCGCCGCAAGGCCTTTAAAAGGTGCAAGGCGGTTCTCAAAACGCCCATCTACTCTCGCTATACGAGCGACGCATTGTGTCGAGCGTCACGAGAAGAGACTGTCCGCGGAGCCGGAAGGACTTGTAAAAAGTCGTTTGAAATCGTATCGTTTGCCGACTATGAAAAAATACATTGCCGAGTTCATAGGTACATTTTTCCTCGTTTTAACCATCGGCTTAACGGTGCTGCCTGCCGCGGACGGCGTCATTCCGCCACTGGCCATCGGTGCGGCATTGATGGTGATGGTGTATGCCGCCGGACATATTTCTGGAGCGCATTTCAATCCAGCCGTAACGCTGGCTGTTTTCATCCGAGGGAAATGTGACCTCAAAGATGTCGTGCCGTATTGGCTCGTGCAGGTCCTCGCCGGACTTGCCGCAGCTCAGACGGCCGTTTTTCTCGTCGGCAAGAGTGGCACGCCGATGGAGATCAAAGATGTCCCGCAAGCTCTTGTCGCAGAGTTTCTCTTTACATTTGCTCTCGCCTATGTTGTTTTAAATGTTGCGACGGCCAAAGCCACAGCGGGCAACTCATTCTATGGATTAGCCATCGGTATGACCGTTATGGCGGGTGCATTTTCGGTTGGGGGAATCTCCGGCGGGTCCTTTAATCCAGCTGTGGCAGCTGGTTTGGCAGGGATGAAGCTGCTGAGTTTCTCTGACATTTGGATTCACGTTGTGGCCGACATGGCTGGCGGCCTTGTGGCAGCCTTGGCGTTCAACTTCCTTTGTTCTGACAACGAGTAAAAGCTCAAACGTCTGTGATTGGCAGCGAAACTTTGAGCGTAGGAAGCGGCCAAATTTTTTTGCATCCACCGGGTTGGTGGCTGCGAAGACTCTTTAGTCCGGTTCTCGTCAGTTCCGGCAGCCTAGTTTTCAGCTCATGAAAGGTTTTCTTATGCGATTTATGCAAGGCGTATCTGTTCGAGTCGGGGTCATGGCAGCGTTTGCTGTAGTTGTCTGTGCAACGAGCGTTGTGCGTGGAGATGAGTGTCCGGTAGCTGCAGCGGCCAAGGCCAAGGCTGCATCGCAGGCACACGTGACGCTTGTGGCCCATCAGGCAGAGACAAAAGACATCGTCGATACGGCCGTAGGGGCGGGTAGTTTTAAGACTCTTGTGGCTGCTGTGACGGCTGCTGGATTGGTCGACACTCTGAAGGGTAAGGGTCCATTTACAGTCTTTGCACCCACCGATGAGGCCTTTGCCAAACTTCCAAAAGGCACGGTCGAATCGCTTCTGAAGCCGGAAAGCAAAGCGAAACTCGTGGAGATCCTCACCTACCACGTTGTACCCGGTAAGGTGCTTGCGGCCGATGTCGTGAAGCTGACTGAGGCGGCCACGGTGCAGGGCTCGAAAGTCAAAGTTAAGGTCGACGGCGGCACGGTCATGATCGACGGTGCGAAGGTCGTAAAGACTGACATTTTGACGAGCAACGGCGTCATCCATGTGATTGATGCGGTTATTCTTCCGCCAGAAAAAACGGCAAAGTAAGTGTAAGCAAGACCTTGTTTTTAGGGTCGAGTACCTGAGCGTTCAGGAACGGCTTAAACCATTGCTAGAACCAAAGGTGCGGAGCGGGCAAAAGCCTGCTCCGCACGTCTTTGTTACGTTATGATCTGTTAGCTGAGTTCCCCTGTTGATTCACCTGTCGCCCTCGTGCGTGACAGTTGGGGGGATAGCTGTCCAGAATGATCGAGAATTGTTTTGAAACCGCTGGAAACTTTCTTATTGTCGCGCATTGCCAGAGGTGAAGAGGCCGCGGTGCCGGAGTGCGTCTCGAAATATGGAGGCCTCATCTGGTCGCTGGCAAAAAGAAGGCTGAGAAGCCAGCAGGATGCGGAGGATGCAGTGCAGGAAATTTTTATAGATATTTGGAGGTCAGCTGGTCGATTCGATCCGCTTGTAGCCGATGAGGTGACATTTGTAGCAATGATTGCCAGGCGGAGGTTGATTGATCGAATGCGACGGCAAAAAAATCAGTCCAACACGTGCTCGCTTCATGAGTTAAGTGTTGTGGAAGCAGTGAGTGTGCAGCGATTCTCCGAGGGAGTCGTTGCTCTGGAGTTGTGGGATGAAGCGAGGGTGGCAGCGGAGCACTTGCAAGAGTTACATCCGGAGGAGCAAAGAGTGCTCAGGCTCTCGGTGTACGACGGACTCTCGCACGCCGCCATCGCCGAACAGACCTTGCTCCCGCTGGGAACCGTGAAGTCACATATCCGCCGAGGGCTGCATTCTCTGCGACAAAAACTGAGCCGACGCTCGTCAGTGGCAACGAGAGACTCCAGTATCCGATCGAATGCCAAGACAGGTGCCTCATGAGTGTGCCCAACAATCTATTGACCAACTCCGATCAATCGCGTTTAGAGGACCTCCTTTGCGACAACACTCTGGCCCAACTGTCATCCGAGGAACAAAACGAACTTAATGTGTTGCTGGGCCGTGCGACAACTGACGGTGAGGCCGAGATGGCATCCTGGGAACTGGCTGCCGCCGCCTTCGAGCTTGCATTTGAAGCATCTTCTTTACCTGCTGGGAGAGATCACGCTGCTAAAGCGATGCAGAAGTCACTGCCGGAGGGACTCGCTTCGCGAATTGTGGCCGATTCGGCCAGCTATCGGGCGGACCATCGGCTGGACCATTCAAAGGCCTACGGGCAGTCAAAAAGAACCCCGAGCGACTCGCGGCTGGCAAGCGTTGTGGGCTGGTGCATGGCGGCTGGCCTTTTGCTAGCGCTCGTCTGGCAAAGTGGGTCACTATCACCGCCGGGCGTTCCGGTATCGGCGGAAGCCAAAGTTACGGTTCTACGGCAGGAGTTGTTGAAGGCAGATGCACAAGCTTTACAGATTCCGTGGACGGCTGGTAAAGATGCAGCCATCGCTTTTGCCCTCAAGAACATGAATGAGGGATCTACTGCGGATACGTTGGGCGATATTGTGTGGAGTCAGCGTCAACAGAAGGGTTTTATGCGGATTTGTGGTTTGGCGGTCAATGACCCTCAGCGTGAGCAGTATCAACTCTGGATCTTTGATGAGCAGCGGGACGAGAAGTATCCGGTGGACGGTGGAGTGTTTAATGTGGCTATTGCCTCGGGTGAGGTGGTGATTCCAATCACTCCGCAGCTTGGCGTCGGTAGGCCAACGCTGTTTGCAATCACGGTAGAGAAGCCCGGCGGAGTCGTTGTCTCAAGTCGCGAGCGATTGCCGCTGCTGGCGGCAGTTCCTAAGTCTTAGATTGTCGTAGTGCTTGAGTTTTGAGGCAGATCTCTTCGCCAACTCGTAGAAGACTCAACCCCAGCCGCCGGCCGGCCTGTGCGGGAATGACAATCTCAAGAGGATGCCGTCACCATTGGTGAACACAGGTCTTAGCCAATGCGTTCGAGCTTTGTGATCCGTCCGGTCGCGACCCACTCGGCCACGAAAATATCTCCCGTGGGTGTGAAGCACGCGTCGTGCGGATGGACAAACTCGCCGTCGAGCCACTTGTCGGGTTGGCCGCGAAGATTCTTGACCTGATTCAGGCGTTCGACCGCGCGGCCCAAGCGGGCCACCACGGCGTTATTTTCGTCAAGGAGCGTTACACAGGCCTTGAGTTCCGGTACGACCAGCAGATTTTTCCATGTGTCGATGTTGGCCGGTAAGCCAAAACCTGTCAGCGTCTCCTTGTACAGCCCGTCCATCGAGAATATCTGCACCGTATCGTGGGCCCGGTCGGTGACAACGATAGAGGGTTCACGGCCCTCGCGGCGGTCTATCCAGAGGCCGTGGGGCGTGTCGAACGTTCCCTTACCAGCCCCCGCACCGCCAAACGCGCTTTGCCACTTGGCGTCCTTGTCATAGCGGTGAATCCGAAACGCACCGTAGCCATCGGCCAGCAAAAATCCGCCATCGTCTAAAAACGCAAAATTGGTCGGCAAAAAGCCCTGCCGATTCCAGTGTGCCGTCGTCGAAGTATCCTCACCAGCAGCGTAAAAGCCCGACTCCATCGGTGCCTTACGAAACCAGACTGTTTCGCCATCGAGCGTGAGTTTTGCAAAAGCCTTCACTTGCTGGTAACCGCAGACATAGAGGTACTCCGTACCACCCTCCTTGTGAACTTCGATGCCGTGACCGCCGCCTTGAAACTGGCTGCCGAAGGCCCGGATAAACGTGCCGTCTGGAGCAAAGACAAAAATTGAGGGATGCTCTTTCTTGTCTTTGTGCCCCTCGTGAATGACATACAGGTTTCCGCCTGAGTCAACGGCCACATTGTGAGTCGTCTGCCATGTGAAGCGGTCGGGCAGTTGCGGAAAATTGTGGCGCACGCGGAAGGTATGTGCACCATCGCCAAGGATCGTTTCGTTGCCGACACGACGAATTTTGGCCACGACTGGAGTTGCTGTGGCTGCGGCCGCCAAGGCTGCCATGCCAGCAAAGGCGCGGCGAGACAGGGATTTTGAGGATCGTGTGCCGGACATAGAATTTCCTTTTTTGGAGGGGTGTGGCATCGAGACAGTCCGGGCGGAGTCTACTGGTTGGGCGTGAGAACCACCGGAAATGTGGCTAACGATCTGGTTACATTCGCAAAGCTGTTGGCAAAATGCTACCGGCCATCGATAACATCGTGCCACTTTTGCACATAATCTTGGAGCACAGACGCCGCAGTCGGGGCAGCGATCGTGGTTGTGTCGTATTGGAATGAGAATGTCATCCGTCCGGCATACTCCAGAATTCCGATGGCCCAACGCGTACCTGGGCGGAGCGGCGGAGTCTGTAATTGGATGTCGATGCACTGTGCCTTATCAAGCCACATAAAGCCCTCCGAATCGACCCGTAGTCGCTTGCGAAGGCGTCGCGTCGGATCGCTGAGATTTGTCAGCACTGCAGTCGAAAAGCAAAGTTGCCTCTGCAGCACCCATCGCATGATTCGCGGCCTCGACGCAAACACGCCGATGTTTCCCAAAAGTTCCACGCCCCGCTGCGTGTTTCGCAGGTAGCCTAATTCCCGCTTAAGTTCGGGGAGCAATTCGTGCCACGCCTTGCACTCCTTCAAAGAACGGTTGAGAAAAAGATAGCTATACCGATTTGCTGCTGACATCCGTTCATCCTCCCGAGTGCGGAGATCAATGGGCACCGTGACTCGCAGTCGTGACTCGCTCCGCATGCCGTGCGTGCGTTGCCAATCGCCAATGACATCAAACAGCATGGCGACGGCGATGTCATTCACTGTTGCGTCGTATCGTTTGCGAGACTCTTGCATCCTCACGACTTGTTCGGCTGAAAACGTATGCGAGCAAAAGCCGATAACAGTGCCGGATCGATCGTTGCCCAGAGGATCGTTTTTCAGCAATAACTCACGAGCAATAGGCTTTGGATGCAACAGGATGAATCGCAGCGAGCGATATGTTCGCAACCAGACCGAATCATTGGCGACCTCGATCGGCGGATGCGTGCCCCGTTTGAGAAGGCGGGTGATGTCAGTTGTAAAAAATGGGTCATCATGCAAGCACGATCGACGAAACACAGAGTAGGCGAGCGCTAAATCCTGCAGAAAAACCCTAGCGCCGTGGCCGTCACAGCAAGCGTGGTGAAAGATCATGTTGAGATCCCAGCCAATCGATGTCTGACAAAGCCAGCCGTGCAGGCCGCTGGTCTTCTCCAGATCAATCTGAGAGGTTTTTCGAGAATTCTCTTGACCCATGCCAACCACGGTCAATTCCTGCCAGCCGGTTGGTGAAGCATGCCACACAGCGCCGCGTGAGTTTGCTCGAATCGTCGCACGCAGGAGGGGGTTGCGTCCGACGGCAAATCGCCAAGCGTCTCGCATGGCGTCGGGATCAATTGAGCCAGCGAATCGTAGTGTGATCTGAAACAAGAGCGGGTACTGCGGCCGATCGTCGAGCCACAGAAACGTTTCTAGCGGCGTCAATGCCCACTGGAGATCCGTGTTGGCCCATGGAGCGTGCTGGGCGAGGAGTGTATCGACGTGTGACATAATCTGACTGCAATAGAACCCATGGCGACCGTGGCGGAATGGCCGCCGGGCGAATCATGGCCTATTGTCAATGGAATGGCCAGATCAGGGGTGCGAGTGCGACCGTCAACGCCATCACGAGTAGATTCAACGGCCCGCCAAAGCGAACGTAGTCTGAGAATTTGTAGCCGCCAGGTCCGTAGATCATCAAGTTTGTTTGATAGCCCATTGGTGTCGCAAAGCCACAGCTTGCCGCCACCGTGACGGCCATCACAAATGGCATCGGATTGACGCCTAAGTCTGAGGCCGTCTGCCAGGCAATTGGAAAGACAAGCACTGCTGCGGCGTTGTTGCTCATCAATTCCGTAAACAGCATTGCCACAAAGTAAATTGCTGCCAGCACAAGATGCGGATGATCGCCTGCTACCGCGATCGTAGACTGCGCGATCCCCTCGGCAAGACCTGTTTTGTCCAGTGCCCGCGCCAATCCAAAGCTGGCTGCGATCAGCAGCAGCGACTCCCATTCAATCGATCGTCGAGCCTCATTGGATGAGATGCATCGCATTGAGATGACAATTGCTGCGGCGAAGAGTGAAGCTGCCACCATGGGCACAAGCTCTAGCGTGGCTGCCAGCACCATTGCTGCTAAGGCAGTGCAGGCGATCCATGCCTGATCGTGCCTAGGCGGCGTTGATCCTCTGACTTCGCTGACAAGATAAAAGTGTCGACTGGAACGCTGCCGCTCCAGAAAAGCTGGGCTGGCCTCAACCAAGAGCGTGTCGCCAGGCTCCAGTGCGATGTCACCGATCTTGATCTGCAGACGCTCGCCGTTGCGGGCAACAGCAATGACAACGGCATCGTAGGTGGAGCGAAATCGCCCCTCACGGATGGTGCGGCCAACCAGCGGGCATGTGTTTGAGACAACCGCTTCAACCAGCACGCGTTCAGACCGCTCGTTATCGAGTTTGAAAACCTGATCGGTCGCCGGCCGCAGACCTCGAATTTTTTGCAGTTCGACCACAGAATCGACGATACCGACAAAGACCAATCGATCCCCGGTCTCCAGCCGTTCGGTCGGGGCCACTGCCGCGATCACATGTCCGTCGCGGTCGATCTCCATCAGGAATAATCCGTCGAGACCACGGAGGCCCGCTTCTTCGATGTTCCGGCCGACAAGTGGGCTGCCAGGCTCGACCAGCATTTCTAGCGAATACTGCCGGGGGTCATCGGTCTGACTCATGGCTGGCCGTCGATCTTTGAGCAGATACTTGCTGGCAAACAGCAGGTAGACCAGACCAGCCAGCAGCAGCGGAATGCCCAGCCACGTGATGTCAAACATGCCCAAGCCGTGGCCTCGCTTGGCCGACACTAATCCGCTGACAACAACATTGGTGCTCGTGCCAATGAGCGTACACAAGCCCCCGAGCACAACGGCGGCATTCATTGGCATCAGGAGTTTGGAAACACTGAGTCGGTTTTTTTTTGCCCAATCGCGAATCGCCGGCACCATCAGGGCGACGACGGGCGTATTATTCATGAATGCCGAGAGTGCGGCCGGCGCCACCATCGTGCGCAGCTGTGCCGAAGCCAGCGACTCGGGCCGGCCCAGAGCCCTGTCCACCAATGCAGCTAGGGCGCCGGTGCGTTCGATGGATGCTGCCACAACGAAGAGCGCGGCCACCGTCAGCATGCCTTCGTTGCTCATGCCCTTGAGGGCTTCTTCCGGCGTGAGCACGCCCGCGGCCAGAAGCACAACCACGCCGCCGATCATCACCATGTCGGGGGCCCGCCTGCCCACAAGCAGCATCACCAGCGTGACACATACGACTATCGCCGTTAGCACCGCTTGCCAGTGAGAAAGAAGGAGCTCCAGATTCATAAGAATTCTTTGAGGTGGGATCACCACAGGGGATTGACAATCAGATAATGTGTCTTTTGTAACCCCTGAGATGCAAGGTCAAAATGCAAGGTCAAAATCGGCGACCTGCCCGCAGGAAAAGCTTGTCGGACGGCAGATATTTTGGGTAAGCTTCGAAAAAGGTCTGTGAACCACAGTTCAATATCTCATTTCATCCCGAAGGAAAATGATCCACCATGATTCACAATTTGCTTCAAGGCAACCAAGATTTTGTCAAAGGTGAATTTGCACTCAATGACAGGTATTACCAATCCCTTGCCGTAAAACAGTCGCCGAAGGTGCTTTGGATTGGCTGCTCTGATTCGCGTGTCAGCGAGGATGTGATCACGGGCTCACGACTTGGAACGATGTTTGTGCACCGTAACGTCGCCAATATTGTGGCATTCAACGACGTCAATATTTCATCGATTCTGGAGTACGGTGTTGTGCATTTGAAAATCGAAGACATCATCATTTGTGGCCATACTCGCTGCGGTGGGATCGCGGCGATCGAAGACGGCGTGCATGAAAATTACATCTCCGACTGGCTCTGTATTGCCTCTGGTGCCAAGGACATCACCGATCGGATTGCCAAGGAAAAAAAGCTCTCGCGCGAAGAAAAACTAGAATTGCTCTCAGCCGAGAATGTCAAGCTTCAGATCAAGCACTTAAAAAATTTGGCACTGATCAAAAATATGCACCAAAAGGGGGAACTGCCCAGGATTCACGGTTGGCTGTACCGGGTGGAAACAGGCAAAATTGACGTGCTGATTGACGGCCGCACCGGTCAAACGGCGGCGGCACTGAAAAAAATGGAAAAAAGTCCAGGGACTCGGGCAGCGCACAAGACGAGCGGAAAACGCGATTCGGCCAAATCGACAGCCAGGAAGTAACTCTTGGGCTTGCCGATGAGCCGGGCTCGCCTTGGCGGTATGGACGGTAGTCTTTCGGATGCGGCTCTTCCGGCGATTGTCGTCCGCTTACGAGATCCGCTACTGCCCGGCGGGCAGGGGCTTGCCCGTGCTGTCACCGGCTGCGGTTCGCAATCGCGAAAGCTCGGCTCGCAGCGAGTCAAATACGCTCTGCGAGGGGACTTCCCCGTGGATGCTCTGCATTTCATTGGGATCCTTAACCAGATCAAATAATTCCCAGGCATTCATCGCGTCGTAATAGATGAGCTTGTGGGTTAGTGTTCGGACTCCATAGTGACTCGGCACACGGTGGGGTTGAGGAAACTCGTAGTAGTGGTAGTAGACGCTCTTACGCCAGTCGGCCGGCGACTCACCGCGGAGGATTGGCAGAAGGTTTTCTCCCTGCATGTCAGCAGGTGGCTTGACGCCCGCCAACGCCAAGAATGTTGGTGCAAAATCGAGGTTTTGCACCAGTTGATCGGTAACGAGGCCAGGCTGAATCAGACCGGGCCAGCGAACCACCAGTGGCATCCGTAGCGATTCGTCGTACATCCAGCGTTTGTCGTACCAGCCGTGCTCTCCCAGATAGAAGCCTTGATCACTGGAGTAGATGACAATTGTGTCTTTGGCCAATCCAGTCGTGTCGAGATACTTGAGCACACGGCCAATGTTGCGATCGACGCCGGCAATACAGCGGAGATAGTTGGCGATGTAGCGCTGGTAATTCCAACGCGTGCGGGTATCACCCTTGGGGTTGTCACGCAGCAGGGCGGCGTTTTCATGAGCAAAAGCCGCTTCGTAACGAGCCCGCTGGTGAGCGCTGAGATTCTTTGGGGGCACGATCGCCAAATCGAGATTATTCATGTGGTGGGCAATTGTCATTTCCTGCTTGGCGGCTCCGCCAGCACGGCCGGAGTAGTCATCAAAAAGCGTCGCTGGTTCTGGGAAGATGACATCTCGAAACAGATCGAGCTCTTCTGGGCCGGGGGCCCATTCGCGGTGCGGGGCTTTGTGCTGCAGCATCATCAAAAACGGTTTGGAAGCATCACGGTCGCGGTCAAGCCATTCAATGGCCAGGTCAGTGACAATGTCGGTGACATAACCCTCGATGGTCCGCTTCGTGGCCGCTTGGCCGTCGGTTTTGGGTGGCCCAAGAAAGACGGGGTTGTAGTAATCACCCTGCCCAGGCAGTACCTCCCAATGGTCAAAACCGGTCGGATGGCTGACCAGATGCCACTTGCCAAACAGCGATGTTTGGTAGCCAGACTGCTGCAATAATTTTGGGAATGTAGGTTGAGCACCGTTGAACGTACTGGCGTTGTCGATAAAGCCATTGAGGTGGCTGTGCTTGCCAGTGAGGATCACGGCGCGGGAGGGACCGCAGATTGAGTTGGTGCAAAAGCAGTTGCGGAATCGCGATCCTTCGCGGGCAATCCGATCGATGTGTGGCGTATCGATCAGCTTTGATCCGTAGCACGAGATGGCGTTGGTGGCATGGTCGTCGGAGAAAATAAAAAGAATATTCGGTCGCGGCGGAAGTGGGACTGCGGTCTGTTCTGAAGAAGTGGCGCTTTGCGTTGAGGTAAAAAATCCAATCACAAATACAACAAGTGAAAAAATCAGGCTAAGGACGCGCATGGAAATTTTTCGTGAGGCCTTGTGGTTAGTGCTCGACCAGTTCAAACGCGCTATGCTAACAGTTTGACAGTAGCAATGGTTTCTCGCTGGTTTCTGTCACCGCAGGTAGAAGTGGGTGCGGATGGACGCGCGGTCCGAATCGATCAGCAGGAATCGCCGGGGCGGAGGTTCCCGCCAGCGGAGCGAAGGCCTTCTTCTCAACGATTCGTCGCGTGGGCTGAGGGCCGCAGTTTTTTATGTGCAAAAAACCTGCTCGAGCAACGCAAATGTAGCGGTCCAAAGAGCAGGGCTGTTACGAGCAGCACAAGGCTCGTTGGCTCAGGCACAACGATGACGCTGCTGACCCATGCACTACGGTTTGGAATTGAGGTCGAATAACTGTAGGCCGGTTGTTTTGCGAAGGTGGCAGGCTCAAGCAGCCACGAGGCTGTGGGTGTGTTGTAAAGATAGAGCCCGCTATAATCGTAGAGAGCAGCGGTGATGTCTGGCCCACTAGCAGTTTCGCGGACAGTAATGGGGCCGACCGCATAATTGATGCCGGCCAACCTCCACTGCGCGGATTGTTGGATGAACACCGGCCCACCAGAATCTCCAACCGAAAGGATGCCTTGGTCGGAGCCGCCGGTCGAGTCAAAGTCGTAGGCCAGTTGAAGGCCCACTGGCCCGCCGTCGGCCAGTCCGTCGAGCGTATTTGTACCCCAGCTACGAGTCTGGGAACCGCTACCCCAGGTCCAGCCCTTCGATTCGGTGCCATTGGGCGCGCGGGCTCCTGTGACAACCGTGTCTGTGCGTGGCGCTCCGCGGCCAAAGACGGTCAGGGCGACGTTAGAGGAGAAGGAAGTTCCGGAGTACATCGGCACGACTCTGCTGGCGGGAAACTCTCCGGAAATCTGCCAGATGGAAAGATCGCTGGAAGGATCATCAACATGACCAACTGTCTGATAGGACGAACTGTCGTCTGGAAACGTGATCGAGTCGCCATTCTGGCCGCCGATATGCTTGGCGGTTATGAAAAAGTTGGTGGCAATCGGCGTGCCGAGGTAGCTGCCCCAATTGCCCACCTGATTCCAGCGGGTGGCCAAGTCGGAGTTGCTCGGTGCGCTCGTATTGCCGGTAGCCGAACCAAGAATGATGACGGCTGAGGCATCGCGACATAAGAGCCACAAAAAGGCCATGGCGACCATGGCAGACACGATCGCCATGCGCGAGAAGACGAGAAAAAATTGCTGTTTCCGCTGTTCCCACTTTTTCATGGTGATTTTCAAAGTGCAAGTGAAACTGCTGCCCCATGCTTGATCGCCCATCTCCTTAGATGATAGGCAGGTTTGCTGGGCATATCCAGTCCCATCCGGTTAAGAATCTTTTAAAGGTGGCGGGCCTCGAGCAGAGCAGTGGCTTTGATAGCCAGACCGCGACTTGTTTTTAACCCCGCAGCGGGACTACAGTTAATCTTGGAGTCGTCGAGCGGATCAATCTTTTCGCTTATACGAGGGGATCTTTTCATCAAAAGGAAACCAGAGCCATGCAAGGGAATTTTGTTTCATCGATTTCTGTCATCGTCACGCTCGTAATTGTCGTGGTGAGCGCGGCGTTTGCCCAAGAGTCTCCCGCCCAGCCACAGTCAGTTGCGCAGTCCACACCCATGCCAAAAGTTCGCGTGGCTCAACCCACACGAACGTATCGCAGTTACTCGGTGTCACCCTCAAACCAAACTCGGGGTGATGTGCGTCGTAACGGTCAACACGCTAGCGATGCCACTTGGCGGCATGCTGGGGCCAAGCCGGTTGGCCACTACAACGGCGGCCGCTAATTTTTGGTGACATACTTACAAACTGTTGCATGCTGCCCCTGGCGCGCTCCGGAGTCCTACCAGGATTCAAAACTGATCAATGGTCCAGAAAGTTGAGAAGCCCGGTGCAACGAATCGCACCGGGCTCTCGGTTTTCGAACTCAATCATCAGTTGTAAAACAAGTAGTTCAAAACGTACGAAGAACTTTCTCACAATGAGAAGAACCGCCCTTTATAATAAAAAACAAATCAAAAATTACTGTGGTCGGCGAATTGAAGCATGTGGATGGGGGCCACCTCCTTCCAAGCGGAGTGAATGGATGCAATCGAATCGAGTTGGTAGTGTCGCTCGAGGGATGCCGGCAGACCGACTGCCGCTGCATCGTCAATAAACTCGATAAATGTACGAGTGTCTTTGCGGGCAATGAGCCAGCGAACAAGGGCCGCGCTTTGGCCGTAAAATACGCGTTGTCGCTGAGAACCCTCGGGATAGTCTTTGAGCGTCAATAAATCTGAAGCCGACCAAGCCACGCCGAGGGTGAGAGCCCTGCGGAGATCATCGGCATGGCCACGCTGCTTATCAGTTTTATCGAATAGTAGGGCAAGCCCTTCGTCTGCCCAGCGAGGGGGTGAGAAGTGTTTGAAATGATCAGCCAGAACGACATGAACTAGTTCGTGAGCCAAGGCGTCGGGGATCACATCACTACCATCCCCGAGGAGATCGATTCTCCGACTGACAACGCTTTCACCGACAAATTCTAAGGATGTGGCTCCGCGGGCATCGGCAGGGAATGAGCCAACCGCCTCCCCAAAGGAGGTGGCAGTTGGATGCACGTGAATCTCACAGTTCACGATCCACGGCGGCGGATTATTTTCTCCGAGTAACTTCACAAAAGCGTCGCACCGCAGTCGTTCGGCTCGCCCGCGAATGGCCGAAGCACGGGCCAAACTGGTGCCCCGCACGATAATATTCGGAGTCACAATATCGGTCGATCGGGCAGGGTTTGTGAGCGAAGACCCGTCCGTAGAAACGCTCTCAGCAGCGACGCAAGGCAGGGGAGGGCTCGCTAAAAAAAGAGCAGCAGAGATTCCTAGCCCCATAAGATATCGATGCGCCGCAGGCGGCAGCAGGGGTACGGTTTGGAAAACCAAGAAGTGCATCTCTCAAAATCTTTTTGAGCGGTGTGTTGGCAGGAAGCAAATAAGTTCGTTGACAGAGCCAAGTAGTTTGTTCATAGGTCTCAAAGCAACGCGCCTTTGGGGCTTCTTTCAATAAGAGAAAGCAGATCGCGTGCCGCAGGTGACTCGATCGCAGAAATGGCTCAGGAAAAATTCAGTTTGTTGGCAATTTCACGGCTGCGAGGCCTTAAAATAAGACGCGGCTTAGGAAACCATTGAGATGGATTGCAAGGCTCGCGTGGACGGCCCTGCTCAAAAAAAGTGCAGAGGCTGCATCGCTTACGAGCAGGGGACTCAAGCAACATGACAATGGCACATCAGAAGTCGCAACGCCGGCAGCCGAGTTCGGTGGCGATTTACGCCTGGCGAACGGCTTCCAGCACGCTGCGGCCTAGGGCTGTTGGCGTGTGCTGCACAATGACAAATCCCAGTGGTTGCAGCCAACCGGAAATTTCATTCGTCGAATAGAGGCGTCCCTGCGTCACGCCGGCCAGAAGCACCGAGTATTCGGCGGCCCAAAGCGGACCTGTTTTGTCGTCGTTGAGAAACATGTCGTGGATCACTATCCGGCCATTGCCAGAGAGGCTTTGCGCGCTTTGACTTAGCAGTCGGCGACAGTCTGGTTCGTCCCAGTCGTGCAGGACATTTGAAAAAAGATGCACATCACAATCGCTGGGCCACGCATCGGTGAACATATCGCCGGTGAGCACTGAAATCCGGTCGGCTAGCCGAGCCTTTGCGTGACTGCTCGGCTGGATTGTCTGCACTTCAGCCTGCTGAATGGTGCGGCGAGCAATTGCATCGACCGGCGATGATTCCAGCACGATCCCGTGGAGATGTGGATTGGCCTCGAGGCAGGCGATTGTATAGACGCCAGAACCGCCGCCGATGTCAAGCATTTTCTTAGATGACGCAAGCGGCACAGCCTCCGCTAGCGCTGGTGCCAAAACGCGGCCGCGGCAATCCATGGCGGCGGTAAAGGCCTCCGCAAACGCTGGCGACCGCATGGCTGCGTGCCAGTCGGCTTCCCCCTTTTCTCCTGGCCAGTTGGCCGGTTTACCCGTGCGGAGCACCTTGAGAAAATCGTGCACTCCTGGCTTATCGGCGATGCTGGCGTAGTAGGCTCTTGTGTCGCAGAGTGATCCGGCGACAAGAAATTCCTCAGCCAGACTGCTGAGGTGGAGCGTGCCGCCGGCTGTACGGCGAAGAAATCCGTTGGCCAAAAAGAGCGTGAGCATGGCATCCGTTGGCCGAGGGTGAAGGTGCAGTCTTTCGCAGAGATCTCGTGGCGTGGTCGGGTTCTGGCTGAGCCATGTAAAAAAGTCGAGGTGAACAATCGCAGCACAGAGGCAATCGACTGCGGCCAAGCAGTCGCGGTAGCGATAGATCGCAGCAGAATCATGGCTTGGAGTTTGCATCAACTGTGACAACCACAACATTGGGGTACGATTTAAAAATTCAAGACCTTTCTAGTAGTACCAAAAACTGGTAGCCCGACAAGGTCTGAAAGCCGTTACCTTTTTTGAAGGATGCGATTTATGCGAGTTGGTGAGAAGCACAGTGCAATCGAGTTTCAATTAGCTGAGGAACGCTATGCATCGTTGGGCGTGGATGTTTCCAAGGCGCTGCAAATTTTAGCGACGATTCCAGTGTCGCTGCACTGCTGGCAAGGAGACGATGTCGCTGGCTTTGAGAGTGGAACAAAAGAAATCGGGGGCGGACTCGCTGTGACCGGTTGCTATCCAGGTCGGGCGCGAACGCCTCAGGAACTGCGGGAAGACATCGACCAAGCGATGTCGCTCATCCCCGGCCGTCACAGACTCAATCTGCACGCCTTCTATGGGGAGTTCGCCGGCAGAGCAGTCGACCGCAACGAGATCGACGTCGAGCATTTTCAGAACTGGATTGCATGGGCCAAGGAACGCCGCATTGGCCTGGACTTCAATCCGACCTGTTTTGCACACCCCAAGGCTGCTAGCGGTTTCACGCTCGCCCACGCTGATAAAGGCATTCGAACATTTTGGATCGAGCACTGCCGACGATCACGAGAAATCGGAGCGGCCTTTGGCAGGGCCTTGGGCACGCCGTGCGTGACCAACGTCTGGGTGCCGGATGGATTTAAGGACACACCCGCCGACCGCATGGCTCCTCGTGAGAGGCTGGCTGCGTCCCTTGACGAGGTGTTTAAAAAAACTCTCTCGGACCAAGACAATCTGGATGCTGTCGAGCCCAAGCTCTTTGGCATCGGCGTTGAAAGTTGCACCGTGGGATCGGCGGAGTTCTACCTTGGCTACTGCATCACCAGAAAGAAATTACTGTGCCTCGATGCAGGTCATTTTCACCCCACAGAATCGATCAGTGATAAGATTTCCAGTGTGCTTCTGTACGTACCCCAGATCCTTCTGCATGTCAGTCGTGGCGTCCGCTGGGACAGCGATCACGTCGTCACGCTCGACGACGACCTGCGCAGCATTGCTCGGGAGATTATTGCCTGTGGTGCTATGTCTCGAGTGCACATCGGACTAGACTATTTTGATGCCAGTATCAACCGAGTCGCGGCTTGGGTGATTGGAACCCGCAACATGCTACGGTCGCTTTTGATTGCCTTGCTCGAACCGCCAGCGATCAGGGCCGCAGAGATCGCCGGCGATACGACGGCGAGGCTCTGCTTGCAGGAGGAGGCCAAAGGGCATCCGTTCGGCGCGGTCTGGAATGCCTACTGCGAATTCCACTCGACGCCCGTAGGTGAAGCATGGCTTGAGAGCGTGCGTCGTTACGAGAAAAAAATAGTCCGTTAGACCCCACCGCTTGTGAGGATCGAAGCGACCTACGGTGCGGCTACTTTCCAAAGCAGGGAGTCACTACGGAGATAAAGGCTGCCGTCGGCCACGGCAGGAGTGGCTATGAAAGTGCCAGGCAATTGGTTTTCAGCGACGATCGTGGGCTCGTTGTCGACTGAGACCAGAAATGTTTTGCCCTCTTTGTTTGCCGCCACGATGACATTACCCACAAGGATTGGACTGGCCCAAAACGACCCAGCCAGGCGGATCTGCCCCCGCAGCTGTCCATCTCTTGGGTCGGCAATGCCCAGCACACCTGCTCGATTGATGCAGGCAATCGAGTTGCCCCAGACCAGAGGGCTGGCAATCCCGCAGGAAAGTTTTGTCGACCGCCAGAGAGGCGGGGCATCCTTTGCCATCGACGCAACCGCGGCAATCCCATCGCTGGGCACGTAAAAAATACCGCCCGATTCGGCTGTCACGGGAATGCCGGCGCATTCTCCTTTCCACGACCACTCAAGCGACCCGCTCTTTGCCTGACGCAGTTCCAGTCCACGGGAATTTTGCAAAAGGACGCACGCTCCATGGTTGGGCGTTGTGACGGCCAGAGGCGATGCCCAGCCAGCGATCTTTGCCCGCGGGACGCTCCAGCGGTCAACGCCAGTCGTGCTATCAATGCCCGAGGCAAAGGCATCTCCCTGACAATCGATCTGCACGACGACCGTGTCGTCGATGATCCGCGGGCTCGATCCCATGCCCACATCGTTTCCGCTGCGAGGATGTTCGATGGCGAGGTTTCGCTGCCAGAGCAGTCGGCCTTCAAGATCGACCGCAACAAGATCGCACGACGAATAGAGCGCAACGATCCGTCGGCCATCGCTGGCCGGAGTGCCAGCGGCGACGGCGCTGGTTGGATGGCAGAGCGTGCGACCAGTCGCCCAGAATGTGCGTTGCCAGCGGGTGCGGCCGGTTTCTTTGTCGAGCGCGAGAATGTGCAGCTGGTCTTCTCGAGCACCGCTGGAAGCTGTCAGGACTACAAGATCGCCGACGACAATCGGGCTCGAGGCCCCCTTGCCTGGTAGGTCGACCTTCCAGGCAATGCCTTCTGTTTCGCTCCAATGCGAACGAATGGTTTCGTCTTCTGCCGCACCCCGACCGAAGCTGCCACGAAACTCTGGCCATTCACTCGCGTCAGCAGCCTCCGCTAAACCTGTGCCCCACACTGGGGAAAGACAGTTTGCCCCGGCGCATAAAAGTACAAAGCCCGCCACAACACAAGCGGCCATGATCTGCCGGGAAGTCTTGTTGGGATTATTCATCACCCGCTCTTTTCAGCTGTGTGGCCAGTGGCAATCCGAGGGAATCACAGATCCGCAATTGAAACTTCCAGTCGACGGCCCACGGCTCGGTCTGCTCATTTTGACAGCATTTCACCATGACGCTGTTAGTGCCTGCTGAAAAGTCGGTGGTGGCGATGTATTGATCGATGGCCTCCGACGCGTGGTAAATTTCGTGGGCCATGACCGGCAGCCCATTAACCCACACGGCCACGGCGCACGGGCTGCCGATTCGCACTTGGGCTGCTCCGGCACGGGGCATCTCAATAATTGCCACGGCGTAGGCCAGCACGCCTTTCTTTGTTTCGAGGGCAGCATTCAAATCGATTGCGCCGTGCTTGTCGGTCGACGCGACGGCCTTCCATCCGCTGGTGTCGGGTTGGGCTAATTCGCCCGTCTGCGGAGGATATATTTTCTCAAAGCCGATTCCCTTGGCATTGTCAAAAGCCTCGCTGACTCGCCACTGTCGCACGAAGCCCAGAACCTCTGCTACATCGACTTGTTCGCCATGCTCCGCCAGCCATCCGACGATCTGCTCAATCTGATCGATGTCTCTGGCGGCGGCCAATCCCCTGCGATAGGTTTTTTTGTGTGCTGCTTGTTCTTGGCCGCCGGCTGAGGCCAAAAGTTTTTCGACCGCTTGGCGGCGAAGGTCAAGCGAGGGGTCGTCCAGCAGGGTATCGAGCAAGCCATCGGCCTTCGCACGATCCTGCCCCGTGAGCCATAGAAACGCCAAGCTCCTGCCGCGTGGCGACTGCGTGGCATCGCCCACCAGCGTCGCAAGCTCCTCAAGCGGCAATCTGTCGCCGAATCGATCGGCAGCGCGGTCGAGTCCGCTTCTGAGCCAGTTGGCACCGGCCGGCGTGGCATCGTCAAAAGCCACTAGGCAAGGCGCGAGCCATTCGGCCGGTAGCTCGGCGATCTGATCCGCCTTGGCGGCCATGTCAGCCTGTCCATCCGGGCCGCTAGCACGAGAAAGTTCACGGCAGATTGAGATAGCCTCGGCCATACTTTGCGGCGGCACCTCTGCTGAAATGGCCGGTCGAATGACGGCTGAGAGGCAGGCTAATGTCAGGAAAAATCGCCGTGGCAACGCAGTGGGGTCGATGCAAAAACACGCCACGGCAGGGACTCCTTTTCAAGGGACTATCGCCAGCAAGAGCTTTCATTAAGCGACCTTCGCTGACGAACTAAAAGCCTACCACACCGTTACCGTCGCCGACGAGCAGGGCATTTAAGTCCACCTTTAATGGAATGACGAGGAACCGACTTACCGCAAAAAGTTGGCCTCGCGGTCGGGCTTCGTTTGGCTCAGGCGAGGAGCGGGCCGAGCGTCGCCGCCAAGGTCGGTCAGTAGGATTTGTAGGTCGTCAGGCTTCACCGCAAACTGTCCGAGGTAGGGGCGTGTGTAGGCAAACAGGATGACAAAACAGCAGGCGATGCCGATGGAGACCATGCTCAGGGCAACGCGTCTAGCTCGGCGGGAATCGGCATGAATCAGTCCGACTCCAAGGAGTGTAAGGACGGCCAGCGCGCCGACGATTCCCCAACGCGCCGGAGGCGACCGTGTTGCAGCGATGCGCAGACGCGTTTCTCGCGCTGTTGCTGCCTGTCGGTAGAGATCCTGCAGTTCACTTCGCAAAGAGCCTTCCGGGAGTTTATGAATGGCCGTGCGAAGTTCGCGTAGCGACGATGCTGCGATTCGGGGCGTGTGTAGGTGAGCTAGTTGGGGCCATTCATTGGCCACTATAAAGTCGACGGTGCGCAGCAGTGATATCTGCACAGACTCCCATCCAGCAATCGTTTTATCTTCAATCGCTTCTGCCATCTCGCGATAGGCCGCCGCCTCGCTGCGGGCAGCTTCCTCGGCGAGATTGTGCTGTTCCCAGACAGACATCACAATAAACGAAATAAGTAAGCCAAAGGCTAGGCCGATTTGTGCCGGCACCTCCGCCTCCAGGCGGCCAATTCGAAGTCCTTCTCGACCAGCGATCCACGGTACAAGCCACGCGTGCACAAGAAATGCCAAGCTGCCCCAGTAGATCAAAAGCGACAACAGAAGTAGCGGCAAAGGCAGTCCGAGAAAGGCATCAAAGCATTCAGGAATGATCATGATTCTAGTGATCCGGTTGTGCGAAAACTGTGTATCAGCTGTTCTTTTTGCATCGCTCCAGAGGAGTATCCGGGCCAGAGTTTCAAAGCAACCCCGAAAAGACAAGGGCGTTACGGTGCTTGGGGATGCCTAGGGAGTTTTTGTGCGCGCTCATGGAAGGCATAGCGGTTAGACCGGTTGTTCGACGCGAACCGATGTTGCGGATGATTCTGCCCCTGGAAACACGATCAACCTTGTAATTCGGTGAACAAAACTATGCGAGCGACTAAAAACGTAACGGTAATTTTGTTGTTGTTGGCCGTTATCCGCTCTCGGGCCTATGCCGCCCTTGAGAGTCTTGGATCGCCTTCCGATCTGTCGCGCTTCACGGAGCTAGAGTCAGTCTTGAGCGAGACCGACGAATCGAGTGCATCGCTGCCAATTTGTACCCGTTGAATACGACTCCCCAACCCCGTCCCGCAGATTTTATCTGGCAGGCATTGTCGGGGCCTCGTTTGGAACGCTTGCTGCCCCCGATCCGCCACCCGCAATCATGAACCAGTCGTTGATGACCGGTGGCGGCGCGATTGGAGAGGCATTTGATCGCTCCAACGGATCGTTACGATTGGAGATTGAGGGGCTTGGCCGCGAACAAATGCAAACCAGTATCCTGAACGGCAGCTTGAAAGCGAGCGATGGGTGGTCAACGATGGTCAATGTCTGGAGGGACTATTCGGTTAACGATCGCCTCGGCATCTACGCCGGTGGTGGGATCGGAGCGGGCGGTTACCGCGTCAGCATAGATGCCACGGACGCCGCGGTGACCGGCCTGACGGTCAAGGGCAACACGAGTATGAGTTCATTTGCATGGCAGGCGGGCGGTGGTGTTACCTATGCCCTGAACAAGCAGGTTACGCTCGATCTCGGGTATCGTTTCTTTGCCTTGCAGCAAGGGACGACGTCACTCACCTTGACTGGCTTGGGTCCAACCCCTCTGGGTCTTTCCACTCGACACAGCCTTTACCGCCAGCGAACTGCTTCTATCGGTGCGAATCTATGAGCCGTTTCGCAAATGGCGGTAAGTCTCGCGCAGTAGGGCCGCTTGTTTTCCGGTCAGATGCTCTCAGAAAGCGGGTCGGGTTCAAACGAAATAGTTCCAACGAAATAAATCGTTGCAACAGCCATCAGAAGTCCAAACAGAATGATGAGCGTCAGGCCCATTCCCATTGCGTAGGCCGCACTGGCGTCATCTTTTGTGAGTCCTGCTAGGTGTTTGGCACTAAGGCCACCCCCGTCTAACTCCGATGCATCGGAGGGCTGGCTGGCCTGTGATTGATGCCAATTGACACAACTATCAAAAGCCAGCAAAAAACTTCGTGCATAGCGAAAGAAGAAGATGGGAAACACAGACGTGACAGTGAGGCAGGCCGCAAGTGCCGACTCATTGGAAAATCCTAGGCCGAGCACTATGACCGTATAGAGCAGACCTGTGAGGATCACAGTAGCGCCGTAGTTGATGTAAATCGATCCGAGGTAGAAGCCAGGTTCTCTCGCAAAGCAAAAGCCACACCGCATGCACGCTGGGTGCATCTGAAACCATCCATAGAACAAGTGGCCTATGCCGCAGGCAGGACAACGCAGTCGCAGGGCCCTGACTAACGGTTGGAGGTCTTTTGCTCGTTTTTGGTAGACACGAGACAAAAAGCTCGGGGGGTTGCGATTGAGCTGAATCATGGAGCAAAGCCTCTCAAACCTCCCTCGCTCTCTTCTTTCCCTCAGGTTTTAAGGCCAGCTTTTGTGAGGGTGGATCGTGCCACCGAGGCTTCTTTTGAGGTCGGGGATCGCAGAATTATATCACGCAGAACGAGGATGGCCTCTGCCCGGCCACCAGTGGCGATCAGATCGCGAGCCTGCCTGAGAAGTGATTCGGGATCGATTTCCACAGCGTCGCTCCATCCAGAAAAAATTTCTGGTTCTGGTTTCATTTGCTCTACCCCAGAAAACATTGTCTGTCCCACAGGTGACGCAGTGGTGTGGCTGCCATTGGTTGACACTGCGGCCGCCAGTGGGGTCGAGGCTAGAGAAGCATGAGATGCAAGCACTTTTTTGCAAAAAAGCTTGATGACTCGCAAAGCTCTGTCCAGATCGAGGGGAACCCCTTCAATCAGCTTAGGTTTCAGTGAAAGCATGATGGGCGGGCCGCCCTGTGGATAAATACTGACAAAAAATCTCTTGTTGATCGCATACCGCCAGATAAAAAAGCCGCTGAATGTAAGCATAAAAAGCAGCATTCCAACGGAGGCGAAGAATCCTTGTCGCACGAGCACGATCATGCTGCCAAACACTCCGATCAATGAAAAAATGCAGCAAAAAGGAGATAGCTCACTGGCTTCTGCGCACCCGCAGCCATGGAGCAGACGTTCCGCAGCGGAATCGTTTGATTTCGATGGCCAAACAGGCTCGTTGTGTTGAAGCAGACTTCTGAGCGAGTGACCTTGAAGTTGGTGATTGGGCTCAAGCCAAACAGCGTGAGTAGAAACGGGATGATTCCCTGCTGCCGCCCGACAAGTTCTATCACGGGCGTGATTTCATCAGTGGGCGATTCGCGAGCGACGAGTTTTTTTTAAGACGAGTTTTGTTGTTCGCCCGCCGAGGATCCCGACAAGGGTCGTGACGAGCACAAGAAAGAATACGACAATGGGGATCGCGGCTAGGGTTTCCATAGAAATTCGCTCCCCTGGAACCAGAAAATGGTCAATGCACAAAGATACCTCTTGAGTGGCAATACATCAATCGACCAAAGGGAAGCTGTGGCTGTGGCTGGCGAGGAGATATTCTGCGTTGCCCTTGAGCCGAGGTAGTTAAAAAACCCTCTCGTGGTCTTTAGAACCACTGGCTGTACCAAGCGACTATGACACACGCGACGGTCTTTGAAGCGTCAATTCCCGCTGTGCAAAGCGTAGAATACTCGTGGCATGGCAAACTGCATGTTGCTCAAGCGGCATGACTCGGACATGTCGACCCAGATGCCAGACTTTTTTGAAGGAGAAAGCGATGACCCAGTCCAGCCTCACTAAGATCGACAACAACAGCTTAAATACGAGTCCGAAAGTATTAGTGCTCTACCCGTACTTACTGGGGAGCACTTGGGTTTTTGATGATAAACGGACTGGTCTCAAAGCAGAGGCATTTGTCTTGGGCACGAGCGAAATGATCACGCGAGTGGTCGAGAGCAAGCCAATCCCGAATGCCCAGAAAGGCTTTAAAATCTCGTTCTCCGATCAGCCGTTTGAGGGTTACGACGGAAAATTTGGATTGGATTCGCTCCGACGGGCATTCAGGAAATTGGTACGCAGGCGATGTGGTCGATCAGCCCATGGAAAACTGGCTGTGTCCAGCGCTGCTGTATTTTGTCGATCCGCCGAAACATATTTTCGTTTGCTGCGAGCCGCTGCCCGAGAATATAGACCCTATTTGGAACCCGTCAGGCCATGAATAGGGCCGCAGGTTTGTCGAGGCTCCGCAGTTCACATCGCCAGAATAAAATCCACGAGTCGGTCGTCGTCGGAGGCTATTTTTTCGAGAACCCCGGTCTTGAGCCCGGGAAGAACTTTTTGCAGATCGGTATCAATCGCACAGCCACCGTATCCATCCCTCGATTCCAAGCCGGCCCGTACGATCCATCCATAAAAAAAGGCGCAAACACAAAAAAATGAACAAAGCGGCCAAAGAAAGCGCTGCCGATGCAGGCATCGCTTTTTGCCAGAAATGGGAGGCCTCCTCCCCCGATAGCAGACCGTATGCCCACAGCGGCCAGATATGAACGGCGTGATGCAATACATAAATTGACAAAGAGTGTTTGCTCAGGGTTCGACAGACAATTCCCAGCGGCGTTATTTCCTGACTGGTGGTGTCGAGGATCGCGTGGCAGCGATCCAGGAGAATCATCGACAGTCCAAGGGTTCCGCAAAGATACGCCGTCGAGGGTGGCAGCATCGACCAGCCCGAAATCAATTGCCATGCAGAGCTCCGAGGGGTGCCGAAGTAGGCCAGCAGCACCCCTACACAGACTGCCAGCAGGATCCCACCGACGATGACGGGGATCGAAACCGACAAGCGTCGATGGGGTGTGCCCGAAAAGATAAGTGGCGCCACTGCGAAGCCGGCCATGGGCAGAATAATCCAAGGACAAATTGGAAAATAGCCGACGCATAGAAATCCCAGAGCGATATCAAAGAGCGTCAGGTCGTAGTTGAAAAAGCCCTCCTGCCAGTAGCTCGGGTAATCAGAAATGCTTTGTAGTGCTGGAGTCAAGGCGAGCACAATACAAGAGACCATTGGCAGTATGACGGGTGGAGCGTGCCTCATAATGGAAAGAAGAATCAGCCCAGAGCCAATGAACGTGAGGATGTCCCAATTGAAGGTATCTTCGGGCAGCCAGATAAGAACGTTAAAAACAAAGCCCAAGCCAATCAGCATGAGACCCCGTCGCACCGAAGCCTTTGTAATCGCCAGCGCAGTGTCGCCGCGATCCTCGCGATGGTGCACCCAGAGGCGATAGCTCACGCCGGTGAGAAACGTGAAGATCGGGGCCGCAAAACCGGATGGGAGCCATGCGATTGCGGCAGGCTGACTCACCGATAAATCGTTGGCGAACAGCAGGGAAAGATTTTCTACAAAATGAACAACGATCATCAAAATAATGGCAGCGGCCCGCAGCAGATCAATTGATAAAAATCGCACAGGCTAGACTCCCGTTGAGGCCAACAGGCCTACCAGCAGCAGAACAAGCTCTGCACCGAGGAGCACAACGACCATCCAGCACAGCAGGTTCTCCTTGCGGGCGATCATGTAGTCGCTAGCCCTTTGGCCGCACTGTTCGTAGACACGTTCTTGAATTTCAAGTTGATCGCTCACGAAATCACCTCGTGATTCGAGTCGACTTCGCTCCCGAAATCGCTCCCCAATTTGGCTGGCAAGGGTTGGTGGGTGGATGGCGGGCCGATTGAGATGAGGCATGATCTGGCTGGCACGGCAACGCAGCGCCACGACCCGCTGAAACCGTGTGGAAAGCTCACTTCGTCGACCCACGCTCCGATCATCAAACTCAAACGCCAGCGGAGCATCACGCTTAAGATTTGGCCACCCCAGACTCACGGCATCTTCGATAGATCGTAGCTCCGCCTCGTAAAAACAGAAATCGAGCAATGCCAGGCGGACCGATTCGATTCGTGAGGGGTGGGCCATGAGCACTGCCCTGCCTGGGGCCCACGCGATCGTAGCGCCATGGATTGCAATCAACACAAGGTTTTCCCGACCGGGCCGTCCATTGGTTGCCGCCCATTGCAGAGCTGATGATGGGATTTGGGTCGCATCCGGATCGATCTCGGGCATCAATAGAAGCGTGAGATGGTGTTCGTAATGAGGTTCTTCGGGAGGGCGGCGACCAGCCTCAGGAAGCGCTTCACCGGCCAAAATAGCGGCCACTGCAGCCGTGTCCAAAGCGTCTGGAGTATCAGACGTGGTGAGTATCGCCCGGCTCCCTGAAGAGTCATCAAAGGACATGATCACAGGGCGTGTGTCGCGGCGATCGGTTGTGAAAAGAATCTGTTCGACACGCCGAGTCGCTGGCACAGCGACAGACGGATCATCGCTCTGAAAAGATGTGGCTGGGTTTGGGATCACAAGAGCACTCCGGGGCCAGCGTTGATGAGGTCGCTCAGCCATCCTGAGACGTGCTCGGCTGAATCGAGCACGCCGTTGAGCGTCGAATCGAAAAGATAATCGCCGACAACAAATAGATTTGGATGGTGCAGCAGATCGGGTTGATGGCGACGGTCGATCGGTAGTGGCGTGCAACCACCAGGCAACGCGCTGACGGCATGAAGCCACCGATGAACTCTGGCTTCGATGACATGACCGCGACCTAAGGCGAGCTGGGACGGCAGAGAATTGAGTGCCAGCCGGACCAGTTCGTCATCAGGAAGCTGGCCGAACTGCAGGGCAGATGAACCTCCAATCAGCCAACCGAGCACTGCATGCGGAGAACCTGGATTTCTGCTCGACTCGTCATAAAGGCAGCAGCCATCGAAGCGATCGAGCATAAAAAAGGAGCCCGGCAGCATTGGCCTCCAAAAGGGATGGTCAAACAAAATCGTGATTCGCAGATAATGCGCCGGATGGTTGTGATGATCGAGGTGCCGCTGCATGGCTTGAGCCAGAACAGGATCAGAAAAGTGTAACGCAGCAAGGTGTTCAATGGGCAACGCCACGATGACCGAATCAAACGAGTCGCTGCCTGTTGAATCGGTATGGGTTGCTTCGACTCGTAGGCGTCCGGCACCATCGCGACTGACGCACGTTACTCGATGTTGGAGCAGGATACGGGCGGTGATTCGCGCGGCAAGCGCGAGAGTCAGCTGTTCATTTCCACCCTCAATTGCATAGAGCCGCATATAGGCAGGATGGTTCATCAGATAGTTTTGCAGACCATAGGAAACGCTGGTGTTCTGTGGCTCTGTCGCCAAATCACTATGGATCAGTCGATTGATGTATCGCACGGCATGTGGTTCGTCGATCGCCTCAAGCAGTTCACCAAAGCAACCAAGTCCCTGCGGCAGCACTTCGCGATACGACTCTCCGATTGCATAGAAATCTCGAGGTGACATGGCGTCTTGGGCAGAGCGATCGAAAGCCACGAGCGCCCTTGCGGCCGCATCGCCAAGACACTCTCTCACGTCATCAAGATTCGAGAGCAGTCCTTCGTCCATGACCACCGCAGAGCCACTCATCGGATGTATCGAAAGCCCAAGTTCCTTGACAAGCAAACGAAGCGGATCATCGTCGATGGACGAGTAGTCGTAGAATTCCGCCGCTCCGGCTTCATAGGGAGCAGGAGTTGAGCCGAATGACATCGTCTTTATTTTTCCACCAAGACGATGACTGGCCTCATAGAGCGTCAGATCGATCGGAGACGCAGCCAGTTTCTCAAGCAAATAAGCAGTCATCAGGCCGCCGGGCCCACCACCAATGATTGCCACTTTCCAAGTTCGCATCGCCATTTCGCCGAGATGGAATTCAATGATTGAATCGTGGGACTTTAACGGCCAAGACGCTCAAAAGTTACGAGAGAATATTTTCCCGTTTTTTTGAGATACCCTTTGCAGCCCATGAGCGTCAGTCGCACCCGCTTCCGATCGACCTCTCTCCCGCGTGTGCCGCTGCTTTCCCGGAAGGACCGTTCAGGAAAACAGTGAAAACAGTTCTGGGCGGAATGGAAGGAGGGCCTGGCCCGACTGGAGTTCCGCCCACCACCGCGGCCGCCGAAG
>Ga0194055_10000496_pt1 | contig 31701 bp, 28 predicted proteins | sample SepL449m_MetaG_FD_155482 | JGI IMG/M metagenome (GOLD analysis project Ga0194055, IMG submission 155482) | Anoxic zone freshwater microbial communities from boreal shield lake in IISD Experimental Lakes Area, Ontario, Canada - Sep2016-L442-9m | ecosystem: Environmental > Aquatic > Freshwater >... | reverse complement strand
TCACGGGACTGCGCACTGGCGACCCAAAAGTAGATGTGGACAAAGCAATCTCGACAGCACAAGATTTTATGACGCTTCATCAAATCCAGGGTCAGGTAAGTGCAACGGAGTCTGAGGTGACAGTGACAACGACGCGAGTTGTGCCGATGTCGTTACTGAAATTGTTTGGGGTGGGGAGCCGACTGATTAGTGCTCAACGTTCTGCCCGGCCAGTGACGTCTCCATGAAACGTTTTGTTGCTCTCATCGGAGGAAGCCTCTTTTTAGTTGGGCTACCACTTGTATTGATCTTGAATGGTGTGACACCAGTAGCAGTGGCGTCCGCTTTGGTCGATGCAGTTACGGTGCGCAACCCAGTACAACTTGGCATGCAGGTTGGGTTACTTGGGTTGTGGTCAACATGGTTGTGGGGGTTTGGTTCAGTCATCATTGACGTCGTTCGCACATGGGGTGCGCGTCATGACCATTCGATTGGTGTCATGTCAAGCCGCTATTCGCTGTTGTTTGTTGTCGCTTTGTGGTCAATTCTGTTTGCGAGCCGCCCTGCGCCAGCGGCAGCACGATCGGTGCCTAGCGAGCAGGTTGTTGTGGCAACTACGAGTGCAGTTGATGAACTATCGCATGATGCAGTTCCACTTGCTCTTGGTAGTTCGGCAGTATTAATTGCTGGTTTGCTGACGTATGTCAGTTTTCTTCGAGACAAACAATTACGTCTTGCCCCTGCAGGATCATTCATGCCACCGATTTCGCAACGATCAGCGTTTACCTGGGCCGAGTTAAGTCATCGCTATCGGGCACAACATGCTGATCAAATCCATGAAGCGACTCAAGAGATGCTTAATACGGGCACCGGGTCTCCGTCCGTTCACGTACCAATTGGATTATCAGCTAACGAGACGGTGGTTGTGGCGCTTGCACCAGGCACTCGCTTTGACATTGTTGCTACCGATATTGAATTGGCTAAAACTGCGGCACGACACCTCATCGCCGTGGTGCAACTTGCTGCTCGAGGCGGCAGCATTCGGGTGGTTGTTGAGTCGCTATCAAAACTTGGTGGACTTGACTTGTCAAATGAAGCATTACCCAACGTTTCGATACCCGACACAAACACTGTTATTCGTGTCGTGATTGATGTGAGCCAAGATGTTCATGCGTCGAGTCTTATTGTTGCAAGCAACGAAGCGGTCGTAAAGATTTGTGTGCTATCGGATTATCCAAACCGAATGCAACTCGGCGCAAATGGTTGGATGCTCATGCCAAGCGAGCAACGCTTGTCTGTTTTTGGTTTGACCGAATTTGAAACCTCAGTGGTACAAAATTTATTGACGGAGTCGTCCAAACCGGCAGAGGAGGACAAACGGCTATGTGAGCCAATGGATGCTGACTGGAATGTGTGCGTGAGATTGCTTGGACCGGTCGACGCGGAAACTCGGAACGGAATCCCATTAAGTTTTGAGAAATCTAAGTCACTTGAATTGCTGGCATGGTTGACCACTCATCGCGAGCGCCCGACCCGTGTTGCTGCTCGCACGGCGTTGTGGGAGATCAGTGTGCAGGATGCCACATTTAACAACGTTGTCTCAGGATTGCGGCGAGGGCTCGCGTCTGGTTTGGTTGGTGTTGAACAGATCGAATTTCTACCCAAGACCTTCACCGACCATCTTTCAATTCATGGGTCAGTGATCACCGATGTGGATGTACTGAATAATGCTGTGAATCTTGTAAAAAATAGAGGTGACAGAGAATCGTGGTTTGGCTTACATGATGCTCTTGATCGCGTTCGCGATTTGCCGTTCGCGGGAACTGATTATTTGTGGCCAGATTCGGAAGGGATCACTTCCAACTTCATTTTGTCGGTGATTACTGGATCAATAATGGCTGCACAGCATGCATTGCAGCAAGGTGATTTAGAAGGAGTTTTTTGGGCAACCGGTCAGGGACTCAAGGTGTTGCATGGTCACGAAGAACTCGTGGCCTTAAGAATGCGCGCATATGGTGGTGCTGGTGACAGGGCTGGAGTCAATGCGGAATGGTCGAGTTATGAGCGCTCGTTACTCCACGATTCATGGAGCGGTGGCGTTCCGTCGCCAAGAATTGTTGCACTCAAACGTGAATTGATTGGCTGAATCGCAAATTCGTCGTCAGTACTTATACGATCAACGCATGACAACTCAGCCATCAATCATTGACAGCCCAACCGAGTGGGTAGCCGACCACATCACTCGATACGTCGAAACAAATGGCGAAGATGGCCACATGTGGCGCGGTGTTCCAACACTGTTACTCACCACAACAGGTCGCAAGTCTGGTGCATTGCGTCGCACCGCCTTGATCTATGGAACTTTAGGTAGTGATTATTTGTTAGTTGCATCTAAGGGTGGATTCCCAACACATCCGTTGTGGTACACCAACCTTGATGCTGATGCAGTGGTGACATTGCAAGTTGGTGCCGAAGTATTTCAGGCTCGGGCATCAACAATGCCAGAAGGTGCAGAGCGTGATGCCGCGTGGCCTTCGATGGTTGATATCTGGCCAGACTTTGCGGTGTATCAAACTAAGACTGAGCGTCGTATTCCGCTCGTCAGGCTTACGCGAATTTAATTAATTCGTTGATGGCGTTCCGGCACCAAAAATCAGTGCAGCGATGGTGAGTGGCGTATAGGCAATCAGCACGCCCACAAAGCCGTCGATGTGTCCTTCGGTAACTGCAAATGCGATGGGCATTAGCCACAAGACATTGATTGCGACCACGCCAATCGTCACTCGCTTGTGCGATCCGAAGCGAAGCGCAAGATGCTGAAACGCGTGGCTTCGGTGTGCGACATGTGGTTTTTGTTTGCGGAATAAGCGGCCGATGAGTGTGACGGTGGCATCGACGATGAAAACTCCGAGCAAAATGACCCAAACCCAACCGAGTGACCCAACACTGTCCGCAGCGATCAACGAAAAAACACCGATGATGAACCCGACGAAGCCACTGCCAACGTCGCCCATAAAGATTTTGGCTGGCGGCCAGTTGAAAGCGAGAAATCCGAGTGTTGCTGCAGCAAGTGCGAGCGGAAGTGACGTGAGGTTGTAGTCGTGCGTGGTGCGATGGATCAGGAATGCTGCGGCACCGCAGACCGACACCACTTCGGCGCCACTGATCCCGTCGATGCCGTCCATGAAATTAAACAAATTGAGGAGCCACACCAAATAAACAGTGGCAAGAATGCCGCCAAAGATGCCGAGACTGACGTCGGTTCCAAAAACGGGAAGTGTTGGAAGTCCACCGAGCGCGCTTACCGCAATTACTGCGGCCACGAAGTGCATTGCAAGTCGTGATCTAGCATGAGAAAGTAGTTGGCGGTCATCTAGGAATCCGGTGAGAGCAATAATTGATCCGCAGCCAATCAGAATCATGGCATTCTTAGTTTCGACGTAATCGGCTGCCGTCAAAGCAATAATCGCGGCAATAAAAACTAAGACAATTGCTGCTCCACCACCGCGTGGTGTTGGAACGCTGTGCAAACTTCTGTCATTCGGAATATCGAGCAGTTGCTTGTGCAGAGCAGATTTGCGAATTTGAAACGTAAGTGCTGTTGAAAGTATGAACACCAATGCATAAAAAATAGCGCAGGTCATCGGGAATCCTTGGACTTAATAAACGCATCAACTGTTCGCTGCATTGAGTCTTGAACTGTGAAGGGTGGAGTCCAAGATAATTTCCGCTTTGTTAAAGCAATATCCACAGTGAGCGAGCCGCATAGTCGATCGTACGCGCCGCATTTTCCGGCAGTTGTGGCTGCAAGTTTGAGTAGCGCAGGTGGAAATGGGATGAGCATCGGTGATTTGTGGAGTGCAGAAGCAATGGAGCGGATTAAATCCGGTGTTGAGAGATCATTTCCATCTGACACCAAAAACGTCTGGCCTGCAGCATTAGAAGACTGCAGGGCTGTTGCAATGCAGTCGATCAAGTTGTCAATTGACACAAAACTTCGCTTGTTGTGAATGGAACCAAGCGGAAAGGGTATTCCCCGATTGACGATGCCAATGAGTGATGCAAAGTTTGCTCGCACGCCAGGTCCATAAACAAGAGGTGGTCGGATAACGACACCTTCGAGTTCAGACGTTGAAGCGACATCCCACAGCACCTGCTCGGCCTGTGTTTTGGATCTGCCGTATGGGTCTTGTGGATTTGGTGTGTCCTGCGATGTAAATGGGGTATGAATAGTTGTTGACTCTCCATTGACTTTTACAGAACTCATAAGAATCATTCGCTGCACACCAGTACGGGCTGCACTTTGTGCAAGTTTCTTTGTGACATTCACGTTTGCAGAAAGGTAGAGCGACTCACTGGTTGCAGGGTCGTCAGACATCACGTGAGCCCGACCAGCAAGGTGGACTATTGCATCACAACCCGTAGTCAGATGATCGAGGTTGTCTGCAGATTCAAGATCGCATGTGATCAATTCGCGCGTTGTGGATCCATTTGGTGCGAGTGATCGTGCGGTATTGCGGACTTGATGTCCAGAGTTTGCCAAAGTCATGGACAATTGTGTTCCAATGAATCCGGTGGCTCCGGTGACGAGAATTTTCATTGACCCAATACTTGTTGATATACGGCAAGTGTTTGGGTATTCACGGTTGCTGATGAGAATTCAAATTCGGCACGGCGGCGGCCCTCTTTGGCCAGGCGCAACCGGAGTTCGTCGTTGTCCAACACCTCTATGAGTGCTCTGGCAAGCGCATCCGAGTTCTTTGGTTCTACGAGCAAACCGTTGACTTGATGCTCAACTGCTTCCCTGCAACCTGGAACATCGGTCGCAACTACTGCACGAAGCGCTGCACCAGCCTCGACGAAAACTTTCCCAAAACCCTCGCGATACGAAGGTAGGCAGACGACATGGACTTGGGTCAATAAATCCGCAACATCCGTTCTGTAGCCGAGCCACTCTACGATTCCTTCGTCATTCCATGCTTGCAACTGCTGAGTGGTGAGCGAAGCAGGGTTTCCTGGGTCAGCGTCACCAATCAACCAAAACAATGTAGTTGAATGTGTACGTTTAATCATTCGCGCACTCTCAACAAACTCAAACACACCTTTGTCTCGAAGCATTCGTGCAATAAGCACAACAATCTTTGAACCAGCTGGTTCTGCCGTGGGTCGGAATACATCGAGATTGACTCCAGTACCTCGAATGAGAACGATTTGATTACTGTGCAGAAATCCACCCTCGACCAAACTTGTTCTGTCGTCCGAGTTTTCAATAATTGTCATCGATCGTTTTCTACCAAGAGTCGACTTGAGTACCAATTTGACGATTGGTCGCGCTACTCGGGCGCGCACGTCGTTGGATGCAAATAGATACCCCATGCCCACCGGGGCATTTACAATTTTGGCTTTTGGATAGAAAACCGAAGCAAGCGAACCTAAGACAATTGGCTTGAGTGCAATCAAATGAATTACATCTGGGCGAAAGCTTCTGAAGACTTGAACGAGTTGGAAAACTGACACCAACTCCCTAAAAGGGTTGAGTCCACTCCGTGAAATGTTGTGAGGAATTACCTGTAACCCTGCTTTTTCGATGACCGTGCGGTGTTCGCTACAGCGAACGTGGACGGCAACTTCGTATCCAGCATTTTTTGCGGCAATAGCTCTGTCCAGGAAAAGGGACGCAAAAGCCCAGTCTTCTGTAAACATAAAAAGTATCTTTTTTGTTTTAGTTGACATCTAACTGACAAAGTCCAGATTTTTTGTCTGACGCCTCGTCTCAATCCCAACCACTGCAAGAAGTCCCATTGCAACAAAGAATGGAATATTTTGTCTCGAAGAATTCCAATCTGTTTGCGAAATAAGCCCATAAAAGAACAAGAAAGAATAAAAAACTGTCGTTCTCATCTGTGTCCAATTGGCCGAGAATGCAAAAAGTAAAACTATGAAAAGAAGAGGTGTGGTAAAGGTATCGAAAAATATTATTCTGCTCAAAAAAAGTGTGGAATATGAAGCAGATACAACGTCTTCGCCTAGAGTGAGAAACTGTAAGCCAAGAAAATTCGCTCCGAGCCGCGTAAATTTGCTCTGGTTGAAGACTTCCTTCGCTCCAGTTAGAGGAGCACTAGTCCGGATACTTTGTCCGATGTAGTAGGAATATGAACCCAAAACATAAGAAACAATTGTGAATATAGAAATAATGGGGATAAATAGGTGGCGTGAATATCTTTTGATTATTAACGAAACAATCCATCCAAACAACAACGCAACAGCAAGGTGTGGACGTAAAAGCAATGTGATGAGTAGTGCAATCATTCGCCCAACTCTATTTTTTTCGAGTAGAAATACTGTGGAAAAAAAACCAATTGCTAAATCCCTCAGTGCCAAAGTTGACATGAATATGAGTATTGGTCCACAAAATAACGCCGTATGCCATACCCGCACTTGGATATGGTTTCTTGCGATGAATCGCACTCCTAATTTGTAGATCAAGACTAGATAGACGAGCTGAGAGAACTTAAGTATCAAAACCGGATCAAAACCTATTTTTGAACTGAAATATGCGGGAAGAACAATGATGTATCTCCAGTTCACTATTTCATCGAACTTTAGTGAGATACCCCGTACGGAAATGTAGTCATTGATTAGTGATAGATGTGCTGCTTGATCGTTTGAATATAGATTGATTTGGTCAGTTCCAAACCGGGCATAGATTGCGATAACGGCTATTAGCCAAACGCAAGTCACGCCCAAGATGTATAGGTCGAGGCTTTTTCTACGCACACAAAAGATGAGCAATACGGTGGCGCAGATGACTGCTTGGACTGAGTAATTAACCAAACTCATCAGTTGCACAGAACTTTATCAAATATTCGTTTCCGAATCTGCATGGATTCCCCAGATGAGTGCACTTATGATTAAAACGTTATGCAACTCTTCGCGAGATAAGCCTACTTGCCAGTATGCCAAAGAGTCGGTGAGAGGAAATCTCCCATTCACCTTGGTAGTCGACTTGCAAAGCACCAGTTCCTTTTTTAAAGTCGTAGACGCCTCGGTTGTTTATTGGGTCAATTCCACCTAAGTCATACTGCAATATTCCACGTTGGTAACACTCATCGGCAAGCATCCAGAAAACTGCGTGCGATGCATAGCATTTTCGTCCAAGTGGAGTAGTAAGCGCAATGAAATCCCAAGCAGTTTTATGAAAGCAAAGAACGCCGCGGATGGCTAATGGATTTCCATTAATGTCATCACTTCGTACCAATATCAAATCTTCTTTAAATATGTCAATAACACTTTGGAGTTCGTTTACAGGACGAGCCAAAACTACTCCTTCAATCTTTTTAAAACTATCCATTTCTGAATAAGCAGCAGAAAGTGAAGTTGCGTCGACATCCTTCCAGATATATGGACTTAAGGGATTTTTGGAAGATCTTTTAAGGTTTCGTTTCCAATTTGACGAACACCTAATGAGGCGAGACGATTGATCCATATCTAGCAAATGGATCAAACTTGATTTGGTACTGATGGTTGATTGCGATTTTTGCCAACAATTTCGTGCGAGGTGCGTAGTTGTGTCGAGACTTATGCTGCGCATAATCGAAATTCTTATGTAGAGAAATGTGACTGACAAACTCATCTTTAGTTGAGTAACGAAGTTGGTGTCAACCGATTTGATATCCCCAATAGGGCCACCTGGTATCCATATAACGGCAGTCTTTAATGGTCCGTATCGATACAGACACTGCGCAGCAGTGTCCACTTTTATCCCATCATTGGAGTGTATGAATCTAACGACGTTCCAACCAGAAGTGGACTTGTGTAGTGCCCATTTCGTTGTCTGGTAAATATTTTCGTCCGAAAAACTCTCAATGATTTGATTCCATTCCAAATTGGTTCCAGTCCACTCAGACCAACCACGACTAAACAGTTCTGGAATCATAAGAAGTTCACCACCCACAAATTTCGATAGTGAAAAGGAGCTGTTGCAACCACAGATTCTGGTAAATCTGGCCAATGTATCGCTTCAACTCCCAATTTACTAACAAGGCGTTGCACTTCTGTGGCAGCTTCGTGGCTTCCATAAAAAGCAAAACCATATGGAATGCAGTGGGGCGGTAAGACATCAAATATGGGTCGAATATTGCAATGCAATACCGACTCAGAAACACTGTTGTAGAGACGGACGCGCCGTTTGGATTCATTCGAAACATCAAGTCTGGAAATTTGCTCCATTGAGGAATCGCGCGGACCAGACGAGATTATGTTTTCGTATTCTGCACTGGATGCAGAAGTAGGAAGATGTGAGCCGGTCTTAATGCGACGAAAAAGACGGACTAGTGAGCGCATCCATTTTAGAAGTGGGAGATGTAAATGTTTTTGGATATCGAGAATCAATCTTTGTGTATTAAATCTGACTCCCAGTGGAGCATGAATGTAGGGGAGTTGGTTTGGGATGTTTTTGCTTAGTTCGGTGCTATTGACAATTAGCTGAGCACCATCTGGAATTCGGAGAGATTTTCGAATGCTCACAATTCCGATGTCGCCGCGTGTCCCGAGAGACAAATTGGAACTATCAGAACTGAGAAATCCATGAGCATTATCTTCGATTAAAACGGCTCCAAATTTTTCACAAGCTTGTTGAAAAATCTCAAGATTCTGTGGAAAACCAAAATAATTAACAGCGATAATCGCTGCAACCGGTCGGTTCATCTCCAGATTGATTGGGTTTAAGAACTCATCTACCGAATAAAAAATCGGAGTTGCTCCGGTGGTGTGAATAGATGCAACAACATCTTTGCATATCAATTCTGGTATGAGTACATGATCACCACGACCAATCCCCGCTAATAAAAGAGCCTCAACCATGGCTTGCCGAGCAAGAGAGTAGTAGCGGATGTTGTTCGCAGGAGCAATCATCATCACTTTGGCTTTCCAAGCAGATGGTTTCTCATCGCAAGAATCGTTGCGACATAGGTCCTTAGAAAGAATGGTGACTGCGGTATTGCTTGCCAAAAAAATGAAATAGCCAATCCATTTCGCCCTGCACGCATTTCGGTTCTACCGGCACTATAAATGGCTTTTGCTCTTCGATGTCGTGCTCGGATTTGATTAACAAGCGAGGATGCCTCAAGTTTGGTATGAACGTTAATGACCGCAATTTCTGCCGCAAGGTGTCGAGCAACCGAGCTGCTTGCACTTTGATCATGTCGGCGATACTCCCCCAAAAGTTGATCGACAAACACGATCTTTGAATTTGAGAGTGAAAGTCGCATCCAGAGTTCGTAGTCCTCTGCAGTAACGAACGTCTGATCTTCATTAAATCCACCCAATTGATTTAGCAGATCTTTGCGAAGAAGCGTGGCAGAGGTAGAAATACAATTACCACGAAATACAAGGCTTTTATGGCTAGCTCGGTTGACAGGTCCATAAAACATCGCCCTTGGGGAGGAGTCAGAAGAAACCCAATTCTCGCCATGACAAACGATGTCTGCTCCATTTTCGAATTCTTCCAAACACCGATGAAGTTTGTCTGTGTACCAAATGTCATCAGAGTCAAGAAATGCAATGATGGGGGCCTTGGCGCGGCGCAACCCCTCGTTTCTAGAAGCAGCTATCACCCCTTCGTTTCTAAAATTGAAAAGAGCAAACCTTGGTTCATTGAAGTTTGCAACTATTTCAACTGTATTGTCATCCGAATAGTTGTTGATGATTATGGCTTCCCAGTTTGTAAATGATTGATTAATGACTGACTGGAGTGCACCGCTTAGATATTTGGCATGGTTGTAAGTAGGAATAATGACTGACACTGCAGGGATTTCACTGCGTTGGTGATTTGAATTGAGCATCATGGGTTGCGCTGCACACACATTCTGAGGATTGCATCAATTTCGTTGGCCTTGAGATCCTTTGGGGAAAATCCAGTTGCCTGTAATTTGTCAATTCGATAATCCAGATCGGAGTGGTTTTCAGATTGATTTGGGTTTGGTCTCGAGATTGACGGTGTGAATCCAAGTACGGCACGACAACGAGAAGCTATTAGTTCCGCCATTTCAAAAACTGTCAACGACGAAGGACCTCCAAGATTAAATAAACCATCCGCAATTTTGCTCCGATCAAGTTTGAGGAGATGAAGGAAAGCTGAACAAATATCCGAGATCGGAATAAAATTTCGTTGTTGATTGCCAGATGATTGTAAAGTCATTTGTTTTGAAGAAACAGCTTGTTGGCATAAATCATTAACCAAAACATGCCAAATATTCACATGTGGGTCCATCGGAACTCCGAACCCATTTGCACAACGCAATCGCACTCCAATTATTTCTTCACGTTTGTGACACTCGGCGACTGCAAGTTCTCCCACCATCCGACCCGATGCATATGGATGTCGGTTTTCGGTAGGAGTTAATTCAGTGATAACACCCTCAAGGGGAGAGCGGTATACATGTGCTGTGGACATAAATATAAATCGTTCAACATCTGAATGAATTGCAGATTCTAAAAGATGTCGAGTACCCAAACCAGAAATCTGTTCAGCACGAATTGGGCTTTCGAGAGCTTGTCGGTCATTTAGCGCAGCAAGGTGGATAACCGCAGATATGTCTCGACAAGCATTCTTGATTTGACTCTTTTCTAATAAATCAAGATTGATAATTTTTGCATTTGGTGCCCATTTCGGAGCTTGGATGTGAGTTCGTGACGCAAGCGTTATGTTCCAATCACCCTGAATATGGAGTGCCGCCGAAATTCGGCCACCCAAGTTTCCAAATCCTCCAGTGAGGAGGACAGTAGGTTTCATTTGTGCTTCAGCACCCAATCATAAGGAATATGATTATCACTTGGATCAAGTCGACTAATTTCCATGGGGTCGTGAGGAATGGTTGCACAGTTTGCTACGAGCGACATTTCAGTGCCGACACCTTTAAATCCGTTCCAAATATTTGGTGGCACGGTGACGAGGCAGTAATTATATGGACCGAGGAATAACTCCTGTATTTCTCCACGAGTTGGACTTTTAGGTCGGTCGTCATAAAGTACCAATTTAATCTTTCCGATTGGAACTGCGTAATTAAGTGTCATGCGGGTGTGAATATGCCAGGCTTTGACTACGTCCGGATAAACGGCCGAAAAATAAATTTCACCAAATTGCTCAAAAGTTGAATCAGTTGTTTTCAGCATGTGCATCACATTTCCTCGTTCATCATGGAACTGTGGAAGTGGGGTTACCTTAACTCCATCAATCATTGTCGCTCATTTCGTAGGAGAGGAGTTGGCTAGCAGAGGTTGTCAGCGTGTCTATGCCTTCTTGGAATTGTCGATACCACTTTATTGTTTCGTGCATTGTCCTTTCAAACCCCCAACGAGGTCTCCACCCAAGCTCTAACGTTGCTTTTGCACAGTTCAACTGGAGGAGGTTCGCTTCGTGAAGTTTCCCGCTGATTTCACTGACATTAATTTCTCCCGACCCCCATTCTTTTATCGCGGTCCTGGTTACATCTTCTACCGTATGGACAGCAGTTTCTGGTGGGCCAAAGTTCCAAGAGCCCATGTTTCCCTCACCATGTTTTAAAAGTCGCGAACCAAGGGTGATATAGCCAGAAAGAGGCTCAAGGACATGTTGCCATGGCCTAGTTGCATGTGGGTTTCGTACCTCAATCGATTTCCCCCCGATTAATGCTCGGACACAATCTGGGATAATTCGGTTTGCTGACCAATCGCCGCCACCAATGACATTTCCAGCTCTTGCTGATGCTGCTCCAAAGAATGGTCTATCGCTAAAGAAAGAGCGTGCGTAAGAAGCAAAAACTAGTTCGGCCGCCGCCTTCGATGCCGAATAAGGATCATGGCCGCCAAGTTCATCAGATTCAACATAACCTCGAACAATTTCTTTGTTTAGATAACACTTATCTGAGGTGATGAAAACTAGTGCTCGTACTGACTTAGTAACACGGACTGATTCTAGAATATTGGTACCGCCACCGATATTTATGTCAAATGTGGCTTTGGGGTCATCATAGGATGCAATCACTAAGGCTTGAGCTGCAAGGTGAAAAACGATTTCGGGTTGAACTTCTTCTACAAAGCGTGAAAGGTGTGTGAGATCTCTGACATCTCCATTTTCATGTTGGATCAGCCTCTCGAGATGAAGTTCTGTAAAGTGTGAACCTTCTTCGGCCGGCAGTGCATATCCGAAGACTTGTGCGCCATGTTGGTGTAGCCACAAACTTAACCAAGAGCCTTTGAATCCAGTATCACCCGTGATCAGAACTCGACGACCACGAAAACTATCTAGAGCTTCTACCAGGTTTTCCATGGTGCCTGATTTGTTGCAAACAGTTGATTAAGTAATTGCCAATCTCTTGCGGTATCCATGCATTGCCAGAAATCCTTATGTTCATATACGGCGAGTTCTTTACGGGCAACCAGCTCTCTCATGGGTTCTTGCTCGAACACCAAGTCATTGTTGTCGGTTAAAACGTCAAACAATTTGGGTTCACACACGAAAAATCCACCAGAGATCAGACCTTCGCTAGCTTGTGGTTTCTCATTGAATTCGGAAACAATTCCTTCATCATTGGCCCTCAATTCTCCAAATCGCCCTGGAGGACGGACACCAGTGACCGTCAATGTTTTGCCGTGATCATTGTGAAATTTGAGTAAGGATTTTAAATCTACGTTACTTAAACCATCTCCATATGTTAAAAAAAACTGTCCACTGTCTACGTGTTGTCGAACTTTAGAAATCCTGCTTCCAGTCATTGAGTCGGAACCAGTATCGACAAGTGTCACTTTCCAATTCAATTGGGCATCTGTCGAATGGAAATGAATTTTTTGCGGATTTGCGAGATCAATTGTGCAGTCCTGGGTGTGGGACTGGTAGTTGAGAAAAAAGTCCTTGATTAACTGACCTTTATATCCAAGACAAAGGACAAATTCGTTATGTCCAAACGAAGCGTAGTATTTCATCAGGTGCCATAAAATTGGTAGGCGCCCAATTGGGATCATCGGTTTTGGAAGATCTTCCGTAACGTCCCTGATTCGTGTTCCAAAACCGCCACAAAGAATTACAGTTTTCATTGAGTTAGTCTCCATAGTCTTCTGTGACTAGTCCGCTGGTTGCATTCATGTCGAGGTACCAGTCTGTAGGTTCAAAGTCTATAACTGGCAGTAATTGTCCTTTGCATAAGCGATCAAAAAGGGCTCTCTTATCTTTCCCTGTGAGAATGGCCATTCTACGAGGTGCGGAATGAAGGTAATGCAAAGTTAGCGAAACTCTCGACTTCGGTGGTTTTGGACTTTCAGTGATAGGAATGGCAATTTCTGGAGATTCAGAGTCATGATTGGATGGAAAAATACTGGCTACGTGGCCATCACTTCCGATGCCGAGTAAAACAATATCCGGAGATCTCATTTGAAAAAGATCTCTACAGTATTGATCGGCTCCTAGAGTCGGCCCAAGTTCGGCAGGAATCGCAAGAAGTGTAGGCAATCGTGAGTTGATGCGCGATAACAGCGAAAAATGAATCATCTGATCATTTCGTTCACTATTCCCAATTGGCAGACAGCGTTCGTCCGTTAACGAGATAATAACTTTTTCCCAATCAACGCGTCCCGGGTCGATACGTTGTAGTACTTCCGAGACCGATCTGCCACCCGAGAGAACAAGATGGCAAATCTTGTCTGTAGCGATTTGCTTATGAATAAACTTGACGACATTTTCCGCGGCAGTGTCAAAAGCCTCATCCTCATTGGCGAAAATGGGGATTTGGGAAAATACTGAATGAATTGAAGCCACTTTAACTAATCCAATAACTTTTTCCAGAAAGGAAGTCCCTTATCGAGAAAAAGTAAAGGGGCACTTGTGGATGTCCCGCTAGTCGATACAGGTTGAATTGCGGTTAGCAACTCCTCGGTGTTCGCGATAAAAATTGCTCCTTCGACATGACGCATTGGACTAAAATTCATGGTTGAAGGATCGAGAATCGAGATGACCTGTTTGTTTGCACAGTAGGCCTCTAATGCTCCAGTACTTGCACTCGGAGCAATTACTACTGAGCTACGATCAAAAAGGCTTGAAAGCGTGTCATGTGTTACTTTTACGCCCAATTTTTCTATGGGTGTGACATTGTCACGATTAAGTGGATGAGGCTTAAACCAAACAGTTTGGTTTGGCCGGATTTGTTTAAGAATGGGTTGAGCTAACGAAATAATACGGTTCGTTAACTCCGTAAAATAATCCCCAAGAATTAAAATGTCTTGACCAATTGGATTTTTGGCTGACTCAATTAGGTATTGATACATAAGTGCCTCAACATCCACGATCAACTGTGCAGAAATTCCAGAATCTTCCAGGAGTCTGCGGGAGATCGGACTATTTACAGCATAAATTGACGGAGACGGCCGGAATTTGCTGTAGTCATTTGATCGGTCTGAGATTATGCGGGGATCTGAAAAGAATCGTAAATCCCAGAAGCGGATTGGAGCATGAATCACTCCTATTAACTTTCCGTGTCCAGATTGATTCCATGCATGGATTAGTGCCATTTCCCAGGGCTGATTCTCCATTAAGTAAAGACCAACAGGGCAGTGGGGTTGCCTACTGAGTGTTTCTTCTATCGTCCCAAGCGAAAGAAGATGGTGAACTGCTGTTGGCCCAATCAAAGATTCGCGCCACTCGTCGGCAAAAAGTGGGAAAAGATTTAATTTCGAGTTTCTCGGAATGAATGATTCATTAATCGTTCTCACCCTGAATCTTGCAAGTACAAGGTTCCAAAAATTGAACAGAGTACGCGTTAGATTTCGAATAGATGGTCTACTGTCGAACAAATAATGTCGACTATTAGATATATCGCTTAGCGCAGAAAGAACTTTTTGTGCTGCTTGGTGAGTTGGGGTTTCATCAGCGGCAACAAATCGGTGGATCCACGTCACATCTTTTTGTGAATCTTTTAGAATTGGAATCAATAATGACCAGTACTGTGAAATGAACTCTCCCCCTCGAGCAGCATTTACGTTCAGTCGTGTTAAGTGGTCAAAAACCATAATGTTAGAAACCGAAATTGGAGCAGGGAGTGGCTTGACCTTCATGGTCTGAAAATATTGTCGCACAATGACAAGATGCGCTTTGAAAATCGAGTTCCAGATTTTTGACTCTGGCCGAGAATAATTAGACCCGATCGAAAATTGGCTATCACAGTGCAGCATCTTTGCTTCCTGCTGGCAAAACTTCGAAACCACTTGATTAATTTCTCGACTGTCAGTCCGAAGTTCAATTGATATCCAATTGCGAGAACTAAGTATTTCTTCAAGTGCAAGTAACTTGACCGCTTCTGTTATCCGGCTGTGAGGGTGCCATCGAGTTGATGCAAATAAAGTCAACCACCAGTAACTAAAGTTTTCCCTAATTTTAAGGTGCTCTTTAACTGTCTTTTGATCAATGACGGATTCACCTATGTCGCAAACAAATTGGGTAAATTTTGAATGAAATCGACTTGCGTGAGCCTCTACATACTCCGGCAGAGAGATAATGCTCTCTGATGAATTGCTACTCCGAAACTGCTTCCACAGAATGATCAGGCGATCAGTAGCGGGTGGGGGTGCATCTCCGTCCCAAATTAAAATATCCATTTAGCCTTACAGCATACAATTCGGGCTTGACCCTAATTCAGCGCGGATAGTGCTTCTGTACATTGGTCTCGGAACTGCCGATCAGGTTTAATCATAATTTTTTGAATTTCAACATTTTTGCCAATCGGTAATATTAATCCCAACTCCGTTGAGCTATTTTTTTTGTCTTTCAGAAGAGCCGACAACACTTGCTCTACGGGGATCACTGTGGAGGCATATGCCGAAAAATTTTTAGCAAGTACGCATTGCATTCTGGTCGCATGTTCCTGGGTCAAAAATCCCTGGGCTACCGAGATTGAGCATGCAACGTGCATTCCCATACTTACTGCGATGCCGTGCGGGACACCGAAAGTAGTTGCTGCTTCGACAGCATGCCCGAAACTATGACCAAGATTGAAAATATTTCGAATTCCGACATCAAATTCATCTACTTCAATAAATCTTTTTTTGATTAGTAATGCGCTATATACAAAGTTTTCAAGAACCGCAAAGTCGTTTACCATCAATTCAAATGAATCTCCGACCCTGTCAAACTCCTCAGGTGATTCAATTGCGTGTACCTTCAGTATTTCACCAATTCCGGAATGTATTTCATCTTTGTGAAGTGTGCGAAGGAAAGTTGGATCAATCCAAATTCTGCTGGGTGGGTAAAACGTCCCCAGAATATTTTTGGCATCACCGACATTTATTGAGCTTTTTGAACCGATACAAGAGTCTGCTTGGGCGAGGAGTGTTGTAGGTACAAATTCCCATCTGACGCCTCGAAGGATGGTGTTTGCAATGAAGCACGACAAGTCTTGGATAATCCCGCCACCAATGGCAACGATGTGATGAGTACGACGAATTTTGTTACTTACTAATTGATTAACAATATTTGAAACTTGATCTAGCGACTTATTGTCCTCCGTAGCTTGTACCAAAATGGTATTTGAATGATTAATAATTGATGAGAGCTCTTTGCTATAGAGATTTGCTACCTTTTCATCGACAATGAAGTGTGGCTCGCCATCAGATAGCGGACGGACATCGGATAGTAAGTCATCGGTGAAGTTGACCTCGTATGGGCCTTTGTGTGATTGGACAACGAAGTTTTTAGGCACGAGTAAAGCCTCCATCAACAAAAATATTTTGACCCGTTATATAAGTATTTTGCGGGCTTGCAAGCCATAACACGACTTGAGCAATTTCTTCAGGTTGTGCGAGCCGGCCGATTGGTACATTTTGGAGAATTTTTTCGATACCAATATCACCTAAAATCCGTCGTGTCATTTCCGTATCCACGAACCCTGGCGCAACACAGTTAGCCAAGATTCCAGATTTGGCATATTCAATAGCAAGCGAAAGAGTGAGTCCATCGATGGCGAATTTGCTTGAAGAATAAGGTGCTCGTTGCTCCTTGCCCTTCTTACTCCAAGCCGAGGAGATATTGACGATTCTTCCCCATCCAGAGTTAACCATTGAGGGAATTGCTGCTTGACATAGTGCCATGGGTGCAAAAACATTGACTTGCTGAATCTTCAGAAACTCATCATGGTCAATTTGTTCGAAAGACGAAGGATTATTGATTCCTGCATTGTTAACAAGGATGTCGGGATTGATGGTTCGGATATATTCCGCACATTTCTCGATATCTTCACGATTTGCGAAGTCGGCAGGAAACACACCGGCAAGTCTGCGGTTTTCAATTGTTGAGGTTTGTGTTGCAGAACCATAGACCGTCGCGCCGTTCTCGATGAAAATTGCCGCTATGGACGCCCCTATGCCACGTGTGGCACCACTCACGAAAACTGTCTTACCCTCAAACAAGGCCATAGTTTCTTCTACCTCTTATTAATTCGGATTAGGAATCGAGTAGCGGTCCCTCCATGAGGAATCGGCATAATAAATTTGATGCACGAGTTTCATTGTCATTAATGCGTCGTGAGATGTTCCATTCTCAATGGGGAGATTATTGATAATAACGTTCGCAAACTCATCAATTTCAGCTGTCCAAGATGGATCATGATTGTACTGCTGAGTCGCTTCTTTCGGATCGCCATTGTCCCTATCTGGGTTAGCGTGCACAATAGTCATAGTTTCTGAACCATAACTTTTTGAGCCAGACAATATCCCGCGCAAAATAACACTTCCTTTTTCCAGGTTAATGTCAAGACTGAATTGATGTCTCCACTGCGTGGCGGAGGAATTGAGCATTGCAACAATTCCGTCCTGGGTTCGCATGAGTGCGTAGGCATTGTCTTCAACGTCGTATTTCCAATGGTTGTTTGAAATGAAACTATGCACGTCAACGAATTCTCCTGCAAAAAGTCGCATGAGGTCAACCATGTGAATACCTTGGTCAAGAAGAACTCCACCGCCTGCCATCTCGCGCTTGGCGCGCCAATCTGCTTGGTCAAATGTAACAAGTTTTGATTTTCCGTAAACTCCGCGCATGTTAATGATCTTGCCCAATTCGCCTGATTTGATTAAGCGAAGTGCGTCTTGGACAGAGTCGTGATATCGATGGTTGAAACCATACATCAGTTTGATTCCCGGCTGGATTGATTCTGCTTTAATGACTCCAGCTAACTCGGCCATATTTCTTGCCGGTGGTTTTTCACAAAAGACATGCATACCTTTCGAAAGCGCAGTGATCGTGATTTCGGCTGCCATGTCATTGCTCATACAGACAAGTACAGCATCTAAATCATGATCAAAAAGTCGTGCATATGATCGAGAATATGCAACACCATCTTCGAGGTTCCCATCATCCACAAATTTTTTATCGCAGACGGCAACAGTTTTGAGATGAGGATTAGAGTCGACACATATGCGACGGCGTTTGCCGATGACTCCATAGCCAGCGATTCCAATACGAAGTTGTGTCATGTTCTATGGTCGCAGCAGACCGCTACGCCGTTCCCTTAGTAAAACCATGCTTGGTAAGCCAAAATTCAACTATTGGTACTTGCCACTCGTAGTCGACATCGCAACCACCCCATGACGGGATCGAGCCAATTTGTTGACCCATCCAACGATGAGGCAGTAATCCCTCATCAATATTGTCAAGACATCTTGGACGAATGACGATTGCAGAGCCATCGGTGTAATAAACGTCTCCCTGGGAATCACGGCTTGTATTGAAAGTTGTGGGATCGCCAAACGCGTCAAATGGCACAAATGGCTGAAGTCTTCCGTTCAAATCCAATTTCCGAGCTCGTAGTGGACTGTACATGTTGTACACCGAAGTAGTTGCGGCACCGTCAAGTGCTGAGTCTTCACGAAGCATTTCTACACCTTGGTCGATATACGCAGGAATTACCGTCGCCGCATTTGCAAAAAGCAGAACAAGCATTTCAAGGTCTTCCCCAAGACTTTGGACGTAGTGCTTGATGATTTGATATCCATGGAGAAACACGTCATCTGAAAGAGCTGACGATGTTGCAAGTTCAGCTGGCCGCTCAATATGTTGAGCATGGTACTTTTTACCAACTGCTCGAATATTCGGTGAGTCAGTTGAAACAAAAATTTGGTCAACAAATTTGGATTCAAACGCTGCCATTAAGGGGTATTCACAGAGTGGACGTCCAAGCACGAGAGCGGTATTTTTCCCAGGGAAACCCGTACTGCCGCCACGACCGATCATCAGAGCGCAGATCATATTTTAATAGTCTACGGGTGTGGGATAAATCCATGTTTCTTTAGACCCGCAACGAGTGCGGTACTTGCCTCAATTTCCATCTGGTCACGAGTTTCCCTCGCGTAAGAGCCCATGTGGCTTGTAGTGCATACGTTACCGAGAAGTCGAAGTGGACCAGTGTATGGCTCGTTCTCGAAACAGTCCAGTGCGGCACCAGCGATCAAATTTGAGGTGAGCGAGTGTAATAACGCGCCTTCGTCAATCAGTCCACCGCGCGACACATTGATAATTACCGATTCTGACTTCATCAGACAAAGAGTCTTAGCATTTATTAGGTGATGTGTCTCTGCTGAGTATGGAACGTGTAGCGAGACGATGTCACTGGTGGAGAGCAGCGTTTCTAAGTCGCATAACGTGACAAGTGAATACGGCGAAGAGACATTGGGATCAAAGGCTTGAACCGATGCGCCGAATGCGAGTAACAAGTCGCTCACCATTTTCCCTATCCGACCCAAACCGATTAAGCCAACCTTCTTAGTACCAAGCAAAGTCCCCATGGTCGGTGTCCATGATCCTTCACGCAGCGACCTATCCGTAGCTGAAATATGCCGGAGAATGTTTATCATGTGACCGATTGTGAGTTCGGCAACCGCTCGAGATGGTGCATTCGGAGTATTAACAACATCAATTCCTAATTTACGAGCAGTAACAAGATCAACACTGTCTAGACCAGCGCCACATCGAACAATTAGCTTGAGTTTTGGCGCACCCCGAAGTACCGACTCGGTTAATGGTTCCAGACCTGCAATCATGCCAATAACGTTGTCTTGGAGTAAATCCGAAACCTGTGATTCGGTCAACCTGCACTTAAATGGGTTGATTGCAATTTCAATTTTTGCCGAATTGAGTAGTTCGCTATCCACAAAATTATTGAGGTCATATGAAGAAGTAGTGATCTGCACCTTCATAATCAAATCCTTTTCTCAGCTGCTGGAGATACATCAACAAGCAGTTGATGCAAGAAGCGTAATGGCTTTGGTACTGATCGAGCATAGTGATGACAGAACAATTCACGCGCTTTGAGTACTTCTGAACTGTTCCACCAACCGTCTACGTCTTCCCAGATATTTGAGATGTGATTAGCGAGGGCAACGGGGTCTTCGTGATAAATCCCCACTTCTGCAAGTTTTGCAAAGATCGGTCCTGCATCTTCTCGAATTTCAACCCAATTCTGAGTCCATGTTATGAGAGTTGGAATTCCTAGGGACATTGTCTCGGGGAGTGTGGTGCTGTTGTGAGCGACTATAACCATTTTCGAAGCTCCAACAAGTTTTTTAAACGAATCCTTGGGTCTTCCAAAATCTATTGTTGGCAGTTGTTCCCTCCAGATATTGTTTGCCCGAGATCCAGTTTCGCTCTGTCCATTATGAAGTCGAATCGTGAGTGAATTCTGAATTTTTGGATGCAAAGATCGAACCAAAGAAAGGATGTGCTCTAAATAGTCTGAACTTTCGTTGAGATCATGGAAAGCAGTCCTGGGCTGAGACCAAAGGTGGTCAGTAACGATGAGAGCCCTACTCGGATTTTTACTTCGCTTCCATCGAAACCCAATCGTTGTAAAAATCATGCCAGGAATGGAGTCTGGTTTTGTATCCCAACCCCAAGTTATGTAGGCGTTTGCAATGAAGCTTTCGTGACGTTCCGCGTACGAGGGGAAACGTGAAATTCCATAGTTTCCACCGTGTTGGCCAAGAACCAAGCAAGTTCCACATTCGGTTGCTTCGGCAGCCCAGAGATTGAATACATCGTCATATAAGTGTCGATTCGATGTGAATATTGCTCGTGGGTGAAGTTGGAATTTCATTTTCGGTATCAAGTTTGCGGCATTGTTAAAACCTTCAAAAAATACGGTAGGCATATATCTACAAATTAAGTTGAAAAATTCTTGAGTGAATTTGTTGCGGTGACCATTATCTAGCGTGAGTCGATCACGCATCTGTTTATTGACATTTTCGGTTGGTGCCGGAATTACGTTGATCCTTCGTGGGAATGAAAAAAGACGAAGTTGAAGAAGGATTTCTTGAAAGCGTGGGAGGTAAGTTGCCGATAATACAAAACCAGATTGCTGGTTCGAAATATCTAATGGTTCTATCGGTAGAGGTTTAAACCCATAGATAGATGCTGAATCAAAGTCTGACTGAGCTAAGTCCCAGAGATCGAGATAAACAAGAGAATTCCATCTAGCGTTGCGAGTCAATTTGTGAAAGTCCACCGTATTGAATGCAGCTCGATTTATTAGATCAGAATCTTCTCCAATTATTCTTAAGTCAGCGAATGTTGAAATCAACTTTCTGAGTGTGCTCAGTCTGCTGGAAATTAAATCGGTAAACAGACGAAGCCAGACCCCAGTCAGAATAGCCCAGTATTTTTCAGACTTTTCCAAACAATGAACGTTATTCAATATCTGTGCAATGCGAATAGAAGACAAAGTATGAAGAATCTCTGCTTCATGAAAACAATAAAGTGTTTCATCTGAGCTGAATGAAGTGTCGGCAATTTCGAATGTGTAATTATCAAGAAGCGAATCAGGGTCATCGGGAAGACAAAATGTTCCTATGAAAACAAGATGACCTGAATTAGGCCATCTTGAACGGTCGGTTGTTGTGATCAGGTAACTGGTCAAGCAACACCTAATTTAGTCGTTTAAAGCCAGAATCACAGATCGGGCCATTCAGCAACGACATCACATCTTTGCCATCCTCGCATTGCCTTATTTTCTGAAATATCGGATCGAGCAAAGTGAAGTACTCGTCTACAACTTCTTGTGTGTGCTCGGTGCAGACATAAACGCTGTTTGATGCAAGGAATCCTTGATTCAGCATCTCTTGCGTAATGAGTGTTTTGTAGGCGAGTGCGTTTGGCGACTCAAATGTGAAATTGGTGAGAGATGGCAATCCACCCGTGGTGATTTTTAATTCATGCTGTTTGGCGAGATCGTGCCAACGTTGTGTGATTGCTTCGCCAGTTTTAGTGATCTGCGACCAGGATTCAGTGCGACTCATTACATCAAGAGTTACAAGGGCGGCTGTCGGACCAATTCTTTCGGTCCAAAATGTGCTGCTAATAAATGTTGTCTGAGCAGCCTCCATGATCTCCCGACGACCGATGATCGCGGTGATGGCGTAACCATTTCCTAGTGCCTTACCGAACATCGCCATGTCTGGCTCGACACCATACATTTTGTGCAGTCCACCAAAAGTTTGACGAAACCCTGAAGTGCATTCATCGAACATCAGCACAATGCCATTTTTTGTAGCGAGGTCGCGAACCTTCTGCAAGAATCCATCTTGGGGTCCGACACTGCGAGAGACTTCCATCATGATCACACCGATGTCGTTTTGTGCAATTAAGTTTGTAAGACCATCGATGTCGTTGTAGTTGAAAGGGAGGACGGTTCCTTTCAAGTTTTGAGGAACTCCATTGGGTTCAAGACCTGGCAATAAGTGTCCTGCGAGCTCTTCGTCATTGCCTAGATTGGCAGCAAGATACCAATCGTGCCAACCGTGGTATCCACAAATTGCAACCTGTGCTTTGCCGGCTGCTGCTCGAGCGATCCGAATTGCAATTGCATTTGCTTCGCCGCCGGATCGAGCGAAACGAACCATGTCTGCCCATGGGTGCATCTCGACAAGCTTCTCAGCGAGGTACACCTCTTCAGGGCAGTTCAACGTTGACATGTTTCCTGAATCAACAGTTTTGCGAACTGCATTATCTACTTCATCGTTGCCGTATCCCAAAATGTTGGTGCCGATGCCCATGATTGACATGTCGGTGTATTCGTTGCCATCGAGGTCCCACACTTTGCAACCCTTTGACTTGCTGAAGTAAGCAGGCCATTGATCGGGAAGGAACATCTCGGCACGCTTTGAAAGGAGCATGTTGCCACCAGGGATGACGGCTTTCGCTCGTTTCCAGAGTTTTTGACCAGTTCCCATTGTTGCACCTTCATTTCTTGCGATAGCAGAATTTCTGTTCAGTTCGACCGAATAGGTTTCGTATATCCGAAGAACATCTTTCCACGAAAAGAGTCTGTTGGGGGCAAAGTCTTCAACCACGAAGCGAACCACCTCAAGATCTTGGTCCTCGTCCACTGTCCAACGAAGGTTTGAGAAGTCTTGATCTGACGCGACATTGAGTGTAGAAAAATGACCAGATTCTCGAATATATGGGGTCACATGCTCGCGGTCGCTCGGTGCTTGGGATTCATTGTGGGCTCGCTGTAACGCGGCGAAACTAAAAACCTCTATGTCGAGCCCGTCCGGAAAAGTAGGCGGATTGGTATTGCAGAGGTAATCAACATCGCCAGTCTTGAACTTGTGAATTGCTTCGTCAACCAATTGCGGGTCGATTAATGGGCAGTCTCCAGTGATGCGAATAATGATGTCACCAGCAAATTGTTGCGCAGCAAAATAGAAACGCTCGAGAACATCGTTCTCACTGCCTTGAAATGACTGGTATCCCAAACTTTCTACGTGTTGCACCAGTGGAAAATTTTTTGAGTCAATTGAGGTTGCTAAAACTATCTGGTCTATTGCTGTGGATTGAGAAAGCCGAGTAAGCAATAACTCAATGAGTGGTATTCCGCCAACCTCACGCATCACTTTGTTTGGTAGACGCGTTGATCCCATGCGGGCTTGAACGATCGCAAGGACCTTCACTGCTTATTCCAGTTCATAGGTTGAATTAAATCTACGTCTGTTACTTGCAGGCTTTGTGGAGCACGAACGTGCTCACCGGATGATGCAGCAATGATCTGACTCAATTCATTCGCGGATGTAACCCCAATAATTACTCGAGAAACTTCGGGGTAGGACAGCACATGCCCAATACAGGCTGCGAGCGGGCTCATTTGCTGAGCATTGGACCACGAATCAAACTCGGTAAACACTGAAGACCATTTGCCGAATGCGACTGGCCGTTCGTTTGGTTGCTGGAGAAGCAAACCTTGCAAAAAAACGGAACGAATATGAACTTCTACATTCATTTCAGAAAGTCGTTTGAGCCAACCCGATGATGCAATTGATTGGTCCATCACGTTGAGAGGAGTCTGGACGATGTCAGGAACAAAATTTGGAATTTGTGAATGCAGAGAGTCGAGTTCGGTTGGTGCATATATTGAAACACCAAATTTTTTGATCAAGCCATCTCGCTTGAGATTGACGAGCGCAGCAAGAAGTTCGTCTCCGTTGTCAGCGAGGAGATCTGCAGGATTATGGAGAAGGAGACCATAAAGCGAATTGCGCTTAAGTTTGGCTAGCGAATTTTCGATTTGGTGTTGCACCCACTGTGTTACCGATGTTTCTGCGCCAGAGAGAGGTGGAAGCTTTGTGACGATGTCGAAATCGACGGACTCTGTGGCACCAATATTTTCTTCTGAATTGCCATATGCAATTGCGGTGTCCAACAGAGTGATGTTCGCATCTCGTGCGACCTGCCAAATTTTGTCCATCTCGGTGCGGTCGACCTGGCCATGAGTATTGGAAATTCCATATGGCAAACCGAATTGTGCAGTGCCCAGAGCGATTTTGCTCATGGTCGGTCTACTGAGAGACCGTTGCTGCGGTCGAGATAAGTACCGATGCAACGTGCTGCTGTTGTTCAAAAGTTAAGTCTGCGTACATCGGGATACTGACAGCCTCTGAGTAGTACTTTTCGGCAACCGGGAAATCCGCAGAGTCAAATCCCATCTGCGAATAATAAGGTTGACGGTAGATCGGAATGTAGTGGACATTCAACCCAACGCCGTTTTTGTGGGCTAATTCAAAAAATCGTTGCTTTTGGTCACCCGTAAATGCCATTCGAATGACGTACAAGTGAAATGCAGAAATTACATCATCGTCAATAGTTGGTGTTGTGAATATTGAACCTGAAAAGAGCGAATCATAGTCTCGAGCGATTTCATTTCTTCGCGCAACAAAACTATCCAACCGCTGAAACTGACTAAGCCCAAGTGCTGCGGCTATGTCGGTAAGTCGGTAGTTCAGTCCGAGATCAATCTGCTCGTAGTACCACGGACCATCTGGTGCATGTTGAAACAAATTTTTATCTCGCGTAATTCCATGTGAACGAAGACGCTCCATTGCAGCAGATAGGGAAGCGCTATTGGTGAGGGCCATTCCACCTTCGCCAGAAGTGATGATCTTCACTGGATGAAAACTGAGAACCGTGATGTCGCTGTATAAACAACTGCCCACCGGAGATCCGTTATACGTGCCGCCCACGGCGTGTGATGCATCTTCGATAATTTTGAATCCATACTCTTGAGCAAGAGCATGAATAGCCACCATGTCGGATGATTGGCCAGCTAAATGAACTGGGATGACGACGCGAGGGAGCGAACCAGATTTTTTTGCCTGCTCAAGTTTGGCGGTCAGTGCCGCAACACTGATGTTAAACGTGTCAGGGTCGATGTCGACAAAATCAACTTTTGCGCCGCAGTACAGAGCACAATTTGCACTAGCGACAAATGAGATCGGATTTGTCCAAACAATGTCGCCCGGACCAACCCCAAGTGCAAGACACGCAATGTGCAAAGCAGACGTTGCACTGTTGACCGCCACCGCGTGCTTGGCCCCACAATATGTAGCGAGCGCCTTCTCAAAATTTGGAATGGCGGGACCTTGCGTGAGGAAATCTGATCGAAGAACTTCGCTAACAGCAGCAATGTCTTGATCACTGATGGATTGCCGAGCGTAGGGAATAAACATGGTCGGTCAGATCGTTCCGATTGACGACCGATTTTTCTCAATCCACTCTTGAAGCTGCTTTACTGACATCCATTCGGTGTTGGTATTTGAGGAATACTCAAAATCTTCACCTACAGGTATGCCCTTGCCGATGCGACCGGATTCTGCACTCCAATTATGAATCGCGGGCAAAATTTTGAAATAGTCACCGTATGAATAGGTATGAGGTGCATCATCTGGGCTGATCATCTGCTCATGGAGTTTTTCACCAGGTCGAATACCGATGATGTCATGTTTGGCCTGCGGCAAGCATGCTGAAGCGACATCAGAAATTTTCATTGACGGAATTTTTTTGACATAAATCTCACCACCAACCATGTCCTCAAATGCCGTCCACACGAGTTCAACACCTTGTTCAAGTGTGATCATGAAGCGAGTCATACGATCGTCGGTAACTGGAACGGTTGTTGAATTGGGCATTGAGAGAAAATATGGGATTATCGAGCCACGTGAGCCCATCACATTCCCGTAGCGCACTACTGAAAACCTGGTGTCATTAGGCCCGGCATATGAGTTGCCTGACACAAAAAGCTTGTCAGAAGTCAGTTTGGTCGCTCCGTACAAATTGATCGGGCTACTTGCTTTGTCGGTGGACAGCGCGACAACTCGCTTCACACCTCTGTCAATACAAGCATCAATGAGATTCATTGCGCCAATTACATTTGTCTTTACACACTCGAATGGGTTGTATTCGGCCATTGGAACAATTTTTGTGGCAGCGGCATGAACAACGTAATCAATGCCGCTTAACGCTCGCGAAAGTCTGTCCTTGTCACGAACATCACCTACGAAAAAACGAACGCGTTCGTCATTGCCGTAGGTCTTGGCCATTTCCCAATGCTTCATCTCGTCACGAGAAAAGATCACGAGTTTCTTCGGGTTGTACTTTGCCAACGTCATAGGCACAAATGCGTGGCCGAATGAGCCGGTGCCACCAGTGATAAGAATCGAAGAACCTTTAAGCATCAGATTTCACTCCATCAATCAATGTGAGCCCAAGATCCAGTAACAACTTCTTGAAAACTGGGTTGCCAGGCTGATACGCCATGAGACTCTCATTGTACGGGGCTATTTCAGTAGCCCATTCTTTGTCAGTAACCGCCTGCAGATAATCAAGAATTCGTGTTAATTCTGTTGTCGTTGCTTGGTTTGTCCAGAACTTGCCTGTCGGAGAAAGGTCCAATGGATATCCGAAGTTTGTATCACGTACTTGTTCCAAGCCCACTGGGTCTGCTGATCGAGTGCGACCAGACATAAAGGCGACCCGCTTGCCAATTGAAAGAGATTCGTAGCCAATTGTGCTGTCAATAGTGACTACTAATCCCGTCGTATTAATTGTGTCATAGGTGCTTGAGCCACTTTCGCGAGCCAAGAAGTTTGGTTTTTTGGGATGAAGGATACTTTCGAAAAATTCACGCTCGTATAAATATGTTTGATCTCGCTTTCCACAGATAAGAAGTCGTAGTTCATTTTTCTCACAATATTGGTCTAGCGCTCGAACGATTTGTCTTTCTGCTTCAAAAAATTCCGAAATTGTGATTCCTCGGTGCCCGAAGTAGACCTTGACTGAGCTGCCCTCGAGCGTAAATGCTTGCAATTGAGAAACAAATACGACATCAGATGTCTTTGCATTGGGTGTGTTTGTTTCGCGAAAATTATTTTGGATACTTCCCGTAATGAGTGTTTTGCTGTTGATATAGGTTGAAAACAATTTTGCTGAGGCAAGGCCAAAGACGCAGATATAATCACACGTTAGAGATATCTGTTTGGAAACCTCATCCAGTTGGTCAAGAAGCCCACCTTGTGAATTGAACGAGTAGTTGTGTCGAAGTCCGTTCTGAACGGATATGAACTGCGGACCAGAAACAAGGCTTTTAAGTGAATAGAAAGTCACATCGTTGTCGATAAATGTAATCACAACTTTTGGTTGAACTGTATTAATGAATTTGGCGCGGTATTGTGCGTGGGAGTTCTGAAATGAAAACAGCATTTTAAGAACGACGAATATATTTATGCGTTCCGGATCGAGAATTGCAACGTCTTGTGCACTTACAAATTTTGTTAGCGTACTAAAGCCGTCTGCATGAATGAGCACAACTGGTCGTTGTTTTGGTGGCAACCAATCAATTCTTCCTGTAAGAAAGATAGGTACTGCACGTCGCAAGCGCCTTAACATCTCGTGGCTCAGCCTATTGGATCAAATAACTCTTCTGAGTTTGGCTCTTATTGGTATTTCACTGTCGTATACACGCTTAGCACCATCGCCGAGTGCGAGTTCAACGATACGAATGTCTCTTACTAGTCGTTCAAGGCCAGCAGGCTCAAGGCTTGCCGAATGATCTGTGCCCCACATGCTTCTGTCAAGTGTGATGTGTCGCTCGATAAATGTTGCGCCAAGTGCTACTGCTGCGATTGTTGCTTGCACGCCACGCTCATGACCTGAATAGCCTGCAGGAATTCCGTAGCGATTTCCTAGTGTCGCAATTGCGCGAAGATTTAATTCACTATTTTCGCAGGGGTAAGTTGACGTTGACTGTGCGATAGCGAGTGGTACATCGGCAAGAATTTTGACTGCCTTGTCAATCTCTTCCAAGGAGGACATGCCTGTCGAAATGATTGTCGGTTTGCCAGTCTTATTAATTGCGGCAAGAAGTTCGCTGTCAGTCAAGCATGCAGAAGCAATTTTATGACAAGGAGTCTTAAAACTTTCGAGAAAATCGACAGAAGGAATATCCCAAGGAGAAGCAAACCAATCGATTCCAAGAGTCATTGCGTATTTGTGGATTTCATTGAATTCCGACTCGCCGAACTCAATTCGTTTCTTGTATTCAAAGTAAGTCATCAATCCCCAGGGTGTTTCGCGAGGGATGCTCTTCTGCTCTTCTGGTACGCAAATTTCAGGAGTGCGCTTTTGAAACTTGACAGCATCACAACCCGACTGCGCGGCAACGTCCATCAGTTTTTTTGCGATATCAATATCGCCGTTGTGGTTAATACCAATTTCAGCAATTACATAAACGGGCAAGCCTTGGCCAATCGCTTTACTGTTGATCTGAATTGAATGTTGCATGCCGAAACACACTAACCCAACAGGTTGTTGCGACTGTGTAGCAATGCATCGGCAAGTTCTCGGACAGCTCCAGAGCCGCCGTTGTTGCTCATTTTCCACATGGTTACTGAATTTATTGAAGGGTGCGCATCTGCTGGCGCAACAGACAACCCAACAAATTCCATGCAGTCATGGTCGTTTATATCATTGCCCATATAAACCGCCTCGCTCGGGCGCAAACTGTTTTCACTGAGCCATTGAACTAGTCGAGTTCTCTTGTCATCACAACCTTGAATTACTTCAACACCTAATTTGCCTCCACGGGCACTAACAACCTTATTTTTCTCTTTAGAAAGTATCAAAAGTTTGAAGCCTGACTCTTTAAGCATTTGGATTCCCAAACCATCGGATCTACTACACACAACTGTTTCAGTTCCATTTTCATCTAGATGAACCAAATTATTTGTAATAACGCCATCAAAATCAAAAATTACGGCTTTAAATTTGTGCAATGTCTGGGTAGTCGGTGCGACCGTTGAGATAGTCGCTAATTGGTTTGCGAGCACGAGGTCGTACGGATTATCGATTTCCATTGACCGGCTATTAGGGACATTGAACATGCCAATTTTTCCGAAGAAGCGATGCTTGGCTGATTTAAATTCTTTGGTATCAAAAGCGTAGAGAGCCCCAGTTTCTCGATACTCAGTTGGGAGCATTTGTCGAGGAAGTCTTTCAATTGGATTGTGGTTAATACCAATGGCAGAACCATCCGCTGAATTTCTCCAGATAAAAGCATGATTCTCGGTAACTGTCAATGCACAGTCATGATCATCTAAAAGATTGATGACACCATCAACATCTGCAGGCTCGATAAATGGAGACGTGCACTGTGCAAAAACAATTGATGTTGGGTGTTGGCCGCGAGTCTCGATCACTTCAATTGCGTGCAGGAGTGCCGATTCGCTAGAAGCCGAATCTGACGATATGTCACTAGGTCGCATGATGACTTCCGCACCGTATGCGGATGCCAATCGCGCAATTGACTCACTATCGGTTGAAACATATACCGCAGAAACAGAGGAGGAAAGTTGGAGTGTGTGTATTGTTCGCACAAGTAATGGAATGCCACCGACATGCTGCAGATTCTTGTCTGGAATACCTTTTGAACCACCGCGTGCCGGAATTATTGCAACAGTATTACTTGGCATGATTTGATCCTTACTTGAGCAGGCTCGTTGTTGTTGTTACCAAGTACGCAAGCACAACTGAAACGATCAATGCCAGCATTGCCCCTGCCACAAGCGACCCCACGCCAAGCTGAGATGCCGCGTTGATGCGTTGCTTCTGATCTGGGTCTCTATATAGAGGAGTATTTATCGCTTTTTGAGTATTAACCCGAACAGCCGAACCCTGTTCTGGCGTGGCAGGCTTAGAGCGACCCACCAACAAGATGGCGCCAAGTGTCAGCACAACAATCAATAAAGTTCTGACGGTGGTACCAGCAACTGAAGTAGCCACGGAAAGAGCGATGAGCGAAGAAAACAGCACCACGATGGATAACAGCGTACCCTTCCCGCCGCCGTCTGTGCAGAGCGCCCCGCTGGATGAGGGCAGTGCGAGCAATACAGCGCGCATTAATCGTCGTCTGTGGTGGGCACTGCCGATCCTCACGGTTGCTTGGATCGGGCTTGTCGCAGTCATTGCTGCGTCACTTACTCCACTCAAATTATGGGAACTTGCGCCGGGCTCGGCCGAACAAGTCTCGAATCGATTGAGTTTTGATAAGGCGGCACTTTCAAAAGTGATGCGCTATCCAGCAAAAACTCCCGTACTTTTTGTAACTGCATTTGGGAGCAAACTCAGCGCGCTTGATGCATTCGCTGGCGCACTTGATGACGATGTTGATGTTCAGACGTATGAAGAACGGTATGGAACATCGACACCATCTGAACAGCAGCGCCTTGGTTATCAATCGATGACGACTGCCAAACAGATTGCTGAATATGTTGCATATTCACGACTTGGTCTAGAAGCATCTTTTGTGTATGGAGACATCATTGTTGAAGAACTCGTGTGCCTCAATAACCCAGGACCGCTTAGTGGCTGCAAACAATTACAACTCGGCGACACGATTACGTCATTAGACGGAGAGCCAACACCTACGTTGCTTGAACTTTCGCCTTTGATGGCAGGTCGCGCACCAGGCGACATTGTGACACTGACAATCAAACCGACTGAAGCAACAGACAGTTCATCGACAGAGGTGACAAAAAAAGTTCAATTGATCGCCGATCCGGACACTCCAACGCGAGCCATCATCGGGTTCATTCCTGCCGACACTCGAACCGTGCAACTTCCATTTGAAGTTGGTATTGACACCGATCAGATTGGTGGACCATCTGCTGGGCTCGCGTTTACGCTTGCATTGCTTGACGAATTGACGCCTGGAGACTTGATGGGTGGCGTAAAAGTTGCAGCCACCGGCACAATTGAAGAAGACGAATCTGTTGGAGCAATTGGTGCACTCGCACAAAAAGCGGTTGCCGTAAAAGCTGCTGGAGCAAAGGTGTTTTTGGTACCAAAGGGACAAAGCGAAGAAGAACTGGCCGCTGCGCGTCGCGCAGTTG
>Ga0194055_10000495_pt1 | contig 31750 bp, 23 predicted proteins | sample SepL449m_MetaG_FD_155482 | JGI IMG/M metagenome (GOLD analysis project Ga0194055, IMG submission 155482) | Anoxic zone freshwater microbial communities from boreal shield lake in IISD Experimental Lakes Area, Ontario, Canada - Sep2016-L442-9m | ecosystem: Environmental > Aquatic > Freshwater >... | reverse complement strand
ATCGAGAACCAGCTCCACTGGCAACTGGACGTGACGTTCAGAGAGGATCATTCCCGAATCCGCAAAGGACATGCGGATGTCAACTTCAGCACCCTCCGCAAGACCGCTTTGGTGATGCTCAAGAACGAAACAACCAACAAGGTCGGGAGCAAAAACAAACGCCTCACCGCAGGCTGGGACGATGACTACCTCCTCAAAGTGCTTGTCGGATAATGACGTATGGTGCGATCGCCCTGCTTTGGCAATGATAACGCCGACAGTATTACTTTTGCTGGCGGGCTTTCGGTCACTGCGCTTTCTAGAATGGTGATTCAAGGAACGGTTGCAGCCATTAATACCCCGATGACTGTGGGCGACGGGAATACGGGTATTACGAGTAATGGATCATTTGGATTCCCTGCCATAATGAATGCGGGTAGCGGAAATATTGTCCTTGCGGGCAATATCACTGGAGTTGGGCTTGATGGTTCCAATAACCCGGTCAAGCCGATCACCTCGGGCGCAGGATCGACTTTGCTTTCGGGCACTAATACGGCAGAAGTTTTGGTCACCACGGGTGTGGTCACGATCGCAAACCCAGCAGATCAAGCGGGTGGTTATCGTGTTTCGGGGGGAACGCTCCGCGGAGGCTCGGCTTCTAAGATTGGATACATCTATGCCTGACCTCTTCGTTTACGCCTGCCATCGGCACGATCTTTACGATCATCGACAATGTTGGTTTGACTGCGGTCAACGGCACATTCAATAGCCTTCCCGAAGCCGCGTTGATCACCGCCAACAAGCAGACATACCAAATTTCCTATGTCGGCGGCACAGGCAACGATGTGACGCTGACGGTCGTTCCGACGATCACCGACGACATAGTCGTGACAGTGGTCGATAGTAATGTTGTGCTGTCGCTGGCAAGTAAGGGCGTAGCAGTGCGTCGAACTCGCTGACAATCACAGCCACCAACGGCGGCACGATCTCAAGTTCGGCCGGCGGCATCACCGTCGACTCTAAATTGGGCACGATCACAGTCAGCTTGACGACGATCCCGACCTTTGCCGGGATTTCTCTGGTCGGAAACTCTGGCGTCGACTCTGTCACCATTGGTTCTGGTGGAATCAATTTGGCAGCGATCACCAAGGGCGCGGCCGATCAGGGTTTTTCAGTCAACACGATGGCAGGCGTGACAGACCGAGTCCGGATTCTTAATCCGATCGTGACCAAGGGGGCAGGGTCGGTGGCAATCACAACGCTTGGGGTTGGCAGCACTCAGGGCATCCGCCTGAAAGCAAGCGTCACGAGTGCTGGAGCTTCAAGCCAGTCCTATAGCGGAGCGGTTACGCTCCAGGCCAATCCGATGCTCTCAAGCGGAACGGGGGCCATTGTGTTTTCCAGCACGCTCGATGGAGCCTGATCAATTTCATTATCAACCACCGGCCCGATTTCACTGTCGGGCAATGTGGGAAGCACAACTCCGCTCAAGGGCATGACGGTATCAAAGGCAGCGAGCATGGCTGTGCAGGCCGGCCTGATCTTAAGCGGCACCGGCACCAGCACGGGCGCAAACGGCCTGACAATCGCAGCCGGCGTGAACAATGTCGTGTTCGCCCCGACAGAGGCGGTCAGAACGATCAGCAAGTTTGCGACTGGCTCGGGAATCGCACTGTTGGGCGGTTCGACCGCCTCTACGGTGCAAGGCATCACAATCATCGGTAATTTTATCGGCCTGTCAGTGGCCGCGGGCACCTATACCGGAACCCTCGTCACAGGCTGCACGCTGAGCGGTAATTCAAGGATAGGGATTTCACTGACAAACGCCCGATCGATTGCGATCGGAAATACAAAGGCGGGGGGGAATACGATCGCCACAAACCTGTGGGGCATCTATGCCATAGGCACGCTCACCGGCACAACGATTCGCAATAATAGAATCACTGATGTCTCTCGGTTTGGCATCTATTTGAACAACGCCGCAGGTGTGAAAGTGGGAGGTGCGCTGACAAACCAAGGCAATTCAATCACCAATTCTTGAGCGAGATGGAAAGCCTATTCCGATGGCCTTTACGCCGACGGCGCCTGCAAAGGCACCCTTGTGCAGGGCAATACGATCAGTGGGCTTAAGGGGAATGGCGTGATGCTCTCAGCCGTACAGGGCATCACGATTGACGGTGGGGCGACTGGAGCAGGAAACACAATCAGCAAGAACGGCGCTTCTGGGGTTGGATTTGGCATCAATGCCAGCGGCCTCTGCACAGGATCGCTCGTGGATGGCAACTTGGTCTCAGGCAACAAGTCGGGCCATTACTTTACAAAGAATGCCCGCGGAATCACGGTCATCACCTAGCTGTGACCTACCACGAACAATCGTGTGTCATACTCGATCCTGGAGCCGGATTGTCGGATCACGAATCTGGCATCATAAAAAGTGTCGAGCAACAGAGCTTGTTAGAACCGAATAAAAAGTCGAGAGGAATCAGTGATGGGAAGTTTTCCGCGGGAGGATGTGCTTGTAGTGCCGCGATGGCTGTTTGATCAGGTCGGAGCGTTTCAAGGCTTCTGTGCTGATGCAGCCAGTTATGTGCCGCTGTTGCTCGACCCACGACACACCAGTTGGCGGCCTCGGGCGAGCGTTGAGGAAGACCCGTCCTATAAACAATTAATACCCTACTGCGTTCTCTCGTGGCGATCGGCCGACAAGGGCTCGCAGTTCTTTGCCTACACACGCGGCGGCGGCCAGAGCGAGGCCCGTTTGCGTGCCAAGCGATCGGTCGGGGTCGGCGGCCACATTGCCAGCACTGATGGCCAGCACGGCGATGATGTTTCCTATGAATCGGGTATGCGGCGGGAGTTGGCCGAGGAGATCGCCATCGGCGGAGCTTACTCGTCGCGGTGCGTCGGCCTCATCAACGACGATTCGACGCCCGTCGGCAGCGTCCATTTGGGGATCGTGCATATCCTGGAGTTAGAGAAGCCGGAGGTTTCATCCCGCGAAAGTGAACTGGTGGAATGCGGGTTTGAAACGCTGGCAGCTCTGCTCGCCGACCGCGAACGCTTTGAAACATGGTCTCAGATCACGCTCGACGCCCTGGCCGCCGGAACACTGGCCTGATTGTCAATGGTCATCTATCTCGACAACCACTCGACCACGCGTCTCGATCCTCGGGTGCTTGAGGCCATGCTGCCGTGGCTCACCGACGACTACGGCAACGCCGGCAGCGTCACGCATGAAATGGGCCGGGCTGCCCGGGCCGCCGTCGAATCAGCCCGGGAACGGTTTGCCGCCTCGATCGGTGCGACGGCCCGAGAGATTGTCTTTACCAGCGGGGCAACCGAAAGCATCAATCTGGCGATCCTCGGCAGTGTTTCTCGCCGGGGCTTAGGCGGGCAGGGGCAGGGCCATGGCTTCCAACAGAGCCACCGATCGGATCAGTCAGATCGACAAAAAATGGGGCACTTGTTGACGGTGGCAAACGAGCACAACGCCGTCCTCGACACGCTTGATCATGTCGAGCGACTGGGCCATGTGGTGACGCAGCTACCCGTTTTTCAACAGCAAAGCCTGCCGCCTGGATCGCAGCGGCAGGGCGTGGTTGGCCAGTTATCGCTTGACGAGCTTTCGGCGGCGTTTCGGCCCGACACATTTTTGGTTTCTGTGATGTTGGCCAACAACGAAATCGGCACCATTCAAAATATTCCAGCGATCGCCCAGCGCGTTCATGCCCATGGCGCTTTGCTCCATGTCGATTGTGCTCAGGGGCTCGGCCGGATGCCTGTGAGCGTTTCGGCAATGGACGCTGATCTGGCGAGTTTTTCATCGCACAAGTTTCACGGACCTAAGGGAGTTGGGGCTTTGTATGTACGCCGCAGTGGTCGGGCTGTGCGCATCGATCCGCTCGTCTTTGGAGGCGGTCAGGAACGCGGCATGCGGAGCGGCACTTTGAACGTGCCGGGAATCGTCGGCATGGCAGCAGCCGCGCAACTGGCGGTTGCCGGCCTGCCGGTGGAAGCGGCGAGGATGCGAGAGCTACGGGATATGCTGTGGTCGCTCCTCTCGCAGAGCATTGATGGGATTTTCATCAACGGTCCGCCGCTCAATGATCCTATGGAGCGACTGGTCAACAATCTCAATGTGCGGGTGGCGGGGATCGAGGGAGAATCTCTGCTGGCCACGCTTTCAGCCGATGGCCTCGCGGTGAGTTCTGGAAGTGCCTGCTCGTCGGAAAGTCCTCGGCCCAGTCACGTGCTTCTGGCGATCGGGCTCGACAGCGATCAGGCCCGGGCCAGTTTGCGATTTGGACTTTCGCGGTTTACGGCGGCCGATGAGGTGGTTGAGGCTGCCGCCCGCATCGCTGCCGGCGTCGCCCGACTGCGAAGGCTCTAAATTCCTGAGAGCCCCGCTGGATATTCCGCAGCCGAGATCTGCCAGATTTCAGCCGCTAGCCGGCTTTTAAACGATCTTTGCCCGATTGGCGAGAAGTGGATAAAATGTGGTATTGTGAAGTGTAGGGAATCTTTCGGCATTGCTTCCCGTGCATTTCTTCCATCATCCTTTCAGGAGATTCCCGCCATGTCGGTCATGCTTACGGAAAAAGCCGCCAGCGAAGTTAAGAAAATCATTGACGAGCAAAAGCTCGACCCCACTACATTCCTCCGTGTTGGTGTGGCCGGCGGCGGTTGCAGCGGATTCAGCTACTCGCTGGGATTTGATACTGCGTGGGATCCTAAAGCCGATTCCAAGTGCGATCAGCACGGAGTGGCAATCGTTGTCGATAAAAAGAGCGATCTTTTTCTGGACGGTACGACGCTTGATTTTCACGACGCCATCGATAAGCGTGGCTTTACTTTTATCAATCCCAATGCCAAGAAGAGCTGCGGTTGCGGTAGTTCTTTCCAGGCCTGACGACCGTTTTTAGCAGGGAGGCTCGGTGGCTGCGGGCAAGGTGCATATCGTCGGCATAGGCGATGATGGCGTTGACGGAATGACTGCGCAGGCACGACGGCTGCTTGAAGCGGCCGATGTTTTGCTCGGCCCAGAGTCGTGCGCATCGCTGCTGCCAGAGGCGATTTCTGCGCGGTTGCAGCCATCCTTGAGCCTCGATGAATTAGTGGAACGGATCGAAGGGGCCGGATCAAAGCGAATCGTCGTTCTCGCCTCGGGCGATCCGCTCTTCTACGGCACGGCCCGGTATGTCTGTGCGAAGCTAGGTAAGGATCGGTTTGAGGTTGTGCCCCATGTGAGCAGCATGCAGTTGGCATTTGCCCGCGTGAAAGAGAGCTGGGAGGAGGCGTTTTTGGCCAACCTCTCCGGCCAGTCGATCGAACGCGTGATTGATAAAATTCGCTCCAGCGAAACAGTCGGCCTCTTTACAAGCGAGCAGTGGCCGCCGTCGGCAGTGGCTAAAACACTCTTAGAGGAGGGGATCGGCGCGTTCCAAGCGTATGTCTGTGAAAATCTCGGATCGCCCGACGAGCGGGTGACGCAAGGCAGTTTGGCCGACATCGCCGCCGATTCTTTTGGCCCGCTTAATGTGATGATTCTGGTGCGCAAGGCCCGCATAGTCGACGCACCGGGGCAGGTGGGCAGGCGACTTTTTGGCAATCCCGACGAGTCTTTTTTGCAGTCTCGTCCGAAGCGAGGGTTGCTCACGCCGGCCGAGGTGCGGTCGCTGGCTCTGGCCGAGATGGGACTGCATGCCAGCAGCATTGTTTGGGATGTTGGCGCGGGCAGCGGATCGGTTGGCCTTGAGGCGGCGCAGATCGCCCGCGATGGCCACGTGCATGCGATCGAAATGGACCCCGACGATCACCGATTGATTTTGGCCAATGCCGAACGCTTTGGGGTCAAAAATTTACAGGCTGTGCTGGGCCGTGCGCCGCAGGCATGGGCCAACCTGCCTGACCCCGATGCCATTTATGTTGGCGGCAGCGGCCGCGATGTGGCAATGCTTGTGGATCAAGCGTGGGGCCGGCTGAAGGTGGGTGGACGGTTGGTGACAGCCTGCAACAGCATTGAAAATCTCGCCGCCGTACATTCGCTGCTCCGCGGCCATACCGGCGATGTGGCTTACTGGCTCGTGACGATCGCCCGAGGCATCGAACAGATGGATCGCATTCGCTTTGAATCGCTCAACCCGATGTTTCTGATCGCAGCCACTAAGCCGGAATGACCGTGGACGCACCGCTTGATGTGATTGCTGTTGGCGCCCATCCCGATGATGTGGAGATCGGCTGCGGCGGCACGCTGGCATTGCTTGCGGCCCAAGGATTTCGCGTCGGTATTGTTGACATTACTGATGGCGAACCAACCCCGCGATCCAGCGGCCCTGAGGAACGGCTTCGAGAAGCGACAGCGGCGGCTGGCGTGCTGGGTGTCGTACACCGCGAGCAATTGGGCTTCTCAAACCGCAGGCTGTTTGATTCCTTTGAAGTTCGAGTGGCGCTTGCCAAGGTCTTTCGGAGACATCGTCCGAGGCTGGTGCTAGGGATGGCGGAAAAGACACCGCTGGCATCTCCCGACCATGCGGCAACCGTTGCCATCACCGAGGCGGCTGTTTTTTATTCGCGGCTGACCAAGTGGGACGACACATTTGACGGACTACCGGTTCACACGGTGCCGGCCTTGCTCAATTATTTTCTGGTGGCTGGGCTGCCGAGCATGCCGACGGGTTATTGGCCGCTGGTGGTCGACATCGGCGGACAGTTGGAACAAAAACTTGAGGCAATCGGCTGTTACCGTTCGCAGTTTCCGGCAGAGAAGGCCCATGTCTTTGATCGGGTGCGGTCGACGGCCTTAGTCGTGGGTGCAATGGGTGGATGTGCTAGCGGTGAAATTCTGGCAAGCCCGCGACTGCCCTCTACGACAAACCTACTGAAAATACTTTTTCCAGAGTGAGGCCAATGAGTTTCGTTTTCTCTGCGGCGGCGGCCGAATGTGATGTGGCAATTTTAGGCGCTGGGATTGCCGGCTTGGTGGCGGCAGGTGAATTGGTGCGAGCAGGCCGGCGGGTGGTCGTACTGGAAAAATCCCGGGGCATTGGCGGCCGCATGGCAACGCGGCGGATTGGGGCTGCAGTCTTTGATCACGGGGCGCAGTTTTTCACTGTCCGAGGACGGGCTTTTGACACGCTCGTCGGGTCGGCTGCCTCTGCGGGCGTCGTCCGCACGTGGTGCAACGGATTTTCCCGAGCGGCCTCGCATACCCAAAAAGTTGTACCGGCCGACGACGGCCACGCCCGCTGGCGCGGCATGCGAGGCATGACCGACTTACCCAAACATCTGGCTGGGGCGTTAGCAGTTGCGGGTGAAAACTCGGCGGGGAGCTGCACCATTTGCTGTGGTGAAAAGGTTTCCGCGGTGGGCATTGCGGGTGGTCGAGTACTGATCACGCACCACACTCAGGCAGCGGGCATGGCGAGCGGGGCCGGAGGATTGCCGCTGACGACGCTTTCGGCTGCTGCGGTGATTCTCACGGCCCCCGTGCCGCAGTCGCTGGATCTATTAGCGGCCGGGGGCCTGCTGGTCGCAGACAACGCTCCCGGAGGTGTGCCGGGCCCGATCCTTGATCAAGACTCCCTGCGAGTGCTGCGTGGAATCGATTACGACCCGTGCTTCACGCTGATGCTTGCGCTCAAGCAACCGAGTCTGGTGCCTCCGCCTGGGGCCATTCAATTTCAATCGGGGATCATTGCGTGGATTGGCGACAATCAGCAAAAGGGCATCTCGCCGGTGCCAGCGCTGTGTGTCCACGCTTCGCCAGCATTGAGTCGGGAGCACTTTGATGCCCCACCGGCCGAGGTTACCGCAACGATGCTGGAAGCTGTGCGGCCGTGGATCGATGGCGATTTAGAGTCGGCCGTGATTGAGACATCGCTGCACCGCTGGAAATACGCGCAGCCGACAATAATTGTTTCATCACCGCTGGTGGTTCTCTCAGACAATCCGCCGATTCTTTTTGCTGGCGACGCATTTGCTGGGCCGCGGGTTGAAGGGGCCGCAAACAGTGGTTTAGCCAGTGGCCGCAGGGCGGCCGGCATGCTGTCGTAGAGCCAAAAAGTGTCAAACGGTCTCACTCAGCTACGGCGCTCGTTGTGTGACGTTTGCGCCTAGCCCGCCACGAAGCGACTGCTTGAACAATCGTCTCGTAACCGAGAAGATGTTTTGAAGTGAGGTGTCGCAGGTATCCTCAATCATTTTTCTTTTTTCCGGAGTTGACTCTCATGGCCACCATTGCCGGTAATAACCCAAGCGTCGTCTTGCTCCTTGAGGTTCAAAAGTTTTTAGCTGGCTCGCCACTCGGAGCAGTTGTGGGCGGAAAAGATGTGGCGGGCTCGACGGGCGAGACAATTCAAACGCTCGATCCGGGTAGCGGCGCGGTGCTGGCTGAGGTCGCTGCCCTCTCGGCTGAAGATATTGATCGGGCTGTTGGCGTTGCAAGCCTCGCGTTTACAAAAACCTCGTGGGCCAAAATGCCTGCTAATGAACGGGGCGTGTTGTTGCATCGCCTCGCCGATGCAGTCGAAAAGCATGAGCCGATTATCAGCCAGATTGAGGCGCTCGACGCCGGTAAGATTCTGGCCCATGCGACTGGGGATGTGCAAAACTTTGTGGCCACGCTGCGGGCGTTTACCGACATGGCCCTCCACATTCAGCGCCGCAGTCTGCTGGCTGTATCTGGCCACGATGCCTATTCGATGCGGCATCCATGGGGCCCGTGCGGCTTTATCTTTCCCTGGAACTTTCCCTTTACACTGATCGGCTGGGGCATCTCACCGGCACTTGCCGCGGGTAACACGGTCGTGATCAAGCCCGCAGAAGATACGCCGCTGTCAGCAATCTATCTGGCAAGGCTGGCCCGTGAGATTGGCTTTCCCGACGGAGTGATCAATGTTGTCACAGGCCACGGACATATCTGCGGCGCGGCGCTGGCTGGGCATCCAGGATTACGGCGAATGTCGTTCACTGGATCGCCCGAAGTTGGCCGGCTTGTCGGTCAGGCCTGTGGTCACAATCTCACGCCGGTCAAACTAGAACTAGGCGGCAAGGGTGCAGCGGTTGTCTTTGAGGATGTTGACGTTGCCCGCACAGCTCAAAAACTTGTCAATGCAATCACTTTTCATACGGGCCAAGTGTGCTGCGATGCCACGCGGTGGCTGGTGCATCAATCAATCTATCGAGAATTTATCGATGAGTGTGCAGCCAGAATGCAGGCTGTACGGATCGGCTATCAGATGGATACTGACTCACAGATGGGTCCGCTTGTAAGTGCGAAACAGCGGCAGCGTGTGCTTGGGTATCTGGAAAAAGGACGGCAGCAGGGAGCTGAGGCAGTGGTCGCCGGTGGGCCTGCGGAGGTGGCGGGCAAGGCGGGTTTTTATGTCAAGCCAGCGCTCTTGGCGGGGTCGCTTGACAATATCGCCGCCCGGGAAGAAATCTTTGGACCCGTGGCGTATCTGGCCAGTTTTGCCAGCGAAAAAGAAGCTGTCGAGATGGCCAACGACACCGACTACGGACTGGCCAATAGCGTTTGGACCGATGACGTTGTCCGGGCAAATCGCGTTGCTGAGTCGATGGTCGCGGGTAACAGTTGGATCAATGCCCACAATGTTTTTCCGCAGGGAGTTCCCTATGGGGGTGTCAATAAAAGCGGTATGGGGGGTGGCGTGCTGTCGATCGAAACGCTGCTAGATTACTATCGCAACCAGTCGGTCGTTCGGCCCCTGTAAAGACTGCTTTAGAGACCAAGCTTCCAACGAGCCATGACAGAAGTCGACTGCATCATTGTCGGGGCTGGCCTTGCGGGATTGACATGTGCGCGTGAATTGACGCGACGGGGCTTTGGCGTGCGGGTGCTGGAGGCAGCCGATCGTGTGGGCGGTCGCGTTGCCACCGATGATCTGGACGGCTTTCGAATCGATCGAGGTTTTCAGGTCTATCTGGATGCCTATCCAGAGGGTCAACGGCAACTCGATCTGCCGGCCCTACACCTAGGCTGCTTTGAATCAGGCGCCCTGATTGCCAGCCAAGGAAGATTGCGGGCCGTCAGCGACCCCTGGCGCCGGCCCCTCTCGGCAATCGGATCCCTGCTCAATGGCAGTGTGGGAATAGCCGACGGATTGCGGACAGCGACGCTGCGGAGCGATGCGATCAAACGCTTCAGGCGAGGCGAAGTGAATCCCAACGAGGCAAGTGTTTTAGTCGAGCGATCGACGCGAGCAGAATTGCAGCAGCGTGGATTTTCAGAGCACTTTATCGGTCAGTTTTTCCAGCCTTTTTTTGGCGGCGTCTTTTTGGAGCGAGATCTAGCCACCTCGGCCGCGGTCTTTTATTTTACATTTGCTATGTTTTCGCTCGGCCGTGCCTGCCTGCCGCGCGGTGGCATGGACGCGATTCCAAAACAGCTTGCAGCCTCATTACCGCCCGGCGTGCTCAAGCTGTCCACGCCGGTTGGCAGGGTCTCGCCGGGACGAGTGACGCTCATCGACGGTCGTGAAATGACTGCTCAAGCGGTGGTTGTCGCGGCAGAATCGCGGGCGGCCGCGGCACTTCTACCAGATCAGTGGCGTGGGGCGTGGGCCTTGCGGGGTGTGAAGTCAACCCGCATGGTGGCTTTTGCCGCCGAGCAATCACCGCTGTTGAGACCCACGCTAGTCGTGAGCGCAGAGCAAGGGCCGATCGATAATCTCAGCGTGCCTTCGGATGTGGTCGCAGGTTACGCACCAGTTGGGAAAGCGATGATCTATGTGTCGGTGCGACAGGATTGGCCGGGCGACGACGATCAAATCCCGGAGGCGGTTCGACGGCAGGCAGTTTCCTGGTTTGGATCACAGTCGCTCGGGTGGCAGCACTTAAAAACGGTGCACGTTGATCGGGCACTGGTTGACGAATCACCGCTTGGGCGTCTCCAGCGGATGGTTCATTGCCGCTTGGATCAAGAGAGGGACAAAACACACTCGGGGCTTTACATCTGCGGAGATCACTGTACGACAGCATCGATCAACGGGGCCTTGACCAGCGGTCGGCTGTGCGCTGAAGAGATTGCTGACTCTATGCCGTCACACCGTGGCGAAGCCTCGCATTGACCTAAAAAATGTCGGTATTGCGGAGGTTGTGCACGACCTCTGCTCGGGCAGCCTAAAAGATCGGGGTTGACCGACTCCCACGTCGCTCGATTCTGTATACACTTGTTTGAAACAATCGTTTGATAGGGTTTATGCTGCGTTTCACTGGTGATTTGTCCTCGCTCCGGTTTTTCTTTTATGGTTTCCCCCCGCACGCTCTCCTCCCTTACGCCACAGCCGGTTGCTGCCATGACTGCTGGCGAGGCGGCATTGCAGGCCGATGACCGCCGACAGCGAATTCTTTTGGCGGCGGGTCCAGAATTTGCCCAGCACGGCTACGAAGCGGCCACCATTCGTGACATTTGTTTGGCAGCAGGCTTAAACGGGGCGGCTGTCAACTACTACTTTGGTGATAAAAAAAGACTCTATATCGAAAGCGTCAAGCACGCACATGCCCTGCGGATCGCGCAGGTGCCATTGCCCGAGTGGACCGACGGTACGCCCGCCGCAGAAAAACTTTGTGATTTCGTCAACACGATGCTGGAGCGGATGCTGGGGTCTGGCCAACACCCATGGCAGGTGCGGCTGATGCTGCGTGAACTCCTGCAGCCAACAGAGGCCTGCCGCGAACTGGTCGAAGATTATATCCGCCCCCACTTTGCACTCCTCATTTCGATCCTCGACGATGCGGCCCTTCACTTAATGTCAAAGGGCGAACTGCGGCGAGTGGCGATGAGCATTGTGGGGCAGTGCTTTGTGTACCGCGCGGCAGGTGCCGTTGTCGGCATGCTTGTGCCGCAAGACGAAATCGAGACGCTCCACTCTCCGCCACAGCTAGCCGAGCATATCACACGGTATGCGCTGGCTACCCTGGGAGTGTCACCTCCGCTGGTGGGTGGTCAAAAAAATCTGGTCAGCCGAGTGCCTCAGGGACAAGCCAAGAGAGGCCCTTCCGCGTGAATACGATAAGGTCGATTATCAGTTGGCTTTTGCCCGTGGCAATTCTCGTAGCGGCGACAGCCATTTTTTTCTGGATGGGGAGTCAAGCTCCTCCAGAGCGAAAAAAAGATGATCTGCCGACAGCGATGCCGGTCAAAACAACAGCTGTTGAGAAGGCCGTTGGCAAGACTGAAATTGACACCGATGGCGTTGTGGTGCCGTTAAGGGAGGTGACGCTGGCCGCCGAGGTAGCAGGCCGTATCACGCAAAAAACGGCCAACTGTCGGGCTGGACGATTTGTTAAAGCCGGCACCGAACTCTTTGAGATTGACCGCCGCGACTATGAACTCGATGTTGCCCGGCTGGAGGGTGAATTGCGGCAGGCGGCGATCTACATTCAAGAAATTGATGAGGAACTCGCTCAGAATGTCGAATCGACTCACTTGGCAGAGCAGCAGGTGGCGCTTGCCCGCCGCGACGTCAAGCGGCTGGACGGCCTACGGGCGGATCGGATCATCACTGAATCAGAGCACGACAAGGCCCTACGTGAGGAGTTGACGGTGATGAACAGCCTCTCGTCGCTGCAGGGACAAAAACGCGTTCTCAGCAAACGCCGCAGCCGACTCGTTGAAGCTCAGTCGCTGGCGGCCACGCTGCTGGAACGGGCGGAATTAGATCTTTCTCGCACCAAGATCGTCGCTCCGACTGATGGCGTTATCGTCGATGACCGAGTTGAGCAAAACTCTTTTGTCGCCAAGGGCACGCCGCTTGTCACGCTTGAAGACACGAGCGCTGCTGAGGTAAAGACCAGCCTGCGAATGGATGAAGTGGCTAGAATCTGGGGTGGCCGTGACGTACCGCAGCGTCAGCCAGGTGGGGCTCCTGAGGATCTGCCCGCCCAAGCAGACGATGCAACAAACGCCATCGAGGCCAATGCCTACGACATCCCCCCAACGCCGGTCTCGGTAATTTTTAAGCTCGGCACGCACCGCTACCGCTGGCAGGGCACGCTCTCGCGGCAAGAGGGCCGCGGACTGGACGAAAAAACTCGCACGCTGCCCTGTCGCGTGCTTGTGCCCGAACCGACCAAAGTGGAATCGCTCGACGCCTACGGCGAGCCTTTGGCCAGACTGCCGCCTGAGGCGCCGCGATCGCTCTTTCGCGGGATGTTTGTCCAGGTGGAAGTGCATATTGACGCATCGCAGGAGTTGGTCTCGATTCCAGAGGAGGCGGTGCATCCGTCGGGCGATGTGTTTGTATTGCGAGATGGGATGCTGCTTGTGATACGGCCGCCGATCGAGCACAGCGGCCGAGGTCGGGTGTTTTTCAAAGAGGACCAATCGGGGCTGTCCGTTGGAGACCGGGTAGTCATCAGCCAGATTGCCGTGCCTAGAAATGGCATGTTGCTAAAGGAGGCCCAGTGAGATCTGTCGTCACATGGACGGTGCGAAATATGCCAGCCATGAACACGCTGGTGGTGGCAGTGCTTTTGCTGGGGGGGCTCTGCTTTGCATCGATGCGGCGCGAGACATTTCCGGAGTTTGATTTGGAGATCGTGCTTGTGAGCGTGCCATATCCGGGGGCCACGCCGGAGGAGGTCGAGGAGGGCATCTGCCAAAAAGTTGAAGAGGCCTGCCGCAGTGTGGCAGGCGTTAAGAAGGTGACGAGCGTGGCACAGGAAGGGATGGGCTTTTGCGTCTTTGAATTGGTGCCGAATATTAAAGACGCGCAGAAGCTACTGGGCGAAATTCGCTCCGAAGTAGAACGGATCCCAAGTTTTCCAGAACTGGCTGAGGATCCCAAGATCGAGCAGGTCACGCTGCGGCAACCGGCCATTCGCGTCGGTGTGTTGGCGGGAGACGGGCTTGAAAAAACGCCTCAATCGGAAGCCGCCTTGCGGGATGTGGCCGAACGGGTACGGGACGAGTTGTTAGCGCTTCCAAGCGTATCGGCTGCCAACCTGATCGGTGCGAAAGACTATGAAATTGATATTGAAATATCGGAAGACACGCTCCGCAAGCACGGCTTGAGCCTCAAGTCGGTTGCCGATATTGTCAGACGCGAAAATCTTGAACTCCCCGGTGGCACCATTCGCAGCGACAGCGGCGAGGTGCTGTTGCGAGGCAAAAATAAGAAGTATGTGGGTGAGGAGATTGCCAGATTGCCGCTTGTCACGCTGCCCGATGGGCTGGTGCTGACGGTTGGCGATTTGGGCACAGTGCGCGACGAGTTTGCAGATATCGCCTCGACCAATCGGATCAATGGCAGAGACGGAATGGTGGTCTCGATCGACCGCAGTTCCAGTGAGGATCTGCTCAAGATGGTGGCTGATGTAAAGAGGTATGTGGCTGAAACAACGCTTCCGGATGGCTTTGAAATGGTGACCTGGGCCGACCAGTCGGTTGATGTTCGGGACCGTCTGTCGATGCTTATTTCCAGCGGCTTACAGGGGCTTCTGATCGTCTTTGTCATTCTGGCTCTGTTTTTTGACCTGAAGCTCGCCTTCTGGGTTTCGATGGGGATTCCCTTCTCCATGCTCGGTACGGGGGCCCTCATGTTTATGACCGATCAAACGCTGAATATGCTCTCGATGTTTGCATTTTTGATGGCCGTGGGGATCGTGGTCGATGACGCGATCGTGGTCAGCGATAATGTGGAGCGGCATCGCCGGATGGGAAAGAGCCTCGAGCAGGCGGCGATCGATGGCACCGTGGAGGTGATACCCTCAGTGATATCGAGCGTATTGACGACCGTGATTACATTTTTGCCATTGCTCTTTGTTTCGGGCGTGATGGGAAAGTTTATCGAGGTGATGCCGTTTGCCTTTATCACAACCCTCTTGGTATCGCTGTGCGAGGCGCTGTTAGTCTTGCCAGGGCATCTCTCACACGAGAAGAGTCTTGTGTTCACGATGTTTGGTATTCTTTTCTGGCCATTTCGTGTATTTCTGCCGGGCATTGTCGTGATGCAGCGAGCCTGCGACCGCGGCTTAAAGTGGTTTGTAAAAATCATCTACGCACCGCTGCTTGAAGTGGCCCTCGACAATCGACTCACCGTGCTGGCGGCCGCAGCGGCCATACTTTTACTGGCTGTGGGCATCGTGCGCAGCGGTGTGACGCCTTTCTCACTTTTTCCAAAACTCGATGCCAACCGACTCCAGGCCAAGATTGTCTTTCCAGACGGCACGCCAGCCAGCGTCACTGAAGAAGCTACGTTAAAGATTGAAAAGTCTGCCTACGAGGTTTCAAAAAAACTGACCACTACCGACAAGCCGATTGTGAGGGTCGTGCACCGGGCCGTCGGCTCGATCACAAATCCCGGTGCGCTTGGCCCCGAGGCCCGCTCCAGCGGCAGCCATGTTGGTGCGGTTTCACTGGAACTGGTCGATGCCAGGGACCGGAGCGTTCGCAGCGACCGTTTCTTGAGCGACTGGCGGACGGCCGCAGGCAATTTTGCCGGTACCGAGAGCCTGATTTACGGTACCGAGGCGATGGGCCCGGGGGGCAAGGCCATTGAGTTTAAGTTGCTGGCTGTTTCGCAGGCAGGCGGCGTCGCTCAACTCAATGCCGCCGTTGAACGCTGCAAGCAGTGGCTGGAACAGTATCCCGGCGTAATCGACATCGACGACGATTCGCGGACTGGTAAGTGGGAATACCAGATCAAAATTGACCCCAAGGCCGAGTCGATGGGCATTTCGCTAGCCGATCTGGCGGCGACCATTCGCGCTAGTTTTTATGGCGAAGAAGTGATGCGACTGCAGCGGGGCCGTCACGAAGTGAAAATGATGGTGCGGTATCCTCGCGAGGAACGCCGCAGCTTTGGCGTCATCGACGATATTCAAGTCAACGGTCCAGACGGCGTGGCTAGGCCGGTGAAAGAGTTGGCTGTGATCAATGTGGCTCAAGGCTATTCGGAGATCAACCGACTGGGGCAGAAGCGGTCGATCACCGTGATGGCCGACATCGACCAGACGAAAAGCAGGCTGACAAGTGCACAAGTCACCGCAGACTTAGACAAGCGACTGATGCCCGATTTGCTCAAGGAGTTTCCCCTTGTACGGGTTAAGTGGGAAGGCGAACAGGAGCAGACCAATGAATCGCTCAAAAGCCTAGGCGTGGGATTTATTGTTGCTGTCTTTGCCATGTTTGTCTTACTGACGATGGAATTTAAATCCTATTTTCAGCCGCTTTTGATTTTGGCAATCATTCCGTTTGGCTGTGCGGGCGCTGTTTTCGGCCACGCCTTAATGGGAATGCCGCTGACGATCTTCAGCATGTTTGGATTAGTGGCACTGGCTGGAGTGGTGGTCAACGACTCGATTGTGCTGATCGACTTTATCAATGTGCGTGTGCAAGAGGGGCAGCCGCTGCGACTGGCCCTACGCGAGGCCGGATGCCTGCGATTTCGGCCAGTCTTTCTCACAAGTGTGACAACGATTGGCGGATTGATGCCCATTTTGCTAGAGAAAAGTTTTCAGGCACAGCTTTTAATTCCGATGGCAACAGCGCTGGTCTTTGGACTGGCCACAACAACGGTGCTGGTGCTTTTTTTAGTGCCGGTGATGTACTCCTTTTTTGGCGAATCAGCCCGGCAGCACCATGTTGCTGAGTTTGCCGACGGCTTTGACCCGACAAGCACGGTCGATCCCGATGAAGCCGAACGCGACTGGCTGCCAGACACTCTGCGGAATGATCGCCATCACCCCGAATCGCTCAGTGCCTAAACGAGGATAGCCTACGGCAGAGCGAAGAAGCCTTACTTTGCCGTGTTGAAGAGGAAGTGGCAGATGTCGCCGTCGTGCATGACGTAGGCCTTGCCCTCGACGCGGAGTTTACCAGCGGCACGGATATCCTTCTCGGTTTTGTATTTTTCCAAATCGGCCAAAGAATAAATCTCCGCGCGGATAAAGCCCTTTTCAAAGTCAGTGTGAATCACTCCGGCTGCCTGCGGAGCGGTGGCGCCGATGGGAACGGTCCAAGCCCGCACCTCCATTTCACCGGCCGTAAAGAAACTTTGGACGCCAAGAGATCGATAGGCCGCCCGCGCCAATGCGCCGAGGGCCGGTTCTGTCAGGCCAGCCCCCGCCAGCATGTCGCCCCGGTCGGCTGGGTCGAGTTCGGCGATTTCAGCTTCCAGCTTTGCACAGACCGGTACGACCGATGCCCCGGCCCGCGCCGCCAACTCGCGGACTTTTTCCACAAGAATTCCCGTGCCAGCGAGATCGGCCTCGTCGACATTGGCAACATAGAGAATCGGCTTGGCTGTGAGCAGACCGTAGCCACGGGCGATAGCCTGTTCATTTTCATCCATCGGGAGCGTGCGGAGCGGTTGTTCGGTTTGCAGGTGGGCCAAGCACTTGCGAATCACCTCGACCCGAGTCTTGGCATCTTTGTCGCCACTTTTTGCCGTTCGCTCTGCTTTTGACAGCGTGTTATCGAGCAGCTGGATATCGGCAAGCATGAGTTCCAGTTCGATCGTTTCCATGTCGTTGACAGGATCGACCTTGCCGGCGACATGGATCACATCGGGATCTTCAAAGCAGCGCACGACTTGCAAAATTGCATCGACCTCGCGGATGTGCGTGAGAAACTTATTGCCGAGGCCTTGCCCCTCGCTTGCCCCTTTGACGATTCCAGCAATGTCGACCAGCTTGAGGGCCGCCGGCACAATCTTCTTAGGAATGATAAAGTGCGTGATTCTTCCGAGCCGATCGTCAGGTACGCTGACAACGCCTTCGTTGGGCTCGATCGTACAGAATGGGTAGTTGGCGCTCTGCGCTGCTTTCGACATCGTGAGGGCATTAAATAAAGTGCTCTTACCGACATTGGGCAAACCGACAATACCAGCTTCCATAGTTCTTTTCGCAATCTCAGCAGCGGAAGGAGAATGATCGCACGCAATCGCGCGGCCGCCGAGGGTCGGCGACGGCGATCACTATGCGCGATACGATCGACACAACCAAGAGTGATCAACAGGAGACTCATTTCCACCATGCCAATCGCGAGGCCCCGGCTTTTGGGACCAGAAGTTTTCGACCGGCCGGCCGATCGTGTGGCGCGTGAGTTGCTCGGCCAGTGGCTTGTTGTGCGCGGCGAGGGTGGGAGTCAGTCGCGGCAGATGATCTTCGAAACCGAGGCGTATCTGGGGGCTCACGATCTGGCCTACCATAGATCCCGCGGCCTCACCCCGCGGAACGCCGCGATGTTTGGGCCGGCAGGACACTCTTATCTCTACCTCTGTTACGGCCTGCACTGGATGCTTAATATCGTCACCGGACACGAGGGGATTCCGGCGGCGGTGTTGGTGCGTGGGGCGGGCAGGTTGTGCGGCCCTGGCCGCCTCACCAAGGGACTGGGCCTTAACGGAGTGTTGAACGACTTGCCGGCCGTCCGAAAAAGCGGTCTCTGGCTGGAGGATAGCGGCAGCGCGATTCCCTGCCATCGGATCAAGCGAACGCCCCGAATTGGTGTCGAGTCTGCTGGCGAGTGGGCAAAAAAACCATTACGTTTCGTCATCGATCCGGCTCTGCACTAGAATGAGCTAGTAGTCCGTTGTCGTTCATTCTTTTTTGACAGGGGTCACATGTATGCGGCGTTCTAGTGCCACCGACTCGCGAGCTTGTCCTACTGCGAGTCGGTTTTTTGTAGGAAGTCTTTTGATCGGGAGCCTCGGAGGAATTTTTTGTATGAGTCAGCCTGATACTGTGTACGGCGATGTGCCAGCGCCGCTGGCCAAGGCAACCTTTGCTGGCGGCTGTTTTTGGTGCACTGAGGCGGTCTACGCCCAGCTCAAAGGCGTGCAGTCTGTGACCAGCGGTTACACCAGCGGCACGGTCCTCAATCCGACGTACGAACAGGTTTGCAGTGGCCGGACAGGTCATGCCGAGGGCGTCGAGATCGTCTATGACCCAGATCGCGTGCCGTACGAAAAACTATTAGAAGTATTTTTTAGTACGCACGATCCGACGACAAAAAATCGGCAGGGAGTTGATGTTGGCACGCAGTATCGCTCGGGAGTTTTCTACCACGATGACCAACAGAAAAAGACGGCAGAGATGGTGATTCAAAAGCTGGATGCCTCAGGAGTTTTTCCCGGCAAGATCGTCACCGAGGTGACTGCGGCAACGGTGTTTTATCCCGCCGAGAAATACCATCAGGATTATTTTGCCAATAATCCGCGTCAGCCGTATTGCCAAGCGATCGTTTCGCCCAAGGTAGAAAAGGTCCGCAAGGTTTTTAAGGAGTTGGTCAAGTAGGAGCGACCTGCCCGTTGTTGGGTGGCCGCTGAGGGGGCGAGAGAATCGTTATGCCGCCCGTTCAGTGCTCATCACCCGCTCTAACCCCATAATCGACAGAGTATCGATTGAGATCTTACGAGGCGTCTGCGTAGCGGATGACCAGTTCACCCGCTTCGACCGGAGTGCCAGGCGAGACGAGCACCTCAGAGAGCTTGCCGTCTCGCTCGGCGTAGACGGTTGTCTCCATCTTCATCGCCTCAAGGCTCAAGAGTTTCTGGCCACGCGTGACGGTGTCGCCTGCTCGAACCGCCACCGTGACGATCAGCCCCGGCATCGGTGCGCCCACCTCTCTGGCGTCACCCGCCACGGCCTTCGGTCGCCGCTGAACCTGCGATTCGAGGCTCTTGTCGGCAATGGACACGCTACGAGGTTGGCCATTTAATTCAAAGAACACTGTTCGAGTGCCATCGGCATGGGGTTCTCCTACTGTCAACAGCCGAATCACAAGCGTCTTGCCCGGCTCGATATCGACCGCCAGTTCTTCACCAGGCTTTGGCCCCTCTAAAAATGCCGGCGTCGGCAGCACGCTGACATCGCCGTACTTAGCGCGGTGTGCTGCAAAATCCTGAAAAACGCGAGGATACAGTAGCCACGAAAGCACCTCCCTGGACGACGCTTTGCCGCCGACAATCGTGCCGACTTGTTGGGCGGCGGCCTCAAAATCTGCCGGCGGCAGCGACTCGCCCGGACGCCCTGTCACCAAGTCGCCCTTGCGGACAACGCGGGCAACAACCTCCGGCGGAAACCCCCCGGGTGGCTGACCCATGCGGCCCGCCAGCAAATCGACGACCGATTCCGGAAAAGCCATCTCTCGCGAATCAGAGATTAACTCTGCAGCCTGCATGCCATTGGTGACCAACAGCAGGGCCAAATCCCCAACGGCCTTGCTCGTCGGTGTCACCTTCACGATGTCGCCTAGGAGTTGGTTGACATCCGCATAAGCGTGGCAGACATCCTCCCAGCGATCTGCCAGGCCCAGCGCCCGCGCCTGCTCCAAGAGATTGGTGAATTGTCCGCCCGGCATCTCGTGGAGATAGAGGTCGGCATCGGGCGCCTTCATGCCGCACTCAAATGCGGTGTAATGTTCGCGAACAGCGGCCCAGTAGTGGGCCAAATGTCGCAGAGGCTCTGGATCCAGTTGCGTGTCGAGCGGTGTGTTGCGGGTTGCCTCGACGATCGCATTTAAATTTGGCTGGCTGGTGAGGCCGGAGAACGGGGCAAACGCAGCGTCAACAATGCTCGCTCCCGCCCCTGCTGCTGCCAGCGCGCTTGCCAGTGACGCAGCGGACGTGTCGTGGGTGTGAAAGTGGATCGGAATTCCCACCGCTTCGTGCAAGGCTTTGACGAGCTTGGCAGCGGCGAAAGGCTTGCAGAGGCCGGCCATGTCTTTAACGGCCAGCATCTGCACACCCAGCTTTTCAAGTTGTTTGGCCAGATCGACGTAGTAGCTCAGCGAATACTTCGTGCGTTTTGGATCGAGTACGTCGCCCGTGTAGCAGATTGCCGCCTGGCAAATAGCCCCGCTTTGAAGCACCGCGTCGATTGCCACTTTCATATTGGGCACCCAGTTGAGCGGATCAAAGACACGAAACAGATCGATCCCGCTGGCAGCCGACTCTTTCACAAACGCTTGAACAACATTGTCGGGATAATTGGTGTAGCCAACGGCATTGCTCGCTCGAAGCAGCATCTGAAAGAGCACATGTGGCACTCGCTGCCGCAATTGAATCAGGCGATCCCAGGGGCATTCCTTCAGAAAACGCATCGATGTGTCAAATGTAGCGCCGCCCCACATCTCCAGTGAAAAGAGCCCCGGAGCCAGTTGGGCGTAAGCCTCAGCGACGGCCAGCATGTCAAACGATCGCATGCGTGTGGCCAACAGCGATTGATGGGCATCGCGCATGGTTGTGTCGGTGATGAAGAGATGCTTCTGCTGGCGAACCCACTGGGCAAACTTCGTAGCCCCCATTTCATGGAGCTTTGTCCGCGTGCCGGTAGGAGGTGTGGCGGCCGTTTCAAATACTGGCATGGGGGCTTTGATGCGCCGCACGGCAGCGGGCCGACCCTTGACGAGTGGATTGCCGTTGACGATCACATCGGCCAGATACTCAAGCAGCCGAGTGGCTCGATCACGACGCACCGGAAAGTCAAACAGCGACGGGGTCTCATCGATGAATCGCGTTGTGCACTTGCCAGCCAAAAACTCGGGGTGTGTGACGAGATTGATGAGAAACGGAATGTTGGTCTTCACACCCCGCACACGAAACTCCTGCAAGCAGCGTTCGATGTGACCGGCGGCCTCTTCGAGGTTGAGGCCCCTGGCGCTCACCTTTACCAGCAGCGAGTCGAAGTAAGGCGTGACAACGGCACCTGAAAACGCAGTGCCCGCGTCGAGACGAATCCCCATGCCGCTGGCCGAACGGTAGGCAGTGATCCGGCCGTAATCAGGAAGGAACCGATTTTCTGGGTCTTCTGTAGTGACGCGGCATTGGAGGGCCGTGCCCATCGACTTGATATCGGATTGCTCCCCAAGGTGAATCTCGGGGTCACTCAGACGGTAGCCCTCAGCCACTCGTAACTGCCGCCGCACGATGTCGACGCCGGTGATTTCTTCGGTGACGGTGTGCTCGACCTGAATCCGGGGGTTGACTTCGATAAAGTAAAATCGCGAGGTGTCGACATCGACTAAAAACTCAACGGTGCCAGCATTTTCGTAGCGGGCCGTGCGTCCGATCGCAAGCGCCGCAGCGCAAATGGCCTCTCGCATCTGGGGGTCAAGGTTGGGGGCAGGGGCAACCTCCACGACCTTCTGATGCCGCCGCTGCACGGAGCAATCGCGTTCAAAGAGATGGATCAAATTGCCATGCATGTCACCCAGCAGTTGCACCTCGATGTGACGGGCTCGCTGGATAAACTTCTCCACAAAAACACTGGCGCTGCCAAACGCGGTCTGGCTTTCACGCTGTGCACTTTCAAGAGCCACGGCCAACTCATCTTCACCGTGCACCACCCGCATGCCTCGGCCACCGCCGCCGTGAGCCGCCTTGAGCATCACGGGCCAGCCGAGTTCTTTGGCAATTCGCAGGCAGTCCGCCACACTCGTAACGGGCTTGGAACTTCCAGCGAGGATCGGCACGCCTGCCTTGCGGGCGAGTTCGCGGGCCTCAGTTTTGTCGCCTAGCGTTCTTAGGAGTTCAACGCGGGGGCCGACAAACGTAATGTTGGCCGCTGCGCATGCGGCAGCAAACTCAGGATTTTCCGAGAGAAATCCGTAACCGGGATGGATCGCATCAACTCCGTGAGCAACGGCCAACGCGACAATGTGATCGATGTCGAGGTAGGAGCGAATCGGTTCGCCGGGTCGTCCCACCAGATAGGCCTCATCAGCCTTGAAGCGATGCAGCGCGAAGCGATCTTCGTGAGCGTAGATCGCTACTGTGCGAATGCCAAGTTCATGCGCTGAGCGAAAAACACGAATCGCGATCTCACTGCGATTGGCCACGAGCAGTTTATGAATCGGCCGCATTGAGAGTGAGTCCTTCTGATGGGAGCGTGAAGCTTGAGAGGAGTATGTGTGGCGAGAGAGAGCCAGAATGAAAAGGAACGTATGACCAGAAAACCGCGACAATCGTAACGGTTCTGCTTGCCCAGAATAGAGGTTTTCATTGCCTAGCGGGAAGAGAGGCCGGCTTTTTCGTCAGCGTAGCTGGGGCGAAGGTATTCAGGCAGAACCAAACTGGGATCGTCAGATTCTCCGGCTGCTGCCCGCTGGATCGCCAAAGCCCCTACCTCACTGGCCAAAGGCGTCCATGCCGTACTCGGAGAGAGTACTAAGTCGGGGCGGTTGACGAGCTGCTCAGTGAGTAGCGTCAGAGCGGGGCCAGAAATGCAGGTGCCCGGAGCCAGCGAGGCTAGCCAATCGGCGGCCAGAAAAAGTTGAGCCGGGCCGACGTGCCATCCCAGAAGTGTGTCGGAGAAAAAAACGGCTGTGGCCGCAAAGACTTCCCCCCGACCGGCGTCATAAGCGATGGCGATCGGGGGTGCGGTGCCGTTGGAGAGAGCTGACGGTTGGATGTGCACTGCGGTTTGCCGAGCGATCACCTCAAAGGCCGAGATGCCCAGCAGCTTAGCTCCACTGGCCCATGCGATTGCTTTGGCTGTTGTCACGCCAACCCTAAGGCTCGTAAACGAACCCGGCCCCCGCACAACAGCAACTAAGTCGACGGCGGCCGGCGACCAGCCGAGCTCCCCTGCCACATCTCGCAAAGCCGTCGCAAGACGGCGACCATGTTCCCCTGCCACAGGAAATATCCGTTGGGCCAAGCGGCCGTTCCAAAGGGCAGCGACAGAACCGGCAGAGAGGCTAGAATCGATGGCGAGTGTCTTCATGGTCGCGGCAGAAAGCAAAAGACAATGGCCTGCTTGACCGTGGTTTGGGCCGTTCGTACGCTGCTAAGGGAATGATTTTTTGCTAGGATTTATAAAAGCCCGCTCGATTCTAAAGGACCCCCAAAGAATGCCATAACATTGAGGCATGCAGCAACCCGCTAACAGCGAAAAATAGTTCGCGGTAGGAGAATCCAAACCGCAGTTCATTTCAATCAAGAGGATGCAACACGAGTGAAGCGGGCCATTATCAGCGATGTCCACGGCAATCTGGAAGCGCTTCAAGCGGTGCTCGAGGATATCGACAAGCAGAATGTCGATTCCCTGTATTGCCTGGGCGACACCGTGGGCTACGGTCCCAACCCCTGCGAGTGTGTGAAAATCGTACGCGACCGCTGCAGCATGGTTTTGCTAGGCAATCACGATCAAGGCGCTCTTTTTGATCCGGACGGTTTTAATGTCGGAGCGGAAAAAGCCATTCGCTGGACTCGCAGCCAACTGGAGCAGCACGACCGCATGTCGAAGCATTCGGCCAACATGCTGGCCGATTTCCTCGGCGAACTGCCCCGCACGCACGCCGATGGTGATGCGATGTTTGTCCACGGCTCTGCTCGCAGGCCCCTCGACGAATACGTCTTTCCGGAAGACATTTATAATCCGCTAAAGATGGAGCACGTTTTTGAGCTCATCGGTCGTTACTGCTTTCAAGGACACACGCACATTCCCGGCATCTTCACGCCTTCGCCAGAATTTCTTTCGCCCAATGTGCCGCAGGGAAGCGACGAGTGCCACGCCGCACTGCCACCTTCAACCAAGGCAATGATCAATGTGGGCTCGGTGGGTCAACCTCGGGACGGCGATCCACGGGCCTGCTATGTCATTCTGGAAGATGATCAAACCGTGCGTTTTCGCCGGATTGAATATCCATTGGAAGTCACCCGCCGCAAGATTCATCAAATTTCTGATCTCGATAATTTCCTCGGCGACAGGCTTGTTCAGGGCCGCTAGCAGTCCTCCTTCGAGAGCCTCTTTCTCAGCATGAGCATCGCACAGACAAAACCAAAAAACTTTTAAAAACAACTAGAATCATTCGTCACAGCTAGAATCATTCGTCACAACAGGAGTTACAAACTTTTCGTGGAACGCCGCTACGCCCTCTTTATCGCTTCGTCGCTTGCTATTGTGCTGGCCAGTCAACTGCTGCAGGTGTATTTCTTTCCCAAGCCACCTGTTGAAGAGCGGATAGCTGATCTGGCTGGCGAACCGGCAGCAGCCGATGCCGGTGATCAAGCGGCCAATCAGGTGAAAGAGCAACCAGAGGCAGATGCAATCGGCTCTCGCGAAGGCGGCGCCTTGAACGGCAGTCTTCAAGCAGGCGATGCCGATCGGGTGGTCGACGCGGCTGAGGGTGAAGAGGCCGACGTAAAGGCAGCCCCTCGTCGGCGGCTATCGCTGGGTTCTCTTGACTCAGACTCACCCTCCCAGATGCTCGTCACACTCACGAGCCGGGGCGCTGCGGTTGAACGGATTGAGTTAGCGGGCGGAAGATTTTTTGATCAAGACGATCGCTCGGGCTATCTGGGGCACCTGGCGTTTGAGGCGACTGACCAAGGATGTCGCATCGGCGTCGTGGGTGCGGGAACTCCCGCAGCGCAAGCGGAATTGAGTCCGGGAGATATTGTTGTTGGGATCGGTGAGGTAGCGGCTCTGGAATTAGACGCTTTGCAGGCGGCACTGGCCAAGACGAAACCGGGACAGAAGGTTTTGATTCATCTGCTCCGCGAAGGCCGCAGCGTGAGCCGCGAAGTGACGCTGGGACACCGGCCGCTGGAAGTTGTGCGACCAGAGTTCCGCACCGAACCGCTCAGCGATGCCAACAGCGATGTCTGCGATCCGCTTTCATTTTTACTCTCGCTTGAATCGCGCGACGGGAAAAAAAGGCTGCAACCGCTGGCTGAGATCAAGGGCCAAGAGCTGTATGATCGCGACTGGGAAGTCGATCCGTCAGCCGATGGCACCGGCGTTCGCTTTGCGAATAAATTACCCGGCGGTTTGGTGATCGCCAAGGAATATAAGCTCGTGGGCTTGGGGCAGCCAGAGGTTAAAGAAGGAGACGGCCCTAGTGCTTTAGCCTCGGCCGAGAATCGACAGGCGTGTCGGCTGGAGCTAAAAGTGATTCTCTTGTCGGCAGAAAAAGAAGCAAAGATTGTCTATTGCTTGGACGGGCCCACGGGACTGCCTACTGAGGGTTGGTGGTACACCGCGCGAGTTGCCCGCGATTGGGGTTCGCTGGCGGTGCGCGATGTGGCGATGCGATTTGTAGGTGAACAAAGCACGCTGGTCAGTGGGCTCAAGATGGCTGACGAATCGCTGGAGCAACCGGCCACAGCCGTGCGGGAAGGAAAGCCGCTGTCGTTTGCCGGAGTCGATGCGCTCTACTTTGCCGCGGCGCTGATTCCCGCGATTGATGACCCCGAGGCACCAGCGCTTGCGGAGGTGCGGCCGCTGGTGGTGGGTGATATTCCGGTAGCAGCCCGTCGTAAATTGACCGATGTCACGTGCCGACTTGTCTCGCGAGAAGTGACGCTCTTGCCCGGGACGCCTGTCACGCATCGCTACGAGATTTTTGCCGGCCCGAAGAAGCCTGATCTGCTGTCGCGTTTTGGGGCGACGGGCTCGTCGATGGATGATCTTGTTTATTACGGCTGGTTTGGCTGGGTGGCTCGGCCGATGATTGCGATCCTGCATGCCATTCACGCCGTGATCGGTAATTACGGTCTGGCAATTCTTTTGCTGACGGTGATGGTGCGCGGAGCGATGTTTCCTCTGAGTCGAAAGCAGGCTGTTTCAGCACAAAAGATGCAGGTGCTCCAGCCTGAGATGAAGGCAATTGCCGAAAAATATAAGACCGAGCCCGAGAAACGCACCAAAGCCACGCAGGACTTGTGGAGGAAACACAACTACAATCCCGCCGGCGGTTGCGTGCTGGTCTTTATTCAGATCCCAATTTTTATGGGGCTCTACCGCTCGCTGGCCACCGATGTGGAACTGCGGCAGGCATCTCTCTTCGGCACGGCGATTCGCTGGTGTTCTAATCTTGCCGCCCCCGACATGTTTTATGACTGGTCGCAATTGCTGCCAGCCTTCTTGACCACGCCGGAGGGGTGGCTGGGGCCGTTTCTGAATCTTTTTCCATTGGCCACGATTGGACTCTTTCTCTGGCAGCAAAAACTATTTATGCCGCCAGCTGTTGACGAGCAGGGAAAAATGCAGCAGCAGGTGATGAAGTACATGATGTTTTTCATGGCCCTGATGTTTTTTAAGGTACCGTGCGGACTCTGCTTGTACTTCATCGCATCGAGCTTGTGGGGCATCGCAGAACGCCTCTTATTGCCAACAAGTTTAGCGACGGGACAAGCGGCCACGACTGGCCCGGCGCCAGCGGGGCGAACCTTTGATGTGCCCTTCCTGTCTGTCGGTAAGCGAACGGCCAATGGCGTAGTAGCCAACGGTGCCGATGCCAACCGGCAAAAGCGTCAGGCCCGCAAGAAACGCTGATCGCGTCGCCGGTTCACTCGTTACCTGTTCACTCGCTTTACTCGTCTTCACTCGGCCCTACTCGTCTTCACTCGGCCCTACTCGCCTTCGCTCGGCTTTAATCGCCTTCGCTCGGCTTTAATCGCCTTCACGGGACCAAATCCTGGGACTATCTGTCACCATGATCAGCTCAGCGGTCCCTAGCCCGCCGTATCACGCCACCAAAAAAACGCACGACCCAAGCCACTTCCGGCCTTCGATTTGAGCGGGATGCCCATGTGGAACACCCACGATTTGATTGTCGCACCCGCCACGGCCAGCGGACTGGGAGGCCGCTCGATTGTGCGGTTGGCTGGTGACGAACTCCAAACGCTTTTGGACCAGATGTTTGTCATTCAGGCGCTTCCTGGCCCAGGGGCGGCCACACGGAGGGTTGGTTTTGGCCACTTTGGCGAAGCGGCTAGGGTCGTGCAGGCAGAGCTTTCGCCGCAGGGTTTGGGGCGGCAGTGGGGTCAGTTAGCGGTGAACATTCTGCACTGGCCGGGGCCTGCCGGGCCAACTGGCGGGCCGCTTGCCGAGGTGCAGTTGCCCGGCTCACCGCTCTTAGCCGCCGCACTGGTCAAAGAGGCCTGTCGGCAGGGAGCGAGACTGGCCCGGGGGGGTGAATTTTCGCTGCGATCATTTCTGGCCGGCCGGCTTGACTTGCTGCAGGCCGAAGCGGTCTTGGCCGTAGTCGATGCCCGTTCGCCAGCCGAGCTTTCGATCGCGCTGGATCGCATGGCCGGGGGCGTTGGCAGAGACCTCCACTCGGCCCGAGAAACGCTGCTCGATTTGTTGGCCGATCTCGAGGCCGGCATCGACTTCGCTGACGAGCACACGCCCGCTCGTGCACCGGGGGAATCAGCGGGGATCTGGGCAACGCTTGAAAAGCGGATCGCCATAACGATTATCGCCATTGAGGAGGTGGCTGCTCGATTAGAGTCGCGCGACACCGTCGCCACTGGGACCCTGCCGCGGGTCGTTCTGGTTGGCAAACCAAATATTGGGAAGAGCAGCCTTTTGAATGCGTTGCTCAGTCGCGATGTGGCACTTGTGGCCGATGAATCGGGTACAACTCGTGACTGGCTTGAGGCGCCATTGAGCGATGGCACAACGGCCTGCATCTTGGTCGATCTCGCAGGCCTTGAAACCTTGCCTAGAGCCGAGCAACTGACTCACGATGAGTGGATGGCCTCTCAGGCTCTTCAGCGTGCCCGTGACGAGATTGCCCGTGCCGATGTGATCGTGCTTTGCCGCGATGCAGTCGAGGCGCAAGACTGTGCTGATAAAGAGTCTCATACAGCGTTCATGCAGGCAGCTTTGGGCCACCAGATTCCTCTGCCACGAGCGCAGATCTATGCCATCACACGCATCGACAGAGTTTTTCAACCGGCTGCTTTCAACGTTGACGCGCTCCCCGATGCAAGTGGCCAAAGTGCGATTGCCACGAGCAGTCCAGAGCGGATTGGCATCGAGCAATTGCGAAAAGCGATTTTTAGGGCGGTGGCCCAACTCCCCGCCAGCGGTTCGTCGGCTACGCTTCGGATGGCCGTGGGCATCGAGCAGGCGCTTGAGTCGCTCGTTAGAGCCAAGAGCCACGCCGCTTCCGGGCCAGACGAACAGAACAACGATGAGGCCATTGTGGCCAGCTTTTTAGCCCGAGGGGTAGAATTCCTGGGCGAAGTGACAGGCGTAGAAATTGGCAACGACATCCTTGACAGGCTCTTTTCGCGGCACTGTATCGGTAAATAAGGTGCAGCGCCGTGGGCCGGTAGAATTCATATTTTTATGCCAGACACGTTGGACAGCCTGCTGACAGCCCTCGTCGCCGGCAGCCAGCGGCATGTGGCGAGCGATGCCGCGAGTCGCGGAGCGCTGGCGCTGGCCACAACGCAAAGCGTGGCTCGGTGCGGGCAGGAATGGGCGCGGGTTTCACTGGCGATCAAGCAGTCGTTTGAGCCGTCGGCTCGCCGTGGCAACTGCGTAGAATCCCCCCGGCCCAGCGCCCGTGAAAACGCGGCAGTGCTGGCTGAAGAAATATCGACAGGCCCTCTGTCCACGCTGCGACTGCTGCTGATCACTGCTCGATCGCTCGTTGACATTGCCACTCAGCGACTGCCTCGGATCGCGGTGCCACTGCGACTCATAACGACTCGCGCTGACGGTCAGAGCGAGGCAGGGCGATCCCCGAACAACGGGCCTGGATCCCATGTAGCTGTCGAAGTGTTGCCCAACACTGGGCTCCACGACGGCGTGCTCTTTCGCAACACCCATGGCGTCGTGCGATGCAAAAATCCCGGCGGTAGTCTCGCGACGTTTGTGCAGCAGTGGCAGGCGGAGACCGTCGAGCGGCCTCGTGGCGGAGGTGTGGCGATTGTTTTGGGTGCGGGCAATGTCACGGGGCTCGCGGCGGCTGATGCGATCTGTCAGATATTCGAACACGGTCGCTCTGTGCTGCTCAAACTCCATCCACTGCACGCACCTTTAGCGGCGGTGTTGGCTGATGCACTCAAGCCGCTGATCGATGCCAGCGTGCTTAGAATTATCGTTGGCGGTGCGGACCTAGCAAGAGCTGCTCTGGCAAAACCCCATTGCACCCACGTTCATTTGACGGGTGGCCAAGCGGCATTTGATGCCATCGTCTGGGGTGGGCCGCCGACGCTCGTCTCACAGCCACTTCTGACGCTACCCCTGACATGCGAACTGGGAAATGTCACGCCGTGGATCGTTGTGCCGGGGCGTTACACCGCTTCGCAACTGCAGTGTCAGGCCGATACGATTGCCGCGTCGATCATCAACAACACGTCGTATAATTGCATTGCCACAAAGGTTGTCATCACCTGTCGCTCGTGGCAGCAGCGGGAGGAGTTTTTATCGCTCATTGCCCGGCGTTTAGCCGCACAACCCCGTAGGCCGGCGTGGTATCCCGGATCGACTGCAGCCTGGGAAACGCTGGCTCAATCGTTAGCCCCAGCCGACGGCCTCTTGCCCTGGGTCTTTCACACCGATGTAAAACCAGCCTCGGAACCGCAGTGGCTCTCGCAGGAATGGTTTTTGCCTGTTACCGCCGAGATCGCCATCGCTGCTGAGAGCCTGGAGAGCTTTTCTACCCAGGCACTGGCCCTTACCGACTCGCTACCAGGATCGCTAGCGGCCAGCGTGACGGCCCCGCCAAGCGGTTCGGTTCAGGATCGGCAACACATCCAACGGCTCTTGGATTCTCTGGGCTACGGTGTTGTCGCACTCAACTGCTGGTCGGCCTTGGCCTACGCCCTCGGGAATGTCCCATGGGGAGGGTTTCCAGGGGCAACGCTTCGCGAACCACAAAGCGGCATTGGATTTGTTCACAACCCGTTGTTTTTACCGCAGGTGCACAACTCGATTCTCCGAGCGCCTCTTGTTGTGTGGCCGAAGCCGCCTTGGTTTCCCTGGCACACCCGCAGTTCGCAGATTTCCGCAGGCGTGGTCAAGATGTACGCCACGATTGCGTCGGGCAGAAGTGGCACATGGGATCTGGCGGCCATGGTGCCAGATGTGCTGCGGGGATAAACAGTTTGTCAGACCGAGTTGGCTGAACTGTTACGTGGGTCCGGATTTTTTTTGACGCGACTTCCGCTGCTTGCCGTGGGGCTTGGGCTCGTCGGCATCTTTCTTTGGCGGTTGTTCGGAAAACTTTTCTGCTTGGCCTGTCAGTTCATAGAGAAAGCGACTTGGGCGGCAGGGACGGGCCTTGCCCCACTTCATTCTCGTCAGGCACAGCGAGAGCGAGAGTCTTTGCTTGGCCCGTGTCACGCCCACATAACAGAGTCTGCGTTCCTCTGCGATGGCCTGTAGGCCGTCGTTGAGTGAGCGGTGATGAGGAAGAAGGCCCTCTTCGAGGCCCACCATCCAGACGCAGTCAAACTCCAGTCCCTTGGCCGCGTGCAGTGTCATCAACCGCAAGACATTGCCGCGAGGTTTGTCATCACGAAAGCGTTCAGCCTCGGTCACATCCAGAACCAGATCGTCGAGAAAGTTGCGGATCAGCGTGCCAAAGTCGTGGCCTGCCACCTGATTCTCCCAACCCTTCTGCTTGCGTTGGTGGGCCGCCAAGGCATTCACCAACTCCTCTACCGATGTCCAGCGAGCGTCTTGCTCTTGTGGGTCATCGGCATATTCTTTTTCCAGATAGCCGCGATAGCCGACGACATTTAAGAGCGCACTGAGAGTGTCGGCGGCACTTTTGATCGAAGCCCCTCCAGCCTGACTCGTGGCGTGCTGCACCGCCATCATTCGTTCCAGAGACGCAACGCCGTTGACCGCCGACGGTGATAAGAGGCCCTCGTCGCGGCCGGTCACAAAACTCTTCCAGAGGCTCTGGCCTCGAGCGGTTGCCCGAGCCCGTGCGCTGAGGATCGTGGTGGATGACAGGCCTCGCGGCGGCACATTGACGACTCGCGAAAGAGCCATGTCGTCGTCGGGGTCGATCAGCAGTCGCAGAAATGCCATCACATCCTTGACCTCACGC
>Ga0194055_10000494_pt1 | contig 31750 bp, 26 predicted proteins | sample SepL449m_MetaG_FD_155482 | JGI IMG/M metagenome (GOLD analysis project Ga0194055, IMG submission 155482) | Anoxic zone freshwater microbial communities from boreal shield lake in IISD Experimental Lakes Area, Ontario, Canada - Sep2016-L442-9m | ecosystem: Environmental > Aquatic > Freshwater >... | reverse complement strand
AACGGCTGCTTTCATGACAGTTGATTCCTTCTTCTCTTGGGGTTTTGGTAAAAACTACTACTTGGCGTAGTCGGGGCACTCGTTATCAAGGATGTGCATTAGTGCTTCAAAATGCAGCACCGCTACACCGGGGTACTCGCGAGTTTGTTTGGCCACCAGCGCCGCGGTTTCGTTATCTACTAACTGCAACGGCTGGCCAGTAGACAGCGCAAGCACCTGCAATTGCGCTGCTTTTTCCAGGTAGTACAACGAGTCAAACGCCTGTGCCACGGTCTCGCCCACCACCATCACCCCATGGTTGCCCATGAACAACACGTCTTTGCCGTTAACGAGTAGCGAAGCGATGCGCTCGCCTTCCGTTGGGTCAAGCGCCATGCCCGCATAGTGGCGGTCATAAGCAATGCGCCCGTGGAATGCACTCGCGTTCTGGTCGAGCATCAGAAATTCAAAATCCTTCAAGCATGCAAGAGCCGTGGTGTACGGCATGTGTGTATGCAGAACGCACTTTGCATGGGGAACATTGCGATGCAGATACGAATGCAGCACCCATGCAGTTGGGTCCACACCATGTTGAAGCGGATCGCTCTTCATCGCTGTATCAACCAAGACAAGTCCACTGGCAGTCACTTGAGAAAAATGCGTGCCTGCTCTATTGACCACGAACTGTTGGCCATCATCAGAAACTGCCATGCTGAAATGATTCGCAACAGCTTCATGGAAGTTCAGTCGCGCAGCCCAACGAAATGCAGCAGCCAACTCTTTGCGCACTTGCTGCTCTCTTGACATCGCTTCCCCCTAGCGCTGACTGAACTCGACGTTATTCGAGTTCAGCCGGGAAGCCAGGTGCACGCAGGTCGGTTCCTGTTGCATCTTCAAGCAACTTCACCACTTGCGACGACCATGCTTCTCCGCCGTAAGCCTCTTTCGCGCGAATAAACGTTTGGTAAGTGTGGCCAGCAAGATCAAGCGGAACACCAAACTCGCGACCAAAGCCCATTGCGAATCCCAAGTCCTTGATTGCAAGGTCCATGGTGAAGTTGATGTTGTACGAACCATTCAAAATAACTTGGCTCTCAGTCTCGTGAACAAAACTGTTTCCCGAACTTTCCTTAATTGCTTCAAACGCAACGCCGAGATCGAGTCCCGCACGCTTTGCAAGCATGAGCGCTTCACCAGCTGCAACTAGGTGAATGAATGCGAGCATGTTGGTGATCACCTTGATGACTGCTGCGCTGCCAAGTGGTCCGATGTAGAGCACCGGGTTGCCCATTGCAGCAAGCGCTGCTTTGTGCGCCTGGAATACTTTGTCCTCGCCACCAACGAGCACTGTGATATCGCCATGTGCCGCTTTGTGCACACCACCAGTGACTGGTGACTCGAGCACTTGCACGCCTTTAGATTTTGCAATTTCACCGAGGCGCATGGTTTCGCTTTGATCATTCGTGCTCATGTCCACCCATGTGGCCGGAGTTGCACGACCAGCTAGAGACTCAAGCACTCCGCCTGGCCCAGCAACCACTGCATCAATGGCTCGCGGTGATGGCAAGCACGTGAACACGGTGTCGGATGCATCGCACAGTTCTTTAATTGAACTTGCCCACTTTGCACCCTTGGCTACGAGCGGCTTGCCGGCATCTGCGTTGAGATCGAAGATGGTGACTTCAAAGCCATTGCGAACAAGACTGCCCGCAAGAAACTTGCCAATGTGACCAAGACCAATAAATCCGCAACGCATATATTCCCCTTTGAATACGAATGAATACTTATGTTTACAGCTGAATCCAGGTGGTCTTCAAATTGGTGTAGCCCTCAATGGAGTGCAACGAACGATCGCGACCCGTACCCGACTGCTTGAATCCACCAAACGGCGTGGTGATTGACGAACGGTCAAAGGTGTTTACCCACACGGTGCCTGCACGCAACTGGCGTGCAATCTTGTGAGCCTTGCTTACATCGCGTGTCCACAATGCAGCACCAAGGCCGTACTGGGAGTCGTTTGCAATGCGCACTGCTTCTTCGTCGTTCGAAACACGAATCGAACCAAGAACCGGACCAAAGATCTCTTCTTTTTCGATGCGCATTCCAGGCTTCACGTTCTGGAAAATTGTTGGCGGAATGTAGATGCCACCCTTAGTTGGCTCCACTGGCTTGCCACCCGTATGGATGGTTGCACCTTCTGCTTGACCAATGCCGATGTATTCATTGACGCGATCAAACTGTGCACGGTCGACAATGGTTCCCATTGCGGTCTTTGGGTCATACGTATCGCCAGGCATGATGGTTTCTGAAACCTTGCGAACTTTGTCGAGCAACTCGTCTTCAATCTTTTGATCCACGACCATGCGAGTACCTGCGTGACAGGTTTGGCCAGCGTTGTAGAACACACCCCACGCAATTGCTGAAGCTGCAGCATCAAGGTCTGGGCAGTCGCTCAACACCACGTGCGGAGTCTTGCCACCAAGTTCGAGCGACACAGCTTTTGCATTGCTTTCTGCTGCGTACTTCAAGAAGTACTTACCCACTTCAGTTGAACCCGTGAATGCCAACTTGTTGACGTCCATGTGCTTGCCAAGTGTTCCACCACAGCTTGGCCCAAAACCGTTCACTACGTTGAACACACCTTCTGGCAAACCTGCACGCACGGCAAGCTCGGCGAACAACAATGCCGACAGCGGTGACTGCTCTGCTGGCTTCAAGATGATGGAGTTTCCACCAGCAAGTGCCGCGCCAACCTTCCACGAACTAATGATGAGCGGATAGTTCCAAGGAACTACAGCGCCAACAACGCCCATTGGCTCGCGCTCAATCAGCGCAATGCTGTCACGCGGAACAGGAGCAATTTCTCCGTACAACTTGTCAATCGTTTCTGCGTACCACTGAATGTTGTTTGCACATGATGCAACGTCAACATTGAGCGAGTCGCTAATTGGCTTTCCACAGTTCATGGTTTCAAGGAGTGCAAGTTCTTCTGCGTTTTCGCGAATGAGTTGCGCCCACTTCAACATCACGTTCTTGCGATCCTGCGGCGCCATCTCGCTCCAAACACCTGCATCGAACGTTCGCTTGGCTACAGCAACTGCGCGGTTGATGTCTTCAACATCGCCTTCGGCAACTTGTGCAATAACCGATCCATCGCGCGGGTTAATGGACTCGAAAGTCTTCCCACTAGCCGAGTTGACAAACTTTCCATCGATGAACAATTGGGTGCGTGCCACCTTTTGTTCTGCTCGCTTTGTCCAGTCTGTGGTGGTAAGTGCATTTGCCATGGGGAATTTCTCCTTGAGTTTGTTCGTAAGGCGTAAAAACCGTACCAGCAAGATGCATGCTTCTAGGCTTCGAGCGTGGAAATGCGCTCGTTTTTGGCAATTGCTTCGGTTGAGCGCACCGGCTCAACTTTGCTGTGTTCAATTCTGCGCGGCACTCACCTAGCGGGTACGCCGATCGAATACCTCAATATTCAAACGAAGAACTTTGCACGAATTCGCAACGAGTGTGGCAAACCAAAAATCAGACTTACTCGAGTGCCAATTGCACGAGTGCGCAAGCTGACCGGTCGCTACCCCTGGCGAGATATTTCGTACTTCAGCTCGGCGTCATGGCGTAACTACCTCAGCGCAATAGCAATCCAATACACCACTGCTAACGGTGTCTTCGGCGTGAAGATGCACTGGAATCAATACAAGCGTCACATGCTCGACATGGGTGTCGATGTAAATTTTTGGAATGTACCGGTGAAATGGGTGCGCATCACTCGCGAGGACGAACTTCGTCAAGCCATTTCATTTGTGCGTGCGGCGCAAACCGAATCGTGGAACAGCAATATGGCGACTAAAGCCGACCCGGTGTACGACGCTGCCGCAATATCTGCTGCACTCGATCGCATCTCTGATGAGAATTCTGACTGGGACGTGTATTTCGCCCAACACAACATCACACCACTGCACATCACCTATGAGCAACTCACTCGCGACATGGATGCCACCATTAGGCGCGTTATGGCGTTTATTGAAACACCTATTGATGTGGTTCCCGAACCGCAAACCAAGAAGCAAGGCGACTCAATTAATAAGGAATGGGCTGATCGCTTTCTCTCGCAACACCCAGAGCACACCGAGCGAACACGGATGTGGCAGGGCTTACACTGAGAGTGTGAGCACACAGCACGTATCTGACATTTTTGACCCAACGCAGTGGGACGAAGTTAAGGGTTTCTCATTTAACGACATCACCTACCACCGCGCAAAAGCACACGGAACAGTTCGAATTGCGTTTAATCGCCCAGAAATTCGCAACGCATTTCGCCCTGCAACTGTCGACGAACTGTTTACTGCTCTCGATCACGCGCGTCAGTCGAGTGACGTCGGTTGCGTGCTCCTGACCGGCAACGGACCATCGCCGAAAGATGGTGGCTGGGCATTTTGCAGTGGTGGTGATCAGCGCATACGCGGCAAAGACGGCTATAAGTACGCAGACGGTGAAACTGCAAACACCATCAATCCTGGTCGTACGGGACGTTTACATATATTGGAAGTACAGCGACTCATTCGCTTCATGCCAAAGATTGTGATCTGCGTTGTCCCGGGTTGGGCTGCTGGTGGCGGGCACAGCTTGCACGTCGTATCCGACCTCACTCTTGCCAGCAAAGAACACGCGCGCTTCAAGCAAACCGATGCCGATGTTGCAAGCTTCGATGGCGGTTTTGGTTCGGCATACCTGGCGCGACAAGTTGGCCAAAAGTTTGCGCGTGAAATTTTCTTCCTTGGTCGTGAATATTCTGCAGAAGACGCACGCCAAATGGGCATGGTTAATGCTGTTGTTCCTCACGCCGAACTTGAAGCAACCGCGTTGCAATGGGCAAAAGAAATCAACGGCAAGAGCCCAACCGCACAGCGCATGTTGAAATTCTCGTTCAACTTGATCGATGATGGTCTTGTTGGACAGCAAGTGTTTGCGGGCGAAGCCACTCGCCTTGCTTATATGACCGATGAAGCCGAGGAAGGACGCAACTCGTTCCTCGAAAAGCGCGAACCTAATTGGGACGCGTTCCCCTGGTTGTACTAGTTCTTCATGATCGTCACCATTGACGATGCGCTTGACCCTCGGTTAAATGCTTTTCGCTGGCGCGAAAGGCAGCTCACTACCATCGCCCAACGAAAATCTGCGCTGAACGAAGGACTGTTCATCGCTGAGGGCGACTTAGTAGTTCATCGTGCACTTGAAGCCGGATGCATTCCCGATGTGGTGCTGTGCGACCCAAAGTGCGCAACTGAGTTTTCTAACGACGTGCACAATGCAGGTGGCTCAACACTTGTTGCCAGCGCCGACATTCGCCGCGAAGTGACTGGGCTTGGCGTTCCACTTGATGCGATTGGCGTGTTCAAGCGCCCACCACTCATTACCAGCGATGATCTCATTGCACGCTCGTCCAGACTGATTGTTCTCGATTGCGTTGACAACCCAAGCAATGTTGGGTCAATTGCGCGCACAGCTGCCGCACTTGGATGGGACGGACTGCTTCTTGATTCCACGAGTTCTGACCCACTCTCCCGCAGAGCACTACGCGTGAGCATGGGCACTACGTTCAAACTTGGCTTCGCTCGTTTTGCAAGTACCAGTGAGATTCTTTCGCAACTGCACCAATCTGGATTTGCCACTATAGGCCTTACACCTCACCATAAATCGCGAGAGGTCAGCAACCTTCGGTCAATTCAAATAGAGGGAAAGCGAGCGCTCGTGCTCGGCTCCGAACGACAAGGCCTCAGTGACGCAAGCCTCGAACAATGCACTCAGCTTGCAAACATCACCATGGCCGATGGCGTTGATTCACTCAATGTTGCATCCGCTTCAGCGATCGCCTGTTTCGCCTTACTGTAAATTCTGACTAGCGGTTAATCATGTGCAGTGCCGCATTGGTCATGTACTCGGTGAGTTGTGCGCGAATACTTGGGTCTGTCGCACATTCGTCAACCGCAGTTTGCATATGCAACATCCAGCGTTCGCGTTCTAATTCGCCGATTGCAAATGGAAAATGTCGTTGTCGGAGCCGCGGATGACCGCGTTCATCGCTGTACGTAGTTGGCCCTCCCCAGTACTGGATGAGAAACAGAGTGAGTCTTTCTCGCGCGCCGGCCAAGTCGTCATGGTCGGGATACAACGGCCACAACACGTCGTCTTGTACCACGCCTTCGTAAAAGCGATCGACTAAGCGAACAAAGAATTCGCTTCCACCAACTTCGTCATAGAGCATGGCCATATTGACTAGAAGAACTCAGGCTCTTCCCACTCGGGAAAAATATCTGGCAAGTCTGTTGTCACGCGCTCGGTGAACACTGCGGGGCGCTTTTCCAAGAAACTCATCACGCCTTCTTCCACATCTTTTGACCGTCCGCGGATTTGAATGCCACGGCTATCAACACGATGCGCATTCATTGGGTGCGGAGCCCCAAGCATTCGCCACATCATTTGGCGTGCGAGCGCCACAGAAACTGGCGCTGCGTTGTCGACGATTTCTTTTGCCAGCGCATAAGCAGCAGGTAATAGTTCTTCTGGTTCGTGAATACTGCGCACCAAACCACCGCGAAGTGCTTCCTCCGCATCAAACACTCGACCAGTCATTACCCACTCTTGAGCCTGCGCTATTCCAACAATGCGTGGCAAGAACCACGACGAACATGCCTCAGGAACAATTCCGCGACGTGTGAATACGAATCCCATTTTCGCAGTATTTGAAATGAGTCGCATGTCCATTGCCAGTGTCATGGTTGCGCCAATTCCAACTGCTGGGCCGTTGATTGCACCAATGATTGGTTTATTGCACTTAAACATGCGCAAGGTCACGGTTCCGCCACCATCACGACGAAACTTGGACTGCGACTCAGTGCTGAGCGAACCGTCATTAAAGGTGCCGCCTCCACCCGACAGATCCGCACCTGCACAGAACCCGCGACCAGATCCGGTCATGACTACCGCGCGAACGTTGTCATCGAGATCAATTTCATCGAACACCATGTGCAATTCGCGCATCATGGTATTGGTGAACGCGTTGAGCTTGTCGGGGCGATGCAACGTAACAGTGGCAACGCCATCGAGTACTGAATACAAAAGTTCGGTGTAGGCCATCAGCCCAATCTAGATGTGAGGACTACACATCCAAGAAGCGTGAAGCCGCAATCGCCGAACCAATAGCTCCGGCAAGCGCACCAATGATCAAAATCACGAACATCACTCCGGATAAATAGCCAGAAGGAACAACAAGCGACGAAATGCCCGTGCCCGGCTTGAACCCAGCAACGCCACTTGTCCACGCCGAATTCAATACCCACAGTCCGCCACATGACACGACTGCACCAATGAGTCCTTGCAGCAACCCTTCAAGCATGAACGGGACTCGAATGAACCAGTTGGTTGCTCCAACGAGTTTCATCACTTCGATTTCCCGTCTTCGCGCAAACATCGCGGTTCGAATGGTGTTCCAGATAAGTCCAACGGCAACCATTAGCAATACCAAAGACATCACCAGAGTTACTGTGCGCACAAACTTTGACAAGGTGGAAATGACCTGGAATTCGTCTTCGGCCAGAGCCACATCTTCTACGCCCGGAAGTGAGCGATACTGCTCGCTCAGCGAACGAACTAGAGCTGGGTCTTGCGTTATCGGCACGACCTTGAACTCGGAAGGAATGTTTTCTGGCGTGAGCAAACTCAACGTGACTGGGTCACCAGCAAAAATGCGCTTTGCTTCCTCATACGTTTGCGTCTTGTCCAAATATTCGAGCTTGTCGACATTGATAATTGTCGGGGCTGACTTAATGGATTCATCGATTAAGGCAACTTGTTCTGGCGTTGCATCGCTGCGTACGAACACAATCATCGCCACATCGCCCTTCCACTGCACGAGCAGGTTTTCAAACGCTCGTTGAATGAGAAGTGTTGTGCCAACGAGTAGCAGTGCAATCGCTGAAGTAAGGATGGCTGCCGCAGTGAGCGTGAGGTTACGACGAAAACTCGCCCACATTTCACGAAACGCGTATGCAATTCGAGCGATCATTCGTACACACCTCGCTCTTGGTCACGCACAATGACTCCACGGTCCATTTGAATTACACGTCGACGCATGGCGTTCACCACGCGATGGTCGTGTGTTGCCATGACCACTGTGGTTCCCGTTTGATTGATCTCATCCAGCAGCGACATGATTCCTTCGCCTGTTGCTGGGTCAAGGTTTCCTGTTGGCTCGTCTGCAAGCAAAATGAGCGGCCTGTTAACGAATGCACGCGCAATCGACACACGCTGCTGCTCGCCGCCTGAAAGCTGGTTTGGAAAACGATCTTCTTTGCCAGCGAGACCAACGAGATCGAGCACGATAGGAACTTGACGCGCAATTACATGGCGTGGCTTGCCAATCACTTCAAGCGCAAACGCAATGTTTTCAAAAACTGTTTTCCCGGTAAGCAATTTGTAGTCCTGAAACACATTGCCCATGTTGCGACGCAAAAACGGCACTCGCGAATCGGGCAGATCATTTACGTTCTGGCCAGCAACCCAGACATCACCGCGCTCGGGCCGCTCCTGGCGGTTGATGAGTCGCAAGATGGTGGACTTGCCAGAACCCGACGGTCCGACCAAGAACACAAAATCACCTTTGGCGACGTCAAATGATGCGTCCCGAACCGCAACGGTTTCGGACCCGTACCTCTTGGTCACATTTTCCAAACGGATCATGGGGCCCCTCTCAGGCAACAGGTAATGAGTCTAATTTATGAATCGGCGTTTGCACGTCGCCAGCGGAGGTACCCCTCCATAAAGGAATCTAGGTCTCCATCGAGGACCCCAGCAATATTTCCGCTTTCAATTTCGGTGCGAACATCTTTCACCATTTGATATGGCTGCATGACATAGCTGCGGATCTGGCTGCCCCAGCCGACTTGTGCCTGTTTGCCACCAATGCTGCGCATTTCAATTTCGCGTTCTTCTTCGATGCGCGAAGCAACCATAGTTTTCAAACGCTTCAAAGCATTTTCACGGTTCTGCAATTGCGAACGCTCTTGCTGCGAAGACGCAACGAGTCCAGTTGGTTCGTGAATGAGCCGAACCGCAGAGGATGTCTTGTTGACGTGCTGACCGCCAGCACCCGATGCACGAAACACTTCCATGCGGATGTCCGCTTCGTTAATTTCAACATCAACTTCTTCAAGCACAGGCCAAATTTGAACGTTTGCAAAGCTTGTCTGCCTACGTCCTTGGTTGTCGAATGGGCTTATTCGCACCAAGCGATGCGTACCTCGCTCCGATGTAAGCAACCCGTAGGCGTACCTTCCGCGCACAGTGAAATCGGCTGACAAAATTCCTGCTTCTGTGCCTTCTGAAACGTCGCCGATTTCAATGTCGAAACCTTTACGCTCTGCCCAGCGGATGAACATGCGCAGCAACATTTCGCTCCAGTCCTGAGCGTCAACACCACCATCTTTGGCATTAATTTGCACAATCGCGCTGGCCTCGTCGTGCACACCGGTGAACAAACTTCGCAACTCAAGTGCATCAAGTTTCGTTCGCGCTTGCGCAATTCCGCGTTCCAAGTCTGGCTCTTGACTTTCATCATCTATCTCACGCGCCATTTCATGCAGCACTTCAAGATCATCGATAGATCCAGCTAACGAAGCGAACTCGTCTAAGTCGGATTTCAAGTTGGAATATTCAGAATTTACTTTTTTCGCATTATCTTGGTCATCCCACAAATCTGGACGCGCTACTTCAATTTCAAGTTCAACAATGCGCGCACGACTTGCATCTACCTTCAAGTAGATCGACGCCTCATTTACTCGACGTCGAACTTCGGTAAGGTCGTTAGAAAAATCACGCATAACAGTTGCCTATTCGGTATTGCGATTAATCGCGCCCGTGGCACATCTTAAATTTCTTACCCGATCCACAAGGGCAAGAAGCGTTACGCGGGGTAAGCGACCAATCGTCTGCTGCCTTCACTACCGTTTTCTGAGCAACTGGTGCAGCAGGCAGTGGCGGTGCAAGGGGGTCAGCAATTGCACCTGCGAAACCACCCTGGGTTTCAGAGTCATATGACGATTCTTGAATGTTTTGCACCTGTATTGCTGGCGCATCATTCTTCACAACCTGAACATGCATCACGTATTTCACGAAGTCTTGTGCAATGCCCTTCATAAGCGCACCAAACATTTCGAAGCCTTCACGCTGCCATTCGGTGAGCGGGTCCTTTTGACCCATTGCGCGAAGGTTGATTCCCTCTTGCAAGTAGTCCATCTCTTCGAGGTGTTCGCGCCAACGCTGGTCGATAATACGCAACATCACTTGACGCTCTACTTCACGCATAGTCTGCTCACCCATTTCGGATTCGCGCTGTGCGTAGTACCGCGATGCGTCGGCCATTACATGGTCGTACATGTCATCGGTTGAACCACAGTTGGAAAGCGAAGCTTCGGTAACCGTGGTTGGCCAGAACGAAACCAACTCGCGAGCTAGACCTTCCAAGTCCCATTCGTCTTCGGCATCGGAAACACAATGGCTGTCAATCAACGAATCAACTGCGTCTGCCAGATACTCCATCGCTGCGATTTTGAGATCGAGGCCTTCCAGAATCTGATCGCGGCGCTGATAAATAACTTTGCGCTGCTCGTTCATTACTTCGTCGTACTTCAGAACATTCTTGCGAATTTCACCGTTGCGCTGCTCGACCGTGCTTTGCGCGCGCTCAATTGCCTTAGTCACCATTTTTGCTTCAATGGCTTCGTCGTCTGGAAGTGCTTTGCCCATTACCCAACTGAGTGCACCGGTTGCAAATAGTCGCATGAGCTCATCGTCGAGGCTGAGATAGAACCGACTCTCGCCCGGGTCGCCTTGACGTCCTGCACGACCACGCAGCTGATTATCAATTCGTCGAGATTCGTGACGCTCGGTACCAAGCACATACAAGCCGCCCGCTTCGCGAACCTTTGCACCTTCAGCTTTGCACTGCTCGTTAAACGATGCCAACACTTCTTTATATCGAGCCTGTGCTGTTGCACGTGCATTACGAAATTCCTCTGGCATTTGTGCAAGTGGCATCGCTAATTCAAACTCATCTTTCAACGCATCTTCGCTATGTCCCTCGCTTAGCACTTGCTGACGCGCAAGACCTTCTGGGTTTCCGCCGAGCAAAATATCAACACCACGACCGGCCATGTTGGTGGCAACCGTGACCGCACCCAAGCGACCAGCCTGAGCAACGATATGCGCCTCGCGGGTGTGCTGTTTTGCGTTGAGAACCTCGTGCTTAATGCCCTGCTTGTCGAGTAATCGCGACAACAATTCGCTCTTTTCGACGCTGACTGTTCCCACAAGAATTGGCTGTCCGAGTTTGTGCTTTTCTTCAATGTCTTGCACCACAGCAATAAACTTTGCGTGTTCCGTCTTGTAAATAAGGTCGGCCTGATCCTTACGCACCATTTCGCGATTAGTCGGAATTGGAACTACTGCAAGATTGTAGGTATTCATTAATTCAGCAGCTTCTGTTTGCGCAGTACCTGTCATTCCAGAGAGCTTGTCGTACATGCGGAAATAGTTCTGCAAAGTAACGGTGGCAAGAGTTTGGTTCTCTTCCTTAATCTTCACACCTTCCTTGGCCTCAACGGCCTGGTGGATGCCCTCGCTCCACCGGCGACCTTCAAGAATTCGCCCAGTGAATTCGTCAACGATCTTGACCTCACCGTCTTGCACGATGTAGTCCTTATCGCGGTGATACAGCACGGCTGCTTTCAGCGCGACTTGTAACTGGTGCACCAAGTTTTGCTGCACTTCGTCATACAAATTGTCGATTCCAAGTTGCTGCTCAACTTTTTCAATTCCCGACTCGGTGGGAACTACAACTCGCTTGTCTTCTTCTACTTCGTAATCAACATCGCGTGACAGCGAGCGAACAATTGAGGCAAATCGGTAATACATCTTTGCAGCGTCCGCGATACGACCGGAAATGATGAGAGGTGTGCGTGCTTCGTCAATGAGGATCGAGTCAACTTCATCCACAATCGCGAAGTGATGACCGCGCTGTACTTTTTCTTCCTTGGTTGCCGCCATGTTGTCGCGCAAATAGTCAAAGCCAAATTCGTTATTTGTGCCATAAGTAATGTCTGCGGCGTAGTCGCGACGCTTTTCTGCTGGCGAGGTGCGTACTCCCGGAACAACAAGTCCGATTTCAAGACCCATCCAACGGTGAATTCGGCCCATCCACTCCGCGTGAAAACGCGCCAGGTAATCGTTCACCGTAATGACGTGTACGCCTTTGCCTGAAAGACCATTGAGGTATGCAGGCAAAGTTGAAACCAGAGTTTTTCCTTCGCCGGTTCGCATTTCCGGAATCCAGCCGGCATGAAGTGCCGCGCCACCCATGAGCTGCACATCGAAGTGGCGCTGCCCAATCACTCGCGATGATGCTTCGCGAACTACCGCGAATGCTTCCACCATCAAATCATCCACGTCTTCACCGCGCTCTAAACGCTGACGAAACTCTGCGGTTTTCCCTTGCAACGCAGCATCGGAAAGCTTTTTTAGCTCTGGTTCAAAGGCGTTGATATCGGGCACCAGCGAAGCAAGTGCCTTGACCTTTTTGCCCTCGCCGGCACGAAGAATGCGATCTAGTAGTGCCATGCAGTCAATGATCCTACCTGCGCCGTGCTGGGGCTGGAGTGGCAGCCACGGCCGCACAAAAAACGCGAGATGCCCCAGCCGAATACAACGCTTCCTGCGCCATGCGCATTGTCGCGCCAGTTGTCACAACATCGTCAATCACAAGAACTTCGATATGGCGTTGAAATGATCGAGCTCGGAGAGCAACTCCAATTAAACGCTCCGATCTGCTGTGCCCGGTCTGGTGCTCTCCAGATTCCCTGGCCAATAAATTGCGGACGGGTAGGCGCAAATGCCGACCCACCTGCCGCGCGAGAGTTTCTGCCTGATCATGGCCACGGGCCATGCGTCGTTCACGCGTTGTTGGCACCCATGTCACAACATCGATGCATCCAATTTCTGGGATAGCGCGCAACGATGCAACGAGTCGTTCAGCAAATATTGCAGCAACTGCACGGTGATTCCGATATTTGAAGCCAAGCATTAAATCTCGTGTGAGCCCCACATATGACAGCGCAACAACTGCATCATCACAATGTGGCGCTATACATGAACGAAGCGCAGTTGCACATTTCATGCACGACTTGCGTGTTGACTTCCCGCATCCTGCACAACGATAAATAAACAACCCCACTCCCATCCATGCACACGACTACGGTTGGGCAATGCCGAATTACTTCACTGCCCCGTTGCGCGATCGCCCAATACAACGTCTCGTGCGATGTGTAGGTGGACTGATGCTGTTCGGATTAGGAGTTGGAATGCAAAAGCAGGGGCACATGGGTCTCTCCCCATGGGATGTTTTCCATGATGGCTTAAGCAAGCAAATTCACTGGCCGTTTGGACGCGCGCTGATCCTCACCAGTTTTTTGGTGCTCTTCCTCTGGATTCCACTTCGTCAAAAGCCTGGCATCGGCACGCTCTTGAACGCAGTAGAAATTGGACTCGTTGCCGGCGTGGTCATCGATGTCATCCCTCGCGCCGAGGCACTTCCCCTACGCATTGCGCTCATGCTCGGTGGCATCATTATTTTAGGAATTGGATCGGGCTTGTACATCGGTGCGGGACTCGGACCAGGTCCTCGCGACGGATTGTTTACCGGACTTGCACAACGTGGAATCAAAGTCAGTCGTGCACGCACCATTGTTGAGGTGTGTGTGCTTATCGTTGGCTTTGCACTCGGCGGTTCAGTCGGAATTGGAACGCTCGTCTTTGCGTTCGGTATTGGTCCGATTGTCGCTCGCACGCTCCCATTGCTGCACCTTAAAGAGCTCACTCCGAGCACTCAAGATGAGCAATGGGGCGAATAGCGAATTAGTAGCGGTAAGCCTCTGGCTTGAACGGGCCGCTTGGCGCAATGCCGAGGTAGTCAGCTTGTTCGTCGGTCATTTTCGTGAGCACTGCACCCAACGCGTCAAGGTGCAACGATGCAACTTTTTCGTCAAGGTGCTTTGGCAACACATATACGCCTAGTGGGTAATTGTCCAAGTTGCCGAATAGTTCCATCTGTGCAATGACTTGGTTAGAAAATGAGCAACTCATCACGAAACTCGGGTGACCGGTTGCGCAACCAAGGTTGACCAAACGACCTTCTGCCAACACGATCACCGCATGACCATCCGTAAATGTCCACAAGTCAGTTCCCGCTTTAAGTTCGTCGCGAACTGCGCCACTGCGTGCAAGTCCAGCCATGTCAATTTCATTGTCGAAGTGGCCAATGTTGCACACAATTGCGTTGTGCTTCATGCGGGCCATGTGATCAACCGTGACAATTGCTTCGTTGCCAGTTGCAGTAACAAACACGTCCGCAGTTGACACCATGTTTTCTAACGTGTCGACCTGGTATCCCTCCATCGCTGCTTGCAATGCATTGATTGGGTCAATTTCGGTAACAACTACGCGCGCACCTTGACCACGAAGGCTCTGTGCACAACCCTTTCCTACGTCGCCGTAACCGCAAACCACTGCAGTCTTACCTGCAAGCATCACGTCAGTCGCGCGGTTGATGGCGTCAATGAGTGAGTGGCGGCAACCGTACAAGTTGTCGAACTTCGACTTGGTCACGCTGTCGTTTACGTTGATGGCGGGGAACAACAGTTCACCCTTTTCTGCCATCTTGTACAAACGCTTTACGCCTGTTGTGGTTTCTTCAGTGACGCCCTTAATTCCCTTGGCCATCACAGTCCACTTTTTCGGATGGGTCTTCAATGTGCGCTGCAGTAATCCGAGCACAATGGCCAACTCTGGGTTGGAAGCAGAAGTTGGGTCTGGAACAGAGCCAGTTGCTTCGTACTCAACGCCCTTGTGCAACAACATGGTCGCATCGCCACCGTCGTCCAAGATCATGTTTGGTCCATCGCCGTCCGGCCACGACATCATTTGGTCAGTTGCCCACCAGTACTCCTCGAGTGTTTCGCCCTTCCAAGCAAATACAGGAACGCCATTTGGCTCATCAACTGATCCGTTTGGACCAACTACTACTGCGGATGCTGCATGATCCTGTGTTGAAAAGATATTGCAACTTGCCCAACGCACTTCTGCGCCAAGTTCTACAAGCGTTTCAATGAGCACTGCAGTCTGAATGGTCATGTGCAATGAACCCGAGATACGTGCACCCTTGAGTGGCTTGGTCTTACCAAACTCTTTGCGCAGCGCGCGCAAACCTGGCATTTCGTGTTCGGCTAGATGGATTTCCTTGCGACCAAACGGTGCAAGAGAAAGATCGGCAACTCGCCAATCACGTCGTTGTGCAAATGAAGACATAGAAACTCCTTAAACGAAGGTGGGATGAATGCTCTCCGCAACGATTCTTCGTTCGAGCTCTGAGTGCTCTGCGGCATCTACCGCGACGGATTCCTCTATCAACATTACTGGAATACCCTCGCGCACCAAGTATTTGCGATGCAAACGTGGGTTATACAGAAACGCGTCTGAAGAAAAATAAAACAATGGTCCTTTATCCTCTGGGCAAGCCAGAATTTCAAGCAACTTTGCATCGAGCGACATGAGGCAAGACTAGGCGGTAATTACTGATAGCAACTCAGCGACGTGAGTATCGCATTCGTCTCGAGTACTGGCTTCAAGATTGAGGCGAAGCAACGGTTCGGTGTTGCTAGGGCGAACGTTAAACCACCAGGATCCGCAGTCGACAGTCAAGCCATCGAGGTGATCCTGAGTGTGATCGGCAAAATCTCGACCGATTTGAGCAATGATTTTGCCAATGTCAGCAACGGTGGTGTTGATTTCGCCGCTTGAGGCATAGCGCTCAAGCGGTTTGCGAATTTCCGACAACGTATTTCCTGTACGGCACATTTCACCGAGCACGCCCATGCTGGCAATGAGTCCACTGTCGGCACGGTAATTATCGGCGAAGTAATAGTGACCGGAGTGTTCTCCAGCAAATACTGCTCCCGTGTCAGCCATGATCTGTTTCATGAAACTGTGGCCATTTTTGGTGCGAATTCCTTTACCGCCGTGTTCGGCGATGATTTCGGGAACCGCACGCGAACAAATGAGGTTGTACAAAATGGTTGCACCAGGGTTGAGTCGGAGAAATCGGGTTGCAAGGAGCGCTGTTGTGGTGCTTCCCGACATGCCCTGACCGAGTTCGTCCACAAGGAAAACGCGATCTGCGTCACCATCGAAGGCAAGCCCAACATCGAATCCGCCAGAGAGCACTCGCGCCATGAGGTCGCGTTGATTCGCTGTTTGCAATGGATCGGCAGGGTGATTCGGGAACGTACCGTCGAGTTCTCCGTACATCACTTCCAATTCAAAATCGGCAAGTCGCTCAAACACTGCAGGAACAACTAGCCCGCCCATTCCATTCGCAGTGTCTGCAACAACACGAAGCTTCCGCAATTTGTCGCTGGCAATGAACTTCACCACATGGTCGGCGAACTCCGCCAGCATGTTGACGTGATTCAACGTTCCAGCGGTTGCAGCAAAAGCAGGTTCACGCCCTGCGAGCACTTCGGCTGCAAGCACATGAATTTCGCGTAGTCCGTTATCGATGCCGATTGAACGCGCTCCAGAAAGACAGCACTTAATTCCGTTGTATTGGGCTGGGTTGTGGGAAGCCGTAAACATTGCACCAGGCGAATCGAGTTTGCCCGACGCGTAATACAGCAGATCGCTCGATGCAAGGCCCAAGTTGGTAACGCTGACACCATGTGCAAGTACTCCACGCTGGAAGGCATCAACTAGCTCTGGTCCACTTGGGCGCATGTCATGAGCAATAACGATGTGCGGTGCTTTTGCAAACTTGGCAAACGCAACGCCAATGGCATAAGCAACTTCGGCGTCCAGCTGATCGGGAACTATGCCACGAATGTCATACGCCTTAACAATTGCATCGAGATCCGGCACGGTTGTAGAGACTACTCGGCTACGTGTTTGCTGCGGCGTCGGATCACGATGATCCACGCAATGCCAACAAACGTGAGCAGGTAGGCCAAATAGTCGCGCATATTCCAACCAAAATGCATGCTCACATTGGTACTCGTTGGAATGACCACCATCATGTTCGGCGCAACTCTGTATGGACCCTTAGCTCCAGAAACCTTCCAGTTGGGGAAATAACTCACTCGTACCAATACTGGAATACCAATTTTGTCGACAGTAAATCGCACGCTTTCTTCACCAATTTTGACGTTGCTCACCACAACGGGGTCTAACGGCACCGGCACAATCGCTGACGCCGGTTTCACCACATCGACGCGTTGATTTTTCGAATTTGGCTCGCCGTCACGCTTGGACTGGTCAACCACCACACCAACCTGCTGCCACTCCTTCGGGCCGCTGTCTGCCACTGGAGTAGTCCACAACTCTGGATGCTGGAACCAACTTGTTCCCACTTCCAACCACCGTTCGCGTGGATTGCTTGAAGACACTTTTGCAATCACTGGTTGATTGGCCAATGGAGTAACCACATCGCTATTAGCAACTCGATACACCACCCATGGCCCAGAACGGGCTACTTCTGTTAATCCTTCTTGTTGCGATGCTTGTGCAATGGCTTCAGGTGTGAAACCCATGAAGTACTTCACACCGAGTTCTTGCATGTATCGCACACCAATCGATGCATCGTTATTGTCGTACCGCAGTCCACGAACTGGATTGCTACTTTGCTTCGACATAGCTGCTGCAGTGATGAAGTGGTACGGAGTGCTTCCTGCAGCTTCGAAGAACAATCCCTCCATCGAACTGATGCAGCCATCAGTCCAATAGGGAAGCAACATGAGCCCCATCGTTGTTCCGTATTTGTTTAGTTCCCCATTGTTTTCCCATAGCGCTCGTCCACAACCTTGTGCCGTGTCTCCTCCGAGCTTCTTCATCGTTTGAACTATGCCGTAGTACTCGCCGTAAGCGTTCTTTCCTTCGTACCCCGTGAAATTCCAGCGCGCCCAACCATCAACAAAACCATCGTTTGACGATTTCGTGCGCAACGGACCCCACACATACTCGTACTTACCTGCAGAGTTAACGCGAGTGGACCCAAATGGAAGCTCTTGAAATCGGAATCCGATTGCAATCAGTACAAACAATGCAAACCCAGAAAGCAGGGCCAGATTAAAACTGAAATTGTCGCGTGGTTTAGGAAGATCAATCACTACCGAAACACCTGGCTCGACACGTGCAATACGTGTGAGCGATTTCATTCGCACAGCAAACGCCACTAATTCATACAATCCGATGACAAAGAGAAAATATCGCAGCAAATAAAAGAACGGCAATATCCGGGGATTCCACAACAATCCAATTACAGGCAAACTATTACGGGCGATGAATACCCCCGCCGCAAGCAGCAACGTAAACACAGTCATCCATGTACCGGCTTTATGGCGGCGGCGAACAAGAGCGATTGCTCCGATAATGGCAAGACCAGTGAGTGAAACGTCGAGCAACATATGGAGAGGAAAAAACATTTTCCAAAATGAATCGGTAGATCCGCTCGGACGCGGCTCGTACTTCATGTCCGTCATATAGGCATGACTGGTCACGAATGGAATTACCCAGAACGATGAAAGCAAAGTGGCCAAAGCAATTACTTTTGCGCCAAATCGACGCGACTCACGCTCATTCCATACAACGAGCATCAGAGCAGCCCCGCCGAAAACAAAGAGTAAAACTATTCCGTGGCTTAAAGCAGCTAAAGAAATAATGACAGCAGCCGAAATTCGATGCTTCCCTGTATCTAGCCCCTTCGCAAGCAACGCAAAACCCAACATCGCAAGTGAGAGCGCAATCGAAAAGGAAAACTCCCCCGCCATTGTGGAGGCGATGTTGCCACCATAAATAGTGAAGCTTTCATCGAACAAAAAGATGGTTGCCGCAATTGCAAACAATTCGGGAATTGGATAAGCAAATTTCGCGAAGCGACCAAAGAGCCATGAGAAATACGGAAGCGTCAAAATTCCGATCACGGCGATGATCTTCATTGCTATGCCGTACGGCAAGATCACATCCAGCAGCACGATCATGAGTGCTGGTACCACCATGTAGAACCGATAAATCGGCAGACCGGAATACCAGTCCATACTCCAACCCGACAATTTGAAATGGGTCAACAAGTGGTCTCGCAAATATGCCGGCGCCCAGACGTGAGCGCCCATGTCGCCCCCTGTTGGAATGTTGTTGCGCAATATCAGATTTGGATGGAGTGCCATTAACAAAAAGATTGTCGGACCTGCGACAGCGATAATCGTTGACAGTTTTTTCCAATAGGCCTTGTTCAGTTCAAAGCGATTGATTTTCGTCGACACTTCATTTTCGTTATGCACGCTGCTCTCGGCTTCGTCGTGCGTTACCTCAGAATCCACGCAGGCAAGCCTAGGTGTAATGCAACTCGCTATCGCGTCAGTGCGATTACCGCTAGCGCTGTCGCATTAAACGCAACATGCGTCACAATGGATAACCCGAGACGTTGTGTACGCACCAAGCAGATGCCCAGGACCACGGCAAACGCGAATAATCCGGGGAATTCCGCAAGTTGCAAGTGCACGGCAGCAAACCACACCGAGCCGAGCAAGACCGACCAACGTGCGCCATACGCGCTGTGCAAGTTGCGCTGTATGTAGCCACGATAAATAATTTCTTCAACAAGTGGCGCACAAATCACCACGACAAAAATGAGCAACACAACCCACGCACCATGAGCCGCGTCGAATAAATCGTTTGCTCGCTTTTCGACAGACTGGCTATTAAACACCGAAGGGAAAAGCCACTGAAACGGAAGCGTGACTACGACCACCAATACCAATTGGCTCGCAACTCCGATGGGTATACCCCAGAGGTCTTGCACGTGGAAACGCAACCCAAAATCTTTAACAAAATTGCGCGTTCCACGTTGTTGCGACTCCCAGCGCATCACTCCCATAAACGGCACCCACAGTGCTAGCGCTGATACTGCAAGTACCCACGTTGGAACAACATCAACGCCTGCATAACCCAATATCGAGACAACAACAGACCCGATTACGTTGGCAACGACGAACGTCAAACCCCATACCGCAATTACGCGGGAAGGCGAAGCGAGCCGAGGCTGATCAGCCGGCAAGGCGATTTGGCACGATGAGACGGAATCGATCGCGACGATCTTCCATCCGCCATCCACCAGGAACCGTCAGGCGTCGACCGTGCTGTTCGCACAGGTCATAGGCATGTGGGTCGCTTTCGAGCGCAAGATCATCAATCCAGACCAATGCGCGACTGTATTGATAAGTCAGCGTCATTGACGCTTCCTCTTTGCACACGGGACGAGAACACTTACGAGCCACAATGTAAAACCTAATTCTTACGGCTTCATAAAAGGTGGATTTAGGCATCTGATGGCGCGACGAGACACCTTGCAACATCTACCCGTAACATGACCTGGTGAGCAAACTCCCACCACCTCCCCCACAGTCCAATAAGCGCAAAAACTCCCCTTTGTCATCAGGAAAACTAGGCGCCAACAAGTCCGGATCGAATAAGACCGGCAAAGAACGTTCCTCGATGCCGAGATGGGCTGTATGGGTTCTCATCGTTGTTGCAGCTGGACTCATTGCCGGGCCACGTCTGTGGCCCACATCCACCGCCACAAAAGTGACATACACCGAATTCCTCGACCTTGTGCAGAACGGCAAGGTCAACAGCGTAAATATCAACAACTTGAGCAACACCATTACCGGAAAAATGTCTGACGGAAGTCAGTTCACCACCATTGGAGCAGCATCACTTTCAGATGCAGACGAGCAACTGTTAAAAGAAAAAGGTGTGGACTACGCCTACTCATCACCGCAGGGCAACTTCTTCACCAACTTGATTCCAATTTTGCTTCCATTTTTCTTAATCATGGGCTTCTTCATTTGGATGCAACGCCGCGCCATGGGACAAGCCGGGAACATCATGTCAATCGGTCGTAGTCGCGCAAAGAATTACAACGCAGACAAGCCGAGCACCACGTTTGCAGATGTCGCTGGATACGAAGGCGTAAAGCAGGAAATCAAGGAAGTTGTTGACTTCTTGCGCATGCCAGAGCGATTTAAAGAAATTGGTGCACGTGTACCAAAGGGAATTTTGCTCGTTGGTCCTCCGGGAACAGGAAAGACATTGTTCGCTCGAGCAGTTGCCGGCGAAGCAGGAGTTGGCTTTTTGTCCGTTACTGGCTCCGACTTCATGGAGATGTTTGTAGGCGTGGGCGCAAGTCGCGTGCGCGATCTGTTTCAACAGGCCGCAAAAATGGGGCGTGCCATTATTTTTATTGACGAAATTGATTCGATCGGTCGCAAGCGTGGTGCCGGCCTTGGCGGTGGACACGATGAGCGCGAGCAAACGCTCAATCAAATGCTCGCTGAAATGGACGGCTTCGAAGCCACTGAAGGCATCGTGGTGATGGCTGCGACAAACCGCCCCGACATTCTTGACCCAGCACTTCTTCGACCTGGTCGTTTCGATCGCCAGATTGTGGTGCCACTTCCAGAATCGGACGAGCGTCTTGCCATCTTGAAGGTTCACTCGCAAGGCAAGCGCATGGGATCAGACATTGATCTAGACACCATGGCCAAGGCCACTCCTGGCATGAGCGGCGCAGACTTGGCGAATCTCGTCAATGAGGCTGCGTTGTTTGCTGTGCGTCGTGGTTCAACACACATCGAACGAATTGACTTCGAAAATGCACGCGACCGAGTCGTACTTGGCGCACGTCGTGAAAGCCTCATTTTGAACGCTGAAGAAAAACGCGCCACCGCGTATCACGAAGGCGGACACGCAGTGTTGGCTACCGTGCTTCCACACAGTGATCCGTTGCACAAAGTAACTATTTTGCCAAGAGGAATGGCGCTCGGTGTTACTTGGTCGCTTCCAGAAGAACGACACACGTATTCGCGTGAATATTTTGAAGACGTTATTTGCAAAGCAATGGGTGGACGAGTTGCGGAAATGATGGTCTTCGGCGCGTTAAACAGCGGTGCTGCAAACGACTTAGAACAAGCAACGAGTATCGCTCGACGAATGGTCCGTGAATGGGGCATGAGCGATGCGGTCGGTCCGATGGCATTTGCCGGTCAGCAACAAGTGTTTCTTGGCGAAGACCTCATGACTAGTGGCCGCGAATACAGCGATGAAATGGCGCGCAAAATCGACGATGAAATTAGTCGCATTCTGCGCGAGCAAGAAACGCGTGCACGCACCACTCTCGAAAAGCATCGCCGTGGACTTGATCTCGTAGCTCAGTCGCTGCTCGATCAAGAGACAATTGACGGTGCAATGGTCTCGCGCCTCATCCAGCAAGGCCTCGGCGAACCAAGTCGCCAAACCACTCCTAATAATTAGTGGCAATGCCCTTCGTGGGTGTCAGGTTCTCCATCTCGCACCCTGGCTAACGCTGCCCAAATATCGGTGGCACTCGCAGGACCAAGAAATCCTTTTTGCACCACCCCTTGCCTATCAACAAGAAGCAAAGTTGGAACTGCATCAATTGCATACTTTTTATGCAATTCACGCTGAGCCACGTATTCGCAAACATCAACGGCAACAGCACTCGACTTGAGCACCACTGCTTTGCGCTCAATATCAGCGCACGCATTACACGAAGTTGAAGTAAAGGCCAACACCAACCAATCCTTCGATGGCTCAGCAAAATCATCACGATCGATTTGCGTAGGCATCGTTTGGTCTGCCTGAGTTGGCGCCTGAACAGTTCGGCGACTAAAGATTTTGTTGACCGTAATTGCAATGAGTAGCACTACAGCGACTATGGCAACACGAATCATGGTGCAGCTTCTGGCGATGGAACTGTTGGAAGTGCAAGTACGGCACTGCGACCGATGAGATCATGACCACGCAACAACATGCGCTGCGCGACTACGGGAATCGTTGCCCGAATTATTACTTCGCCATTCGATACTCCTGCCGGTACAGGAATTGACACAAGACCACTTGCCGGAAGCACGACTGACTCCAACCCAGCTATGACAACCTCACCTGCGGGTCCAACTTGCGAAATCGTCACCGTTCCTTCAACTGGCGTTGCATTCAAAATCACTAAGGAATCTTCAATTCCGCTGGAGACTCCACTTGGTGCGCACCACACCGTAGAAGTTGCACCCATTGGCGCCCCAAGCACCACCGACGTTCCGACGGTGTTCCCCACTCGTCTATTAATTACTTGCTCGACGACTACTCCTGGAGACTCTGCCCCTGGGTCTCCAATTGTGGAAACGATAATTCCATAACGTCCATTCGGCAGGTTTGGCAACGACCCTGTGTCGAACAAGGTGACTCTTCCAGCAGGTGCAGTAAGGCTTGCTGGTTCAATTTGCGAATCGGGGTTTACGCCGTTTACGAACATCACACTCAAATTGATATCAGTGTCGGTTGGATTAAGAATCACTAATTGCTCGGTATTCCCATCTGACTTCTCGCCATCTGCAAACCACCACTCAGAACTCACTCCGCTTGCGCCTAGAGCCATGGTGTATCCCAATCGACCATCGCCTAAATAATGCTGCGACCGTCCGACCACCAATTTTCCGGCAGTGGCATGCACCTCAACCGCAACTACCGGTTCGTTACGCGCCCCTTCGTCTGCCATATTCAAAGCAACAACTGAACGCGGAGGGATGACAAAGCCATGCAAATGGGCCGGCTCGCGCGTTGAATCCTTTGTTACGAACGCGACATCGACCACCGTTGAATCGCTATATGGATTTGTGAGAACAATGTGATCCAAGCTGTCGGCACCAGTAAATCCATCGGCAAAATACCAATCTGTAGCGGGCTCATTTGCACATTGAGCAACCGAGTTCCCAGCAGGGTGGTTGATGAATTGTTCAGCAGTTCCAACTCCACCAAAAATTTCGACGATCGTGCTGATGAACGACGCTTCAATACCGTCCTTAACATTTACTGTTGCCTGAGACCTTGCGGCGACAGTTACCGCGGTAACCACGGGTGCAACCCCTACTCCAAGGCGTGTCACCGTTGCATTGAAATCAGAATCCGAAGGATTGGAAATGACAATTGATCCTGAAACCGTTCCGTCGTTTCCTGGGACACCTGGACAAAACCAACTTGTTGAAATTCTCGAATTCATTGAAACAATAGGCATTACTGGCACTGCTGCAAGGCCGGTTTGAGGCGCTCCACTGTCACGCTTATTGATGAACACCATCAGCCCGACTAGCAACAGCGAAAGTACAAGCACTGCCAACTGGCGGATACTTAAATGTGTGCGATTTTGCACGGTGACCAGGCGTTGATTTTCGTTCATTGATTGCCACCTTCAGAAAATGACAGTGCGGGAACACCCATGTCACCGACAACAACAACCTCTGTTTTTCGCACATGTTGCAATCGACGTCGAATTCGTCCAATGTCGAAAACGGCCAGCATTACTAACAACCACAGAACGAATTGGATGAGCACGTAGAGATACTGCGAAATAGGCGTGCTGTATCGCAACGTCGCGACGCCACCCGTGCCCACATCAAATGCGGTGGTTCCACCGAATGCAACTCGAGGATGCAATTGAGCTCCTGAAACGTCAAGTCGTAGTCGCTCACTAAATGGGACCGCCAGGTACACCGTTGAAGGATTAATTTCTGTTGCAACACTCGAAATATCGCCACTACGTGCAATGGGAGTTGTCGAGTTCAACGACGATGAGAGCAGCACTTCCTCGCCTGCCTGTTTGCTCAATGCTGATGAGCTTTCGTCAAGCAGGGAAAGCGCTGGCACCCAAGCCATGTTCTCGTAAATCACCAGATCGCTTGCTTGATACACACGTCGGAAATCAAGTTGCGTTGACAATGCTGCAAGTAGTCCATCAGGAAGAGACAAAGGCTTTTCAATCGTTGACTCTGCACCATCGATTATTGGAACCACCACGTACCGAACAGCAAGTGGGGCTAACAGTCGGCCACCACGTACTGTTTCCCGCCCGACAATTGCATGAAGCGCACTTTTTACACTGCCATTTAAATCATTTGGATTAGACCATCGGTCACGCATCGTCAGTTCGCCGTCATCTGCAACTGCGAACGAAACCGTGCTACTTAAGCGCGTACCAGGGATTGGAAGCACTTCGCTTCGACCTACATACACGGCGCTGTAGTCACCCTCTGGCGGATTGGCTTGCATTTGCGAATATAGATCTGACACCGCTGTCGGCGATTGCTTCCATGAACCACCCAGCGCCATTGAAACTGCGGGTAGAGCACCTATCAGAGACGTAAGTACTGCACATGCAACAAATGGCTTCCACCATCGATAAGCCAGTGTGAGGTCATCATCAAAAACAAAACTCGCCAACGCTCCAGCGCCAAGCGCAACTCCGCAAGCAACAATTGCCAACAACTGACCGAAGCTTGGCGTCGGAATGTTGAGAACATTTGCGTCAACTGCAACAATCAATAACCCAGTCAGCACAACAAGAGATAGCGCTCGGGTTGCCCAAATAAACGTGGTCGACCGAGTAACCACAACACTCACGAATACCGGAATGTACAGACCGAGTGCAACTATTCCGAATCGCAGGAACCCACCGTCAAACCTGGCGAGATGCGTGAGCCCAAATCGCTGGATGGATGCATCTTGACTTCCTATGAAATAGTTCTTCCACCCTGCATTTACAAACTGACTTGCCCATGGTGCATTCAGAACAAGTGCGCCGACAATCAAGGCGATAACCAGCTGTCCAACGACTAACGCTTGACGCACGTTCACCCGAGCAACCACACCGCCAATAATCCATGCGAGGGCAACCCACACGACAATTGCAAGAAACGATGGGACAAAAGCAAACACGACTGCAGCAAAAAGTACTGACGTAGCAAGAAGCTGGGTCTGCTTTGCGCCTCGCAAACCTGACTCCGCACGAACAAACAACCGGAGTATCCACGGCAGCGATGCATACACCAACAAATCGCTGAGGCGGCCCTTACTTAACGCAACATATGGAAGAGGAACTGCGACATACATTGCCATCCCAATTGCTCGAGCACGTAATGAAAAATACCCTGCCGGTACTTTCCACATCCCAAACGCTGCAACGAACACCGAACCGATAATCAAAGTGATTTGCAATGCACCAATTCGTCCAAATGAGCCTGCCCCCGCAAGTGCCATCAACACATAGCCAGTTGGATTAGATCCGGCAGAGCCGAATCCGCTTTGAGTCCACCCACTCACGAACGAAGCAAGTAACGCTCGCGGTGATTCCGATACGGCCCTCATTGGAAGGAACTCGCCTACATGAGCAACACCGTGCAATAAAAAATTTCGACTTCCCAGCAACACAAAAATTGCAATAACGATAAAAATGTTTGTTACGAATCGCTGATGCTTTACGGCATCCTTGCGGTCTTTCTGCGCGATCGAGGCCTGCTGAATACGCCTACTGCGGCGATGCAAGAACGATGACAACCGGGAACTTCCAGAAACTTGTAGATCGTGAATTTCACTTGGAGAAACACGTCGAATTGGCCTGACTTCTGCACGACGTCGAATGATGTAAGGAATATCAAGAATCACCGAAAGTGAAGCACGCAGCGAGGCGAGCGCCGAAGTAAATCCACCTCCAAAAATTCCTGCAACTACTTGTACAACAGACGCAACCAACATTTGCAACACCACAAATGGAAGCTGCAATCTTCCGGAAAGCGTGACAACGGTGCGAACACGATTACGTGCTTGCGCTGACACACGCGCCAAGTCTTCGGAACGACTGTCAATGCCGTTTCTGTGACGCGCTTTCGCCGATGGAACGATCAGCACTCTCGCTCCGCTCAAATGCGCACGCCAACACAGATCTAACTCTTCTCCAAAGAAATCTAGATGTTGATTGAAACCATCAAGTTCCCGGAAAAGGTCTGAGCGAATGAGTAAGCACGCAGATGAAAGTGCAAAGACGTCACGGACACTGTCGTGCTGTTCTTGATCTTTTTCATTCTCTCCGAGTAAAGGTTCAACTTCGCCAATTCGATCAACGTTGAGCCCAACACTTTGCAAAATAGTTCGATCGTCCCAATCCACAAGCTTCGGACCAACGAGACCTGCATTTGATCGATACGTTTCCTCAATAAGCCGTTCAATTGCATCTGAATCCAATGCGACATCGTCGTGCATTAAACAGAAAAAGCCGCCATCACCATCTACAAGACGAGCCACTTCATTGCAGACCAATCCAAAACCTGGATTTCCCTCAACGTGTCGTACAACTGCCTGCGGCAATATTGAATGAATAAGTTCCGTCGGGTCTACATCGAATTCAACGCCAACTTCTGCCTGCGAACCCACAACGAGAAATAACGTTTGCAATTGCGGATACGTCTGGACGGCAAGGGCCTGAAGCGATTCAACGAACCAGGGACCGGGTCGGTAAACCACCATGCCGACCACAACCGGAGGGGCCGCTTGCGCCCGTTGGGTAAGCCGACCAACATCGGCAAAATCGTCGGTATTCATCACGGCGCATTCAGGTTAGTTGGCTGCTTCTGAACCCCCATTTCACCCATAGGGACATGTGCTTGCAATAGTTAGCACTTACAGTTACCATTGTTAGCAGATACGTGAACTACCCCACTTCAAAGGAACGCCATGAAAATTCCAAGCGTAAAAATTCCAACTATTCCAAGTATCGATCTCACCAAGCTTGATGCACAGGCATTGCTGAACCGACTCCCCCACATTCCAACTGACCGAGTGATCGAATTGGCAAAGGATGCTGCCTACACCACAGTTGGGTTCGGAGTTCTTACTTTTCAGAAAACTCAAGTTCGTCGTCAGGAAGTAATGACTGACCTACAAGCAAAACTCCCAGGCGCTGTGGAGCAAGCAGTAACCCATGCCACTTCGGCACTCACTAACCTACGAAGGCTTGTCTCCAACAGAAAACCAACCACTGAACAGCACAGCTAGTTCAAAGATCGCCCTCCCTGAGGGCACTACTTCTGTTGGCATTGGACTTTTTGTTGCAGGTATTTCTGCATATGTATTTTTCAAAATTGGACAACAAGCATTAGGTCAAGATGGTTTTAAGCCAATTGTGGCGATGTGGTTCATTGCGTTTGCATTGATCCCCGGTTTCTTTCTCCCCATCGAACAAGAAGTAAGCCGGGCACTCTCTCACCGTCGCGCCATCGGCGAAGGTGGACTGCCAATCGTTAAACGTGTGTTGCAAATAACCGTCATTATTTTCATCGCGCTATGCATTGCTGTGTTTGCTCTTTCGTCAAAGATCAATAGCAATTTGTTTGATGGGAATGGAGCGGTCACGTGGTGTCTACTCCTCTCGCTCGCAACGTATGCACCGATGCACCTAGCAAGAGGCATCTGTTCGGGTAATGCGCGCTTTGGCGCATATGGGCTAATTATGGGACTAGATGGTGCAATCCGGGTGTTGGCTTGCGCGGGTTTGTGGATTGCAGGAGTAACGAATATTGGCGCCTACGCCCTCACCATCGCGCTCTCACCTGTAGTCGGAGTCATCGTTGCAGCATTTGGTGGCAAGCTAAAAACAGAACAGGGGCCGGCAGCATCCTGGGCGGAAGTAACTCCAAACTTGGGTTGGTTGCTTCTTGGTTCGCTTTTTGCCGCAGCGCTGGTAAATGCTGGACCCATCACTGTTGACCTACTGGGTCATGATGCGCCGCCTGAACTCGTTACCCGATTTGGTAACGCAGTCATTTTTGCGCGCATTCCATTGTTCCTTTTTCAAGCTGTACAAGCAGCGCTTTTGCCACGGCTTGCTCGGCTTGCCGCGCAACGAAAGCTTGCGGAATTTAAGCGTGGGTTAAATCAGTTGCTGGTGTTGGTTGGCGCGGTAGGAGTGATTGGAACTGCCGGAGCATTCGTGTTTGGGCCATGGATTCTTAAGTTGGTATACGACGGTGGAATTGATCGACGAACCATGACAATGCTTGCATTTTCCAGCGCGCTGTACATGATCGCCCTTGCCATTGCCCAGGCAGTCATTGCCTTAAGCGGTCATGCACGAGTAGCAATTGGTTGGTGTGCAGGGTTTGCAGCATTTGTGCTTGTCGCCTGGTTGTCGAGCAGTGATTTGTATCTCAGAGTCGAACTCGCACTCGTCGCAAGCTCGTTGGTTTCACTCGTAATTTTTATTGCTTCACTCAAGCAAAAAATGTCTGGCAACGCAGTTTTTGATGACGCATCGATCATTGACGCGTTTGCCGAACGCCCACTTGACTAGCTACCTGTTGAGTCGGCGGGACTCGTAGTCAAGATCGTGCTCCACCATCATTGAAACAAGTTGCTCAAAGTTCACCTCTGGCTGCCAACCAAGTTTGGCCTTTGCCTTCGAAGGATCTCCGATCAGCAAGTCAACCTCTGCAGGTCGCAAGAACTTTGGATCGTGGCGTACGTATGGCTTCCAGTCACCCAGTCCAACCTTGTCAAATGCAAGCGTGAGAAATTCTTCAATCGAGTGCGTTTCCCCCGTGGCGATCACATAGTCGTCCGGCTCATCCTGCTGCAACATCAACCACATTGCTTTCACGTAGTCGCCTGCAAAGCCCCAGTCGCGCTTTGCGTCGGTATTGCCGAGCACTAACTCTTTTTCAACTCCAAGCTTGATACGAGCTGCAGTATTCGTGATCTTGCGAGTGACAAATTCGAGGCCGCGGCGCGGTCCTTCATGATTGAACAGAATTCCTGAACATGCATAGAGCCCATAACTCTCGCGGTAGTTCATGGTGATGTGATGGCCGAACACTTTGGCGACGCCGTATGGTGAGCGCGGATGGAACGGTGTCATTTCGGTTTGCGGAACTTCGCGTACTTTGCCAAACATTTCCGAAGATGAAGCCTGATAAAAGCGAATGGGGTTATTTTGCGCCCCTCCCACCATACGAACTGCCTCAAGCGCCCGAAGCACCCCAAGCCCAGTCACGTTTGCCGTGAGCTCCGCCTGGTTAAACGACATGGCCACAAAAGAAATAGCTCCAAGGTTGTAAAACTCATCAGGCTGCACATACTCCAGTGCCGTAACCAAGCTGGTCAGATCGGTCAAATCTCCGGGGACAATTTCTACATAAGGAAACTCATCCCGAAGAAGTTCAGCGCGCGGATTGTGCTGTCCTTTCATCATGCCGTACACCTTGTAGCCCTTCCCATGGAGAAACTCCGCGAGGTGGCGGCCGTCTTGGCCAGTGATTCCAGTGATGAAGGCTTTACGCATAATGGGTTCAAATCTATCAGTACGATCACTGGCGTGATTGCTGTTCTTGCAGGTGGCGTTGGAGCCGCACGGTTTCTTCGTGGACTGATGCACGAAGTTGAACCTCAGCGTATTACATCAATCGTGAATACTGGCGACGACACTGTGCTGCACGGCTTATGCATTTCACCAGACCTCGACACCGTGACGTACACCCTCGCTGGTGCAATTGACCCAGAGCGCGGATGGGGTCTGGAAAACGAAACCTGGACCGCAATGAGCGCGTTGTCTCGGTATGCCACAAATCGCCCACCTGATTCACATGCCGCACCAACATGGTTCAATCTTGGAGACAAAGACTTAGCTACACATTTTTACCGCACTGCCCGACTTAGCGAAGGCGCAACACTTGCCCAAGTGACTACAGAGATTGCTCAAGCGTGGGGGTTAGACCTGCAACTAGTTCCCATGAGCAACGACAGCGTGCAAACAGTAATCACACTGGCAGAAGACTGCGCAGCCGGTAGTGCTGGAACTGACATCAGTTTCCAGGAATACTTCGTAAAGCATCACCACAGCGTTGCGGCTTCGGCCGTGAAGTTTGTCGGTTCGAAACAGGCGAAACCAAATGGGTTGGACATCCTTGCGAGCGCCGGCTCCATTCTGATCGCGCCCTCGAACCCACTAGTTTCCATTGCGCCCATTCGCTCACTCGGAGGAGTTGACGAAGTACTTGCGCAACGACGTGATTCGGTATGTGCCATTTCACCAATCGTCAACGGCGCAGCCTTGAAAGGCCCAGCTGATCGCCTGATGACTGAACTCGGTCACGAGTCATCAGTTGTTGGCGTAGCAAAAATTTACGCACCAATTTGTGGCACCCTCATTATTGACAATGCTGACGCACATCTTGCATCTGCTGTAGAGGCACAAGGCATGCGCTGCATCGTCACAGACACCATTATGAAATCACCGCAAGTTTCTGCCTTGCTTGCGCGCACCGCATTGGAGGCAACCCGATGAACAGACTGACTGCTTGGGGCGTTGAAGGAATTGGAGAAATTGTTCCAGGAGACCAAGTTGGTGACATTGTGGTGAACTCATGTCGCGAAGAACCCAATGGCCCGCTCCAAGACAACGATGTAGTTGTCGTAACACAAAAAATTGTGTCGAAGGCCGAGGGTCGACTTGTAGAAATTGATCCTGATGACCCACTCAGCCACAAGCAATTAGTTGAAGACGAGGCTGTGCGGATTGTGCGCAGGCGCGGTGACCTGATTATTACGGAGACCAAGCACGGCTTTATTTGTGCGAATAGTGGAATCGACTTGTCAAACGTAGAACGTGGTTTTGCCGCACTACTCCCACTCGACAGCGACCGATCTGCGCGCCGAATTCGTGACATTATCCAAGCGAAGTTGGGGGTGTCTGTAGGAGTCATTGTGAGCGACACATTTG
>Ga0194055_10000491_pt1 | contig 31849 bp, 26 predicted proteins | sample SepL449m_MetaG_FD_155482 | JGI IMG/M metagenome (GOLD analysis project Ga0194055, IMG submission 155482) | Anoxic zone freshwater microbial communities from boreal shield lake in IISD Experimental Lakes Area, Ontario, Canada - Sep2016-L442-9m | ecosystem: Environmental > Aquatic > Freshwater >... | reverse complement strand
GAACGGTCACAAGTGGAGCGACAAAGCCAGCGTCAACTTTCATCCATGTTGAAAGGGCTGTTCCAAAACAAGCGAACAACACTAATCCAACGAAGCACTTCTTCAAGATTGAGTTAGCTTGCTTTGCGGAATCAGTTTTCTTCACGAAACAACACTTTACCGAGAGACCATGACATTTGTGATCTTCCTTGGATTTATCTACGTGGGCATGCTTTGTATTGCTACAGGTAACTGGATACTCATGAAACGGCCCGCCGGAGTCGCTGATCCATGCTTTGAGGTGATGATTCCGGCTCGGGATGAGGCGGAAAACATTGCCGCAGTCGTCCGCCCCCTCATTGGAAACGGAGTTCGTGTAACCGTCTTTGACGATGAATCAACCGATGAAACTTCTGATATCACCCAGAGTCTTGGAGGTCGCGTTCTTCGACCTGCAAATTCGCTACCGGAAGGGTGGACAGGAAAGAATAACGCTTGTCACCAACTTTCCTTGGTTACCATAGAGCCTTGGACAGTGTTTCTTGATGCGGACACCGTTCCAAGTGAGAACTTTGTCAGTCGACTCTCATCATTCCTTCAGAATTGTGATCCTAATATTCAAGTCGTTTCGGGCTTCCCAAAAATGGTGCCCGGCGAAGGTATAGAGCCCGCCTATCTTACATGGGTCAGTTGGATTTTGTTAGCCACCAATCCTTTTGGGCTGGTTTCCGTTACCGGCAAAGGACACAATCGGTTTACGAATGGTCAATTTGCTGCCTGGCGAACCGAGTGCCTTCAACAAGTTAGACCCTATGAGCAAGTTAAATCCGAAGTTCTGGAAGATGTCAAAATCGGTCGATTACTCGGGAGCCAAAAGATACGGGTTGAAAATATCAACCTCACTGGGATTTTGAGCGTGAAGATGTACAAGGATGTTAAACAGGCGATTAATGGGATGTCGAAGAACTCCTGCGATATCATGGGGAATCCTTTTGCATCCATTGGTTTGGTTCTGTTGCTACTGCTCATTGCCTGGGGATGGCTATTTTGTGGAAATTTTGCTTTGCCCCTTCTCACAGTTCTCTTGGTTGGGAAATTGGTGACTGACAAAGCAGTTGGTGCTCCACTTTGGACTTTTCTGTTCGCACCTTTAACCATAACTGCAGGTGCTTTGACGATTATCCGATCTATGCATTGGAAACGAAAAGGACAAGTTCACTGGAAAGGGCGAATCTATTGATCGTATAGTTAGGGCTGTGCCCAATATCAGAGCCGCAAAAGTCTTATTAGTTCGAATGGCTCGATGGCCCTCGTGTGCATGGAAGTGGCGATCATGTTCAAATACGAAGGGTGATCCACTTCCTTTTGTAATTACAGAACATCAAACACCTTTGCGACGCTCACCAATCGTTAAAAATGAAACTCTACAACTAGGAAAAGAGAAAAACATTAATGTCGCCGCAAGTCTTCTGAATGGCATTGTAATTGGTCCCGGAGGCACTTTTTCATATCATCGTTCAGTGGGAATCCCTCATCGTGGCAAAGGCTTTGTCGAAGGGTTAGAACTAAGGTCCGGCATCGAAGCTTCTGGAATCGGAGGGGGCTGTTGCTCAGTTTCAAACTTACTATTCCTTCTCGCGATTAAATCAGGATTAGAAATCGTTGAGAGGCACCGTCACGGACTAGACCTCTTTCCAGACCATGGGCGAAGTGTGCCTTTTGGCTGTGGTGCTACGATTTTCTTTCCTTATGCCGACCTTAAGATCCAAAATCCTCATGATTTTCCGGTTCGGATTTCGCTTCAAATTAGCGAAACCCATTTGATTGGTCAAATTCAGTCTGAAGAAGATCCAGGATGGCGGGTTGAGTTGATAGAAAGGGATCACCAATTTCAAAAGTCAGGTGACGTTTGGACAAGGGAGAATCGAATTTGTCGCAAATATTTATCGCTAGATGGAACTCTCATCAAGGAAGAAGAAGTCGTCCAGAACAAGGGGCGATGCTTGTACGATCCAGAAGAAGACCCTTTATGAATTAGTCTATTGGATCCACTTTCTTTGTCTCGTTTGGCAAAGAGTCAATGAAGATTGCGTGACCATCAGGATCGATCAAAGAAGCCGATCCGCCACCATCAACAAGTTTAGGCTCCGTCGTAAAAGAATGTCCTTTTTCTCGAAGTTCATCACATATTGAAGCAACGCTTCCGCCTCTGAAATTGAGAGATATTTCGGTACTCATGAATTGAGGCTCAAACAAACCAAGCCTCAAAGTTCCATTGGTAATGATTGCCCAACCTTCTTCGTCGGAACCTTCGACTTTCCAAAAACCAAGGTCACGATAAAACCTTCGCGAAGCCTCTGCCTTTGAAACTCGAAGGCAGACATCACACCAACCTAAATCCATTCTGGGATTCTATCCGAACTTTGAACTTTAAGGAATTAGGCGGATCAATGTTCCGTTGTTGAGATCACAAATCATAATTTCGCCATTGGCATCGGGAGTCACCGATACCGGCCCTGAAATCGCGTCTCCAGCCAAACTAATGTTGATTGCGGACGTATGATTGGCAATTGAGCCTTGAGCCACCGAATTTGCTTCTGCACCGGTTAAAGAAAAAGGAATGGAAGCGATCTTTGCGCTGATGTAGTCAGCAAAGAAGTACTTGCCTTGAAATGATGAATCAAGAGCCGTTCCTCGATAGATAAATCCACCAATAATTGTCTCTCCAAATCCATGACTGTATTCAAGAATTGGGTTCGTTAGCGGGGTGAAAAATGCGGGACCTGTGTTCCCAGAAGCATGGAGAGCTTCTCGCATATTCCAACCATAGTTCCTCATTCCAGTAAATGCAGGCTCATAATTCAATTCTTCATACGCGTCTTGCCCAACATCTGCGATAAGCAATCCTCCAGTAACAGGATCTATTGACCACCGGAATGGATTCCTCATTCCAAAACCCCAAATCTCCGGATTCACTCCGCTGACACCGACCCACGGGTTTGATGAAGGGATTCCGTAATTCTGGTTAGAATCGCTTGGAAAATCATCGGTGTTAACATCTATGCGTAGAATTTTGCCAAAGAACGAATTTGGTGTTTGGGCATAGTTATTTGGATCGTTGCCCCCGCCCCCGTCGCCGGTCATCATAAATAGGTATCCACCAGTTCCAAAATTGATGGCTCCTCCCTTATGGTTAGTCTCTGAAGTTTGCTGGAAAGAGAAGATCGGGAACGGACTTCCAAGCGAGGTGCCGCCAGGATTCATGGTGTAACGGACGATTCGAGTCTCAATTGGACTTCCGGCATTGTAGTGCAGGAAAACATGCCTGTTAGTGGCGTAGTTGGGATCGAATGCAATACCCAACAGTCCGCATTCTCCGGCGGTCACAACCGTGCCCGTAATGTCCAGTACATCGGTTGATTGCAAGACGTCGTTTACCAGTAGTTTGACCTTACCGGAACGCTCGATTACGTATGCCTTAGTCGGTTCTCCAGGGGCAGCTACATAGAGCATCGGAGCCGACAAACCCCTTGCAACGACTTGTCCATGAATTGCCGGACCAGGAGGAACAGATGGCCCTGATCCACCGCAAGAAATCAGTGAGATAGCCAATGAAATAAAGCAGATTTCGCGAACTCGACGAAGCATGAGACTATTATACAAGTCGAATTAACAGGAGAAAGTTTGCCCATGGTTCAAACTTCGCATGTTTCACCCAGGATTCTGTTATAATTCAGGTATTAGCGCGAGCTGAATCATGAATAAATCACTGAAAACCCTTGGGGCTGTACTTTTGGTAGCTGCTGTATCGGCAGTTTCCTTCGGTCAGATCATACCAATGGGTGTTGGAAAATCCTATGTCGGCAAGACCGTTGACATGAAATCATTCCAACCCCAAATTAACACAACTTTTCGGGCAACACAGATGGAGCGCGAGCATGAACTGGATCGACGGCGCCCCCTTGGTCAACCCAGCAACCTTATTGCCGGTGGCACCCTTTCGGGTACCCGAATTTCCTTGACAAGTCCTTTGTTTAAAGGAATGGGTTCCACTGGTGCTGAGCCACCTGATCCAGACCTCGGAGTCGGACCAAACCACATTGTCGAAGTCGTAAATACCTCAATTGCTTTCTTCACTAAAACAGGAACCAAGCTTTTTGAACAGCCTCTTGACCAATGGTTCAGTTCGGTTTCACCTGAGCCTTTTGAGTCTGATCCTAAAGTTATTTATGATCAAGTAGCTAAGAGATGGGTTGTCATCATTTTGAGTCTCAAGTTTGCAACATCTGGAGGAATCTCTGACTTCCTTATTGGCGTTTCAAACACATCTGACCCTACTGGAACTTGGAAGCAATACAAGGTCAGTAACCTCCAAACAGTTGGATCAAACACATACTGGTTGGACTACCCTGGTTTTGGCTACAACAAGGATCTCATTTGTATGGCCGGAAACATGTTTGCAATGGACGGAAGCACTGGATACAACGGTGTTCAGCTCGTTGCTTTCAACAAGGCAACACTTTATGGTGGAACCGCAACGCCAACTTCGTTCTCAATGCCTAACAATGGTACGACCCAATTCACGAAGACGCTTGACGGAACAAATCCGGCTGTTTATGCGATTGAAGCTGAGTCACAAAATTCAATTCTGCTCACTGCGCTCTCAAAATCTGGATCAGCAATAACTACAACACAGGCTTCTGTTCCTGTTCCTCAATGGGAATATGATCAAGGATTCCTTGTTGGCCCAGGTAACGTTGTCGTTCAAACGAACGACCCAAGACTGCTTGTTGCTTCATCGTACAACGGTCGAATCGTTACCAGCCATCACGTAGCAGTTTCAAACTCAGATTTGCGACCAGCAGCTCGATGGTACGACATTAAGACTAATGGATGGCCTGTTTCCGGCACTCCAACTCTTTTCCAATCTGGTCAAGTTAATCCACCAGCTGGACATGGCTACTCATTCCCTGCGATTAACATTGACAAGAAGTTCGGCATCGGCATGACCTTCTCAATGATCGGTACAACGACTCCAGGAAAGGTAATGGGTACAGGTCGAAGACCAAGTGATCCACCGGGAACCATGGGTTCTCCTATTGTTTTGGAGAATTCCAATTCAGGAACATACAACGGCTTCTCGACTCGATGGGGTGACTATTTCGACGTGGAACTTGATCCAAATGATTCCAGTACTTTCTGGGCCGTTGGTATGGGTGCAGGAAGTAACGGTCGATGGCAAACCTACATGAAGAACTTTAAGGTCAGCTTGCCTGATTCTGAACTTATTCAAGTAATGCCGTCTGGAGTTACTACAGTTGCAGGAACCTTGTTGTCTGGCAACAAGAACAGCCTATTCAGCCAAGATGCAGTCACCTTGAACATTCAATCAAAGGCGGTTAGCGGTTTGGGACAAGTTGGTGGATTCAATAGCGTTTATACGCTTCCGTTCAGCGGTGGTGTTGATACCCTGCGAGCCTTCGTTACTGCTTCGGGACCAACTGGTTCCTCCGCACTTGTTTCATTGCTCAATGTTCAGAAGGGAGTCTATGAGCAAGTAACAACCTTTGGCTTGACGCCATCCGGTGCTTCGAAAGCTCTTGAACTCACACCTGCTCAAATTGCTCTGTACGTAAGCAGTACAAAGCAAGTATCAATGATTGTAAGAGCTGTGAGTCCAACTCGACCAGGTGCTGCTCCGACAGTGTTTACCTTTAAGACCGATCAAGCAACCCTTGGTGCGGCTGAAGTCGTAAACTAAGTTCTATTCATGAAAAAGAGACCGTGCCAAATTGGCACGGTCTTTTTTGTTTCTTATCATGCTCAAAAGCCGTTAATACCACCTTCAAGTTCGATGGCATTTCACGCCATTTAAGTGTCTTTGAGGAATCTCGTCAAAATTCGTTGCCATTCCAGATATAATTTGAGTTCCAGAGCGAGCCAAATCATGAACAAATTGCTTAAAACTCTTGGGTCTGTACTTTTGGTTAGTGCCGTTTCGGCTGTTTCCTTTGGGCAGATCAAGTCAATGGGAATCGGAAAATCGGTCCTAGGCGTTACCCTCGACACTAAGAAATTCAATCCTCAAATCAACACAACATTTCGTCCAAATGTTATGGAAAAGGATCACGAATTGAAGTTTAATTATCCTCTTGGGCAATTGAACAACCTGATTGCAGGTGGAACGCTCACAGAATCCAGAATAAACCTTGGAAACAATTCCAGATTTCCTGGGATTTCGGCAACAAGTCTTGAACCACCCGATCCAGATCTCGCTGTTGGCCCAAATCATATTGTAGAAGTCGTTAATTCCAACATCGCCTTCTTTACTAAGACTGGCACAAAACTCTTTGAGCAACCAGGACAGCAGTTCTTTCAATCGATATCTCCAGAAGCATTTGATTTCGATCCCAAAGTCATCTACGACCAAATTGCAAAGAGATTCGTTGTTCTTGATTTGGGGCTCAAAGACGAAGCAACCAACGGGACATCGAGCTTCCTGATTGCGGTTTCAAACACTTCTGATCCAACCGGAACTTGGAAACTTTATAAAGTTGACAACAAGCAAACTGAAGGATCAAACAGCTACTGGCTAGACTATCCGGGCTTGGGTTACAACAAAGATATGATTTGTATGACCGGGAACATGTTTGCCATGACCGGCAGTTCTGGATTCAATGGTGTTCAAATCATGGCGTTTGACAAAGCAACCCTGTATGGCGGAACGGCAACACCATTCAAATTCAAGAGTGGCGGGTTTACTGTCCAACTTGCTAAGACAGAGGACGCTACGACGCCAGCTGTCTATGCGGTTAATACCGAATCTCAGACGTCGATGACTCTGACAGCCATAACCAAGTCTGGCTCGTCGTTTAACGTTACGCAGGCTTCTGTTGCTGTACCAAAATGGGACAATGATCAAGGATTTATCACTGGTCCGGGTGGTGTTCAGGTGCAAACAAACGATCCACGTCAACTGGTAGCTACGTCATGGAACGGTCGAATTCTATCTAGCCACTCCGTAGCAGTTTCGGGTTCAGATCGGCGGCCAGCGGCTCGTTGGTATGACTTCAAAACCAACGGATGGCCAGTTTCGGGCACTCCGACTCTATTCCAATCAGGACAAGTTAATCCGCCTACCGGTCATGGATATTCCTTCCCAGCTGTCCAAATCGATAAGAAAGGAGGAATCGGAATGACGTTCTCGATGATTGGCTCATCGACTCCTGGCAAAGTAATGGCCAGTGGAAGACGACCATCAGATCCACCAGGGACAATGGGTGCTCCAATTGTTTTGGAGAATTCTCTATCTGGAACCTACAATGGCTTCTCCTCACGATGGGGTGACTATTTTGATCTTGAGCTTGATCCTAATGACTCAAGCACATTTTGGGCTGTTGGTATGGGAGCCGGAACAAATGGCAGATGGCAAACCTTTATTAAGAGTTTCAAGGTCAGCTTGCCCGACACAGACCTTCTCCAGGTACTTCCTTCGGGAGTAACCACTGTCGCCGGTACCTTGATGTCTGGAAACAAGACCAGCTTGTACAGCCCGGACTCGGTCACTCTTGACATTCAATCCAAATCAGTAAGTGGATTGGGTCAAGTCGCTGGATTCAATAGTGTTTACACCATTCCTTTTAGCGGCGGAGTAGACACCCTTCGAGTCTTTCTCAAAGCATCAGGAGCAACGGGCTCTTCGGCCCTTGTTTCTTTGCTAAACGTGCAGAAAGGAGTCTATGAGCAAGTAACGACGTTTGGATTGTCTCCAACAGGTGTATCGAAAGTACTGGAATTAACGCCAGCTCAAATTGCTCTATACGTCAGCAGTACAAAGCAAGTCTCGATGATCGTAAGAGGAGTAAATCCTACTCGTTCTGGTGCCGCTCCAGCGGTATTCACTTTCAAGACTGATCAAGCAACATTAGGCGCGGCTGAAGTCGTAAACTAGGTTCAGTTAAAGGGAAATGGACCGTGCCGATTTGGCACGGTCTCTTTTTTTGTCACCGGCTTGCCATCAATTCTTATGGCATTTATACGATTAGTACATGTGTTTCCCAGGCAAAGTGGGTAACGTTGGGAAAAATACGTCCGTACTTTAGTCGTTGATTTTCTGAACGGATTTAGTATTTATATAGCCTTTCGGTATAAAGGGACACACACAAATGAAAACACTGAAAAGTTGGTCGTCAATGGCCTGCCTTGCGACGTTAGCGCTAAGCGCCGTCTCTGGAGCACAAAGCTGGACAAAAATAGTTGCGACTGGCGGTCCACAACAAGCTGGCGAGCCAATCCTTCTTACCGATGGGACAGTTATGGTTCACGACATCATGTCGCCAGATTGGTATCGGTTGACACCCAACAATAAAGGAAGTTATGTGAATGGGACTTGGAAAAAAGCAGCAAGTATGGCTGCAGACTATGGTCCCCTCTATTTTGCATCAGCGGTTTTGAAGGACGGACGATTGCTCGTAATGGGTGGCGAATACAATTTGGGACCTGCTGTTTGGACCAACAAAGGTGCGATTTACGATCCAATCAAGAATAAATGGACATCCATGTCTGCACCGACAGGTTGGAACAACATTGGCGACGCTCAATGTACCGTTCTGCCTGATGGTACATTTGCCCTTGCAATGCCGTTCGATACAAGAATGGCAGCACTGAATGCTTCTACTCTTACTTGGACCCCGATGAGCAATGTCGGTAAAGCAGATCGACATGATGAAGAGGGCTGGACACTGATGCCAGATGGCTCAATTTTATGTCCAGACGCTGAAGCAGCACCTGGCACTGAGCGATATCTTCCAACCCTAGGAAAATGGATATCTGCCGGGGCAACACCAGACTTCTTAACTGACGCTGGTTCGGAAGAAATTGGCCCTTTGGTATTACTTCCAACTTGCAAGGTTCTTGCGATTGGAGCTATTGGACACAATGCAATGTACACCCCGGGAGCGAATCTCTTGGATACCGGTTCATGGGCTGCACTTCCTGATCTTCCGAATATTGGTGGACAGTTAGGTTTAGCCGATGCTCCAGCTTGCTTATTGCCGAATGGACACGTACTGTTTGGTGCAAGCCCTGGCGTCTTTGCAAGTCCGACGAACTTCTTTGAATTTGATGGTACCGGAGCCTTTGTTCCAGCACCAACGCCAACAACTGGAGGCGCTCATCCTTGCTTTACTGGCAACTTCCTTATGCTTCCAACGGGACAAGCACTTTACACAAACTTTAGCTCAAACGTTGAAGTTTATGACTATGCCGGAACGTTCCAAAATTCTTGGAGACCAACGATCACCTCAGTTCCATCGATATTGATTCTTGGCAAATCGGCTGTACTCAAAGGGCGACAGTTAAATGGTCTTTCTCAGAACAGTTTTTATGGTGACGATAGCACGAACGCAACAAACTACCCGCTTGTCAGGATCACGTATAAGACTGGAGCAAAACATGTCACATACTTCCGAACATCTGGACATAGTTCGATGGGTGTCGCAACCGGCCCATTGGTGGTTTCAACAAACATTGACGTTCCGTTGTTAGCTGAAACCGGACCAGCGACACTGGAAGTTGTAGCTAACGGCATTCCTTCTTTGCCAGTCAATGTGACCATTGCAAAAGACGCGCTAAAGCCGGATGCAATCGGGATGTTTGAAGGCGTCAGTAGCGTGGGTGGCCTTGCGAACGTCATTAGCTCTGATGATTCCTACTTCAAAGTTAACTCAATCCTTTTGGCTGGTACCGGTCATGTTGCTTCTGGATTTGCAACTTTCACAGTACCGGATTTAACAGCTTCAACTCTTCAGTTCTCTTTTGAGACGAGTACTACTGAACTTGTTCAAGCCTTGTACTTTGTCTACAATTACAGCACTGGCAAGTATGTTAACTTTGGAAGCGTTTCTCAGTCTGGCACTGACAAAATAACAAACTTTCAAGTTCCCAATGCAACCGCCTATATTGGACCAAGTGGAGCCGTAAAAGTCTTGGTGAGAGCAGTCAATCCATCGAGGTCAAACAAAATTGCCACACCGACAACACTCAAGTTCGATCAAGTTACCTTGACTCCGGGATAGGCGCAAACCCGACTAACAAAAAAAGAGCTTCCAACTTGGAAGCTCTTTTTTTTTGGCTAACCGTTTCGCCTTTTCTTAGTGCGGCGAGATTCCCAACTATAGACTCCAAAAATCTTTACATCAACTCCACGCTCAACCCATCCAAATAGGTACTTAGCGGCTCCATTTCTACCTAACGGCATTCGGATGCAGCCGTGAGACGCCGGATAACTTGGCACTGAAGGGTAGCCATGAAAGAATACATCGCCATTGACTTGAACTGCGTAAGGCATCTCCGCATTGTTGTATTTGCGGGAATAATGCATCCTTTCTTTTGGTCCAGTTTTGAAATCACCATTTGGCGTATTGTGACCTGGCCGACCGGTACTCACATTTGACTTAAGGACAACAATGTCACCCTGAAAGGCGGTCAGCTCTTGGGCGGCCTTGTCGACTTCGATTCGTTTTTTGCCGATTACTACATCAAAAATATTTGCGTAGTGCTGGATAGTCACTCGGCCATCTTCTTTGGTTGGCTCAAGTGTTCCATCGAGCTTTTCAATGTCACGGATTGGAATAATGATGCTGCCATTAAAAAGTCGACGAAAGCCAGTGAATGTTTGGTCACCAATGGTCATGACTTTTTCGTTTTTGTCTAAGTCCAAATCGAGCGAAAGGCGCTCAGACAATGTCCTTGCAAGAACATAGGTGACCCCTGGTTTATCAGCAAAGGTTATTCCTTGAACATCTTCACTTTTGATTGGGACTATTTTTGGTACTTCTAATGGCTTAACTTGCGCTTGGGTTCCTTCTGCCTTTGGTGGGGACTGGGGAGGGGTAGCTTGCTGCGGAGATATTCCGGTAGAAGCCGTTGCAATACCTACTCCAACTATGAAGATGGCACCTAGAAACAAGGGCACAAATCGCGCCTTGTTTGAAACTTTTGTCAAGGGGTTTTCTAAACCTTGAGACCGATCACTAATATTCAATGTAACTCCGCAAAATCAATAAAAATCTATTCTACTTATTGTGCATTGTGGAAAACTTTTTTTAGATTCAAAATGACAAATTATTCAGAGTAAATGGCATTTTTGCTCGTTTTGTTGAATGCACCGAGTCAGTGGGCTAGAATAGTTTCACGAAGGGACGATGAACATTTCCAGAATCTGCATCATATCCTTTGTTTTGCTTACCTCGGCATGTGCTCCAACCGCGAACGACGAAAAAATCAATATTCGGTACATGGCTTGGGGAAACCCCGAACAGTTAGCCCTGGAAGAGCAGCTTTGCGAACAATTCAATCGGGATAATCCCGACGTTCATGTCAAGTTCCTAAAAGTACCGGGTTCGGCATATGCAAATAAATCCGTTGTCATGCTCGCTTCAGATACGGCACCAGACGTTCTCCGGGTTGATCACTATAACTTCGCGAATTTGCAAAAGAAAGACTTCTTCTTGGATATGTCGGAACTTGCCAAAAAGGATCCCACTTGGAACGAGGATGATTTCTTTCCTCAAACTATCGAAGAGTGTAAAGTTAACAACCGATTGTTTGGGCTTAACGTTCTTTTTGGTGGAACCGTCATTTACTACAACAAAACAATGTTTGCAAAAGAAGGTGTTGAAGACCCCTACAAAATGTGGACCGAGGGAAGATGGACCTACAAGTCATTCGTTGATTCAGCCAAGAAGATAACCAAGAAAGATTCGCAAAACCGATTTATTCAATTTGGAGTAGCACTTCCGATTTTTCCAACTTGGACTCCCTTCGTTTATGGTTTTGGGGGCGTACTACTCAATGAATCGCACACCAAGTCAATGCTTGCCGATCCCAAAGCTGTTGCCGGACTTCAGTTCGTTGCAGATCTGCGCTACAAGCACGGTTGTGCGCCAACTCCAGCTCAAGCAGCAAATTCCGCATTTACCTTTGAAGGTGGAAAACTCGGTATGAGTATTGACTGGATGGGAATGACGCCACGATACCGAAAGGCAGTTAAGGATTTTGAGTGGGATGTCGTACCATTGCCGGTTGGACCAGTATCAGGCTCCACAATCGTTAAAGGTAATCAGTTGGTTATTCCCAAGCATACTAAGCATCCCGAAGCGGCATGGAGATTTGCTCGATTTATAACAAGCCCAGAGACGGAGCAACAACTTTATGTTACTAACCGCCGATGCTTTCCAACTCGAAAAGCAGTCGCCAATAGCCCTGAGTTTCTTGAATCCACCTTGCCACCTACTCAAATTCGGATTTTCCTTAGTGCGGTTAAGGGCGGAAAGCAGTTGCCAATCGATGAGCGATGGGCGGAATGGACAACCACCATGAATAACGAGCTTGATGCCCTTTGGAGTGGTCGAGAAACCGATGCAAAAGTTGTTGCCGAACACGCCGCCCTGGCAATCAACAAAGTGCTTGCCGAGGAACCCGGATGGTAAAGAAGCGATCTCGAAAGCGGCTCATTGACCGGCAGGAGTTTTGGGGATTTCTTTTCATTTGCCCGTGGTTAATTGGCTTCTTGATCTTCACGGTTGGGCCAATGCTTTCGTCGCTTGTCCTTTCGTTGTACAAATATGATCTAGCCAATTCAAAGTTTGTTGGGCTCGAAAATTATCGACGACTTTTGACCCAAGACCCTTTGTTTTGGAAATCATTGAAGAACACGGCTCTCTATGCCCTGCTCACGGTTCCACTTGGCGTATTGGGATCCCTTGCCATTGCAATTCTTCTCAATCAGCCAATCAAGGGAGTGCGGTTATATCGAACATTGTTCTACTTACCATCTATGGTTCCGGCAGTAGCCTCTGCACTAGTATGGCAATGGGTCTTCAATGCAGACAGTGGCATTCTTAACCAAGGACTAGGGTTTCTTGGTTTACCGAATATTGAATGGCTCCAAAACGAAAAATACACCCTATTTGCCTTTGTCCTGATGTCCCTTTGGGGAATCGGCGGTCAGCGAATGATCATATTCCTTGCCGGACTGCAAGGAATTCCAGAAAGCTATTATGAAGCAGCCAGACTGGATGGGGCTGGAACTTGGACCCAGTTTCGACATATCACCCTACCCTGCCTATCTCCCGTCATGTTCTTCAACTTAGTTTTAGGGTTAGTTGGTGCATTCCAGGTGTTTACCAGCGCTTACATCATGACCAGTGGAGGCCCTAATAATGCTTCGTTGTTCTATTCTCTTTACATCTTCCGGAACGCGTTTGAGTACTTCAAATTGGGCAAAGCCAGCGCAATGGCTTGGATTCTCTTTGCAATTTTGCTGACCTTTACGCTCATTCAATTTGCCATGTCAAAGCGTTGGGTTCACTATGAAGGTGAAGCAAAGTGAAACGAATTCCGACCTACATCTTGCTTATTTTAGGATCTCTCATGTTCTCGATCCCCTTCCTTTGGACGATTTCTACAGCGCTTAAATCGTCGGCGGAGTATGCCAAAGACCCGGGACGACTGATTCCCGCAAATCCCGATTTCTCAAATTTCGCCAAAGCTTGGACGGCATTACCCTTTCCAACGTTTGTGATGAACACTGTTTTCATCACGGTGATCTGCACAATTGCACAGGTAATTACTGGTTCATTAGTAGCCTACGGATTCTCAAGATTTACCTTTAAGTGGAGAAATTTTCTCTTCTTCACGATGTTAGCTACCATGATGTTGCCCGGCCAGGTAACCCAGATTCCGGTGTTTCTTGTTTGGCGAAAATTGCACGCGATTGATACCTTTTTCCCGTTGATTGTGCCCGCGTTCTTCGGTGGCGGGGCCTTCAATATCTTCTTGCTTAGACAGTTCTTTCTGACCATTCCACGTGAACTTGATGAAGCGGCGATGATTGATGGTGCGAGCTTCATAAGGATCTGGTGGAGAATACTTCTGCCTCTTTCTGGTCCGGCGATTGCCTCAGTGGCACTCTTTTCATTTCTGGGCCATTGGGACGCATTTGAAGGTCCGCTCATTTATTTGAACTCTCCAGAAAAGTACACCGTCAGCATTGGCCTGCGCATGTTTCAAGATACTTTTGGGACAAACTTCGAGCAGGTGATGGCGGCATCTCTTGTACACATCTTGCCTACAATTCTCCTATTTTTCTTTGCACAGCGTTACTTCCTTAAGGGAATTGCATTGAGTGGAATGGGAGGCAAGTAAGGCCTTGGCGCATGTTATTGTTTGTGGTTTGGGCCAGGTGGGCTATCGCGTTACGATGCTTCTGCTCCAGATGGGTCAGTCGGTAACCGTTGTCGCCGAAGCCGCTCGAGCAGAATTTGAGAGAGAGATTCGAGAGCTTGGTGCTTCCGTCATTCTTGGCGACGCCCGGGATAGCCTGATCCTTTTAGAGGCCAAGATAAATGAGGCAAAAGCACTCATTGCGGTTACTGATTCTGACCTAACGAATATCGAGATTTCGTTAGACGCTCAGACTCTCAACCCTGCTGTTCGAGTGGTCGCCAGATTGTTTGATCAAACCCTTGCCAAGCGGTTAGAAAAGTCGGTAGGCATCCACCGAGCCCTTGCGATGTCGGTTTTGGCGGCTCCAAGCTTTGCGGCGGCTTCAATCGGATCGAATGTTATTGGCTCATTTGATTTCGAAGAAAGTAATTTCGTTGTCCATTTGCCTAGTGACGGCGAAGCGGATATACAGAAATCCAACCATCAGAGCATTTCCAAACGAAGAACGAAGAAGCAGAAAATCAGTGTAAAGAACTTCTTTCGGAATATTCCTCCACTTCTCATTTGGTTGTTATTCGGAATTACCATCCTGTCGATTACAAGCATATTGGTTTTTAGCGCTTCCATGAAGCTCTCGCCAATTGATTCGACTTACTTTGTCATCACAACGCTCACGACGACAGGTTATGGGGATATCAGTGTCAAAGATGCCAACGTGGCAGTCAAGCTTTATACATGCTTGATGATGATATTAGGTTCTGCTTCAGTCGCAATTCTTTACTCGATCATTACCGACTACTTTGTATCTTCAAGATTTGCCGAGATTCTTGGTCGCCAAAAGGTCTCGGAGAGTGGTCATGTGATCGTGGTTGGGATTGGCAATGTTGGTTTTCGCATCACGGAAACACTGACCAAGCTTGGATACGCAGTTGTTGCGATTGATAGTAGCGCAAATGCCAAGTATCGCAGCTTGTTAGCAGAGTCTGTGACGTTCATTGTGGGAGACGGCCGAGATGATGAGACCCTCAAGCTAGCCGGTATTGAATCCGCCATGTCAGTCATATCTGCCACCCATGACGATGCAGTCAACTTATCCTCTTGCTTGGTAGCCAAAGGGATCAATCCAAGCGTCAAGGCAGTGGTTCGGCTTTTCGATGGCGGGTTTGCTCGCAAAGTAGAACGAGCCTTGGATATCGACACGGCACTGAGTGCTTCGAGGATTTCAGCACCCGGCTTTGTCGGAGCGGCAATTTATGAAGAATCAGTGTTTAGTTTTGTCACTGATGACGAGTTTGTTGCCGTGATTCCGGACGGACCAAAGTTTATATTTGTCCGGAAAAAACTTCAAATCACTACGCCGAAGCAATTTTAGCGGGTCGGGTCATTCGGTATCGGTCCAAGGCAACGGCCACAACAATGATGAGCCCCGTGACAATTTCTTGAATCCAATTTGATATTCCGAGCTGAGTTGATCCCATATTGATAGTGGTCATGATCAATGTGCCAATTGCCGCACCAATCAAGTTCCCCTCCCCACCTAACAGGCTCCCCCCACCAATAACGACGGCAGCAATCATTTTGAGTTCATCGCCGGCGGCAATCGTCGGATCACCGATTTGAACTCGAGAAACTTGCATAAGACCTGCAATTCCGGCAAAAACACCGCATATGGCATAGACTCCGATCTTTACGGCGTTGACATTGATTCCACAAAGTCTTGCCGTCTTTTCATTTGAGCCAATGGCAACAACATTTCGACCAAAAACTGTTCGATGAAGAATGACGGTCATCAGGATGAGTAGGATTACCCATACCCATGCACCTTTTGGGATGAGCTGCCATCGTTCGCTCTTGGCTAATGAGGCGGTAAAGACCTGCAACCAAGTATCCGGAACGCTACCAACCGTTTGCTCATTGGCAAAACCTTTCGCCGCACCACGGAAGATCAACATACTCGCCAAAGTCACAATAAAAGGTCCTACTTTTAGCTTTGCAACCAAGATTCCATTGATAAGGCCAGCGATCAATCCCACCAGAACGCTTACTCCGATCCCCAGAATCGGATTGTTTGTTGCTTTGAGCACGAGGGCAACCACAACTGTTGTTAAAGCGATCGTTGAGCCTGGACTAAGATCAATTCCGCCAGTCATGATAACGTATGACATGCCTATGGCGCCGAGGCCCACGATTACGCCTTGACGCATCATCAGTTCTAGGTTGCCTGGATTGAGAAACGGCTCCTGACTTGGCTTAAAGTGCCAGATGAGAAACATAAAAATGACATAAATTAGAACCCAGGCAATAAAGACCCCAATGACTCCTTTCGCTTTCATGATGTAACGCACAACTCCATAAGTTTCTCTTGACTAGTTTCCGCGACCGGAACGAATTCGCTAAGGACGCCGCGACTCATGACCGCAATTCGGTCACATATTCCCAATAATTCTGGCAGGTATGAACTGACGATCAGTACGGCTTTCCCGTCCTTTGCTAGTCCATCAATTAATTCGTATATTTCGGCTTTGCTGCCGATATCTATTCCCCTGGTTGGCTCATCCAGGATCAATACTTCGCAGCCGGAATGCAAGAGTCTGGCGATTGCAACTTTTTGTTGATTGCCGCCCGACAGCTCGCTGATGTTTTGTTGAACCGTTCTTGCTTTAACTCGAAGTTTAGTTGAGAATTCTTGGGCTACCTTCTCGTTTTTTGATGTTGAGAACTTCCATCCCTTGCGACCTGGAAAAGTCAGATTCTCCGCAATCGACATGCTAAGTGCCAGCCCCTCTTCTTTACGATCCTCGGACACAAAGCCTGCTCCAAGTTGCCAAGCGTTTCGGATGCTTGTTGGACTTGACGAGCCGACCTGAATTTTCCCAGATTGAACTTCATTCAGTGAAAAAATCGATCTCAGTAGTTCAGTTCTTCCTGCACCATTTAGGCCAGCTATTCCACATACTTCTCCTCGATGCAGTTTAAAGGTTGAATTGTTGGGCTTTCTATTTGCCCCAGTCAAATGGTCAACCTCAAGAAGCGCAATGCCGACATGGCGTTCGGATCGTGGAAAGAGCTCAGTCATATCACGGCCTACCATGTGGTGGATGATCTCGGACTCAGAAACTGACGACATCAAACCTTGATGAATAAGTTCTCCGTCTCTTAAGATTGCAATTCGATCAGCAATTTCTCGAAGTTCGTCGAGGAAATGAGAAATATATACAATTGCCTTGCCTTGAGACTTCAACCTCTTAATTAAGTCAAATAAGTTTCGAATATCACTTTTTGTTAAACTGCTCGTGGGTTCGTCCAGCAAAACGTACTGAGAGTTAATTGCTTGTGTCCGAGCTATCTCGACGACTTGTTGGAGCGAAATCGACAGATCACGCACGAGTTTTGCAGGATCCAAATCTTGATAGCCCAATGACTCGAGAATTGGACGAGCCAATTTTTCCGCCTCTTTTGGAGAAAAACCACCCTTACCCATTTGACCCAAGTAAATATTCTCTGCAACCGTCATGTGCGGGCAGAGGGCAAGCTCCTGATGAACCAAAGATACTCCCCGGCTCAGTGCCTCTTGGGGATTCTTAGGATGATATGCATGTTCATCAAGCATCAACTGTCCTTCGTCTTGAGTTTCTTCTCCGGACAAGATTCGCATTAATGTGCTTTTGCCGCTGCCATTTTCACCGGCAATAGCAAGGACCTCTCCGGGACAAATTTGGAGAGATACATTGATGAGTGCTTTCGTTAAGCCATAACTTTTATGAATTCCTTGAGCTTCAAGCATGGCTTTTTTGTTTTACCTTTTAGCTCTGCGCAAGTTCATTGAGAAATACAACTCTTCCTTCACGACGAGACTGCTCTGAGGCAAATACAATCTTGTGGCTCATGAGCGAATTCTCTAAATTTGTCGTCACCAGGCTAGGATTATCAGATTCAATTGCCTCAATAAGGGTTCTCATCACCAAAGGATCTGCTCCGCCATGTCCACCCTCTCGGGCAGGAACCTCAATGACTTCATGCTTCTTTTCGCCCCAAAATTCATGAACTTCTACTATTCGAGTTTCCGTAGCGGCTTCTAAATAGCCTTTCGTGCCGTGGATTCGAATCCTTCGACCTCCAAATGGCGTGAACGCGGTCATTGTAAAGGTGACCGTTTGTCCTTTCTTGAACTCCATCGAAACGACTTGGTGATCGACAACGTCGTTATCGGTTTGGAACACACACTTGCCGTATGGACCACTTTGCAATGCTTGCGTAAGCAGGTCTCCAGTCATGGTTAATCCAACCGACTGCCCCCACCCCTTACCGGGAGTCCCGTAGACTTTCATCGCATGATATGGGCACTCTGGCTCTGCCGGGCAACCGTCAAGGCATCGAAGCGGTGCACCCGCGGGTGCGTTTTCTTTGCGAAAGAATGACAAGGATCCAAACGAGTTGACGCGGACACAGTCGTCATGGACAAGGTCAAACAAGATGTCAATGTCATGACAGCTTTTCGCTAAAAGCATAAAAGCGCTTCTACCTTCGTTGCCCCAATTACCTCGGACAAATGAGTGGGATTGGTGAATATGTTCGACAGCTTCAAGTTGGTCGACACTGACAATGTCACCAATTCTGCCCGATCGTAGTACTTCCCTAACTGCAGCATAAACATCGTTGTATCGAAGGCTGTGACAGACACTGGCAATTGTCCCGGCTTTTTTGGCTGCATCGGCAATCTTTACGCAGTCGGCGAGGGTACTTGCCATTGGCTTTTCGAGCAGCATGTGGTAACCAAGGCCAAATGCTGCCACGGCAGAATCTACATGGTGTCGATCCATTGTAGTGTTCACCACTACATCGGCAAGTTTAGGCTGCGACAAAGCTTGCTCCCAAGTTTCAAATTGGAGTTCAACCGGAATGTTATGCATTTCGGCAATTTTCTGGCGGCTTTCAGGGTTTGGTTCAGCAACCGCAACCAGGGTCCCAGGAGCGTAATCCTCCGCAAGAATTTTGGCAAACATGGTTCCTCTTGAACCTGCCCCTAACAGCAAAAAAGTTAACTTGGTTTCCATTGAATCCGTTAATCCTAGCACATACTGATTTTCCAGTCGAATAGCTGTAAACTATCAACCTAACAAAGCGTTTAAATTTAGAGGCTTAGTATTATGAAATTCTTTCTTCTCACTTCTGCGATGGCGGTTCTCGGAACTGCCTTCTTAACCCAATCTGATCTTCCGGCAGTGGTCAAAAGCCATGTCACAATTCTTCAAGACGCCAAGTCTCTCAAAGCTGAGTTTACAGTTACAAAGCTAAGCGGCGGGCTGGAAAAAGGAACTCTTACCTATTCAAAAGCAGGGATGTACAAAATTGATATGCCATCCAAGTTGATTGAATCAGACGGAAAGATGGTTTGGACCCTAAACAAGCAAGCAAACACATACACTGAAATGCCAGCCTCGTTGGCGCCAACAAAGGATTTTCATGTTTGGGCTTGGGCCGCGTTCTTTGGGGCCGATGCTCTAAAAGGAACCAAAGATTATTCAGTTAAAGGCAACAAAACGATTAAAGGAAATCCGGTCACAGAATATGCCGGAAAGATGGCAAATGACAAACCATTTAGCCTGTTCTTGGACCTGAAGACTGGTGTCGCTCGAGGGGCGAGCAATTCGGAAGTCGTTGTAATGGCGCAAGGCGACATTGTCCTCGGAAAAGAGGTTATGGATGTCAAAGAATTCACGTTTGTACCACCTGCCGGAGCAAAGAAAGAGGAGAAGCCAGCTGCTAGTTCAATCACATACTCCCAGGTTGAAACAATTCTGAAAGCCAACTGCCTCCCATGCCACAGTGCCGGAAATCGGAAAGCCGGTTTGTCAGTTGATTCCTATGAAGGCGTAATGGCAAAGGTTGTTGCTGGTAATGCAATGAACAGCGGACTTTTCCGTACCATAGGTGGTCCAAGAGCCACGATGCCACAAGGAAAAGCTCCACTCGCAAAGTCTGATCTTGACATCATCGAAGGATGGATTAACGCAGGCGCTAAGAACCAGTAATTCGAGATTCTTCGGAATCACCAATCGAAAGAATGGTGTTCTACAAAAAAGAACCCCGCCAGATTCGGCGGGGTTCTTTTTTGTAGATTTATGGCGAACTACTTCTTACCAAGCAAAGCCTTAACTTCGTCAGATTCCATGTTCGCTTTGTCAACCAAAATGGCACCAGTGTCAATTCTCTTTTCAATCGTTCCACCCTTAAGCACTTTGACCATGTTTTCTACGGCGAGCTTGCCCATGTTTGTTGGATTTTGAAGAACAAGTCCTTCGATTTCTCCGGAAGTTACTGCTTCGAGCAATTCTTTGGATGAATCAAATCCAACAAATTTGACCTTGCTGGTTAACTTGCCATTTTGAAGAGCCTTCATCATGCCGAATGCAGTGGACTCGTTAGGACAGAAGATGCCTTGAATGCTGAGCCCTTCTCCGGCTTTGAATCGAGTGAGAAGGTTCTCACTCGCAGTTTGTGCTGATTCCCGAGTTGCACCGCCATGTTGCTCGTCGCTAACCACTTCGAGCCCACCCTTTTTCGCCGCATCCAAGAATCCTTTTTCGCGAGCCATTGTGCTTGCTGAGCCCTCGGCATATCTCAGCATAATGACCTTTCCTTTGCCTCCAAGGGCTTTGGCTAGCCTTTCTCCGCCCATGTAGCCAGCTTTTTCGTTGTCAGTAGCAATGAAGCTTTCTGTTTCAACGTCTTTCAGACCACTATCGACGATGATCATCTTAATTCCTTTAGCGATGGCTTCTTTGGATGGAGTTTTCAGAGCTTCTTCATCAAGCGGAGCCATGATGATGCCATCAACCTTTTGATTCGTGAAGTTTTCTACGACCTTAATTTGGTCGGCCTTGTCATCTTCCTTTTGGGGTCCTTTCCAAATCAATTCTACGTCATTCGCGGCTGCAGCACCTTCAGCACCAGCTTGCATTGCCTTCCAAAATTCGTGGGTAGAACCTTTGGGAATAAATCCTATTCGGAGTTTCTTAGTGGTAGCGCCTCCGGTCGCGGAATTGGTTTCCGGGCTGGAACTACACCCGACAATCGAGAGAGCGAGAATTGCTATAAGAAATAGGCTACGTTGCACCCTTTCGTTTTACCAACTTTGGGGGTTTTCGGCAATACTAAATGGTGTCAAGTTAAAGAATATTTCTGCTTGAACCTCCATCAATTCCGATTTCATCCAAAAATGTCCTTAGTCACGAATCAGATGGAGAAATGGAACTATGCGCCACTCCCAGGATTCAAATAACCGAAAAGCCGTGCAACGTCGAGAAGTTTTTACTGCCTGGATATTACTGTCAGCCCCGATAATTGGGTTTGTAGCTTATTTGATCGCCTATCTTGGTTTGCAGATTGGCCGAGGGAATTTGCCGCTTGTTGCGGCAATGGCACTTGCTGTATCTTGCCTGTTGCTCTTGTCATGGATGTTCATCATCAATACCGATGCAGATTGGCGCAAAACAGCGAAGTTCATCGGCTTCGGCCTTATTTTCGAAGGCGCAGTGCTTTTTATGACAAGGGCATCCGGTAAAGAAGCTTCAATATATTTTGGCGCAGGATCAATCCTCATCGGACTCATCCTGCTATTTGGCTCTAAAAGGCACTAAACGATCAGGGCTTTACAATTTCCGGGGAAGGCAATCCAAGGCCTTCAATCTGTTTCAAGATTTGCGCCTTGTCTCCTACAAGGACAAACATTGCCTTGCTCTTGCTCAGGTACTTCGAAGCGACCGAGTTAAGGCGTTGAGCTTCAAAGCCCTGAATCTTTGAGATTCTTTGGTCAATATCGGACAATGTAACTCCGGAATCCATCACAGACGAACCGACGGTTACAATACTTTCCAATGAAGTGAACTCAGTAACAATATCGGTTCTCATAATCTGAGCAGCCTTCCCGGCTTCGGTGCCATCGATATCTCCTTTTTCAAGTCGAGCGATCTCATTAAGGAATTCCTTTATAGAAGCCCCAGTTACGTCTGCGCGAACGGAAGAGGACATCGAGAACCAACCTATGTAAAGATCTGATGCGAGACGCGATCCTGCCCCATAGGTATATCCCTTATCTTCGCGCAAATTCTGATTCAATCGGCTCGTGAAACTTCCTCCCGAAATCATGCGAACTCCGTCAAGCTCGAGGTAGTCAATGTCATTTACGTTTACCGCAGGGAAAAGTACGTTTATGACCGTTTGGACGGCGTTTGGTCGGTCAACAATCACCAGTCTTGCGCCTTGACTCGGAATTGCAGGGATGCTAAATTTCGTGGTTCCAATCGTTTTGCCCTGAGCTGACTTTCCGACCGTAGACGACAACATAGCTTTGGCGTCAGCCGCGCTCCAACCACCGGCTACAAAGAATTCTGGCTTCAGCTTCTGAATTTTCTTCGCGGTTGACAATACGTCTTCGTACTTTATTCCAGTTACGCTTTCGATGGTTCCTGCAACTGGTTTGGCATATGGGTGGCTTTTACCCAGAAATTCTCGTTTCGCTACTTTCTGAGCCACCGAATTGGCCGAGTCATTCTCTTGGGTCAGTTGAGCCAGTAACTCAGCTTTGTATTGGTCAAAATCGTCTTTGGCAAGGGTAGGAGCCGACAGCACGCCTTGGAACATGGCCAAGGCTTGGATGGCATTTGAGAGTGGTGCTTCGAGGCTAATTGTAGTTCCGCGTAACGATGTTCCACCACCAACACTTGCGCCGATAAGATCAAGCTGAGCAGAGTATTGAGCGCCAGTTAACTTATTTGCTCCCCGCAGCATGAGCTCCGTAGTCATTGCGTTCAAGCCTGGCTTGGAATCTTCAATCGAACCAATGTTAAGATGGGCCCGCACCGAAAACATTGGTACACCTGGTCTACTCCAGTAAGACACGGAAGTGCCATTCGGCATCGTCATCCGCGCTGGCTTGGGGGTCGTGAATAGAGTTGCTTTGTCAATTCCCGGCTGATCATCGCGCGGATTTTTTGTCGGAGGAGCGGTTTCAGGAATTACTCGGATTGTTAAGTTCTTTCCAGTTAAGTACTTTCCTACAGCCGCCTTAACTGCGGCGGGAGTGACCGCCTTGTACGCATCTATTTCTCGTTGAAATGAGTCAGGGTTCCCGTAATAGAATTCATATTCGTTCATCCGGTCTGCCTTTTGGTCAAGATTCTGAAGAATAGAAGAAATGGCTGACTCTTCCTTAGCGACTATTCGTTTCAGTTCATTCGCCGTCGGCCCATTCTTTGCCAAGTCATTAATAATGGATTGGATTGCCTTTTCCATATCACCTTGCTTCTTAGCAGGTGCCAAAGTTGCATCGATATAGAACATCGATCCAAGGTATTTGCTGTCCAATCCTGCAGAAGCTTCGGTAGCAAGACCGAGTTTGTTGACCAGTGTTTCTTGCAATCGGCTTGCTAATCCGTCACCTAAGACCTTGGCTGCGATTTTCATCTCGATATCGCCATCCTTAGTGGTGGGAGGAGTGTGCCAGACCATAACGGATTTTGATGCTGAAACGGCATCAACAAGTGTCAATTTGGCTCCTGGAAAAGTGAACGGCTGTACCTGCTTTCTTGGAACATCGTTTGCTCGCGGCAGGGTGCCAAATAGCTTGTTTACCAGTGGCTTGATTTTCGCGGGGTCGAAGTCTCCGGCTACTATCAACGACGCATTGTTCGGAACATAGAAAGTTGAGAAGAACGATTGGACATCCCCGACTGAGGCGGCAGATAGGTCCTCATGAGAGCCGATCACGGAAGTTGAATACGGATGCCCTTTGGGATACATGAGACTGTTGATCATCTCATAGGCCTTTCCGTAAGGAGTGTTCTCGGTATTTTGCCTTCGCTCATTCTTGACAACATCTCTTTGCAAGTCAAGTTTCTTGAGGGTCATTGCTTTGCCAAGATCTTCAAGTCGATCAGCATCTAGCCAGAGCAAGGTAGGAAGCAAGTTTGAGGGTCCAAAAGAGTAATAGTTCGTCCGATCTTCGGCGGTAGAGGCATTGTTTTGCCCACCGGACCTTTCCATAATCTGGTCAAACTGACCACCTGGAACTCGGTTTGTGCCCATGAACATCAAGTGCTCGAACAAGTGGGCAAATCCACTCCTTCGCTCTGGCTCGTCCTTTGACCCGACATAGAACCAGGTGTTAATTGTCGCAACTGGAAGGGTTTTGTCCACATGAAGAATTACTTTTAGCCCGTTTGCGAGGGTGTATTTTTCATAAGGAACCTTGATGGCCTGAGGTCCTCCTGTGGACAACAAAGAAAAGATTGCAACCGAGAGAAATGTCATGTGACATAGTTTACGTTCAAAGCAAGTACTATTGACATCAACGTGCTGAGTGCTTTTTTAGGATTTCAAATCATGGTTGGTCTTCGCACCCGATATGTGGACCTCAACAGCCGACCTGAACTGCAGGTAGTTGTGGACCGTGAGCAAGGACAATACCTTGGACACCCAACAACACTGCTTTTGCCCGACGGAAAAACGGTGTTGTGCGTCTACCCGAAAGGCCATGGCTCCGGTCAGATTCTTTATAAGCGAAGCAATAATGCTGGACTAACTTGGTCTGGACGATTGACAACACCTCCAAGTTGGGCAACAGGCAAAGAGACACCGACTATTCACCGGCTCATCGACGCCAGCGGAAAGGCCCGATTACTTCTATGGTCAGGTCTCTATCCTGCGCGAACTTCGCTTTCGGTCGATGAGGGCACGACCTGGTCTGAATTGAAGCCTGCAGGCAACTGGGGAGGAATTGTTGTCATGGGCGCCTTGGAGCCTATTAGAGGACAGAAAGGTTCGTACGCCGCGTATTTCCATGATGACGGGCGGTTCTTTGCCGATAGCAAAAAAGCCACAGGAGTTTTCACTTTATACCGGACCATAACGACCGATGGGGGATTGACATGGAATGCCCCAACGGTCGTTCTTAACCGGAGCGACCTTCATCTTTGTGAACCTGGAATCATCCGATCACCAAATGGGAAAACTTTGGCGATGCTGCTTCGCGAAAACAAACGAGTTCGAAACTCACAAGTAATTTTCAGCAAGGATGAAGGTCTAACTTGGACCGAGCCTCGGGACCTTCCCGCAGAATTAACTGGCGATCGCCATGTTGGCAAGTACCTTAAAGATGGTCGACTCTTTATCGGATTTCGTGACATTTCGCCAAAAGGCACTGGCACTGTGACCGACGGAGACTGGGTCGGTTGGATAGGGTCCTTTGACGACTTGGAAAAAGGATTACCTGGTCAATATCGGGTTCGGCTCAAGGATAACACCAGCACTTGGGATTGCGGGTATTCAGGTGTCGAAGTTTTGCGAGACGGGACCATAGTTACGACGACATATGGGCACTGGGATCAGGATCAGCCGCCGTACATAATGTGCGTTCGATTCAATCCGTCAAAAATGCCAGAACTTCATCCATATAGAAATTCACAAAAATAGAATTGAGGAATTCAGGCAAACTATAGAAGTGATTCTCGTCATTGACAACTACGATTCCTTTACCTATAACTTGGTTCAATACCTTGGACAGTGTGGTGCTGAAATTGCAGTTAAACGGAATGACGAGATTTCGCTTGAGGAAATTCGCGACATGCGGCCAGCTGGCATCATGCTCTCTCCGGGTCCATGTACTCCAAAGGACTCGAAAATTTGTCTCAGCGTCTTAGACGCCGCTTTGAAGCAACAACCAGGATTCACCCTTCCTGTCTTTGGTGTTTGTCTTGGGCACCAGGCAATAGGGGAAGTAACTGGAGTGCCCGTTGTTGTGGCCGAGAAGATTATGCACGGCAAGGCATCGTTGGTTCAGCACGATGGAAAAGGGGTGTTTCAGGGCATGCCAAGCCCATTTAGCGCCGTTCGGTATCACAGTCTCGTAATCGGAAAGTCAACGCCTCCGCCAGGATTTATCGTGACGGCGAGATCACTTGATGACGACGAGATCATGGGCGTCCGGCACGAATCACTGCTAATTGAAGGCGTTCAATTTCATCCTGAGTCAGTGTTGACTGAGCAAGGATTCACGATCGTGGAGAATTTCTATAAATCCACTAGCGCAAACTGTCCCTAATCTGCCGCTTAATTGAATTCTTCGCCGTAATTCCGTCGATTGAAGACATCGAAACAACGACTTGAGTATCACCTTCATTTCGAACTCGGACGGTAAAGGTTTTGTATCCTTTTTCAAATTGTACTGGCAAGTTGTAGGTTAGCTCCCATCCTTTGCTGATGACGTCCCTAAAGGTTGGTATCGTATCGGCGGTATCAAATGCAAGGCACTTCCCCATTTGTTTTTGTGCATCATCGAGAACGGTTTGAACTTGCTTTCGCGTGCCCTCTAATACAAAGGAACTGGTGTCTTTGTTTGCGTAATGGTCTTTAATCAAGTTGTTTACGAAGGTCTTGTTTTTTCCAATTCTTGCGGCTAATTCATTAAAGGATGACTTTCCAATGATCGCCATTGGCACAACGAGACAGATTGCGGATCCAAGAATCCATGCTAGCCAAGGTTTTTTCTTTCGAGATTTCACTAACGATAGTGAACATTCGTTGAGTAATCAGAGTTCCAATTACCAGGGGTTAGGGACTCTTTGAACCAGATGCCGGTGCCTTGTCAGGATCAAGGCTTATGGAAGTGATTTTCATCTGCTCTTTGTAGTTTTTGACCACGACAGTGAAAACTCCATTGCCTTTCTCAAACTTTGCCTTCGCGGTTAACGAAACAAAGAATCCTTGTCCGTTCCCTTCACTATTGGCCTTAAAAGCCTTTGTTCCTGTTGTTACCTCACCTAATTCGACAAGTGGTCCGAGGTTCTTTTTTAAGGTCGCAAAAAGCTTCCTTGTTTCCTCACGCTTCTCGGGTGTGTTGAAGGAATCATCAGCGAACTTGGAGAATTCATTTTCGTCCCAGTTTTTTGTTGTGCTCTTGAGGACATTTGCGACAAAGACTTGGTCTTTGGACACAGCCTCCATTATCTTCCCGGTGGCGGATTTGAAGAAAAAGAAGATCCCAGTACAGCAAATTACTAAAAGGGCCAGGAAGACCGCTAGACCAATGCCAACCTTCTTATTCATCGCATTCCTTATCTCAGCGGTTTAGTCCGTTACTTTCTTCGCTTCTTCAATGTTGATGTTGGTTGGAATTCTGAAAATGAAGTCTGAACCCTTATTTAGATCCGATTCAACCCAGATTTTGCCAAAATGAACATTTTCAACGAGGTGCTTGACCAAGAAAAGACCAAGACCCGTTCCATAAATTCGTCGGTTATCTTCGTTATTAACTCGGTGGAACCTTTCAAAGACTTTTTGGAGGTGATCCTTGGGAATTCCAAGCCCTTGATCCTTGACTCCGATGACCAATGTTTCACCTTCTTGCTTCGCATGAATAACAATATCTCCACCATTTGGCGAGTACTTGATTGCGTTGTTGAGAAGGTTGGTCAGGATTTGATCCATCTTATCTTCGTCCCCTACGATGAGGTCGGGAAGATCGCCCTGAACATCTAGTTTAATAACGTGCTTGTGCGTAGCTTGCTGTTGAACTTTCTGCGCCTTATCAAGGAGTGTCTTGATGTCAACATGCGTATAGTTTGGCTTCAGTGACTCACCAGCTTCGATTCTGCTCGTGTTGAGAAGATCATCGATTAGTCTTCGCAACCGGTCACATTCGCCAACAACAATGCCAAGGAATTCTCTTTGATCGGCCTTGTCATAAAGTTCATCATCAAGACCATCGAGCAATGTACTGGAAAAGCCCTTAATTGCCGTAAGCGGTGTTCGGAGTTCATGAGAAGCCATGGCAACGAAACTCGACTTCATTCGGTCAATATTTCGAATTTCAGTGACATCTGCAAGGATAGCTACAACCCCAATTCCCTTTCCGTCCTGCCCAAGAACGGAGGCAAATTGTGATTCATAAATTCTCTCGAAACCACCGAGGGTCAAATGAGTTTCAACCTTTCCTGGCTCGGCACCGTCAAGTGACTTTTCAATTGCTCCAAGGAACGCAGTATCTTTGACAATATCTTCAAGATTCTTGCCAAGACTATCGGCAGGAGCCTGAAAGATAGCCCTAGCGGTAGCGTTGATTTGAAGCAGTCGTCGATCTGTAGAAACCAACATGAGACCAGCCGTCAGCGACTCAAAAGTCTGGGCCAATTCTTCTTTCTCTTCAACGATCTCTCGATACATTTGAAGGTTGGCGATAATTGATCCGACATTGCGCGCCATTCGCTCAAGCAATCGGACATCTTCTTCATTAAATTCTTCGTTATGTTTCTTATTGAACGCGTGAAGAACACCGATCATGCTCTTTTCAATAACTCGGTTTTCATCATCACGCTTTTCAATTACTAGCGGAACGCAGACGCCGTTCACCACATGCATGAGGCCAAACGGTTCTTCGCGGGCTTCAGGAATTGCTTCAATATCTTGGTAGATGATTGGTTCGCCATCCCGGAAGACTTTTCCGGAAATTCCGTGGGTTGCCCTTACTTTGAACGCGTTAAGATGAATTTCATCGACACCAAATGCCGGAGGAATTCCTTTAAGATCGCCCATTTCTCTGTCATGGAACATGATCACGATCTTTTCTGCTTGAAGAATCATCGCAATTCTTTGAACCAATCTTCGGAGAGTGACATCAGCCTGATCAATCGGCGTAACGTCAACTTGCTGTTCCATCTTGGATGCAGAAGGGACATTTTTATCCGTTTCAAGTTCGCTAATACGGAGTTTGAGTCGCTCTATCTCTCCTTGAAGCTCACGATTTTTGTCTTGAAAATCTTCCGCCATTTCCGAATATTCCTCTAAAAAAGTCACTGAACGTGGTTCAATGAATAACCCTATAAGTATGACCTTTTCTCGACCATAAATGTTGTGATCTACGATGGCATCCGAACGCGAACTATTGCCTTTATTTCCTTTGAACTTGGTTCTCTTCCCAAATTCGAGGACTCAGCTCCATATCTTTGAGCAAAAATATCGGCTCATGATAGAGTCCTGCCTGGAGAGAAACCTTCCATTTGGCATCGCCTTAATCCGCTCCGAAGGTGAAGCTGGGGAAGCATCAGAACCTTATTTGGTTGGGACGAAAGCCAGAATTCTCGACGTTCATCGTTATGAAGATGGCCGTTACGATCTTACGGTCGAAGGAGTGGAACGATTTCGAATCCGCGAATTTGACTTTGAGGCTCCTTTCTTACGAGGAACGATTGAGAATATTTCTGAACTTGAAGAGGAGGATCACGAGCATCTGTTTGAATTGTGTGCTGAGTCCCGCGAACTGGCCGAGTCGCTGCTCAAAGAACATGTAGATAATCAAGAATTTGCGATTAAGGTTCTATTTCCCGAGGATCCTGAACAACTCTCATTTGCTATTGCGAATATGTTGGATTTCTCCCCCATTCGGAAGCAGTTCTTCCTGGAACTAGTGGAAACGTCTGTTCGGCTTGAATACTTAATTGAAGTTCTTCGAGAGCTTTCAAAAAGCATCGTTAGTCCGTTGCGAAAGTTAACTGCCGAAGATCTCCGAGATTGGGTCACCCCAAACTAATATAATTAGTTAAAATCGGCACTTTGTTATTCACTTGTTAGCCAAATTTGCAAATATGCCTAACTTATTGGATTTAGAATCAATAATTGAACTATGAATCGTAATTTCGCAAACTTCGGCATCGGTCATGTTAATCCACCGATTTCAGACTCCGCCATGTATGAGTTTGATACGGGTGCTCAAATGACCGAGATGTTTGAGACAGGAATTGCCGGACGCTACCTCTATGGCCGACACTTAAGTCCATCAAACCACCTGCTCGCCGAGGAGCTTGCCCAGCTTGAAGGAACTGAATCTGCTTGCGTGATGGCGACGGGAATGGGGGCCATTTCTTGTGTCGTCATGCAGCTATGTCAGACTGGCGACGAGATTGTTGCCAGTCGTACCGTATACGGTGGCACCTACGCCCTCTTCGCCAACTTGCTACCAAAATTTGGGATAAGGACGAGTTTTGTCAATATGAATAACTTGGTCGAAGTTCAACGTTCCATTACAGACAAAACCAAGATCGTTTACTGTGAGACTCTTAGCAACCCATTACTTGCGTGTCCTGACCTGGTCGCTTTAAGCAAACTTTGCAAAGCTCAAGGAATCAAACTTGTTGTCGATAATACGTTTACGCCGATTATTGTTCACCCGGCTACGCTCGGTGCTGACATTGTTGTCCACAGCCTAACCAAATACATTAACGGCATGGGCGATCATCTTGGCGGAGCGGTTTGTGCTTCGAGTGAGTTCATTGCTTCATTGCTGGATGTCAATACGGGAAGTTCTATGTTGCTTGGTCCGACAATGGATGCTCAGGTTTCAGCCGCTATTCGCAAGAACCTCCAGACCCTGCCGATTCGGGTAATGCAACACTCTAAGAACGCCATAACAGTTTCGAGGAAACTTCAAGAAAACGGTTACCCTGTCGTGTATCCGGGATTACCTTCTCATCCAGACCACACTAGATTTTCCGAAATTGCTGATCCTGCCTTTGGGTGCGGTGCAGTATTCACCTTCGATTGTCGGGACCGAGAAACCGCAGACCTATTTATGCAGGAACTCGTTCGCAAAGGAATTGGCCATTTAGCCGTTTCCTTGGGATTTGTCCAAACGCTCTTTTCGATGCCAGCTTGTAGCACTTCTTCCGAAATACCGGAAGAGGAACGTGACCGAATGGGCTTAAGTACTGGATTCGTCCGATTCTCAGTTGGAGTTGAGCCGGATAGCGAATTGCTGGCGAATCAGATTTTGGATGCTGCGAACAAGATAATAAAGTCGTTATAGCGGCTTTGCCATCACTTCAAAGAGTCGAACCACCTTATCTTGGCCGCTTGCTGCCAACCGTGTTCCATCTGCGCTGAACGCAACACAGCATATTGGGCGGCTACTTGCTTCTAAGCGAACGTTTCCGATTCCTTTCGCCGCATTCCACAATCCAATTGTTCCGTCTCGTGAGGCAGAGGCAAAAAGCCAACCATTAGGGTGAAATGCGAGAGCTTCGATTGGGCGCTCATGGCCATATAACATTTTGATGAGTTGTCCGGTGTCAAGGTTAAACACTCGGATGCTAAGATCAACTCCGGCGACAGCAATATATCGGTTGTCCGAGCTAAACGCGATCGCGGTCACGACCGATCGAAGTTTTTCAATTGTCCTAAGCCACTTTCCGCCTTTCGCTTCTCTGATGGCAACTTTTGCATCGGCAGTTCCTGATGCAAGAAACTTTCCGTCTGGACTAAATGCCACCGCGGTAACGCTGGAGTTTTCGGTTCTGAGTGAAAAGCGAGCTGACCCCGTTGTGGAATCGCTTACTCTGAGGTGATGGTGAATTGAACCCGCTGCGACCGAATTACCGTCTCCAGATATGGCAAGGCAGCTGACCCATTCTTCATGGACACCGCGCCAAGAAGTCACGGTTTCGTTTTCTAAGCACCAGACATTTACTTGACTATCGTTACTTCCGGCGGCAACGACCTTATCTTCGGCAAAGGCTTTGAGAACAGAAACACTGCCTGATTCAAGTTTTGTTTGGCGAGACTTTTCACCGGTTTGCGCCCACCAAATGAGCTC
>Ga0194055_10000489_pt1 | contig 31904 bp, 35 predicted proteins | sample SepL449m_MetaG_FD_155482 | JGI IMG/M metagenome (GOLD analysis project Ga0194055, IMG submission 155482) | Anoxic zone freshwater microbial communities from boreal shield lake in IISD Experimental Lakes Area, Ontario, Canada - Sep2016-L442-9m | ecosystem: Environmental > Aquatic > Freshwater >... | reverse complement strand
TACTTTCTATAATACTTAGTGCCGCTAGTGCCTTAGGTGTGTTCATATCATCCTCTAAGGCATGCTTAAACTCGACATTAAATTGTTCAACAGCATTGGTCTCGTCTTTTTCTGGTAGCTGGCCCGGGCGTGCTAGCATTAGCTGATCTGTGTAAGTTCTTAGTCTGCGTAGCCTCTCGTGGGCCCCAGCTAAGTCCTTGCTGCCAAAATCCATCTGACTACGGTAGTGTGCACTCATTACTAAATACCGAAAAGCCATAGGGTCTTTGACGTCTTCGATGCTCATAACATTACCGATTGATTTAGCCATCTTTTCGCTCTCGACCGTTAGGTGTTCATTATGCAAATAGTAATTAGCCTGGCTGCCACCGCACTGTGCGATCTCATTTTCATGATGCGGGAACTTCAAATCAACTCCACCTGTATGTATATCGAATGTGTCACCCAAAAACTTAGTACTCATTGCCGAGCATTCTATATGCCAGCCAGGACGACCCGGATAGTTTGTATCGTCTAGCTTAAAATCCCAATACGGTTCATTGGGTTTTTTTGCTTTCCAAAGGGCGAAATCAGCCACACCATCTTTCTGGTCTTGATCGTGTGTGACTCTAGACTTAGATGAAAAATTCAAGTCAATTAGTTTTCCGTATTTTTTACCACTTTTTTGATAGCGCTCTATGCTAAAAAAAATGCTACCATTCTGAACGTAGGCAATATTGCTCGAGAGCAGACCTTTTATGATGCTTTGCATCTCGACAACAAAGTCAGTCGCCCTTGGCAGGTGGGATATGTCGTCTCTTTTGATTCCAATTTTCTCGAGATCCTGTAAGAATAGCTCTTCGTATTTGTCAGCCAGTCGCTCCAGTGCTTCTACTGGATTTAATTTGTCGTATTCTACCTGAGACTTTGCAATCATCTTGTCGTCGATGTCCGTGATATTCATTACCCAATCTACATCTACATGCTCGATATATCGCAAAACTCTTTGGAGCAAATCGGGTAACAAAAAGGCTCTTAAGTTACCTATATGGACACGTCCATATACAGTTGGGCCGCAGGAATAAATACCGACCCTAGCTGAACTAATAGGCTTAAAAGCTTCTTTTTTCCTATTAAGAGAGTTGTAAAGATTTAACATTACTAACTATTATATACCCTTCTTAATACTTCTGCAGTATGCCTGCAGTCTTCAAGCGCATCATGCCGCCCTCGCGCTTTTAGTCCAAAATATTCAAACGTAGCTTCACTTCTTATAATATCGCCGCGTCCTTTTTTGACCATATGCATATATGCCAGGCTCCAAACATCTAAATAATGATAATCGTGCTCATATATATCTTTACCTACCGAATTAAGCATTTTAGAAAGCATGGTGTGGTCTAGCATTTCATTCCAGCTTGCTAGATATATTTCTGTTCCAAATTTATTTAAAAATATCTCAATTACATCCTCCTGCACTGGAGCACTATTTAAAATATCCTGTGTAATTCCATGTACATCAAATGATTCTTTGGGCATATTTGAAACATCTTGCTTAATGTAGCTTAGGAAACTATCTTTTTCCTTCAGACTTTGTTTATCTAGCAGTACCGCCCCAAGCTGAATCGGCAAGGCCTCGCCTAGATCGAGTCCGGTTGTTTCAAAATCAATTAGCAAGATATCTTTAGATAAACCATTCATTAGAATGCCTGCCTATTGTCTAGTGCCCTACTTAATGTCAGCTGATCGGCGTACTCTAAATCCCCACCAATCGGCAATCCATGGGCTAGCTTAGTAATTTTGCCTGTATAGCCCTGGTCTATTAGCTTTCGTGATATATAAATTGAAGTAGTTTCGCCTTCAATATTTGGGTTAGTTGCCAAGATTATTTCATCTGGCTCAACCACACCAACTCTATCAACTAAGCTTTGGATTTCCAGCTCATCAGGCCCTACCCCGTCAATTGGACTAATCACTCCATGCAATATATGGTAAGTTCCCTTGAACAGTCCAGTTCTTTCGATAGCCACTATATCCATCGGATTAGAAACAACAGCTATAAGCTCTGGGCTACGTGAGCTACTTTGGCAAATTGGACACAAATCTTCGCTTGCATAGTTTTTGCAGGTCGAACATTTGCGAAGTCCCTTCTTAAGATCCATCATGACTTGCCCAAATTGCTCGGCATCGCCGTGGGCCAACAAATAAAACACCAACCTCTCGGCCGACTTAGGACCAATAGAAGGGAGCTTGGAAAACTCGTTGATTAGCTCTGTGATACTATTGGGCAAAATCTGCATACTACATACCTGGCAGGTTCATATTGCCAGCAATATCTTGCATCTTTGAGGTAGCCTCAGTCATAAGCTCCTTATTAGCTTGGTTAACTGCTGCCGCGATAAGATTTGATAGTCTATCTAAATCTTCAGCTGCCTCTGGTTTTATTTCGATTTTTTTAATCTCAACATTCATGCTGGTTTGGCTGATAGCCAATCCGGCTGTGACTACAACGTCGCCGTCGCCTGCCTCTGCTTCAATTTGCATTCTTTTTAATTCTTTTTGCAATTTAAGTGCTTTTTGAGCTAGTCTTGCTTTATCCATCATTGACATAATATTAATTCCTTTCTTATCTGTTTGGTAGGTACTATTCTATCTGATAATGGAAGTATTATCTACCATACCATTGCTGCATAATATATTTAAAAATTATTTACTATAAACGCCGCGGATAGAGTGCCATTTAATCCGACTGAGATCCCCTAGGGTCTGTAGTGATGCTTTAATCGGCGAAGATCCAGATATCTTACTGCCCTCTTTTATATCCTTCCAGTCCGGAACGTCTATAATTCCAATTGTATAGCCCTTTTTACGAGCTATCGCTAAGATTTCCATATCAAATCCCCACCCATCTATAGTCTGGAGAGGGAAAATATTTTTTACCGCTTCGGCCGTAAATGCCTTGAATCCGCACTGGGTATCATTAATGCCAGGCAAAAGAACAGCCTGGACTAGAACATTACCAGCCCCAGAAATAATCTTTCTTAAGCCCTTATGGCTAGCATTAAGATTGCGAACACAAATAGATACCTGACTGCCGGATTTTAATTGAGTAATAGCTGTATCGATGTACTTTAGAGGTGTTGCCAAATCAGCATCCATGAATATCACGTATTTACCGCTTGCCCTAAGCATACCCTGCTTAACCTGTTTGCCCTTTACGAATTTGCCTTTAGGCTTAGGTCCGGCGTTAATTACATTTAAATGGCTGAACTTACTACTCATTTTTTTTGCCTCATCGATCGTACCGTCAGGACTATCCGAGTCAATAATCAAGACCTCAGCATTAAGTTTTTTGTCTTTAATGTATTTTGCGAGCGCTTCAAGTGTAGCGCCTATCCTAGCCTTCTCATTATAGGTCGGGATAACAATGCTTATGTCGTAGCTCATTGTCTCACCTCAAAGACTAAGAATAATGGTTCGCCACTAAAGTCGGATTTGATAATTTTAACCTTTCCATTGGGGAACTTGGCCTGCAATAACTCTAGCTGCTTATTATAATCGCCAACTGCAGGAATTATTATATTAGTCTTAATCAAGCCTTCAATAGGCAAGTTCTTGAGCTGGTTTTCGTCGAGTAACTTATAATCAGCTTTTTTATTAGTAAGGTATTTTACAGGCAAGGCCTCATATTCATTGCTAAATATTTGATTACTAACATCGGATGAATTATTAGTAATTATGTATTGAGCAATTGCAGTAGTGCCTTCATTGTAAGCTAGGTATGTCTTGCTATCTTGGGCCCAAGCAACGAAATATTGCCTATACGACTGCACCAGAGTGAGGCCCATGAGCACACAGAGCAATAGTAGGCCGGTAGTTCTTGCAAGCTTATTGACCGGGAATGTCTTATACCACACAAACAATAGATAATTAACTCCTACGGCAGACAGCATGAATACCGGAACTGCTGTGCCGATAGATCTAAGTGCATGAGGAAGCGCGGTGGCTGTTAATATCGAGCCAAGCGTCATAGATCCAAAAACAATCAGAACTAGAGAATAGCGAGGCTTTTTAAAGTTAAACAAGCAAACCACAACTCCAAGCAAAAACATCAATCCAACAAACATATTTAAAAGTGGTAGGCCGTCAAAGTTATGTCGATTGTTTTCATCGCCAGCAATATTGTATTGCAATAGCGTTTTAGCAGTTCCGGTGACTAATGTCTGTAACGGTTTTCCGCCATTGAGATCTTTATTTAAGAAGCTTACATCAGAAACTCTATTAGTCGAATTTCTGGAGTTTTGAATTGATATAATTGCAAGTGGAGATACAACTAAACCAAGGACGGCCAGCCCGATCAGGAGTTTTTTCCAATTTTGCTTAAACCAAGGTCTTCTTAGTAAGAGCATATAAAAGGCTCCCAATATAAATGTAGGAATTATCATATAGAAAACTGTATAAGTATAAAACCCAAGGCCAGCAGCCAAAGCTGCAAGGATGTAGTATATGGTTTTATTTGTCTTATAGGCTTTTGCCCCGAACCACATCACAAGACCAACGAACAAAGGCACAAGACTTGCCCTAAAGCCATTTCTTTGAATCGTGACAATCCACGGATTAACTGCAAAAAAGAATGCTGCGACTAAGGCTGTTCGGCGATTAAACCAAGCCTTGGTAGCTAAATAAATTACTAAAACACTTACGACGCCCATTAGTGCAGGCGCCATCCTTAGAGCTAGCGTGGTGTTGCCCATAAAATACACAAACACTGCCTGCATGTAGAAGAAGAGTGCTTCTCTTGAGCCATTAGTATTATAAACAACTCGATAGTCTTGTCTTTGTAGTATGCCAAATATATCTAGGCCATTAGCCGCTTCATCTGGGAACAGACCTGGGGGTAGAGAATCTAGCTTGTAAAACCTAAAGAATATAGCAAGTAATAAAATAAGCCCCAAGATTAACCAGGGTAAATACTTTCTAATCCGGCTGATATTATTTTTTTTCATTTTTAAATACAAAATATTTATACATTAGATAGTTATAGAATAGCACCACCACAATAGCAATTACTAGAGCTACATTTCTAGTATCGAACTCCTGAGAAAATGGTAGCCTGAGCCAGCTCGTAAAGTCGTAGGCAATTTGCGAAGGCCATAGCCATACCTTGGTGAAATAATAAATCACAATAGGCCTTATTGCATACAATCCAAACGCCGTAATCAAGAAAAACAATACAAGCCTAAAGAAGGATAAATTCTTAGCTTTAAATGTAAAATTCTTATTAAATATAAAGCTATTTATCATTGCAAAGGTGCCGGAGATGATACCTGCCCATACAGCTGACAAATCTGGAGCAAACCTAAGAAGTAGATTAAATATAATGAAGTCAACTAAAAAATTCGATACGCCCACAATCGCAAACCTTGCTATCTGGCCTAACTCTTTTTTATTAGTTGAATTTTTAATTATATTTTTGCTGTCACTCATAATTCTTATGTTTAATTATAAACGATTTATAAGCAAACCCCAAGTCTTATTGATTAACCCTGTCGATATTTTTAAATAGTGTCTGTTCGGGCTGGAAGTAAAGCTCAACTTCTCCAGTTGGGCCATTACGATGCTTTTTAATCAGTATGTCTGCAATATTCTTTTTTTCTGTTTCTTTTTCATAGTAATCCTCGCGGTAGATAAACATTACTACGTCGGCATCCTGTTCGATTGAGCCTGATTCGCGCAAATCTGAAAGCTGAGGAATCTTTGGGTTTCTCTGCTCTACCGAACGACTAAGCTGCGACAGGGCGATTACTGGTACATTTAGTTCTCGCGCCAAGCCCTTGAGCCCACGCGATATCTCTGAAATTTCCTGAACCCTATTATCTGAACCCGAAGAACCTCCACTCATTAGCTGTAAGTAGTCGATGACTATTAGGCCTAGATCATGCTCGGATTGTAGGCGCCTCGCTTTGGTACGCATTTCCATAACATTTGCCATGGCGGAGTCATCTATATATATTGGAGCTTCTGCCAAGACACCCATGGCCTTATTGAGCTTTTCGAAGTCTTTATCTTCCAGGTTTCCAGTCCTAAGCTTCCAGCTGTCTATGCCAGCCTCCGATGCTAACATTCTGTCAATTAGCTGCTCCTTACTCATTTCTAGACTAAATATACCCACTGGCACACCTTCTTTGGTGGCAATATTTTGAGCAATATTAAGTGCAAGGCTAGTTTTGCCCATACTTGGCCTAGCTGCGAGTATGATTAAGTCGGACTTTTGGAGCCCTGCTAGTATAGTATCAAGCCCAGTGAAACCCGTAGGGATGCCACGCAAGCTTTCGTTGTCCTTATGTAAGCTGTCTAGCCTATCGAAGCTATCGGCCAGAACATCTTTAATGGAAATAAAATTTTGTTTAAGATGTTTTTGGCTTACATCAAATAATGTCCTCTCGGCCTTATCTAGCAAATTATCGAGCTGACCATCTTCTTCGTAGGCTATTGTGTTAATTTGGTTGGCAGCACTAATAAGTCTACGCAGGGTGGCCTTTTGTGCGACGATGTTCGCATAATTCACAACATGGGCCGCTGATGGCACACCATTAACTAAATTTGTTAAGTAGCTGGATCCTCCAATTTCTTTTAGCGCTCCTTGTTTTTCTAATTGCTCAGACAGAGTAATAACATCGAGAGGCTCGCGCTTCTCAAAAAGCTTTATTATTGCTTCATAAATTAGTCCATTTTTATCTACGTAAAAATCATCAATATGAACGACATCTGCGATTTTTATAATAGCGTCCTTATCTAGTAGTAATGACCCTATCAAGCTTTCCTCAGCCTGAGGATTCTGCGGAGGAACTTTAGCCTTCATTAGCTCTTTTGCTGTTCTGTTATTAGCCATCTATAACCTCTGCGCCAAAAATTGCAGCTGCGGTAGTTGCAAGCTCTTCTTGAGCATCGACTACTTCTGGCTGGTTGCGGCTATCTATCTTAACAATCAAATGCATGTTTCTACCATAAACCTTACCGAATGCTTTTTCAATTAAGCTAGCGTTGCGCTGTTCGGTAATTCGATCCTTATGAAAACTAAACCTACAGATTACCTTAACTTCTTCATCATCAACCTGTACATCCGCACCCTTTAGGACAGCAAACAATGAATTATTATAGTGCTTTATAACACTTAGCGATTTAATTAAAAGATCTTCATCTTTTTTACTAGGCTTTGGCTTTGGCTGACCACCCGTATCTTTGGGTGCTACTTTAATTTTTGTATCAACAGTCGATGCAACTTCTGGAGTGGGCACCTGATTAGCGCTTTCTGCAATCTTAGCGAAACCTCCCTTGCGGGCTAATGCCACCTGCAACACAAGCTCTGGTGAGCCCGAGTAGCGCATGTTGGTTTGCGCCCAATGTAGATTCTCGGCCAACCCCAGCAGAAAGGTTTGGCTGGCATCGTCTTCTGCTAGCTTTGCTTGGATACGGTCAAGCATTTGCTGGGCGAGCTGACCTGCATCGGCACCTCCGGCAGATAAATCCCTAACTAGCCCTAGGGCTTTCTTGCTATCATCCTTATTAATGCTATCAAATATATCGTCTACTATTTTAGAATCCTGGAGACCAGTAAAATCCGAGACTACCTCCAGTGTTATTTCGTCCCCTACAGAAGATAGCTGATCGAGCAGGCTAATGGCGTCCCTAAAGCCACCTTTGCTGACTTGGGCTATTAGTAGCAGTGCTTCATCATTTATCTTAATATTTTCACTGTCTGCTATAAATCTCAGGTGAGAGATCATGTCTTTTTGGGGAATTGGCTTAAAATCGAATCTTTGCGTCCTAGATATTATTGTGTCGGGTAGCTTATGGACCTCTGTTGTTGCAAATATGAAAACCACATGGCTAGGTGGCTCTTCGAGCGTCTTGAGCAGAGCGTTGAATGCCTCTTTGGTTAACATATGAACTTCATCGATAATATAGACCTTATAGCTTAGACTTGCGGGTGCAACTTGGACTTTCTCCCTGAGGCTACGTATTTCATCTATTCCGCGATTACTAGCTCCGTCGATCTCAATTATGTCCAAGTAGTCGGCTAGCGAATCCTCTTTCTTGAGTCCATTGAGCTGTTTGGCTATGATTCTAGCAATCGTCGTCTTGCCTACCCCCCTGGGCCCGGTCAATAAATAGGCGTGGCTATGCTTGCCGTTGCCAATAGCATTAATAAGTGTCTTTACGACGTGCTGCTGGCCGACCACCTCACTGAAGTCAGCCGAGCGATATTTACGATACAAAGCCAAATTACTCAAAGCACCCTCCACTTTTAATTCATTATATCTTATTAGGCTTGTATTTTGCAGGTATTAGGATGCAGAAATAACGGCCTCTATCGCCGCCCAAATGGCATCGCCAGCAGCAGGTACCACAATTGTTACCTCATCGCCTGGCTGAGCCTTGAAATATGTCACACTAGCGTACAAAACCCGATAGTGCTTTTCGCCTACGACGGCAATATACTGGCCATTCTCTAAAGCCATTTTCGCAATAATCTTTTTGCGCTCGATTGGCCCGATTTGTTTATATATAAAGCTTCCGTCATCTGCAATTGTAAGCTTCAGGGTATCGCCCTCGATAAGTTTTGATTTGGAAGCATAATTTGCAGGAACTGGATAGACTTTGCCGTCAGGTCCAATCATGTTCTGGCCATCGAACTGGCCTTCAATAATCTTACCTACAGATTCGGTAGAACCAGGCTTGACCATATCTTGTTTTTTAGGCTCGGGCAGTTCTGTCTTGCTAACTCCGAGTTTTTTCAGCTCTTCTTCGACCTGCTTAATGGTGTCTTGAGCTAGTTGCATTTGTGTTGCTAGATTTTGTAGTGTTTGCTGTTTATCTTTATCACTCATTTTGTTTACCTTTTTTATAAATTACTTAATTTGCTATCAGTGTAGCAAAGAATCAAACAAAATCCAAACAAAATAGACCCCTAAGGGTCTATTTTTGCGATTTGACAGTGATTAAATTACTGTAATTCGATAGTTGCGCCAGCTTCTTCAAGCTTTTTCTTGGCTTCTTCAGCTTCCTCAGCAGGAGCAGCTTCTTTAACCATAGTAGGTGCACCATCTACTACAGCCTTGCTTTCTGCAAGACCTAGGCCTGATACTTCTCGTACGGCTTTGATTACATCAATCTTTTTGTCGCCTACAGCAGCTAGATATACATTATATGAACTCTTAGCTTCTACAGCATCTTCTTCGCCTGCGGCAGCTCCGCCAGCAGCAATAGCCACTGGAGCAGCAGCGCTAACGCCAAAGTGATCTTCTAATACTTTTACTAGCTCTGAAAGATCTAGTACGCTTAATTCAGAAATCTGATCAACCAATGACTTAAATTTAGCTGGAACTTCTTTTGTTTCTTTTGTTTCTTCTGCAGGTGTTGCAGTTTCTTCTTTTACTTCTTCTTGTTTTGCAGTTTCTTCTGCCATTTTATGCTTCTCCTTTTTTATCTTGTATTGCATTTAGTGCGTACATGAATTGAGTTATATTACCATTAAGAACACGTACGAATCCGCTAAGTGGAGCTGCGATTGTGCCGACCACTTGAGCAGTAAGGACTTCACGACTAGGAAGTTTGGCCAATGTCATAACATCCTCTCGAGACAGAACTTTTCCCGTATCATCTAGACCACCAATGATTTCTAAATTTTCATTTTCTTTGGCAAAATCTGCAATAATCTTGCAGGTTTGTGCTTCATCTTGCCCGAAAGCGATGGCCATTGGGCCATTGAAAATAGAGGCATCAGTATCTTTTAGATTTGTGTTTTTTATGGCAACTTTTACCAAAGTGTTTTTAGTCACTTTGTAGCTTACTTCTGCATCTCGTAGCTTGTTGCGTAATTCATTGATTGCAGGAACATTTAATCCCCTATAATCAGTCATTACAGCAATTTTACTAGCCGAGAAGGCTTCAGTTAAAGCGGTAACGTCAGCCTGTTTTTGCTCACGTGATTTTGCCATAGGCATCCTCCGATGCTTTAAATTTAATGTGCCGATTACCAAACAAAAAGTCTTTGGTCAGACCAAAGACTTAAAAGTTTGAAAATCTATAAAGATTTATAACCTCATGAGGCAAATTAATCCGTCCTAGACGAAAGCCACAATCTTTGGTAATCGAGATTATTTTACCAGATAAGAAAGCTTTTAGCAATAGCTTTGGCTACTATGATTCTTCGTACCACCATGCCAAATCTTTTACGAGATTTTTACTAAAGTCGCGCAATTTATTGGACTTGTTTGACTTTATTGAGCTGCCGATAAGTCGACCGAGAGTATTGGCGTTCTCTATATTCAAGCCCCTGCTAGTAAGGGCAGCTGTTCCGAGACGCAATCCGCCTGGAGACCAAGCTGACCTATTATCGTTAGGTACGGAATTACGATTAGTGATTATTCCTGACTTTTCCAAGAAATCTTGCACTTCAAGACTATTGTGATTATCTGATAATTTAGCCAGTACGATGTGATTTTGGGTCTTACTGACGATTTCTATCCCCTCCTCTACCAATCCGTCCTCTAGTGCTTTAGCATTGTTTAAAACCGCTTCAATATAGCGGTTAAATGCAATCTTATCAGGGTAGCTGTCCTCCCCTAGAACCTCCAAGAGGGCTTGGCCAACTGCAGCAATTTGGTTTAAGTGTGGCCCACCGCTTGTACCCGGAAAGATAGTCTTATTAATGGCATCCATATACTGATTTTTAGCGAATAATAGAGCTGAACGTGGGCCGCGCAAAGTTTTATGGGTCGTAGTTGTAACAAAATCAGCACCTGAATCATCCGCCTGAAAGGGACTGCTATGGTTGCCACTCGCCACCAGCCCACTAATATGCGATATATCAGCCAAAACCAATGAACCATTAGAATGGGCTATTTTGCAAAACTCTGCGAAGTCATATTTTCTAGTGTAAGAAGAAAATCCTATGATTACTAATCTCGGGTTAACCAGTTCTATTTTATTCTTGAAGTCATCGATATCTAATTCGTATCCACTACGGCCCTCCTTAACAGTATAGGTTGCGTGTTTAAAAAACTTTCTGTAGGCACTTGTTGAGTGAAGGTGGCTTAAGTGGCCGCCACTACCTAGATCTAGGCTAAGTACTGTATCGCCTGGCTCTAAGACTGAAAAATACACCATTGCATTAGCTGGGCTACCCGACAATACCTGCACATTAACTCCATATTCAGATTTAGCATTAAATACCTCTAGTGCTTTATCTATAACAAATTCTTCCAGCATATCAGCATTAACATTACCGGCGTAGTATCTTTTACTAGGATAACCTTCGGCATATTTATTATTCCAAGCCGAGCCAAGCAGACCTAGGACCTTAGGACTGGGGTAGTTCTCTGAGGCAATTAGGTTTAAGGTGTTCCTTTGCCTGGATAATTCTTGCTGGGTGAGTCGCGATATTTCATTCATAAGTTTAATTATACCATTGTATACACTCAGTGATACTGATGTTATAATTTGGCCTGGTAGAGCCGAGAAACCCAGGAGGTTTGGCATGAAGTATTTACCATATGAAGCAAGAGAGCCGGATGGACAATACCGCGAACTTCTTTATAGCATTTTGACAAAAGGCGAACGTGTCCCCTCTAGACAAGGGCCGTTCGCTATAACATTATTTGGAGCTCCTCAGATGAGATTCAAACTTGAAAACGGCTTCCCTTGTATTACTAATAGAAATATTGAAGGATTTTGGAAGGGAGCCATTGGCGAACTATGTGCCTTTATTAATGGTGCCACTACGCTTGCTGAATTCGAAGAATTTGGTTGCAGCTGGTGGGGGCCTTGGGCTACCGAAGAAAAGTGCTCCAAGCGCGGGCTTTCAGCTGGTGATCTTGGGCCTGGTAGCTATGGAGGGTCATTCCATGATTGGCCCGATAGAAACGGTGCAAGCTACAATCAATTTGAGCATCTAGTTTGCCAGATAGCAGAATCTCCAGGAGACCGAACGCACATCGTTAGCCCCTGGAATGGCGCACTACTTGCGCGCGACTCAGGTCGCATTAATAAAGCAACAATTGCACCATGTCACGGTTGGCTTCAGGTACGAATTATGAATAATAAAATTCATTTGCATCATATGCAACGTTCCGGCGATGTTCCCATTGGAGTACCTTCCAATATGGTTCAGTATGCCGCCCTGTTGCTAATGCTCGAGCAGATAACCGGCTATCAAGCCGGGGATTACATTCACTACATTGTCGATGCTCATATCTACGAGGACCAAGCAGATGCGGCATGGCAAATGGTTAATCGTGCTGACATGAGGCTACCTAGAGTAGAAATTACTGAGCAAGGCAAGTTGATTAAAAATATTCATGACTTTAGGTCAAAACACTTTGAGCTTCATGAGTATTACCCACATCAAGCAATGAAAGGTATACCGGTGGCAATATGATAAGTATCATTGTTGCGCGAGACAAGCAAAGAGTAATTGGCAAGTCTGGAGATTTGCCGTGGAACATCCCAGTGGATATGAAGCGGTTTAAACAAATCACCACAGGCCATGTTGTTGTTATGGGGCGGGCAACCTATGAATCTATAGGAAAGCCACTCCCGAATCGTATCAATGTAGTTATTACTGGTAAAGAGAACCTGGAAGACAGCGAGAATCTTTACTATAGAAATAATTACGAAGATGCAATTGTTCTAGCACTTGAGCTGGCAAACAGAGATTCGTGCAAAGTTTTTGTAATCGGCGGATCGTCAGTTTATGCAGAAGCGATTTCAGACCCAAAGGTTGAAGAACTTTACGTGACACTTATTAATCATGATTTTGAGGGAGACAGGTTTTTTCCTTTTACTTCCCCTAAGGATTGGGAGCTAGTAGAAACTGAAAGACTAGATGCTCAAGACTCAAATTCATACGACCTAGCTTTTTTGCGATACAAGCGTCGCAAAAAAGGTAGTGTAGTAGAAAGTGTCTTTTACTATCCGAGCTCTAGGTCTGCCAATCAGACAAAAAAGATGCAGGATATTGAGAGCGTTGGAATATGTCCCTTCTGCACCGAATGGCTTGAGTGGTATCACGATGCGCCAGTCGATAATAAGCTGCAGTTCGAAAACTGGGTAGTTACCTCTAACGATAATCCCTATAAAGGAACAGTTATCGATCTGCTCATTATTAGCAAAGAGCACACGGTTCATTTCTCTAAGCTTAGCGAAGCAGCCCAGTCTGAGTATGGAATTGTAATTGCGGCAGTGGCAGATAAATACAAACTATTTAACTACGCAGTCGGGATGAGAGTCGGACCAGTAAGTATGGTGGGTGGATCCGTAAATCACCTCCACGCACATATTAAAGTTGGGGATGTATATAGCCCTAACCATAGCCCAATTAAGTTCAGTATGAGCAATAAGCCAAGACAGAACAAGCCCCCGGAGACCTACTAATATAGTAGGCCCCTGGGGGCTTTTATTTTATAATTCTAATGATTTTAACATCATTAGATTCTAGAATTGACTGGGCATCTAATACTGAATAGCCTTCATCAAAATATACTCGACTAATACCTGAATATGCAATCGCCTTGGCGCACCAAGGACAAGGAAAGGTTGTCACATAAAGATATGAGCCAGATAGACTCAAGCCAATTGAAGCTGCTGTAGCAATTAGGCTAAGCTCGACGTGCATGGCTGTGCCCAATTCGATACGCTGGCCCTTGTGAAAGTCAGCTCTTGGGTCGCCATCATAATATGGCTGTAGCGGACTAGGGACATGCGTGTTGTGGATCGGTGGCAATATTAGATTGCCATTCTTAACCACACAGCCACCAACCTGCCTCCACCAATCAGCGCTTTCTAATGCCTTAGCACGACAGTTGGCAAGTAGCTTGATATCAGTTTCTTCTCGGCTCACCGAAAATGATTCATAAACATCATTATCTTGAGTGGAGTTGATTCTGTCCCAGCGCAGAAAAATTGGTAAAAATTTTACCATCCTAAAGTCAAGGAATTGTTCTGCGAAATACCTTGAAATTTCATCATCAGCTAAAACAAAACTATCAAAGCTAGCCAGCTGACTGATTTCCTTGAGCTCACTAACTTTGCTATTTAATAGCTTAGTATTTGATAAAATATCAACCATCTGCGATGACTGCAATGCTCGAATGTCTTTAATAAGTGTTGGCTGTAATTGCAAAGCCCATTCACTATTAATGATAAATATCTCATCAACTTCGCCGATGGAACCAAAAAGGTTCATATAGCCGTTATGTAGGACTGGCATGTACAGAATTAGTGCCACCATCAGACAATATCCTCATCGGATATATTTTTAGCATTTTTGAGATTCATCTTTCGCACCTTTGCACTTGTCGAGGTCTCAGCCTGTCTGGTCAAGACTACTACTTCTGAGCAGTAAGATTGCTCTAACTCAAAAATCTCTTCACTGGTGTAATTGTCGGCTGTTGCAACCAACAAATCTGGCTTAATTAGCTTAATAAGCTCCCACTTTGGATCTTTGCCGTATTTGAGAGTAATTATATCCACATATCGCAAATGCGAAAGAATTTGCAACCGCTCAATTTGAGGGTTTACGGGCCTTCCATCGCCTTTGCGGACGCGGATTTTGTCGTCATCATCAACCCCTACAATCAGAATGTCACCACACTGCTTAGCTTTTTCAAGATAGAGTGCGTGTCCGATATGAAAAAGGTCGAAGGAGCCGGATGTCAGTACTATCTTCGCTCCAACCCCTTTCAAATGATTAACCTGTTTTTGTAAAATTTCATAATCAGGGTAGAATCTAGAGCTGAAATTTGAATCTAGCGAGAAATAACCGAAATCTATCGGCACACTGCCTCCATATGTCTAGGAACGAATAACTATATAACACCCTTATATAGGGTGTTATTATTTTATTTTTGTATTATTTAGATTCTTTTAGTGCTTCGTTTTGATCTATTCTAATGCTTGGGCTCATACTAGAATTTATGAACATATTTTTGATAAATACACCCTTCACTCCACTGGGCTTAGATATAGATAAAGCCTTTACGACTGCCTTAACGTTGGCGTATAAATCCTCCGTCTTGAAGCTGACTTTACCAAAAGCAACGTGAATTACGCCATTGGCGTCATTTTTTATTTCAACTTTGCCCTTCTTGAATTCTGTTGTAGCCTTAGCGGTGTCGGCAGTAATAGTACCATTTTTAGGCGATGGCATTAGCCCTTTAGGACCAAGGACTTTGGCTAGTTTACCTAATTCAGCCATTTTATCTGGAGCAGCAATGAGTATGTCGAAATTAATTTTTTCTTTACTGATGTCTTTGATGATAGCATCTGCATCCACCATGTCGGCTCCAGCCTTCTTGGCTAACTGAGCTTCCTCGTCTTGAGCAATTACGGCAATCTTGATAGATTTTCCTGTTCCTGACGGCAGTGATGTTGTGGTGCGCACAATCTGATCAGATTGTCGTGGATCGATGTTAAGAGTTACGTGTATTTCGGCCGAAGCATCAAAGGTAGTCTTGGATATTTTAGGTAGTAATTCCAATGCCTCTTTTAATGTATAAAGCTTTGTTGGCTCTATCAAATCTCGCGCGGCTTTTTGATTTTTAGAATATTTCTTTACTCTAGGTTTTTGCTTTACTTTATTTACGATTTCTTCTGAGGCCTTGGCTTTTTTAGCTTCCTTAACCTCTTTTTCGATTACTTCAGCCTGAACCTTAGAGCTTCTCTTGCCAGCCTTGGCTGTTTTTACTAGCTTTTTTGGTGCAGCCTTTTCGGCTACCTCTTCCTTGATAATTTTTTCAGGATTAGTCTTTTTTACTGTCTCGTCTTTTACTTCTTTTTTATTCTTCTTGGCTTCTGCCATTGGATTCTCCTTTCGTGGTCAAGCTCCGTTTTAACGGATCCCACATCTGGGTTAATAATTATTCTACTTCAACTCCCATCGACCGAGCGGTGCCGGCGATGATTTTCTTAGCTGCCTCAATATCATTAGCGTTAAGATCTGGCATTTTCTTTTCGGCTATCTCGGTGAGCTGAGCCTGAGTAAGTTTCCCTACTTTTTCTTTATTTGGAACGCCAGAGGCTTTCTTAAGTTTTAGTGCTTCTTTGATTAATATTTTAGCTGGTGTTCCCTTTACCACAAAGCTCATCGACTTGTCTTCATAAATGGTCACCTGAACTGGAGTGGGCTGGCCTTTGCGGTCTTGGGTCTGCTCGTTAAATGGGTTTATAAAATCCATCATGTTTACGCCGTGTTGACCTAAAGATGAACCAACAGGTGGAGCTGGTGTTGCTTGCCCGCCCATAATGATCATCTTTACTTTAGCCTGTACTTTTTTTGCTTCTGCCATAATTAATCCTTTCTAGATCTTATTTACCTGTAATGAATCAAGTTCGACTGGCGTTTCACGCCCAAACATACTGACCAAAACTTTTATTTTACCTTTTTGCTCATCTATTTCGCTGACCTGACCGTCGAATCCCTTGAATGGTCCGTCGGTGATATTCACGGTTTCACCAATCTTGAAGTCAATTTTGTAGAGTGGCTCATCAATACCCATGCGCTTTTGAATAGATTTAACTTCTTCATCGCTTAATGGCGAAGGTGTAGTGCTAGTGCCTACAAAGCCTGTGACATTGGGTGTATTTCTAACCACAAACCAAGACTCCTCAGTGACAAGCATCTGAATCATAATATAGCCTGGGAATATTTTACGTTCAACGGTTCGTCTACGACCATTTTTAATTTCAATTTGCTTTTCTTTTGGCACTATTACATCGAATATCTTATCTTTCATATCCAATGACTCTGTGCGCTGCTTAAGAGCTTCTGAAACCTGGTCTTCATAACCAGAATAAGTATGTACTACATACCAACTTTTTTGTAATTCTGACATTTTATGGAATCCTTAATATTAATGATTTAAATGCTGCTCGCCAGACTGCATCTAGGGCAGTCAATGCTAGGCCCAAGATTAACGAAACTACAATTATCAAAACTGTAAGCTGTAGGGCTTGTTTCTTTGTCGGCCATACTACTTTTCGCATTTCTGCAATTGAGTTTTTGATGTAATTTGTAAATCGGCGCATATGTTTAATCTAAAAAAGCCTTTTCGGCCTTTGCTCCCTATTTTACCTAATAAACCGCCCTTTTGTCAATGATTAGTTTGGCTTAGGTATATTTATCTTGATGGTGTCGGGCAATTTGTCCCAAATTTGAGACAAAACAGATGATATTTCAGATGAAAATGCGAATGATATAGCGAAATACATTGCTACAACCAAAAGTAAGACCACAGCCAGTACCCACAAACCTAGATAACCACCATCTTCATCTGACTGGAAATATACGTGCGATGTGGACTTTTCGTAATTAACCAAGCCTACCCAAAAGCCTCCCTGCAAAGCAGTCCAGGCTGTCCAGAGCAAGTAAATAGATGTCGTAATCAATGATAAATACAATACATTCAAGGAAAATGATTCAGTACTGTTTAGCACCATAACTTCTAAATAGGAGAGTCCAAAGCTTATCGCAATAAAAAAAAGCAGACCTACTAGCCAAACTGCCGAGTGGGCCAAGGACCTGGCTGGTCTTAGGAAGCTTTGCGTGGCTGAAGCAATAAGTTTATTTGGTCTGGAGCTCATCCCTACTGCAACCGATGCTTGCAAGTAGAATCTGAATTTAGTAAATAATAAATATAACAGGCCAAATAAGGCAGATACTAAGATATACAATGTTATCTGATTCTTTAATTCGCCATACCCTGCTATATACATAGAATAAATACTTAAGCTAAACAAAATAATAATGCCTATAAAAATGGTAGTTTTAGCAAGCTTATTTAGTGAGACCGCTCCAATATCTTTAAGAATCTCCGCTATACTTCTAGATATTCGGGTGCTTCTTGAATCTATTTTTTGGTATTTATAGCGATAAATTGCAGATAGTATTATAGTATCAGCCAGCCAGCTTGCTATAACTAACAATACCAACACCAAGCCAACTCCCACAAAATAAAAAGTATTTTGTGGGGATAATGTTGACTTTAGGGTGACTAAAATCTGATCAGGATTAAGAATTAGAATGTATTTTAGCTGAAAATAAACTATTGGTACTACTGCAAAAAATACCGTCCTCAGACTTAGTATATTTCTCAAAAATGAAACCAAAAATATTTCTGAGTCCAGAACTGATGACAAAGAATTGTTTAGAGCGAAGATAAGCCCTAGTCCAATATTTTTTTGTTTGGGAGAAAGTTTTTTGGCAGTTTCGTCTTTTTTGGGAACTCGATAGATTGTCCTGTCAGTTTCCCTATTGGTTTGTTTCTTTTTAACTTTTACTATATCAATATTCTTCATAAGCACTTACCTAGATATTATAGCTTTAAATATCTACCTGGCCAATGATTTCTTCATCTTCATACTGGTATATATTCTAATCTTTTGATTAGCACTCAGGCTTACCCTGTGTCCCATAAGACCCTGGACGGGAATCTTGCGAATCTTTTTATTGAGTGCAGAAAAGTACTGATAAGCCAACTCTACGCCAAAGCGACTTGATTTTGGAAGCTCCTTAATAGCCATCCTTGCAGTATCTAGGTCATTTTTTATCTCTTTAATAATTTCATGCTTATCTTCTTCGGTGAAATGCTTAATATTTTTACCAGGAAAATAGAATCTTCCAAGCTGAATCGAATCAGCGCTTAAATCCCTTAAGAAGTTAATTTTTTGAAATGCCGAACCTAATGCTCTGGCACCCGGTTGCAATGAATTATATCTGCGCTTATTGCCATTAACAAAAACCATTAAGCACATTAAGCCAACTACTTCGGCCGAGCCGTATATATATGCCTCATATTCCTTGGGTGTGTAGGTTTTCTTTCTGATGTCCATAATCATACTTGCCAAAAACGCCTCGACTAGCTCTGGTGGAATATCATATTTTCTGACCGTCGAGCTAAAGCTCTGAATTATAGGATTAACACTAAATCCGGTCTTTACTGCTCTCTTATAATCGTTCCTTAGTTCACTTATATACATCTCCATACCGCTTGGCCGCCAAGTATCTACAATCTCATCTGCAATCCGTACGAATCCGTAAATAGCATAAATTGAATCTGCAACTTCCGGACTCAACAGTTCCGCAGCCGTGGAAAAAGACGTCGAATAGCTTTGAGTAATATCCTTACTAAGCCTATTGCTAATCTTTTGGTATAGATCGATATTAAGCATTTATTTCTTCCTGACGACACAGTAAATTGAGAATGCACGCAGCACCGACCTGATTTCATCATCTATCTTCATCTTCTCAATTACTTTTAAGGCATTTTGCAGATGGTCTTCGGCTGCAACCGCAGCTTTTGCCTGGGCTCCAGATTCCTTTAGGATACTACGGACTAGCTTAACATCATCGCTGGTTATTTTGGCATTGCCTAGTCTAGTCTCGATGGCTTTCCAATCTAGCGGTTTGCATAATTTTTTAGCATAGTACATGAGTAAGGTTTGCTTACCTTCTCTAATATCTGAGCCTACCGGCTTGCCAGTCTGTCTGGTTGAGCCAAACATTCCGAGTAGGTCGTCTGCTATCTGGAAGGCCTTACCTAGCTCTGAGCCGTAGCTCTTGAATGTTTCCATTAGTTTTTCGTTGCCACCAGCCGTAATAACTCCGAGCTGCAACGGCGAAGTAACGGTGTATTGAGCCGTTTTGTAATAATTTACTTTTTCTATTTTGGCAAGATTCAAATTTCCGCGAATGCTCGACATCACATCTAGTTGCTGGCCTGCTCCGGTTTCAAAAAGTACTCTTTGAAAATGCGCCATCATATCAAATATTAAGTCTTTTTTAATATCTAGCTTGGTCAGAACTTCAAACGTAAAGAACTCATTTAATTCTCCAGCTAATATAGCAATTGATTCGGCCGTATGTCTTGCGGTATTCTCATCGGTTTGTTTCATAAATCTTTTGAGGTATGTGCCTGTGATATTAGCTCCTCCATAGCGAGTCAAATCGCCATCCATCACGTCATCATGAATCAGTACAAAATTATGAAATATTTCTAGCGCCAGTGATGCATCGATGGCCAGTGGGAAGTCTTTACCCCCTGCAGCCTTGTAGCCAAGCAACATTAGCGTTGGTCGCAGTCTTTTACCGCCGCGCAATATAAATTTTTTCATATCTGTTAGTAGCTTTTCGTATAAAGGATCGATTTCCTTTGCCGCTAATATTTTTTCATTAAAAAAAACATCGATTCTTGCATCTATTTCGCTTTTGACATAATTATTTAGTTCAACGAATTTTTTCATTTCACTATTTTGCATCTTTAATTATCCTTTCAGATACCAACTTGGCACTTAGTGTCACCATAGGTACTCCGCCTCCTGGATATGTACTCGCTCCAACAAAATAAAGGTTCTTTATGTCCTTGCTTTTATTGTGTGGCCTAAAATAGCCTGACTGCAAAAAATGATGGCTCAGACCAAAAGCAGAACCGATTATGCAAATTATATTTTCTCTAAAATCTTCTGGTGTAAAAATAGATTCGACTTTTATTTTTTTCTCGATATCCAAACCGAACTCCGTCTTTAGCCTTGATAATACCTGCTTTCTAATGCGTTTTATGCCGGACTGCCACTGCACCTTTGAGTCGAGATTCGGAACCGGCACCAGTACATAGAACACACTCTTTCCTTTGGGTGCCAAGCTTGGGTCAGTCTTGGTGGGAATATAAGTATAGAACGAAGGATCCTTAGGAAGTTTTTTCTGATGGAATATTTCATCGAGATTGTTTTTAAAGTCTTTACAGAGATATACATTATGATGAAGCATGCCCTCGCAGCTATCATCTACACCCCAATAGAATAGTAAGGCTGAGCTAGCCTGCTTGTACGATTCGAGTTTAGTATCTGGGGTCGAAGGTCGATCTTTTTCATCAATCAATTTCATCTGAGAATATACTAAATCAGCATTTGCTACAATTGTATCGGCATAAAGTTTTTTGTTCTTATTTGTTCTAATGCCGACGGCAGTTTTATTTTCTATAATTATTTCTTCTACCGATGTCGAGGTAATTATTTCACCCCCTAAATCTTTGACCAGCTTTTCAATAGCCAGCGATAGTGAGTACATACCACCTTTTGGATACCAAATCCCCAATCCTGTTTCCATATAGCTCACCACACTATAAACCGCTGGTGCTTCGTGCGGACTAACGCCCAAATACATACTTTGAAAACTAAATAATTGCCTAAGGCGCTCATCCTTAAAGTAACGCGAGACAAATTTATAGAGCTTAGACAGGCCTCTCTTTTTGAATAATTGGGCACCGCTTACAGGACTAATGAAGTCGGTAATATTGCTAAAGTTTTTATCTATAAAGTTAGCCCTAGCGATTCTATACATCGACGATACATCACCGAAAAATTTATAAAACTGTTCTGGGCCTTTAGGGTCAAACTTGGATAGCTCACTTGCAAATTTTGGCAAATTACTACTTACGGTAATTCTACTTTTATCAGCGAATGCAACTTGATAGTTTGGCTCTAATTGCAAAAGCGTTATATAGTCATCAAATTCCTTACCGCAATACGCAAAAGTGTCATATAGTACGTCGGTCATCATAAGCAGGGTTGGTCCCATATCAAAAGTGTAACCACCTTTCTCAATACGATGTGCCCTTCCCCCTACTTTGTTTTCTTTTTCAATTACGGTTACTTTATAGCCGTTCTTAAGCAAGCGGGCTGCGGTACACAGACCGCCAATGCCACCACCTATAATAATTGCACTTTTTTGTGATTCTTTTTCCATATTTATAAATCTATCCTATAATAATAGTATGAAGTTTATGTATTTAGCTATACTTTTGTTCAGTATTTTCGGGATGACGCTTATAGATTATAGATATAAGCTGATATTTTTCAATACCCCTAGGGCGGCAGCTATGAGCATTGCGATTGTCATGACGCTCTTACTGGTGGCTGATATTATCGGTATAAATTGGAACATATTCTCCACAAATAGCAGATATGTGGCGGGTGTTTTTGTAGGTAGCGAGAATTTGCCAATCGAAGAATTTTTATTCTTATTTTTACTTTGCTACTTTATTTTAAATCTACACGCATGCATCAAATTAAGGACAAAAGATGTATAGATACTCTTTATTGATATTCATTTGTTTGCTAGCTTCGTCTTTAATATATTTAATCTATCAGCTCAAAATTGTATTTGATAAAGCTTGGATTTACACAGCCCTAATTACACTCGTAAGTATGATTATATTTAATACATACCTTACTGCACTTCCCATAGTGGTGTATAATATGAACTCAATTATAGGAGTTAAGATCATTACTTTTCCAGTTGAAGATTTTGGCTACTTAGTAGTGGCACTTATTATTCTGCCGGCATTATTTGATAAATTATCCAATGAAGAAAGAAACAACAGCAAAAAATCTACCAAGCGTTAAGGAAGTTCTTGCGACTTCTCGCCCATTCAGCTGGCTGAATACTGCTGTTCCGTTTTTCGTTGGCTTTGTAATATCTTCTGGCAGTATTAATCTTTACTGCATCATCGGAACCCTATACTTTTCTTTCTTCTATAACTACCTGATGTATGGCGTAAATGACATTTTTGACTATGACTCTGATATAAAAAACCCCAGAAAGAACTCGATAGAAGGTGGTCTTGTAGACAAGAGTAAGCATAAAGTAATGTTTTACCTTATAGTCTTACTAAATCTGCCATTTTTAATTTACCTACTCTACACGGGAAATCTATATAGCAATATTGCCATAATTTTAATTGTATTTTTTGCTTTCAGCTACTCGGCTAAGCCGCTCAGATTCAAAGAAATTCCAATCCTAGACTCTATAAACTCGAGCCTACATTTTGTTTTGCCTTTGGTTTTTGGTGTGCTCTACGCAGGCTCGATAAATATGCCATGGCCAGCCGTTATAGCATTTTTCTTTTGGGGTGCTGCCTCGCAGGCTCTCGGCTCTATTCCAGATATAAAGCCCGATAGAGCGGCCGGAATTGATTCGATTGCCACTAAGCTTGGTGCGAAGTTCACAAACAGCTATTCACTAGTGTTGTATTGTCTGTGCTGCCTATTGGTTAGTGTATTTTATTTCCCCTGGGGGCTTGCAGCAGGCTTGATACTATCGGTTTACCCTATGAATGTTCTTTTCTTTAGGAAGTACAAATCTGACGCAAAGAGTAGTGAATATCAGAGGGCCTGGAAAAATTTTATATGGATCAATCTGATTGTGGGCTTCTGGTTAGCCCAACTATTGATTTATATCTACGATTCATTCGGACTAGGTGCTGTGAGAATTACTTTCCTTGCAGGCTTCCTGGTGACTTTTGCAATTCTACAGTTTGCACTAATTATCTATAATTACAGCAAAACTGCTAGGCCAAAATCGAAAAGGCTTGGAGATCTACCTCATATCGATGTATTAATACATTCCGTCGGAGACAAAGACAATATATCCTCAACCTTGCTAGCCCTGATCGGTCAGAACTACCCAAATTATGACATTTATTATGCAAATCTAGACAACAATATAAATACTCAAAAAATCGCCGAAAGCTATCAGGATCCTAAATTGCACATAGTAAATACGGGCAAGCTACCGGCCGGCTGGACGCTTCAGGCCTGGGCTAGTCAGGTTCTCTTCAAGAAATCTAAGTCTGATTATGTGGTTTTATTGGGAGCAGATACTATTCTCCTGCCTAATACTCTCTCGGTTGTTGCTAGTTTATTTGACTCAAGCGAGCTTGAGCTTGCATCGTTATTGCCGGCCGACCAGAGCAAGTCTGTCTGGCAACAACTAATATTGAGCCAAGAGCATTATCTACTTTTCGGTCTCTATCCTTCGGCATACTTAACTAATAATCACCCAAACCTTGCAACTGCATATAGTAGTCTTATCGCATTCAAGAGAGAATCTATTGAAAAAATAGGTGGATTTGAGATTGTCAAAAATAGCCCCCTAGAAGATCTTGATATAGCAAATAAGGCCAAACAAAGCGGTCTTATATCCCAATTCTACACCGCGAGCGACCTAGCAGTTAGTCAGGGCCGCTCAAGCCTTAGCCAACTTAGAGACTATAACCAGCAACGGCTATACCCCAGTTTGCATTTCAATATGCCGCTTAGCATAGCGCTTATAACAACTGGTATTTTTGTAACTAGCTTCCCTATAGTACTTTTAACGGTGCTGTTAGTTTTAGGTATCTACGAGGGGACTATTTTACTTGCAATCGCCTGCCTGCTTTTACTCATTAATAGAATCATAGTGATGTCGAAATCCAAACAAAGTATTGCTGGGGCACTGCTCTACCCTATCGGAACAATTATCCTGCTACTTGATATTTTTAATTCTATGTTTAGGTATGAGATGAAAAAGCCGCGCTGGGAGAAAAGAAAGTCTATCTAGCTACTTCTTCTTTTTCAGATGCTTATCTCTACTCCTAAATAATACCTTAAATACAATTATGCCAACGGAGCTTATTACCGCAGCAATCACAAAAGTCATAAAGCTATCTTTCAGGACAGTTAAGATGAGCTTAGTTACTAATTGAAAATTATCAATACCCTGCCCGGTGGTGATCTCTAAGTTTATACTTGAAGCCGAGAAGCTTGAGAGTGCGGATATCAACAAGCCTAGGATTGATGCGAATAGAGTGGTATATAATATTCGGTTAAATTTATTGCTGCCTGACCTTATATTCAACAGAAACATTGTCAGGGCCGAAATACCAAAGACCATCCAAATAAATGGCAGATCCATTTTGACATTTAAGTACACTTCCTTAACTCTGTTTAGCTGAGCCAGCAACCCACTTTTATCATTAGATTCGCTTAGCAAATCTATACTATCAGGTAGGAGTCTTGTGATTTCAAATTTTATTTGATTATCGGCGCTCTTAGTAGCAACTTTATTTTTAATTGGCAGAAGATCTAAATCAATAGTAATTTTATCTTGCTTATTATTGAGCCACTCTATAATTAGTATCTGGGTTGGCTGAATAACTTTTTTTGCTACATCTGAGGTTATAGACGCTGATATACTATTTTTAATTGCTTCATTTAGTAGGCTACTAGGTGAGTTTATTTGCTTACTTAATTCTTCTGACATCAATACCGATGATGCCCTATAGAAGCCTGAGTCGTCGAGAACTTTAGTCAGTTTTTGATTAGATGAAAATATACCAATTAGGCTTGTAGCGTAGACAAGCACCATAAATGACACAAACAGGACTAGTGCGATGAGCTTATTTATTATTTTCATAGTTTTATATTAACAAATTATTATCGTAAATTATGAGTTATCAATAATTGATTTCATGGCCTTATTGATTTGCAGGTAAAAATCTTCGTACGAGCCGCTATTACTGATATTATAGCTAGCCATCTTTTCAACGCTTTTTACATCAAAACTTTTACCAGAATTCTCGCGCGACTCTAGCTTTTTAAAACTATCGAAGTCAACACTATCACCCTCCCTACCCCTTTCTAGGTTTCTTTGATAGCGACTATCTATATCGGCCACGGTATCTATAAGTACTCCGCCTGCGTCAATCACTAGCTTAGTTTCGTCAGGGTGCCTAAGTGCACTAAGCACCACCTTGCTGCTACCAGCCTGCCTTAGTGCGATTTTGACCAATATGTCATTGCCTTTTTGGTCTCTAAGCTTTTGCACCACAATAGACATATTTTCCCTGGTTAAGTCCCCTAGATTATTGTCTTTAATATAATCCCTCAGGATATCAGCAGTAGAAATATGTCTATAGCCATATTTTTCTTCAATATAGCTTGCGGCCGTGTCTTTACCACTGCCCGCCTGCCCAACCACTGCAATAATTTTATTCATATATGTAGTATATAATAATTTGCTACTTCAGTGCAGCTATAAGCCTGACTTTGGCTTCTTTGATCATAGATAAGAATTGATTATGCACCGATTCAATATCACTATTGCGCTGCTCAATCAGATTTTCAATTTTTCTATTATCTAATTCTTTAATAGTTTTATTGGCAATAAAACTATCCCTGGCAGAAATAATGCTCTGTCGATAGCTTGTTCTTATTAAGTCTTGGTCTAGTCCTTGGCTGCACTTTGTCTGTGCCATGTCGGATGCAGCCTGGACTGATGTTATGACTTTGCTTTCCAGCTCAGCTGTTGAATAATTATAGCTACTAGCAAGCTGATTGACAGAATTTATAAAATTCTCTCTTATACTGTCAACTTTTTGGTGTCTCATTTCAAATGATTTGTCGATGCTAGACTTATACTCATCAAGAGCTTGCTTATTGGCTTGGCTTGGATATTTTTCATACAATTTAGCGAAAAGCTCTTGGCGCTTTCTGTCAGTTTCCAAACGTAAGGCCTTAAATTTACTCTTATCAATCGGCCTATTCTTTATTGCGGGGAGTTTTTTGTTTTGCATTCCCGATATCATCCCCTGCGAAATAGGGCCTAATTTAGTGCAAAATCTTTGAGTGTCTTCATTAGCCAAAGAGGCTGGAGACATTACCAAACCAACCGCGACAACCATAGAGATCAGCACGGACTTGGCTATAAATGTGTTAAAATTTTTCATTGATTGCCTCATCCATGTTGCTTGTACTAGCAAAATCAATTTTAGTTGATTCATCTGCGCTATTATCATTCTTCAGTTGAGCCTGTTCGATCTTTAAGTCTGCTAGGCTCAGATTGCTTATACTATCTACCGATCCGTCTGCTGCTATATCCGAGACACTTGCGATGCTATCTTTACTACTTGGACTGCTATTTTTAGTCAAACTCATACCGCCAATCATAAAAACCAAAAGCAATGCCGACATACTAACAGCTGCAGCACTAAAGTATGAGAAGCTGAATTTTCTCTTCACTGCTGGTTTTTCGATATCCAGCCGACTAATTACCTCTTCAAATGAATGTTTGCCAAATGCAGGAGCCACTCTAAGTTTTTTTAATTTTAAATTCAAGGCTATTACGTTCTTAACTTCGGAAATTTCTTCATCATTCAGCTGACCAGTGAATTTTTTACTCATGGCCGTCAAATTATTATCTATATGATATTGAATTATTTTATCTATTTTACGCATTATATTTTTCCTTAGTAATTTCGATTTGTAGCTTTTGTATTCCCCTTGAATACAATTTCCTCGTTGCGACATCTGTCTTTTTTATGATTCTTGCAATCTCTGGGTTTGTCAGACCATTAATTAATCTGAGAGATATGACCTCCTGGTAGTTATCTGGCAATCTTTGCATTGCCCTAATAATACTTTTTGTCTCATCGTTGCTCTGAGCAATCTCGTCCGGTCGCCTGCCAGAATCTACCAGTAGAGGCAATATTTCCTCGGAATTTTCAACCTTTCTGTTTTTGTTGGCGCGCCAGTAATCAGCCACAACGCTTCTGGCTATTGTAAACATGTAGGCCATGGGCGAATAGCCCTGGTCTTTCCAGTTGGCCAGATTCTTATAGAATCTAATAAATACCTGCTGGGCCAAATCCTCGGCATCATCTTGGGTTGGAACTCTAAAAGAGATAAATCTCAATATAGGCTCATAGCATTCACTATAAAGACTCTCAAAAGCTGCTTCATCTCCAGCTTGCGCTTTAAGGACTAAATTCAAAAGCTTTTTCGGCTGGCTATGTTCGCTCATAAAAACGCTTTTTTGAGGTTATGTGTGACATCCGCAAGATTATACACTAATTTCCCCATATTGCATCTATTATAGATATCTTTATCGTCCTCCAGGCAGGCACTAGTGCAGCCACTAATGCAACCGCCACAAGCAGCAGAGCAACCAGCCCCATGAATCTGTAATTAACTTGTAAAAATACACTTCCATAGGGAATCTTAAATGGATAGGCCCGCTCAATTGGCACTATTACTAGAATAAACACACTAGCCCCTAGGCCTGACCCAATCAGGGTATAGAATAGTGCCCTAATCTGGTAAGACAAAATAATAGTAGGCGACGTAATACCAATAGCCCGCTCTATTCCGATTTGCCTGCGTTTATTTATAAGATCGACATATGTAATGATAAATATTGTAATTGCAGCCACTAATACCGCCAGGAAGATAAGAATTCTATTTACCACTTTGAGCGTGTCAGTAAAGCCTCGAACAAAACCTGCCCTCTCCTCCCAAGTTCTAAATTGCAAATCCCCTCTAAGCTTTTTGATCTGATCAATTGCATAACTTTCTGATACGCCCTTTGCAAGACTAACGTTGATGATTTCAGTTTTAGATGCAGGATCAATCAGGCTATATTCGTCGCTGGTGATAAAAGTTTTTAGGTCAGATTCAAAAAATTCATTGAGGAATATGCCCTTTACTGTATATTCTTTTTTAACTCCCCCAGGAAAGCTGACCGTAACCCTATCGCCTGCATGAACGTCTTTAAGACTATCCGAATAAAGCTCTAGCCTGCTAATGCCAGCGCCAGCGATTTGGGCACCAAGAACTATCTTGTCCCGATCGTCTTTAGTTAAAAATTCGCCTTCTATCATATTCTTTGGGGTAATAAAAACATCACCATAGTTCTCGGGTTTTACTCCACTTATTTCAGCTACTGACTTCTCTTTTCCTTTGCTAATTTCTGCAGGGACAGTTTTGGTTTCGGTAACACCTTTGACTCCATTTATTTTACGGATATTCTCAGTTAGCACAGTTGCATCGGAAATAGTATCTGAACCATTGGGCAGTACTACCACATTGCCGGTCTGCGAGGCAATCAGCTTCTCATTAACTGTGCCTATAAAGCCATTTAAGAGAGCTGAGGTAAAGCTAATATTGATATATACAATCAATATCATAAAGATGGCCATGAAATTTAAACCCCAGCTAGACCTCAAGACTAGCTTGCGGGCCAAGAAGGCTGATACCGATAAGCTTTTACGCATTAAACTGCCTTACTCCGAATTATCCGACCATCAAGCAATCTTATAACCCTACTGGCATACTTCTTATCGGCTTCGTCATGACTTACAAAGACTATTGTTGTTTTAAAATTCTTATTGAGCCAGTACAGAGTCTCCATAACATTCTTGCCAGATTTTGAATCTAGGTTTGCCGTCGGTTCATCGGCGAAGATAATTTGCGGCTTATTGACCATAGCCCTAGCTATGGCTACCCTCTGCTGTTGACCGCCAGACAGCTGACGTGGCAAATGCTTCATTCTGTCTAGTAAGCCAACTGCATCAAGTAATGTAATAGCCCTCTCTCTGTACTCCTTAGGCCACCTGCCGAGCATCTTGGCTGGCAAATATACATTCTCTTGTGCGGTGAGTTCTGAAAGCAAGGCATATTCCTGAAAAACGTAGCCCATAGTCTCCAGGCGTATCCTAGAACGCTCCTTCTCCCTAAGCTTGCCCACATCTTTATCTGAGAGATATACCTTTCCCTTGCTTGGAGTATCAATTAGTCCCAGCAGACGAAGCAAAGTACTTTTGCCTGATCCGCTACGACCCATAATACATAGCATCTCGCCTTCATCAATCGTAAGACTGACATTATGTAGGGCTGGTACATCAACATCCCCTAGGCGATATATTTTTGAAACATTATCAATTTTGAGCATTTGATATCTATTATAGCTTATGCTTAGACTACCTACTAGGTGAAATTATTACATATTTTTGGTAAAATATACCGTGTTGGTTAATCTATATTGAAAAACTGTTGATATCCAATGCACTTGTTAGCAGTAAGTTTTATACTTCAGCCTTAAAAAATTCCTTCTTTTTACTATAGGGGTGTAGCTCAGATGGCTAGAGCGTCGGTCTCCAAAACCGAAGGCCGCGGGTTCGATTCCTGCCACCCCTGCCAAGAAAAGTAGCCAAATATATTTGGTTAATTTTCTTGGATTTGGATAGCCAGGATCGATACACAGGGTTCGGCGTAGCGAAGTTTGACCGCAGAAATGTATTTCGAGCACAAACAAGCGTAGAAGGCGTAGCCGCTTTCCTGCCACCCCTGCCAATGCATTTATGCTTAAAGACCACAGTTTTTTTTGATATAATAGACAAATGCAAAATATTATTGACCACCCACTTACTAAGCAGATAGCTATCTACACTGTACTCACTACTATACTTATTGCAGTAATAATGAGCATATACATTTATCTCCACCCAACACAGTGGCTAGATGTGAAATTTAGTGGCGAGTTACAGGAGCATAGCTTCACGCTACTCACAAAACTCATGCAACTCGTCAGCCTACCAGGGAATTCAGCTATTGGCGTCGCTACTGTCCTAGCAGCTTCACTAGTATTCTGGAAAATAAAGCACAAACGAGCTGCGTGGTGCTTTTTACTGGTATTGGTCGCAGATTTACTTAGCTATATTATTAAGTTTGTTGTAAATAGACCAAGACCATCTCAAGAGATAGTCTCAATAGCAGGTAGAAAACTTGCTGAGCCAGGGTTTCCGAGTACTCATGTTGTACATTACGTCGTATATTTTGGATTTCTGGCATTTGTAGTTATGCTATTGCCCAAATTTAAGCCCTTACTTCGTTATGGCATTGTTGGATTTTGTCTGTTTATGATTATTGCCGTATCAGTATCGAGAATATATTTAGGAGCGCACTGGTTTAGTGATGTCATTGCTGGCTATTTGTTTGGCCTCATATTTTTAGCTGGTATTATCAGTATCTATCTTCAAAAAAATAGTGAGCCAGGTGGTGGGGTAAATAATGATAGCAGTTCTAATCTCAGCCACTAGGCTCTGCCAAAGAACTTATGCTTAAAGAAGACTTCAAGATAAATTTTTGATATAATCCAAGCATGGAAATCAATCTTACAGCTCCTGCTCTACTTTTTCCTGCTTTAGCCATACTTATGCTCGGTTATGTAAATAGGTATGTGTCACTTGCAGGAGTTATACGAAGCTTTAAAAAAGATTACGATTCTAAATACATTCATACTAATCTTTTAGAACAACTAAAGATTCTAAAAAAACGAATTGAACTTTTGAAATATGTGCTACTATCAGCCATGACTGCACTTATTCTCGCCTGCTTATCAATGTTTTTTATTTTTATAAACATGCAAGATGCCGGCAAGATTGTTCTTGGTTTATCGCTACTAGTAATGATAACGAGTATACTAATATCAATATCTGAAACTTCTCTATCGAATAAATCTTTGATTATAGAGATAGATGATATAGTTATGAAAGAAAAGAACAAAAGTTAGTAGTTTTAATCTGAGCCACTAGGCTCTGCTAATGCACTAATATTTAAAATACCAAGTAACCTAAGCAAGGATTAATATGACATATTTCTGGATTTATCCGCTTCTATTCTTGAGCTCAATGGTTAACATTATCGTGCCGATAAGCGGTTCTGCGGTAGTAACTCCACTTTTGTCAGTTCCTTTTGGTGCAAAAGAAGCGATTGCACTAGCTTCGTTTTTATTCGTAATAACTGGACTTTTTAGAATTTTCCTTTTTCGGAAACATTTAAAAGTTAGCCAAATTAAAAATATATTGCCCTTATCCATTATTGGTGCAGCAATTGGAGCACTTACATTCGTTAGGCTTGATAATCTCGCAATAACTTTATTAATTATCGGGTTTTTATTAATCTTTTTAGTACGCAAAATACACAATATAAATAGGAAAGGGCCTTTGCCGGCTCCAAAAAAGATTACAGGGCATGCTGTAGGTTTTATTTCTGGTTTAGTTCAGGGTGCGGGCGTAACTGGTGGTGTTGACCTGCGTAATGGTTTTTTACTCTCGCACAACTTAACCCTGCAAGAATTGAATGGTACGACTGCAGTAGTTGGCACTACCAACTTTACAGTCGCAACACTTCTTCGACTTTATACCCATCAGATTAGCTTCCCTGACCTTACAAAAGTACTGTGGATATTGCCTCTCATGTTTGTTGCCATGTTG
>Ga0194055_10000488_pt1 | contig 31908 bp, 23 predicted proteins | sample SepL449m_MetaG_FD_155482 | JGI IMG/M metagenome (GOLD analysis project Ga0194055, IMG submission 155482) | Anoxic zone freshwater microbial communities from boreal shield lake in IISD Experimental Lakes Area, Ontario, Canada - Sep2016-L442-9m | ecosystem: Environmental > Aquatic > Freshwater >... | reverse complement strand
GTCTTTCCCCATACGCTTTCGCAGAACACCAGGAACGAGCGACGCCAGCAATCGAGTTCGCTCGGGGTCAACGGATCGCCGGTGCAATTCTTCCTCGCGAAACGACTCCATCGAGATCGCGTTGAAAGTCATCACAACCGTTTGTTCAATCGGGCGGTTTGAACTCGTAAGCAGCGTATATCCGATCGACAACTGATCGATCGGAACCATGTCAGTGAGTTCCAGAAATACCGTTCGCCGGTCTTTCAACAATGTCGCCGATTTCACTTCCCGTTCATCACGACCGATCTGTCCCGGTGCCGACGGCTTAAACTCAGGTGATCCGTACGCGGCCGACCACTTGTAATTCCATCCCTCCAATTGATAGTTGGACGTCTCTTCCGCCGCCTCCGGATCGAGTTCGCTGGTGAATGTGAGCGACACTCCGTTTTGATACCCTTTCATCGCAATCGGGACGCAAGCCACCTTTCCCGTATAGCGGACTCGCTGAAAGCAACCATCGTGAACCGCACTGGTGGTCCAGCCTTTGAGTCCCGTCAGATAGAGTTGACCATCACGCGGATTCATGCGACCGCGATGAATTCCAGAGAGAAATCGCAGAGGCAGTTCCATCGAGGCACCGTTCACAGCCGTTGGCGGTATCGGTCCTGAATCGCGCAAGACCAACCGCAGTCGACACTGCCCATACGAAAGATGCAGTAATTGATTGGAAAGTGGCCCCCAGCGATCGCTGTTGATCCAGACCTGCCCACCGGAACTGTTGTCTGCAAGTCGCGGAAACCAGACCAGCGGCCGTTCAAAATCCGTCGGTGCCACCTTGCGATGGTGGGACATCATCCCGCCATAGAATCCTCCTTCGCGAACCAGAAAGACCGCCGAAGCGGGGGTCCATTCCCCCTCCTGGGGCGCCACAGTCAATTCATCATTCGGCCCCATTCCGATTCCGTTCGAATTCCGAAATCCCGTGGCGAAAACGTCGAGTTTTGAACCATCTCGAGAGACTCGCAATACGCTTCCATCGTGCGGCGTCTGCGAATTGCAGTTCCCTTTGACATAGTAAAAATTGCCCGCCCGATCCGTTTCCAGGCACGTCACGTATTCGTGGCCATTGAGTGTGACATGGGCATCGTTGTTGAAGTTCTCGTAGACATCGGCTTCACCATCGTCATTCAAATCTCGCAGTCGAGTGATCTGGTCTCGACCAACGACATAGACGATGTTGTCGACAATCTTCAACCCGAGTGGTTGAAAGAGGCCTGTGGCGAACCGTCGCCAAGTGAGGCGATCCAGCGTTGCGTCGACCCCGTCAACCAGCCAGACGTCACCATGCAAATTGCAGACTGCCGCACGACCATCGGCGAAGAAATCGTGACCACCGCAAAAGAACAGTGCGTTGAATCGATTTTCAAATGGCAAGGTGATTGTGTCGACAACATATGGAAATTGAGCCGCATCGGATGCTGGATCAGGCTTCGCGAGTTCTCCTTTGGTTACAATTGGCTCACCCCAGAGGCGTGTCCCTGGTTGACTCAATGCCAGCAAATCTTCCGGCGCGGGCGAAGCAGCCACGATTTGTTCGATGGTGGCTTCGTTCGCGTCGGCAGAACCTAACAACAGCTTGATGACGACAGGCTTGGCATGCGGGGCAATCACGAGGACTCGCCCGATCCCTGCTTGTTCGACCAGACTGGCAGACTCTGATTGAGCATGTAGCCTCACCTTCGCCGAAGCGTCAGCAACCATCAGGCGGATCGGAACGGGTGACGGATCGATCCGAAACGTTCGAGTGATGGCTTTAACATCGGCCCGCTGTTCCAGCCAGGGTGACTCCAGAATCATCGTATTCGGCGAGTTGCTGCCAGATTCCGCCGAAGCCGTTCCGACCGAATACTTCAGCACAACACGCTGTCCCTGTCGAGACAGGCCTTCATAGTGCGCCACCGCCCTGGGCAACGGACCATACGGATTTGCTTCTCGAAAATTTATGAACTGTTCCTGAAGAGAAACTCCAGGAAATCGTGGCGTCGAAAACGATGCTGTGCCGTCAATTCTCGGTGGAACGATGACACCAAATCGCGCAGGGTCAAACTTGAGAAACCCATTCCAACCTGCGGCGACACGTAATAACTCCGTGTCGTAAAGGATCGACGCTTCGCGCTGATCGCCCAGACGGACAACGATTCCCTTATACACTGGTCCGCCAGCACCAGTGACAGATCCGCTGAAGAACGGCCCGCTTTCGACCTTGCCGACCCGTTCATCCCGAGAATCTGCTTCGGTCCAACGAAACCCGATCGCGTCTTCGCCCCAATGTCCTTCAATCTTGTTCGTCGATGCCGTACTTTTTGCTGGCCCCGGATTGGCGACCCCCGCATCCCCCAGCAATGCTGCGTTCTTCAAAGGAGTCGCGTCTTCGAACCGCTTCTGTTCGACCAGTTCATCCAGATGCCAGAGCCCAATTGTGGACTCGTCGGATGTCCATGGCTTGTCCGGAACTGCTGTGATCGTCCGGGCACCACGAGAGATTCGAACTTCATCAACAAGGCCGCTGCATCCAATGATGCGATCGACCAGACTCGCAATTGCAAGCCCACCCGCTTCTGTTGCCCGGTTGTTACGTTTGTGCGGTTGATCGGCAGCCAGCTTGCCGTCCACGAACAGACGAACCCGTTCGGGTTCCAAAATCATCGCAACATGGTGCCATTTGTCGTCACAGATCATTGCCGAAGAATTGCAGTGGTCGGGAGCGAATCCGGGAAGGTAAGCGGTGAAATGTCCGTTCCCCGCCATCGAAAAGATTTCCCAATGAGTTCCCGATGACTTCAGTTCGTTCGAAACGAGAATGTTGTACGACGATTTGTCTGCCAGCTTCGTCCAGCATTCGACGGTGATCGGAAACTTGCGGAAGTCTTCTCGCCCGGCAACGAATGCTCCACCGGCACGGCCATCGAGTGCCTGGCCGAACTTTCCTTCCACAACGGGCTTGTTCGACTTCACTGCAGCGGGGGCAGGTGCCGCAGGCCGAGGAACTGGAGTTCGCATCTTCGGGTGCGGCCCGGCTGGCAGGCCGTTCAATTGAGGCAACAGCCAGTCGAGTCCATCCAGATTATCCTGCAAGCGCTCTTCGGCATCGTCCTGCGTATGCCCCAGAATCCCAATCGGACCCGTGTATCCGCTGTCGCGGATGATGTTCAGGATCTTCAGATCCAGATCCCCTTCGCCGAGTTGCAGAATCTTCTGGCCCTTGCGATCCCCTTCTTTGACCATGCCGTTCAGATTCAAGGTATAGAGGTACGGCTTCATCTTCTGCAGCAGTTCGGCGAACCTGTCCAGATGATCGTGACCATGGTGCAGGTTGTAGACGATGCCGACATTGTCCAGTTTCAATTCGCGAATGATTTCGATCTGATTTTCCGGTTCACCAAACCATCCACCATGGTTGTACAAAGCCACTTTGCATCCAACTTTCGCAGCCGCTTCGGCAATGGGCCGAATGCGCGCGGCTTCGGCAGTGACGCGAAGTCGCTGATCCTCGGCATCTTTTGTCGGTCCGCCCCCGCCGGTGATCCACAATTGCGGGGTCACTTTGTGCTTCGCGAAGATTGCCAGGGTCATCTTCGCTTCGTCATTCAGCGACGTCGGAAACCACCACGCCGACAGTTCCACATGATGTCGCTTCAACGCTTCGAGTTCTGCATCAAACGTCGGAATATGTTCCGCGCGGTAATCATAGGCGAAGTGCGTGAACCCCAGCTTTTCCAGCATCGCCGCGCGTTCTTCAGGGCCTCGCTTTTTCGAGTCGAAAGGAACAATGCACCAGGCCACCAGATTCTTGCGGCCGAACAGTCCCTTCGAAACAGGTTCTGCCGCCAAAGTCGGCTGCGGCACATGCGTAAGCAAAAAGACGAAATAGAGGGCTGGAAAACAAACGTGACGATACATCAAGCTTCTCCCGGCAAAGTGAACATTCAAGGATCTTGGGCGGAAATCATAGCGAGTTTGTTTGCGAGTGACCCGTCAATACACTGAATTGAGGTCGAGCCCAGTGGGCAGAATCCGAATTCAATCTGCTTCACCGCGATCTCTAACTTCTTCGCGTTTCGCGGGATTTGTTTTTTGAAACGCAGAGAGCGCGGAGAACGCAGAGATAAAGACCGAGGTGATCGCCTTCTCCTGTCTTAACTCTGCGAACTCCGCGCTCTCTGCGTTTCTATCTCTTCCGGGGTTGCCTGCAAAGTTGCCTGGTCATCATGTCAGTTGCTTGCGGAAGCGAGCCAGACTGATTGACAGTACGGCTATGCAGCAGAGGACCAGTCCGATGACCTGAGGAATCAGATCGAACAGATCCGCCCCCCGCAGAATGATGCCTCGCAGGATCGCGAGAAAATAGGTCGCCGGGATCGCGAACGAGACGACATAAATTGGAAAGGGCATTTCACTGCGAGGGAACATGAAGCCCGACAGCAGGACCGTCGGCAACATCAACAGGAAGGCGAACTGCATCGCCTGTAACTGGGTTCTTGCGACCGTCGATACCAGCAGGCCCAACCCTAAAGCGCAGACAATGAATAGTGATGACAGTGCCATCAGCAGTAACAAGCTGCCGTGAATCGGTACCCCAAACAGATAGACCATCACCGTGAGGACAATCAACGTTTCCAATGTTCCAATGCAGGCATAAGGAACCAGTTTACCAAGCAGTAGGCCTAATCGTCCGACGGGGGTCACGAAGAGTTGTTCAAGTGTCCCCAGTTCCCGTTCGCGAACAATCGCAAACGACGTCAGAAACAATGTGACGAGTTGCAGAATGATTCCCACCAGGCCCGGCACAAAGAAGTGAGAGCTCTCCAAGTCCGGGTTATAGAGCAGTCTCGGCCTCATTTCGATTGGCATTACGGCGTGGCCCGTCGAATCGCGCGACGGGACGGCAGCCAGAGATTCCGCAAATGGTCGCGTGATCTTCAGCGAGAGCGAAACGCCGAGTAGTTGAGCCGCATGAAGGGCCGTATTGGCGACCTGCGAGTCGCTGCCATCAATCAGGACCTGAACAGCCACCTGCTTTCCGCGTAACAGACGATCGGAATAGTCCGGCGGAATCCGGATCCCGACTTTTGCCCGCCCCGAAACCAGCGCCCGACGGAACGACTCATCATCGTAAACGGAATTGACGATTTCGAAGGATCGCGTATTGCGAAAACTGTCGATCAGTTCACTCGCCTGCTGACGACCATCGAGATCATACACGACAGTCGGAATATGCTCAATTTCCTGCTCAATCGCGTACCCGAAGATGACTGTCTGCATGACCGGGACGACCAGCATGAAAAAGATCGTCGCCGGCTCACGACGGATGTGAGAAAACTCTTTCAGCAGCATCGCAACAAACCCCCGCATCAATCGCCAGCGGGATTCATTGTTCTCTATCTGGCGGGATCGCACCGGCGAATCAATGGCGTTTGGAGCATCATGTAATTCACTGCGCTCAACGGCCGACACCTCGCAGACAGGTGCAACAGTTGTCGTCGGCAGGACCACGGGTTCCGCCGCTGTTGCCCCGCCGGGGTGATGCTCGGCTTCTTCAGCAGCCCGCGTTAATGTCACAAACACATCTTCCAGCGTCGGCTCAATGGCGCGAAACCGGACTTTGTCCGGGCTGAGTTGCAGTGCCTCCAGCATTTGTGACTCGGCTAATCGCTCGGCAGCGAGGACATGAATGGTTTGGCCGAACAGTGTCGCATCCTCAACGCCATCAAGATGACGCAATTGAGTCAGAATTGACGTTGGTGAGTCGAGTTCCAGTTCGAAACGCCGCGTCCCCGGCGGCGTGACGGCGGGGAGCCGTTTCAAGTCTGCAGGTTTACCGCCAACGATCAGCTTCGACAGATAGATATAGCCGACATCGGTACAGCGTTCGGCTTCGTCCATGTAATGCGTGGTCACAAATAACGTGACGCCACGTCCCGACAATTCAAACAACAGATCCCACAGATCGCGTCGTGCCACCGGGTCGATCCCGGCCGTTGGTTCGTCGAGGAACAAAACATCCGGTTCATGAATCAGTGCACAGGCGAGTGCCAGCCGCTGCTTCCAGCCGCCTGAAAGAGTTGATGCCAGTTGATCGATACGGTCGCCAATTCCCGTCAGTTCCTGCACGGCCTGCGATCGTTCCGTCAGTCGTTCCGCGGAAAGCCCATAGATTCTGCCGTAAAACTCAATGTTCTCCCGAACACTCAGGTCTCCGTACAGGCTGAATTTCTGAGACATGTAACCAATGCGGCGTTTGATTGCTTCCGCTTCGAGTCGCACATCATGACCGAGAACTGTGGCCGATCCAGACGAAGGTTCGAGCACTCCACAGAGCATCCGAATGATTGTCGATTTCCCGCTGCCGTTGGGACCCAGCAAACCAAAGATTGCCCCGCGTTGGACTTGAAAGCTGACGTCGCTGACCGCTGTCAATGCGCCGAAACTGCGAGTCAACTGCTTCACGTCGATGACGGGTGCGGCCATCAGTGTCATCTCCGCGTTACTTCCTGGGGAACCAGACGTCTGCCGCCATACCTGGACGCAAACGGTCGCGACCAGCCTCCAGCATCACCTTGATGCGAAAGACCTGCTTGGATCGTTCTTCGGGAGTCTGCACGTTCCCCGGCGTAAATTCCGCCTGACGAGAGACAAACGTGATTCGAGCCGCAAATCGTTCTCCCGGATAACTGTCGACAGTCACTTCGACCGGATCGCCGACCTTGACCGCCAGCTTGTTCTCGGGGAGATAGGCTCGCACCCAACGTTGTGACAGGTCCATCACCGAAATGACCGGAGCATTCGCCCCGACCAGATCCCCCGGTTGCAGATCGATCGCTTCGACGGCACCGTCAATCGGGGCTTTGACCTCAAGTTCTTCGATCTGCCGCTCAATCGCCCGCATTCCGGCTTCCGCAGTTTTCACAGCCGCTTCCGCCTCAGCAATCTCCTCTGTCCGCGAGCCATTCTTCTTCAGAAGCCATAATTGTTTCGCCTCTTCCATCTGAGCCCGGGCTTCGGCCAGTTCTTCGGGCCGCGTCCCATTCTTCAACTTGGCGAGCAATTCCCGTTGCGCATCAGCCGTCGACCGGGCGACTCGCAATTCGGTATTCGCCTGGTCCATCTCTTCCTGAGTGGTTGCTTTCTTGCCAAACAGCTCTTCGATACGCCGATGTTTTAACTTGGCGAGAGCGAGTTCTGAGTCCGCCAGATCGAACTGGGCCTGAGCCGCAGCGATGTCTTCGACACGTGGGCCATTCACCAGGCGTTCGACGGTCGCCGACAATTGATCAAAGTGGGCACGCGATTGAGCAATCTCTTCCACGCGGAATCCGGTCTTGATCTTGTCATGAACTGCGTTCGCTTGAGCCAGTTGGGACTTGGCTTGAGCGAGCAGTTCCTGCAACTGAAACGGTTCCAGCTGAATCAGCAACTGCCCTCGTTTGACAATATCCCCTTCTTCCACATGAACATGGCCGACGCGACCACCGACGCGTGAGCCAATCCGGATTTCATGTGCCTCAACGAATCCCGAAACATGCAATGGCTCCGTGCGGTGCTGGCTGTAAATGAGTAGTCCCGCCAGGACCGCTGCCACAACGATGATTCCGACGATTCGATTGATCATACGCCATCACTCTTTGGGAAGTCGCGACAGATTCTCGGTGGCCCCGATCAGCAACAACATGTCCTCGGTCTGAATGATCTCGTCCGGCTGCGGGACCGAAAGGCTTTCACGGGTTTCTTCGACACCATTCTTGTCGGCGGACCGAACGGTACGACGGATTGCGACCAGATTGACTCCGTAGCGGACTCGCAGATTCAAATCGCGCAGCGTCTTGCCTCGGAAGGAACTGGGGGCGTGCAATTCGATCAGTGTAAAGCCTTCGCCGAGGTCGATGAAGTCTTCGAGGAATGGATTCGCCAGCTTGCGAGCCAGTTGGCGTCCCGTTTCGGATTCGGGCTGAATCACTTCATCGGCACCGATCTGACTGAAAATTTCGGCATGGATCGAGGTCGCCGCACGACAAATTACTCGTGGAATTTTCAACTGCTTCTTCGCAATCGCTGCGGTCAAAAGAGCTGCTTCAAAGTTTTCTCCGATCGCGACAATCAGGACATCAACCTTGTGAATTTCCTGGCTGCGCAAGGCGCGTTCATCGGTCGAGTCGAGCGTTACAGCCACGTCGACTTTGTGCTTGACTTCATCCACCAGTTCGTGATCCGAATCAACAGCGATGACTTGAACACCGCTCGATGCCAATTGATCCACGACCGCCATCCCAAACCGTCCGAGTCCTACGACGGCTACTCGACGCATGACATTCTTCCTTTTCTCAATACTTTCAAGGCTCAGACGAGCCCTCCGTATTCACATGTTGTGACGATGGGGAACCGTCTAGAGAAAAAGGGTGCCAAGCTCAGGCCTGGCACCCCTGTTTCAATCATCAGAACGGAATCGCAGCTTAATAGCGAGCCATTTTCACGTCGCGTGGCTGAGCATCAACTTGCAGCTTCGCAGGTTTCTTGGCAGCTACGGCTGGTTTGTCGGCTCCAGTTGGCATCGCCAATCGTTCACGTAGCGAGACCGCTCGTGAAGTGACTCGATAATCGAGTCGCAGCGACTGATCATTTTCCTTGGGTTCGCCAGCAGCAGGCTTCTTCTTGTCTGGCGTCGCGTCTTTGCTGGGGATCGGAATACCAGCGTCGGTGTGAGCGGCGTCGGCCGGTGCAGGTTCACCGAGCGGTGGTCGCAGGCTATTGCGACGTTCCGCTGGAGGATTTTCCTCAAACGGCGCGGTCTCAGCCGGGGCGGTCGTTGCTGGAACCGGGTCTTCAAAATTTTCGTTCGGTCGACGTGAAGGAATCGTCGTATCGGTTCCCGTACCGCGTGATCGTGGGACCGAATTGAAACTGTCGGGTGTGTTGTAAGTTCGTTCGCGATTCGTTCGCGGAGGAACGATTCGCAGTTCGCGTTCGATCGTTTCCAGTCGCTGTTCAATCGAGCGAGAGCCATTTGTCGGATCAGGACGTGGCGTCAACGATCCGCCGGGAGCAAGATTGGTTGTTGTCGCACAATTTCCAGAGCTACAGTTCCCGGAAGCACAACCGGTACTGCAACCACCGGCACAGGGGGAACAGCCACAGTCAGCGGCGTACGACTGACATGAGCTGCAACCAATTCCTGGCGCATAACTCGTCGAATACGGGGTTCCGTAGTAGCCCGAATATCCGTACCCGGAATACCCGGTGTAATAGGGCGTATACCCGGCACCATACGTCCACGGGAAAAATTGGGCGCTGGCCGTTCCCGGCAATCCGAACCCGGCGACACACATGACAAACAGACTCAACTGGCATAAACGAGACATTGCTTGCGCTTCCTCTGATCTGGCGACAACCCCTCAACCGGTAGCTTTGCCCGTCTCTCTTCCTTGACGCTAACTACCCGCAGGGCGGTTCCTACCGCGCCATACCGCAAAACAGGAGTATCTTTCCACTCATAACGTACCGCTCGCGCGCGCCCGCTGTCAACGAGGGATTGCTCACAACAACATTTGGCGATTCATTTTCTTTCGGTTTCTCACCCAGCAGATTTGGGGTGAGAATTGTTTCCGGCTGGTTCGACGCTAAAATATTACGTTTTTCCGCTTCAGAAAATCTGGAGCGAAATCCCGTTCCAACGGCTGACAGAATGACAGAGATGACCGCTGCTGCCCTCGAAAATTCCTATCGAGGTTTCGTAGATCCCAAACAAGAAGAACTGATTCTGGTTCTCGATTTCGGGGGACAGACCGCACAACTGATCGCCCGGCGAGTCCGTGACCAGAATGTCTTCTGCCAACTGGTCCGGCATGATCTGTCGATCGATCGCATCCGCGAACTGAACCCACGCGGCCTGATTTTGTCCGGCGGCCCCGCCAGCGTTTACGACCAGGGGGCTCCCCACGTCGATCCTGCACTGTTCCAACTCGGTATTCCCATCCTGGGGATCTGCTACGGCATGCAGCTCGCCTGCCAGGCACTGGGGGGAACCGTCAAACCGGGAACGAAGCGTGAGTTTGGCCGAACGGAATCCAACGTCGTTCATACCGACCCGCTTCTGCAAGGGCTTCCGGCAACGACAACGGTCTGGATGAGTCATGGTGATCAGGTCGACTCAGCGTCCGCCTCGTTCGTGGCCTTGATGGCGACTCCAACCTGTCCATTTGCGGCAGTCAAGCATTCGTCACTGCCCGTTTATGGTTTGCAGTTCCATCCCGAAGTGACGCACACTGTCGACGGTTCGTTGCTTCTCTCGAATTTCGTCAAGCAGGTCTGCGGTTGCCGCGGAACCTGGAAGATCAGCTCATTGATCGAACGAGAAGTCACGTCGATCCGTGCTCGAGTCGGTAACAGCCGCGTCATTTGCGGGCTGTCTGGGGGCGTTGATTCATCGGTCGTCGCGGCGATCCTTTACAAGGCGATCGGTTCGCAACTGTCGTGCATTTTCGTCGACAACGGCCTGTTGCGCAAAGGTGAAGCGGAAAAGGTTCGTGATCGATTCCAGAACCACTTCAAGACCGATCTGCATGTGGTGGATGCCAAAGAACGGTTCCTGTCCGAACTGGACGGTGTGACCGACCCGCAGATCAAGCGAAAAATCATTGGCCGCGTCTTCATCGAAGTCTTCCGCAAAGAAGCCGAGTCGATTCCCGATGCACGGTTTCTGGCACAGGGGACGTTGTATCCTGACGTCATCGAATCCGGGGCCAACGTCGACGGTCCAGCCGCGACCATCAAGGCTCACCACAACGTTGGTGGCCTTCCTGCAGAGCTTGGTTTCGAATTGATCGAACCTCTGCGAGACCTGTTCAAGGACGAAGTCCGCCGAATGGGTCTTGAGCTTGGTCTGACTGAAGAACTGGTCTGGCGACATCCGTTCCCAGGCCCAGGTCTTGGTGTCCGTTGCCTTGGACCGCTGACGGCGGAGCGACTGACAAAACTGCGAGAAGCCGACACCATCGTTCTGGAAGAACTGCGGGCCGCTGGACTGTACCGCAAGATTCAACAGGCATTTGCGGTGTTACTGCCAGTGCAATCTGTCGGTGTGATGGGCGACGGCCGAACATATGAAGAAGTGATCGCCGTACGAGCCGTCCAGACAGACGACTTCATGACCGCCGACTGGTTCCCAATGCCGCACGAGGTCCTGGGCCGAATCTCGACACGAATCATCAACGAAGTTCGCGGAGTCAATCGCGTCGTCTACGACATCAGTTCAAAACCGCCGAGCACGATCGAGTGGGAATAACGAGCGTTTTGAACGCAGCGTAACAGACGCCGAAGGCGTCGCCGGCAGTAGCCGGGGTAAGTGCGAAGCGTCGCCCCCGGATCGTGGCACGAATTCAAGTTGCTTTCTGAAGGGAAGCCAGAGGCCGAGCCTACGATTGGCAACGATTGGGCCGACTCCATTTCAGTCGAGTGGAAGTTTACAATTGTGAGCCAGTTCTTTTCGAGTACATTTTCAACAGCGACATGAGGAACACTCATCTGCGCTGATTTCCACTGATCTGACAGAGAAAGAAACGGCTTTCACGGCATACGGGGAGTTCGCTGCCTCGTGTTCGGGAGCAGCGTGAATCAGCGGCGATCAGTGTTCCAAATCTCTTCCTTCCTCCAGAAAGGCGGCAGGGTGGCCGTCGTGGCCGTGGCTGGACTGAGGCTTTGCGAAGGCAGCCCTGGATAGTCGCAAATCCGCGATTATTCACACTGCGTTTGTCATCTGTGTCGATCGATGTTTACCGGGGCTTCCCTTCGGTTCAGCCCCGGCCACCCATAAACAGTCAAGAACCCGCTTTTCAGCTTTGATCCGGCTCAAGCCATCCAATCACTTCCCCTGTGGAGACGATCGCATCGACGTGCCGTACGATTGAAACGAGTTCCCCGTTTTGAGTCGCGGAAATGTCGTATGTGATTCCGGGAATCAGCAGTTCAACCAGCCGATCGCCGACGACAACAGTTTGCCCCGGTTCCACCAGCCAGGAACTGATGCGTAATGTTTCCTGTTCGGTTCCCAGATCGGGAACCAGAATCGGAATTCGGTGATCGGCAGCAATGTCTGGCATCAGTCAGGTTCACACCCGCAGGACATCGGCCATTTCGCCCGCGTGATAGCTGGAGCGAACGAACGGGCCACTCGCCACCATGCTGAAGCCGAGCTTCCGCACCAATTCGCCGATTTCGTCGAATTCTTCAGGCGGGACATAGCGTTCTACAGGCAGATGATCCAGCGTCGGTTGCAGGTATTGTCCCAGCGTCAACATGTCGCAGCCGACAGCTCGCAAATCCGCACAGACTTCCAGTAGTTCTTCGCGAGTTTCACCCAGGCCCAGCATCAGGCCGCTCTTCGTCGTCATCTCAGGGACTTCGTCTTTGACTTGTTTCAACAAATCAAGGGTCCGTTGATACTCGGCATTGCGACGGACTCGGTCATACAGCCGCGGGACTGTTTCGGTGTTGTGATTGAAGACGTCCGGACGCGATTCGATGACGCGATGGATTGCCGCTCGATTCCCCTTGAAGTCAGGGGTCAGCACTTCAACACGAGCACCCGTTTTGTTTCGGACAGCCAGCACGCATTCGTAGAAATGATTGGCTCCGCCGTCCGAAAGATCATCCCGCGTAACAGACGTAATGACGACATACTTCAGTCCCAGGCGTTGTGCCGCTTCGGCGACGCGTTCTGGCTCGTCCAGTTGCACGGTTTCTGTCTTGCCGCGAGGAACAGAACAGAATCCACAAGGACGAGTGCAGACATTTCCCAGGATCATGAACGTCGCGGTCTGCTGAGACCAGCACTCGGTCCGATTCGGACACTTGGCACTCTCGCAAACCGTTTCCAGTCGCAGATCGGCGATGACATCCGTCGTGAATTGCATGCCTGCCTGAGGCAGCGGCCGGCGCAGCCATTTCGGCAAACGCTGTCGCACGGGCGCTTCGCTGACGGGATCACTGGGGAGGATATTCAGGGAATTTGTGGTCATTTCGAGTCGTATTCCGTTTTGAGACAACCTGTCACGCGTACACATACACCTTCCGTGTGGATCGTCGCAGCAACGGATGTCCGGTGTAAAGATGATAGGATTCGTAGCCAAGTGATTTTGCCAGATGTCGAATCAGACATTCTCGCACCGAGGCCATGCTGGTTGGTCGAGTCCGCTGAGTGGCGAGTGATGTCACGCGCTGGCCGCTATGCGACCAGTTCACCAGGTTCAGCCCTTCGTGCGGAACGGTCACATTGACGTACATCCCGCCATGCGTCACGCCATCGCGGACGGCCGCACCAATGAAGGCAAACTGACCGCAACGGCAGGTGGCACCGGGGATGATCGCAGGCGTCGCTTCGACTCCCTGATCTGCGGCCGTCGCGACGAGCGTCTGTTCCAGTCTCTGCCGATAACTGACGAGGCCCAAATTCAACCGATGCAGGGGAACTTGAGAATACACGGCGACTTGTCCGGGGGCGTGAGCAATCGTCCCGCCACCCCGGTTGAGCCACCGGACTTCTGTCTGTCGAGCAACCAGTTCCTCGGGCTCCACCAGAACGTCTGAGAAACTTCCTTCGCGCCCGATGGTGATCGCTGGCGGATGCTCACACACAAGTACAACCCCATGCTGGTCGTCGCGTTGTGAGAGCTGGTCAACAATCCGAGATTGCAGTGTGAGTGCGGATTCCAGCTCGACCGTCCCCAGGAGAAAGACTTCCAGCGCCGAGGAACCTCGGCCAGCGTGTTTCCAGTCTATCGGCAAATCTGCCATCGTCACGAAACTGCTCGATTGTGTTGAAACGCAAGACGACCTGTCAGGACGCTGCATTCGGGATAAATCACGGCGAAACGCCTGCCTGGCAGGCCCTTCCAATCCTGACTGGAGTCTATCGGAACCCTCTGCTTCGAACAATGCGGGATGAAAATATGGCAGGTCCCATGCCTTTTTGAAGCTGGGCTTGAACGGAGGCTTCCCCGAAGCGGGTGCGCCCCGCCACCCTGCCGGCGATGTCGCTATCGTCGGCCGTTTGTGGGCTGAAGGCCCACCAGAACAAAGCACAGGGCTTCAGCCCTGTGACTACGGACGGCGTAGGGTATGCGACCTGAAAGGTCGCGAGAAATTCAGTCATAGCGGTCAACTCCGATCGATCGCGTCTCGCGACCTTTCAGGTCGCATATTTTGTTTTGATTCTGTTCACAGGGCTGAAGCCCTGTGCTTTGTTCTCGTGGGCCTTCAGCCCACTGGGAATGACACGTTTCGATAAAACCGAAGTGCCGATTGCCCTGTGAAAATATGGCAGGAATCTGATCTGAATCTCGATTGGACGAACTGGCCGATACGGGTATCCTCGTATCTTCGCAAAAGTCCCTGTGGAGAGATTACTTATGTCGTCTGATTGCATGACTCGACGTCGATTTCTGGCCATGACAGCGGCGGCTGCTGCGCTCGCCGCGGGAACGGATGTCAAATCTGCCGAGCCACCCGCGAAAATCGGATTTGGATTCAGCCTGTATGGCATGAAGTCGCTCAAGACTTCGCAAGCACTGAAGATCTGTGCCGATATTGGATACAGCGGTGTCGAACTGGCATGCCTGAAAGACTGGCCGTGTGACCCTTTGATTTTGCAGCCCTCTGATCGCAAAAACCTGCGAACGGAACTGAATGATCTGGCACTCGATCTTCCCGGCCTGATGGACAACCTGGGTCTGCTGGTCTCCGACGAAGTTCATCGGACAAATCTGGAGCGTCTGAAACAAGTCAGTCAACTAGGGCATGATCTTTGTCCCGACGCCCCCCCGATCATCGAAACAGTGCTGGGGGGAAAGCCCGACGACTGGAACGCAGTCAAAGATCGAATGGTCGACAAACTGAAGGATTGGGAAAAGGTCGCCGCAGCACAGCGAACGGTGATTGCGATCAAGGCACATGCCTTCGGTGCATTGCATACCCCGCAAGATGCGGTCTGGCTGGCAGATCAGATCAACAGTCCGTGGATTCGCCTGGTCTTCGACTACAGTCATTTCCAGCGTCAGGGACTGCCGTTGCAAGAATCGCTCGAGAAGATGTTGTCGAAGACGGTCTTCGTTCACGTGAAGGATAATTTGACGACCGACGGCAAGACCGAATTTGCTCTCCCCGGCGACGCGGGTGACATCGACTACGTGCAATATCTGAAGCAACTGCGCGACGGCGGCTATCGCGGAGCTGTCGTGGTTGAAGTCAGCGCTCAGGTGTCGGGCAAACCGGGCTACGATCCAATCGCTGCCGCGAAAAAAAGCTATCGCAATCTGCAGCCCGCATTCATTAAAGCGGGCTTGCGCGTTGAAACGTAAGCTCGCACTTTTCGAGGAGCGTGCGTGGATACAAATCTGCCAGATTCTTGTCGACACCGGCCGATTGTGAGTCAAACGGGGAAGGCCTCTTGCATCGTCGCGGTGGTTCCATAAGATAGTCTTGATGCGGGTTCTGTTGCGATCCAGACTCGATACTATGCCCTGAGGATTCTCTGTTGGAGCGGGAATTTGAATTCAACACAGGTCTCGGCTGTCGAGCGAATCGTCAATACAGCCTTTGGAATTGTGACCGTCGGAGTTGTGGTGATCGGAATTTGTCTGGTTCCGTCGCCTGTTGCTGCAGAACTGAAAGTCTCGCCGACCGAGATTCGCCTCGATCGTCCGGAAGACTCATTGCAGATCCTCGTTTCCGACGTTCAGGGGGCTGTCACTCGCGATGCAACTCGTTCGGTGCGTTATGAAGTAAATGGCCCCGCGATCATCAAGGTGGATCAGGATGGTCTGATTCACCCGCTGGCCGACGGATCCACGAAACTGGTCGTCCGCTCGGATGTGGGCGAGGTGACGGTTCCGATCACGGTTACCGGTCTCGCGCAGCCAACACCCGTTTCGTTCCAGCACGAAATTCAGCCGATCCTGACGAAGTCCCGCTGCAATTCGGGGGGATGCCACGGTAAAGCCGAAGGCCAGAACGGATTCAAGTTGAGTCTGTTGGGATTCGACAACGAATTTGATCACGACGCACTGACGAAAGAAGGGAAGGGACGACGACTTTCTATTACGTCACCCGAGACCAGCCTGCTGCTCCGCAAGGCGATTGCCGAAGCACCCCACGGTGGCGGACGCAAGATCGAAGCAGGCAGCCCGCAATATCGGCGGCTGTTGCGCTGGATCGCGTCCGGTGCCCCGATTTCTGTTCCGATGGAACGACAGGTCGTTTCGATTTCGGTTGAACCTGCGGAACTGGTGATGACCGCCGGAAGCACTCAACAACTGCGAGTCTGGGCGATTGACGATCAAGGACAACGACGTTGTGCGACCGTGGAATCTGATTTTATTTCCAACGCACCGCACATCTGCGACGCCAATGCACGCGGACTGTTGCAGGCGAGTGATATCCCCGGCGAATCTGCAATCCTTGTTCGCTATCTCGGACACGTGGCGATCTGTCGCGTGGCACTCCCTCGTCCCAGTGGCGTCTTCACACGGCCGCCCGAAAACAACTTCATCGACACTCATGTCTGGAACAAGCTGACACGACTGGGAATCGCTCCCAGTGAACCGATCACGGACGCTGCCTTTCTGCGGCGCGCTTCGCTGGACGTGATCGGAACATTGCCAACAGCCGAAGAGACTCGAAAATTTCTGGCAGATAACGCGCCGGACAAGCGAGCCAAACTGGTTGAGACATTGCTGCAACGGCCAGAATACGCTGAGTATTGGGCCATGAAATGGTCTGACCTGTTGAAAGCGGACAAACTGAAAATCACGCCGCAGGGGACAGTTGGACTGACGCGGTGGTTACGGACTCAATTCACGAATAACCGTCCGTACGATAAAATGGCTCGCGAAATCCTGACCGCGCAGGGGCCCGTTCAGGGAGAAAGCCCCGCCGCGTTTTTCAAGACGCTTGATACCCCCGAAGTGACCAGCCGCGCCTACAGCCAGCTCTTTCTGGGCGTCCGAATTGAATGTGCCCAGTGTCATCATCACCCGAGTGAACGATGGAGTCAGGACGACTATGCCGGACTGGCGGGCTTCTTTACTGGACTGAGTCTGAAGAAACTCCCTGATGGAACCGAAGCGGTCGTATCGCGTGGTGGGACTGATCAGAAACATCCTCGATCCGGTATTCCCGTTCCCGCACGTGCTCTCGGTGCCCAGTCTGCAGACTTTGGCAACGTCATTGATCGTCGCCAGACGCTCGCCAACTGGATGACTGCTCCAGACAATCCGTTCTTCGCTCGAGCGATCGCCAATCGCCTGTGGGCACACTATCTCGGTCGAGGCCTCGTGGAACCGATCGACGACATGCGTGCGACAAATCCCGCGACCAATGAGCCACTGCTGGACGCCCTTGAAGCCCACCTGAAAGCTCAGAAGTACGATCTGAAGGCATTTACCCGCACGATCCTGATGTCCCGTGTTTACCAGTTGGGGGCAGCCACGGATGCCAATCGCGATGACCGCCAGCATTTCTCACACGTCCGCCCGAAGGCCGTCCCGGCGGAAGTTCTGCTGGATTCGATCAGTCAGACCACAGGTGTTCCCGAGAAATTTAACGGCTGGCCAGAAGGAGTGCGTTCGATCCAGGTCTGGGACAATCGAATGCCATCTTACTTCTTCCGGATCTTTGGCCGTCCCGTGCGCGCGACGGTTTGCGAATGTGAACGGAGCAACGAGCCGAGCATTTCGCAGGCGCTGCACCTGCTGAACTCTCCCGAAGTGAATGCCAAGATCACTCACCGTCACGGAACGGCCCGTAAACTGGCCGATTCGACGTTGACCGACGATCAGATCACCGACGAAATCTATCTGGGAACATTGAATCGATTCCCAACGGATGAGGAACGCCAGTTGATGAAATCGGCCTTCGAAGCAGCCTCAGGAAATCGTCGGACCGCTGTGGAAGACATCCTTTGGACCGTGCTGAATACGAAAGAGTTTCTCTACAACAATTGATAGCTTAGAGCGCATCCCGTTTAAGCGTGGCATCCCGCGGGCATCAAACTGCAGCGTCTAACCCATGTTTCGACGCGACACGGAAGTGCGACCCGCCCTAGAATCGCCATCCCAGGCCCGCGACAGGGCCATGGAAATTGGTTGAGCCGATTTTGAAGTAGTCGTAGCCGGCGAACGCTTCAACAGGCCCCAGCATGACGCCAGCAGTGGTTCGGTTGTGGAATAGTGAGCTTCCTCCCAGCGTACCAATGTCGAAGATCGTGGAAATGGTCCAGGGCTTTCTGGGAAACCAGTCGAAGCCATACGTGAAGTTGAATCCCGCTTCGGCCCCCTTGCTGTCTGCCATCCAGTTCACCCCGATCCCCGCCCGGCATTGGGTAATTTCGCTTTGAGCAAAACGATAAATCAGGTTGGCATCTCCGATCCAAAGTTGACTGTTGCCTGACGTCTGTGATTCAGTCCAGCAATTCGTCTCGGTATCAATTCCGACGCGGTCCGCCTCCAGCACCAGGCGTCCGCCGTAGCGCATGATGTCGTGGGTTTCGGGAATCACAAATGTCTGGAGTGTGCCACCCCATGTTTTATCGTGGGGCGAATCCGTTGGTTTATTCGCCATCAACCCAGGCAGATCGTCCGCGTAGGGATAGTCGAGAAATGACAGGGGTTCCGATTCTTCGGTTTCGACCAGCGATTTTGGCACTGTAAAGGGGGAAAGGACTGCGCCGAGAAAGACCTCGCCGAGGAAACTGTTTCCATCGGACGAAAGACTGGAGCAGGTGCAGGGGGAGTTATTACAGCGACTGCAACCGGACGACGATCGGTGATGGGAATTGTTATGCGATTTTTTTTCCGTCGACTTTTTCTCGGACGACTTCTTTTCGCGAGCACTGTCGCTCAGATCCGTCAGCCGATCGCTTTCGGCGCGCGCGATCGAGGGTTCAATCCCCTTTGCGGTTCGATGTCGCGCGGAGGTGACCGATGGGCGCGACGTGGCGCAGCCGGTTATCAAAACGATGAGTAGTGACCAGTGGCCCAACCGGTTTCTCACCTGCGAGTCTCCGCTTACTTGCGAATGGTGACTTCCGAGCCCTTAACCAGGAAATCGTAGACTTCGATCACGTCTTTCTCGCGCATCCGGATGCATCCGCGCGACGCGGCTTTGCCAATCGACTCAGGTTCAATCGTGCCATGAATCCCGTAGCTGTCGCCCAAGTCAATCCACCGCTCTCCCAGCGGATTCAGAGGGCTGTCCGCCGAAATCACTTTGCCATCCGGCCCTGTGTATTGAGGGTTTTCGACCTTGTTCAGGACCGTAAACTTCCCGAGCGGAGAAGCCCCATCCTTGCCGATCCCGACCTCATACTTTTTGACGAAATAACCTTGCAGATGAATCGTCAGAGCAAATTCATTGAGGTCGACGACGGCTGCAAACGGTCCCTTCATGATCTTGATCTTCTGCCCCTGCTGAATCCGTCTTGGCTCCGTCCGATTCAACTTGGCGACATATTCCCACGACAGATTGTACTTGCTCGCAATGGAACTCAGCCGGTCATTTGGCTGGACAACATAGGGTTCAACGAAGTGTGGTTGCGGTTCGAAAAAGATCACACGCGACGTGTGGTGCAGTCGCTTCAGCAACTCTGGCCGTAACTCTTTATGGTTCCAGTAGAGTTTGGAGAGGGCTCGATGGGCCGTAAGATAATCGTCGTTGGCAATCTTCGCATCGATCTCTTTCAATTCGTCGTCGATCGGCGTTGCCGTTCGATCCGGCGGCGTTACCGAAACCTCTTTGTCTGCAGTCTGATTTGCAGCAAGCTGAATCTCACGTGGTCGTTGCGTTCCATTACTGGTTGACCGGTTGGGATTGGCTCCACGATTGACAGGCTGCTCAACACTCGCGACGCGCACTTCATTCCTGGCTGACCGCTGATCGTTGGCCGCTGACACTTGTTCACTGGCCGGTGATTGCTCGCCCTTGGCCCACTCAGGCACATCAGCGTCGCGATGCGCTGCCGGAGCAACTCGCTCAGGACGGTTGACGGGGCGTGAGGCGGGGTCAGCAGTCAGCAACATCGGCTTGGCATACTTCGGAATCAACGGAACATCTTCAGACGGTTCTGGTTCTGTCTGCGCTACGATGTCCGGGATGTCTGACGGCGCTGCTGGTTCCGTGGGGACCGCAGGACTGGTTTCCTCCAGTGGCGTCATTTCGGAATCGAGGAGTGCCCCCTTGTTGGCTTCTCCCAATTCGACAGGAATCAACCCGGATTTCCATGCCAGGCCAAGGCCGACGCCTATGCCAAACACCATCACCGCCAGGATTGGAGTCTGCCGAAGCCACATGTCTGTCGTCCGTGACAAAAACACAAATCCGCATGCTGTACAACGTCCTGTGTACAGCAGTCTGAAGCGAGAATGCTTCACTCGCCCCGTCGTGTAGCAGAATCCGCCGAACCTGCCAATCCGAGATCCTCGCGTTCGTACGAGGATTTGTCGATACTTCTCGCTGTCGCGCTGAGAGCAATCAAATTGTCAGTGTAGGTTGCCGGGTTGAAACGAAGGGAAGTCCCGGTCTTCAGCGTGAATACATTTTCCAGGGCTTCGCGAAGACGCACCAGCCCTGGCCACCCGACCGCTCCAATTCGGAGATGACCTGCCACCATGGATGAGTCGACCTTTCAGGCCGCGTTTCCTCGAACCGTTGCCGTCATTGCACAGGGGATCGAGCGTGGACTGCATACCGGATGTCAGATCTACATTTCCGTTCAGGGAAAGATGCTCGCCGATGACGGAGTCGGGATGTCGCGTCCGGGCATTCCAATGTCGAGCGACACGATCAATCTGTGGCTCTCTTCAGGTAAACCGCTGACCGCTGTCGCAATTCTTCAAGCTTGGGAACGGGGCGAGTTGCGATTGGACGATCGCGTCACTCGCTTTCTGCCGACGTTTGGCCAGAACGGAAAAGAGATGGTTACGATCCGGCACCTGCTGGCTCATACCGGTGGGTTCCGAAATGTCGAAACTGGTTGGCCTGAAACACCCTGGGACGAAATCATCGAACGGATCAGTGTGGCTCCGCTCGAAACTGGGTGGATCGTCGGTCGGACGGCCGGTTATCACACAGCGTCGAGTTGGTTCGTCCTTGGCGAAATCTTGCAGCGAATCGAGCAGCGACCCTATTCGGATCTGCTGCGAGATCGATTATTGCGACCGCTGGGGATGAACGACACCTGGGCCGCACTGCCGCCAGATCGGTATGCGGCCTATGGAGATCGCATCGGTGGTATGTTCGTGCGAGAGCAGAGTGAATTACTGCCACTCGACTGGACCAGCGCCGCTCGGTCTGCGGTTTCCTCACCTGGCGGCAATATTCGAGGGCCGATTCGGGAACTGGGGGTATTCTACGAAATGTTACTCAACGAGGGGGCTGGTCCAGCAGGTCAGATCCTCAGTCCGCAGACTGTCGCTGCAATGACAGCTCGGCATCGCGTGGGTGAGTACGATCAGACACTGGGGCACGTGATCGATTTTGGGCTGGGAGTGATTATCGATTCCAACCGGTACGGAGCCGCCACCGTTCCCTATGGCTATGGGGCAAAATGTTCCCCACGCGCCTTCGGGCATGGGGGGGCTCAGTCATCGCAAGGCTGGTGCGACCCGGAAACAGGACTGGTGGTTGCTTACTATTTCAACGGGCGCGCAGGCGAAGGCCAGCACAATCGAAGGACTCGGCAATTGAACGAAGCGATTGCCATGGATCTCGGAATCGACGGCGAGGCGTACTAACGGCCGTCATCATTTCAAACGTTCTTCCTTCACGAAGATCACGTAGCTCACGGCGGCCGTCGTGGCATCAGGCATCAACCACACATGCATGTCCCCGTGCACATCGTTCTTGTTGTAGCGCAACATGCCTGAAATGGGCTGTCCGTCGGAACGGGGCGGCCCAACAGTCAACTCGTCGTGTGAACCGCCGCTGAGCGACTGATTCAACGCATCTCGAATGAGCACCGCAATCGCAGAGCATTCCGGTCGTTTCTCTCCTTCGGAAAGAACACCACACCACGACTGCCAGCCATAACCATATTCTGCATTTCTGACACCCTCTCCACGAGTTTCAGCCTGAATGGTATAGCCTTGCTGACGAAACGCGGCGACGGGGTCAAATCCTCCCTCCATGACAGTAGAGAACTTGGTTGATCGACTACAACTCGCGACGAAGGTCATGGACAAAATCATGACAAGAAGGAACAACGATCTTTTCATGGAGAGCTTCCGGTTTCGGGCTTGGTAGGAAATGGACGCTACTTCTGTATTCGCTGAACTGGGCATTATCTTGGCGAAAAAATTGCGTGAAGCCCAATTTTGGAAGCGTCTGCGTTGCGCACAGCGTACACAGAATACGACAACTCAAAGGGCAAAGAGGGGACGGCCAGGACTCTTTCTTCCGCTCGCGTCTCTCAATGGCTTATCGTCGAACTGAAGCGTGCCGTGGCTTCAATGGAACCACGCATGTTCAGCGTAGCAGTCTCATTACCGTAATGCCGACGTGTATGTTTCCAGGAAGTCAGCCGGTCTCGTAGTACCTGAGAAGCGGGCGAACAATGCCGGGCAGTCCACGGCAGCGGAGTCCTGCTTCACTTGGGGCCGATATTGAAATGATCGTGACGAATTTCGATCCTGGTTTTCGGCAGAGCCTTGGATAACTCTGACATATCGACTGGCAATCGTCCGTTGAATTGTGGGCCTGGGAGTTCTGTTCGGATGGGGCCGGACGGGGGAGAAGCGGGTAAATTTAATCCACCACCAAATGCTCCAGTCTGCGGAATAATCAACAGATCCAATGTCTGCAGTTCTGGGGCTTGCGACAGCGATTTCAGGCCGGCAGCCGTAAAGCGATTTGTTCCCCAGTTCAGCTCCAATTCTGCAAGTGATTCAATTTTCGCAAGAGAGGCCAACGAATTATCTGACAGACCTGACGTCCAAAGCTCAACCCTCGCCAGTTTTGGCAGTCGAAACAGATGCGACATCGTGACGTCGGAAATGCCTTGAGATCGAATATTGAGGTCTGACAATGCCGGATGTCCGGACAGCAATTCAAACGCATCATCCGTGATCTGGCGATAATTCAGGCGGAGTTTCGACAAATGACGGCTTTCCCGAAGGATCACGCCCATGACAGCGTCAAACTCTGTTCCGCTGAGGACCAATGACTTTAAGTGTGGGAAGCGAAGCAGTTCGGGTGAGAATTCCTGCCCTGACAGATCGAGATATTCCAGGTTTGACAGCGATTCCAGCAGGTTGGTCGTAGAATTCGAAAACCTCATATGCCCCAGTTCGGTTCCAACGTAGTAGATGAGAGCCAGTGATTTGAGCTGCCGCTGTTTTGCGACAGAGATGACAGCCGCTTCGGTCAAGCGACCTTCCTGGTAAATTTGCAGGTTCGTCAAGTGCGGGTGTCGTTCGAGATACCTGAGTCCCTCGTCCGTGACGCCAGATTCGTGCAGCCTCAAAGTCCTGAGGTTTGGCAACGCACAAATGTTTTTCAGGATTTCATCGCTCAGTGATCCTGTCGGATTGATCGACAGGTCCAGTTCTTCGAGTGCTTGCAACTTCGCGAGATGTGTGAGTCCCTCCTCCGTGAACGGCGTCTTGCCGGAGATTTTGAGCCTGCGCAGTCCGGCCAGTGACGGGAAGTGGCTTAGCAGTTCATCGGTCAACTCGTCATCTACTTGAATTTCTGCAACCTGCTGTTTTGAGTCGACTGTGACTGAAATCTTGTGATCATCGTAGACGGACTGCAGCCAGGCAGGTAACTGACGCCTGATGCGATCACGTTCGGCTCGCAGTGTCGTGACGACGACGCTTTTGTTATGAATTCCCACAACGGGGTAACTTGTGCCCAATCTGTTGGAACGTTGATTGGCGAGCACGACGGTCAGGGCGGACGCAAGTTCGAAATCCTTGATCGAAACATTCTGCAGGCGTTCGAGGTCGATCAGTGCGAGCATCTCGTCGCTCAATTTCAACTCCACTTCAGCCATCGCGGCGAATTTGGCCAGGACCTCCTTTAACGGCATGTTTTCGACACTCAACGAGATCTTACGTAAGTAGATTTGCCGCATCACCACTTCGTCAGGCGAAACTTCTGCACGCAAGTCTACTTTCGCAGAGGCGACAAACAGGAAAATTGCCAGGATTACGCGTGGTAGATAGTGAATGAGGATTTGACGGATCACGATTCGTCCTCGTGATTGCGTAAGTGCTTCCAGTAGGCTTCGGGGCTTTGCAGTATCCCTTTTGTGATCTGGTAGTGAGAAGTCTCCGTCAAACTGATTCGATTCAATTCACCGTCGTCAAACGAAACGATTTGTGCGTCGGGGTACGTCAATAGAATCGCCGAATGTGTTGCAATGATAAACTGGGCGTTTCCGTGACTCGCAAGTTCATGAATCAGGGTCAGCAGACTGAGTTGTCGCTGCGGTGACAGTGCCGATTCAGGCTCGTCGAGCAAGAACAGACCTTTTTTAAAGCGATTCTTGATGATGGCAAGAAAGGCTTCGCCGTGTGACAGGCGATGCAATTGCCCACCGCCGTACAGCTTATAGGGGTTATCCAAGAAATCGGGATCGGCTTCCCGCTGATCGAGTAAAGAGGCAAAGTGGGGCTGCAGGTCTGCCCGCAAAAAGTATCCGTCTTTCGGTCGTCGTTTGAAGCCGATACGTAATGCGTCGGCGAGGAGACTTTTCTCGTTCAGGCCGTGTGACGCACCAAGTTCATTCGTTCCGCCACCGGCAATCGGCAAGCCGGCCACGACGGCAATTGCTTCCAGTAATGTCGACTTCCCTGAGCCGTTTTCCCCGACAAAAAACGTCACCGGGTGGTCGAATTGCAGGCGGAGATTTGAAGCGAACTTCAGATTCCCTGGGAAGCTGGAACTGTCCAGGGGCGAGTCTGGTGATCGCAAGACATAGGAAATGAACGGTGCGGGCATCTTTCGTGACCACTGCCAAATTGAGTTTCCGCCAGCATTGTGTTAACGTCCCACAAGACGACGTAAGTCCGTTTGTGGTGATTCGTGGTTATATCAATTCAGGTGGCGTAGGGATGACGATTTTTCAGAAAATCATTGACCGCCAGATCCCGGCGGACATTGTTTACGAAGACGAATTGTGCCTGGCCTTTCGGGATGTGCATCCCCAGGCCCCGACACATGTCTTGATCATTCCGAGGAAGCCGCTTCCGTCGTTGGCACATGCCACCGATGAAGACCAGGCGCTGCTTGGCCATTTACTATTGGTTGCCCGGACACTGGCGGTCCAGTTAGGACTCGCTGACGGCTATCGTACCGTGATGAATTGCGGTCGCGACGGTGGCCAGTCGGTCGATCACCTGCACATCCACCTGCTCGGTGGACGGGCACTCGGCTGGCCTCCCGGCTGATGCTGATGGATCTTTGACGTCTCTTTTCAAACCCGCGTTTACTTTTCAATCCAACAACGTCGACTTTCCCCCAAGGAGAAACTGCATGGCAACTCGGAAGCTCGTCCTCACCTTCACCGTCCTCGCGGCGATGGTGACGTTACTTGCCGCCCAGAATAATCAGGAGGCCAAGACGGGCTTCGCGATGTCGGCGGCCGGAAAAGGGTTCCTGGCGGCTTTGACCCCGGCTCAAAGGACCGAGGCGACATTCAAGTTTGACGATCCCGAACGGCTGAACTGGCACTTCATTCCGCGGCCACGCAAAGGTTTACCCCTGAAGGCACTCGAAGGCGACGCCCTGAAGGCCGCTCATACGTTCATTCGCAGCGGTCTTTCAGAAGCGGGATACGACCAGACTCTGAATGTGATGAGTCTGGAAGAGTTGCTGTACCTGCTTGAAGGGGGCGATCGAGCGACACGCCGTGATCGTCGCGATCCTGGCAAGTATTACCTGAGCGTGTTTGGTGAACCCGCTGAAAAGGGTGACTGGGGATGGCGTCTGGAAGGTCACCACATTTCGCTGAACTTTACGATCAAAGATGGCAAGGTCATCTCCAGCACACCCGAATTCTTCGGTGCCAACCCAGGTACCGTTGATGCCGGTAAAGGTCGACAGATTCGCGTACTGGGGCCTGAAGAAGACATCGCTCGCCAGGTCCTGAAACTCTGCACACCTGAACAACAGAAGCTGTGCTGGATCAGTAAGGAAGCCCCCGGCGAAGTTCCTGGGCCTAACATTGCCCAAGCGGTGGTCGTCGATCCCGTAGGTCTGCCTTACGCCAAGATGTCCGAAGATCAAAAGAAGCTGATCCAGGAACTGTTGAGCGAATACCTGAAGAATCTTCCCTCAGAAATCGAGCAGGAACGCCGGGCAGCCATTAACGCCGCCGGCATCGACAAGCTCCATTTCGCCTGGTACGGACTGAGTGAACTGCACGAAGCCCATCATTACCGCGTGCAGGGACCAACGTTTGTGATCGAGTACAATAATACTCAGAACAATGCGAACCACGTTCACTCAATGTGGCGTAATCTGGGTGGCGACTTCGGTATCCCCGTCAAGAAGTGATTTGTGTTTCGAGTGATGGGTCTTGCCTGCCAAGGCTGAAAAGCAAGGGGCACGTATGTCACGTGCCCCTTTTTCATTGGTGTTGCGAAATCTCCGTGCGAGACTGGAATACCAGTTCTACAGAGTCCGCTCATTTTGCAGGAATGACGGGTGCCAGGATTCGCGATGCATTCTTTCTGTTGACGTGCAACGTGTTCTTTGCCACGACGGCATTGGCGGGAAAGTCGATCGTCAGTGGTTCGCCAGTGTTGGGGTTTGGTTCGTAAAATGGCGCCCCTGTACTCGCGACGGTGACTCGGATCCGGTGCCCCTTGTTGAAGATCTGGCTGAGCCATCCGACGTCGAATGCGACCTTGTAAACTTCACCGGGTTGCATGAAGACTTCGCGTTCATAGCCATCGCGATATCGAGCACGCCGGACGTAATCCATAATCAGGATCGATCGCCCATCGGGATAAACATCGCTGATGCGGACGATGAAGTCCGTATCGCGAGCATCCGATGAGACATAAAGCTCTGCTTGGACTTTACCAGTCCACTCGATGGCTTCGGTCAACACATCTGTCGTGAAGGTGCGAACCTCAGGGTGCCCTTCGAATTCCCGAGCATCTTTGGCGCCAGGAAAGGCGATTGTCGTAATCGGAGCGGGATGCAGCGGGTCTGCCTTCCAACTGACATTCGCATCATCCGAAGGTGAAACAGTCGTGCTGAGAGTCTTGTCGGCATGCAGAAAATACGGCGTCGGGCGTGATACGATGGGCCAGTCTGCCGACATCCGCCATTCATTTCCCGGCGCACCTGCTTCGCCAATCGCACCCATGACGTAATACCGAATTGTCGGTTCTTGAGTGACGCCGTTGTTGATTCCCTTCAGATGAAAATCGAACCAGCGGAGCATATGAGCATCCATCGCAAACTTGGCGTTTTCAGGATACTCCATTTCATTGGACTTGTTGGTTTCCTTGAAACGGCCGTGCAGCCAGGCGCCGATCAGGAGTTGCTGAGTCCCCAGCGAACCTGGCCCGCCTCGGTGCTGTCGACCGATGTAGCTGTCGACGGAACCGACACACATGAAGTCATACCAGCTCCCGACAGTAAAACAGGGGACATTCATCTTGTCGTAAAAACGGGTGCAGTCTTCTTCAGCCCAGTAACTGTCGTAGGTCGGGTGCCGAAACCACTCGGCCAGCAATTCGCGATTGTGTTCGGGGACTCGAGCCACCTTATCGAGAGATTTGAATCGCTCCGGGCGAGTCACCCCGCCAATACGATAACCTTCATGAAACAGGCTGAGCCCCGTATCAATCATGTATTGAGCCTTCAGGTGCGGCGGCTGTGTGACGGCGAGGAAGTTCTGGGCGAAACCCGCCTGAGAACTGCCAAAAGTCCCAATCTTCCCCGTAGACCACGGCTGTTTCGCCAGCCATTCGACGAGGTCATATCCATCCTTCTGCTCGCCCCAGGCCAGCCCACGGTAACCGCGCCAGACACCTTCGGAGAGTTGTGACCCGCGGAAATTCGCCAGGACAGTGACATATCCCCCGCTGGCCAGTTTCGCGAACGATTTTTTGGTATTGGGATCGTTTGAGTTCGCATACCGCTGCTCGAGAAGGACCGGCCATGGGCCAGTGCCGGGAGGGGTATAGATATACGCCGACAGTTTGATACCATCGCGCATCGGAATCATCTCGTGTTTTTCGGTAACGCCCCCCAGATCAACGGGATCCGCGGCCGTGAGACTTCGCGCGGTGATGGCGACAAAGCCGATTGCACCGCAAGCAATAAGTGATCGAAGGCGCGTGCTCGAGAAAATTCGGTTCCAGTTTCTGTTCCCAGGCATGTGAGTTTCCATTTCTGATGAACGGTGTCGCAACACATCAAACAGCTCAGATGGTAGCGGTCGGGCCAGTGGGACGAAACCCCCGCCAGCCCGATCCGGCCGCTGGTACGTCCACACGACGGACCGAACTTCAAGACACTTCGCGGACAGGGGCGCTGCGACAGAAATCTCCTCGCAGGGTTAAAGATTGCTCGTGGACCGGACTTCGGGTTCCAAACGCCTCTTTTGCAGTGTCACGGATCTTCGCCGAGAATTGCAAACCGGTCGTTCGTCTGAAACAATCCCGCCTCGACGGTTTCGACGGCGATGTAAATCATTGAATCACGAAAGACAGAGATGGCCAACGAAAAGGTAAGAATTGCGATCATCGGGGCGGGGCTGGTATCAGACTTTCACCATGTGCCTGGAATCAAGCTGGACCCGCGCTGCGAACTGGCAGCCGTGTGTGATCCAAACGAGCAACTGCTGGATCAGCGCAAGAAGGAATGGGGACCGGCCAAATACACGACGAAGTACGAGGAAATTGCTGCCGATCGCGATATCGATGCGGTCATCATTGCGACTCCCAACTTCACACACCGCGACATTGCCCTCGCCTGTATCGAAGGGGGGCAGCATGTGATGTGTGAAAAGCCGCTGGGGGTCAGCTACGAAGAAGCCGCGGAAATGTATCAGGCCGCCAAGGCCAAAGGTGTGCGCCACATGACCGCGTTCACTTACCGATTTGCCCCTTCCATGAAGTATCTGAGCCATTTGCTGAAATCAGGGGCACTTGGTGAGCCGCGCCATTTCCGCAGCCAGCGATTCCTGGATCTGCCGGAAACCAGTTGGGGCTGGCGACAATACAAAAAACTCGCCGGGGCAGGTGACCTGTACGATATGACCATCCACCGCATTGACTTCGCCCAGGATCTGATGGGGCCGATTCAAAGTGTCTGTGGAGCCGTTAAGACGTTTGTTCCTCGCGATAAGACCGTCGACGGTAAGCCCTGTGCGCCGTCAGAAGTCGACGACTGGTCGGCATTGATTGGGACGTTCCAGTCCGGTGCTGTCGGTGTCTGGGAAGGGAGCACCCTGATGAAGGGGCACCACAATAACGGCGTTGGTTTCGAATGGGCGGAAGTCAACGGCAGCGAAGGATCGGCCGTGTATCAGCTCGTTGACCCCAACTACATTCTCGTCGGCAAGCATGGTGGCACGATGGAAAAATCCCTCGTCCCTGCCGAATTCATGAAGCCCGCGGGAAGTCCTCGAAACCCTGCCGAAGGAAAGCCCAGCACCGTCTTCCGCTATGACCTGGTGTATGAACTTGTCAGTGCAATCATCGAAGGCCGCGATGCCGTTCCTGGATTTGATGACGGAGCAAGTTCGCAAGCAGTCGCTGACGCGGTTCTGCAATCGTATGCAGAACGCCGCTGGGTCGATGTCCCAACGATGTGATCTGCAGCGATCAGGTGATTCGCCTGAACAGCGTACGAGTGGGAGGCAGGTCTGCTGACTTGCCTCCCAGTACGAACTTCAGGATTAACTCGGTGCCCTCCCGCCAGAATCAGGTAAGGGCAAATTCGCTATCGGACGCTATCGCGTTCCGGATGATCGGTTGAGCAATCCGAATTCGCTCATTCGTCGAAGCGGAACTTCATCCCCGCGCGTAGAACGTGCACCTTCATGTCACGCACAGCAGCGGCCTCGCCCTTGACGAGTTTTTCTCGACTGGCTTTGCGAGCGTCCAAAACAGTGATGTTGCCGTTCCCCATCACTTCAAATTCGGGGCCATGAACAATTGCGGCGGTCTCTTCATCGATTCCGATTCCCACCAGTTCGGGATAATCGAGGACCGCAAGCGCCAGGCGATTGAATCGTCCTTTTTGCAGGAAATGTTGGTCGACGATGACTTCTGGCCAGAGTGAAAGGCCATCTCTCAGGAATGGTGCGGTTCCCGCCTTCAATCCATCCAGATTCGACTGACCGCCGATCATTGTCTTGGACATGACCGCCGCCCCGGCACTCGTGCCTCCGATGACAGCACCATCGCGATACCGTGCTTGGATAGCCTCGACGATGCCGGTCCCCTCAATGGAATTCATGAAGAGCCCCTGCAGCCCCCCTGGCATCCAGATCAGATTCGCCTCGTTGATCATTTTCACGGCAGTACGCGGCTGTCGCGAGTTGACCAGTCCGACTGACGTGGGTCCCATTCGCCGCCACTGGTTGACTGAGCCCGGGCCGTACTCGGGATTGGCATCCGGGATGACAACGACTTTCGCAGACTTACCCCCCGCCAGTTCCAGTGTGCGATCCAGAACGGTATTCAGGGTTGTTCCGCCCCCCACTGCGACCAGATAACCCTTAACGGGACGGGCGACGGGCTTCGAGGAACTGACACTCGGTTCAGCCATCAATGATGCAACAATCAGCATTGGCCACATCAAACCATCTCCTTTGGAATGACGGAATAATCTCGACGATTCTGAAGTCTATTCCCGAAGTCGACAATCGGCCAGACGACTTTCACATTTCTTCGAGGGTGAGTTCGGAATCTGGAACCTGAAGGATCTGTGAATTTCAGCTCGAAGATCGCTATCAAGTGGCATGCAAATCACTACTTGAGCAACCGTTTCATCGCCTCGCCCATGGCTTCGCCGATCAAATAGTACGTTTCCGCATTCGTGTTCCAGTGATATCCCTGACCGCTGGGGGACTGGTCCTGAGGACGCCAGAATGATCTGGTACCGACAAACGCCACATTCCCCTGAAACTCCTGACGTTCTGCCACAGCAGCTTGAGCCTTCATCAACGATAATGCTCGGGGATGTTTTTCTTCGGGACCAGTCATGCCTGTTTCCGCAATGACAAACGGAAGCAGCGGTACCCCCAGTTCCGTTCGAATATCACGAATGAAATGAGACAGGTTGCTTTCGTATTCGGCGTTGAATTTGTCACTGATGCGGTCATTCCAGCCTTGATGCCAGCCAAACCCGGCAATGACGTAACGACCGTCTGAGCCTGGCACGAGCTCCTTAACTTTCGCCAACGCCTCTTTGGTGAGTTTCACGGTCTCGCGATAATACTTGCCAACAATGGCCGGGTCGCTGGCGATTTCCGCATCCTGCTTTTCTCCGAGTGAATAAGGAACTTTGCCTGCACTGGGAGACCGAAAATCAACGGCCAGGCTTTTGCCACCCCAGGCGCACTTGATCAGCAGAACAGGTTCATCGAGTGCTTCGCCCATGCCCCAACCAAACCCGAGTTCCGGGCCGATCAGTTCCTTTCGAGCACCAAAGCCCACCGTCAGTGGACCGGACCGGTCAAGATACGAAATTCGCACATCATCGCGCGTGCGCCACTGACCAGCGTCATCCACCAGGTGAGCAAATCGCTTTGAAGTCGCCGGATCCTTGACGAGAAATTCCAGCGATCCCTTGCCGCCATTACGCTTTGGATCCGCCGCGATGAATCCCTGCCCCTCCATATTCGACTGGCCCGCA
>Ga0194055_10000487_pt1 | contig 31945 bp, 31 predicted proteins | sample SepL449m_MetaG_FD_155482 | JGI IMG/M metagenome (GOLD analysis project Ga0194055, IMG submission 155482) | Anoxic zone freshwater microbial communities from boreal shield lake in IISD Experimental Lakes Area, Ontario, Canada - Sep2016-L442-9m | ecosystem: Environmental > Aquatic > Freshwater >... | reverse complement strand
CCGTTCAAGAGCAGGCTAGAGAAGTTGCTAAGCAAGTATTCATAACGATGGACTGCGCTGGACTTGCCCGGGTAGACATGTTTGTTTTAGATCACGACATTGTGGTGAACGAGTTGAACACAATGCCAGGGTTTACCCCGATTTCTATGTTCCCAAGAATGTGGGCCATAGCGGCATTGAATACCCAGATTTGATTGACGAACTAATTAGCGATGCATTACACCGTGGAATTGGTTTGCAGTAATTTTTTAATTTGTTGCCGCTAACACAACTAACTTTTTCAAACTAGCGCTTAAGTCAACAAGCGCGTTTGCTTCAGGGTTGTAATCATTGGGCACAGTTACTTCAACAAATACAAAAGTGTTCATTGAGGTGAACTGCCAACCAGCCGAAAGCTCTTCAGCAAACCAATCGATGCCGTTAACCGTAATAAGTGAAGAAGTGGGTTCTAGAGCAGTGGGTTTAAGTACGCCGCAGCGAAGAGAGATAGGTGGGTTTCCCCAAGCAGCAGTTAAGTCGGGGGAATCGGCAACGGTGCGTTTCGGTTGATCTGCAACAGTTTCGGGCAGGTTTGGTGAAAGCCGCTGACAAATTGCCGCGTCGCTAGCATTTGGCGTTGGTACTGGCACAGCAACTTTTGCTTCACCACAGGCCGATAACCCGGCCGAGCAAAGCAGCAAGACGGCGAACATTCGTTTCATACGCTCCACCTTATAGAAAACCGACCTAACATAACCGTCATGACAAAACCCCCGCTACCGTTAAGGGTATGAACAACACGCAGAGCGTTTCCGAGATTGGTGAGTTTGCGCTCATCCAAGCAATCGGTGAACGTCTGCAATCAAAATCCGACGCCGGGTTAATAGTTGGACTTGGCGATGATTCAGCAGTTACTGCATCTGACGGCTTACCGTTGGTTTCATGCGTTGATGTATTAGTTCAAGGTGTTCACTTTCGTCTCGACTGGTCGAGTGCTCACGAAATTGGGCGCAAGAGTGTGGCAGCAAACTTGGCCGATATTTTTGCCATGGGTGGGTCGCCAAAATCACTACTAATTGGGCTCGCTGTTCCTGCAGATACCAAAGTTGCTTGGGTGCTTGAGTTAGCTGAAGGCATAAAGGTAGAAGCAGATTTAGTTGGCGCTCAGGTTATCGGCGGCGATGTAGTTCGCAGTGAACAGATCGTAATTAGTGTTACTGCGCTTGGCTCGCTAGTCGCGCCAAAACCAATCACTCGAAGCGGCGCACAAGTTGGCGATGTTTTGGCAGTGGCTGGTCGCTTAGGTTACGCACACGCAGGGTTAATGATGCTCTCTCGTGGATTTAGATCACCACGGGCCATCGTTAGCGCCCATCGGGCGCCAGAGCCACCGTACGAACTCGCACAGCTTGCATACAGTGCAAACTCCATGATTGACATCAGCGATGGTCTACTTTCGGATGTCGCCCATATCGCACAATCCTCGGGTGTTGCCATCAACATTGAATCGCAAAAACTCGTTGTCACTGAAGAGCTACAGGCAATGGCTTCTGCATTCAACGGTGATGCGTTGGAATGGGTATTGCAAGGAGGGGAAGACCACGCTTTTGCGGCAACTTTCTCTGATGTGAAGCAGGTGCCAGAAGGTTGGGTTGTAATTGGCGCAGTTACTGCTGGCGAAGGCGTGAGCGTAGATGGTGAAGCTGTTGCCCAGAGTGGTTGGGATCACTTCAAGTAAGTCCTTCGGCGCAAGTTAAAGTTCTAGGCAAAATAAAAAGTCCCCGCACAAGGCGAGGACTTTTTGAAGATTGCTGATTAGGCGCGGGCTACTTTGCCAGCCTTAATGCATGAGGTGCAAACGTTCAGACGCTTAGGTGTCTTACCAACAATGGCGTGCACTGTCTGAATGTTTGGGTTGAAACGTCGCTTAGTACGACGATGTGAGTGTGAAATGGCGTGACCAAAGCCTGGGCCTTTGCCACAGACGTCGCAGTTAGCAGCCATGATGAAACTCCTTGCGGATAAAGATTGAACTAGCCCCATAACTGTACCTGCCAGTAGCCAGAAATACCAATTCGCGGGGAACCAGTTCGAAATCTTGCAGGCTAGGCATCCTTATATTTCCTAAGGAAACGGTAATCTTGGGGGGTGTCACTGCGCCAACCCCCACATGATTTCGGGCAAATCGACGGCGCAGATTTTGCACAGATTCTGCAAAATTTTCAGGAAGCACTTCGACTCCATGAATCTGAAATCAATTCACTGAATGTATTTCCTGTGCCAGATTCGGACACCGGCACAAATTCGCTGTTAACAGTGGAGGCCGGAAACAGTGGGTTAGCCAGTTCAATCGGCAGAGAAGATTCGCTTAAGGAAGTTGCCGAAAAGTTTGCCCAATTTGCGAGTACAAATGCCCGCGGTAACTCGGGCACTATTTTGGCTGAGTATTTCCGTGGACTTTCGCTCGGGCTTGCAGATCGGGCAGACGTAGCCACTTGGCAGCAAGCTTTGCAGCTTGGCGCGAGTTGCGCGCAAGAGGCAGTGCTCACTCCCTACGAAGGCACCATCCTCAGTGTGGCTGCTGCTATTGCAAAGGTTCGTGCTCCTTATGAACTATTTGCCTATTTGGGCGATGTCACCCATGTGGCAAAACGAGCCTTGTTAGAAACAACAAACCAGCTGCCACAACTCCAGCAAGCACAAGTCGTCGATGCTGGCGCATGTGTACTCGTGCTTTTTCATGAGTCAGTTTCAAGTTTCTACAACGGACACCAAATCAATATTTCGTTTGCGGTTAAAAATCACCAGATTCCCACCCAGGCCAAATACAGCGGTCCAGAATTTGAGTTAACACTTTTACTTACAAGTCAGCACGACGTGCGTGGACTTTTAAAAACCTCATTATCCGAACTAGGAGAGTCATTAGCTATTGCCGGCGCGCCTCCAGAATTCAAAATTCACATTCACACTGACCTAGTGGATGAAGTTTTGAATTCAGTAGGTGCGTTGGGCACCGTTTCAATGGTTACCACAACTTCACTTCCGGAATACATCGCCAAATCATGACTAGTTTAGAAACATCGCTACTTGACGCCATCGGCGCTAAAACAGCAAAGCTGTTAGAGACTGAGTTCGGGATGAAATCGGTTGAAGATTTACTCCGCCACTATCCGCGCCGGTACGAACAGCGCGGCGCATTAACTAATCTGAATAGTCTGACCATCGGTGACCATGTAACGGTCCAAGCTGAAGTTGTCACTTTTAAAAGTTTGAAAAACCAGTCGAAACCGGGAACGCGACAAGAAGTAGTTATAAGCGATGGCACTGGACACCTAACTTTGATGTTTTTCAATCAACATTGGCGAGACAAAGAGTTGCTACCTGGAACGCGTGGGCTGTTTGCTGGTCAAGTTTCAATGTTCAATAACAAGCGCCAATTAACACATCCGGACTATGAATTACTCGGCGACTTTGCCACTATTTCGGTCGATGACTACGTCGATAAATTTTTACCGGTTTATGGCGCAACAAAGAAGGTGCCAACTTGGACTATCGCTAAATGCGTAGACGCAGTTTTAGTAAAACTTGGCGATGTGGAAGATTCTTTACCTGATTCAGTGCGCAGCGAATATCAGCTTTTGGGCTTGAATGAAAGTTTGCGGGCGATTCATAAGCCAGCGAGTACGCAAGAGCTTGAGGCTGCGCGCACGCGACTCAAATGGGATGAAGCGCTAGCCCTTCAAATAGTTTTGGCGCAGCAACGCTACGAGGAAGCACAATGGCCAGCTATTCCTCGAACGCCAAAACCAGAAGGACTACTTGAATCATTTGATGCTTTACTCCCGTTCACTCTGACGCACGGCCAGGTGGAAGTTGCAGAAACTATTGCAGGCGAACTAGCTGCCGGGCATCCGATGCACCGTTTGCTTCAAGGTGAAGTTGGTAGCGGTAAAACTGTAATCGCGGTCAGAGCGATGCTGACGGTTGTAGATAGTGGGGGACAAGCGGCGCTACTGGCGCCAACAGAAGTCCTAGCGATGCAGCACTATCGGGCAATCACAAAGTTGCTCGGTCCACTGGCACAAGGTGGCGAACTAGGTGCTGCTCCCGGAGCAACCGGAGTAACTTTGCTCACCGGTTCACTAAATACTGCGCAGCGTCGTAAAGCTTTGCTTGATATCACATGTGGCCAAGCAGGAATCGTAATTGGGACGCATGCGCTCCTCGAGGATCGGGTCGAATTCTTTGATCTTGGTTTGGTGGTAATTGATGAGCAGCATCGCTTTGGCGTTGAGCAGCGAGCTACCTTGGTTTCTAAATCAGGCACGGATCGCAGGCCACATGTTTTGGTAATGACAGCCACCCCAATTCCGCGAACTGTTGCCATGACGGCTTTTGGCGCGTTAGATGTTTCGACACTCACTGAATTGCCGCAGGGTCGCCAGCCAATCACCACGCATGTCGTGGCCGCTGCGGAAAAACCGGCTCACCTCGAGCGTGTTTGGGAGCGTGTGTGTGAGGAAGTCTCGCAAGGTCATCAGGTCTACGTTGTTGTGCCACGCATTGTGAGTCAGCAAGATAAAGAAGCCGAAGCCAGAGGGCGCCCAGCAGTAGCGCTAGAAGACCTATTTGAAGAACTCACTAACGGTCCGCTTTCGAACGTACGAGTTGGTGCTTTACATGGGCAGATGTCTTCAGCCGACAAGGATGACGCCATGACTCGCTTTACCGCCGGCAATTCAATTTCGGACGGTATTGATGTACTTATTTCGACCACTGTTATCGAAGTTGGCGTAGATGTGCCTAACGCCTCGACCATGATCATCATGGATGCCGATCGATTTGGGATTAGCCAGTTACATCAGTTACGCGGTCGGGTTGGGCGCGGCAGTCTGCCGGGTCTGTGCTTGTTAGTCACCGAAGCAGGGGCATTTAGTTCATCACGAGAACGTCTCGCTGCAGTTGCCTCGACAACGGATGGGTTTGAATTGGCTGCACTTGATTTAGAACAAAGAGGCGAAGGCGATGTTCTTGGTCGTGACCAATCTGGGGTTTATTCAAGTTTGAAGTTAGTTAGCATCATCGGGGATTCAGAGTTACTAGAGCAAGCTCGTAGCCAAGCCGCTGCGATTGTTGCAGACGATCCAGGTTTGGCCAATCAACCAGCACTGGCTCGAGCAATTTCGGCTTTGGTTGCTAGCCGCGCAGAATATGTTAAGAAATCATGACACGCATAATCAGTGGTAAGTACAAAGGTCGAAGCATTAGTGTCCCAGCAACAGTGACTCGACCCACTTCAAGCCGAGTTCGCGAAGCTGTTTTTTCAAGTCTTCTGAGTACCGTTGGTTCCTTTGAGGCACTCGTAGTCCTTGACTTATTTGCCGGCTCCGGCGCACTGGGCCTAGAGGCACTTTCACGTGGCGCAGCGGTGGCTTACTTTGTTGAAAACGATCGCTTCGCATTGGGCTGTATTGAAGAAAATGCGAAATCGCTTGGGGAATACCACATTTCTGTGCAGAAAGCTGATGTTCTCGGTTTAGTTGATTCGCCCGCAAATAACACGCCGGCTGATTTGGTTTTCATAGATCCGCCTTATGCACTGCCGGACGAGCAAGTGGTTCTACTCCTAGAATCACTAGCGGCCAATCGTTGGCTTTCAGATGGCGCAGTAGTTGTGGTTGAGCGCAGTAGTAAATCTGCAGTTGATTGGCCGCAGGGCTATGACCCGATGGTAAATAAGTCTTATGGTGATACGGCAATTTGGTACGGAGTGTATGCACCTGCCAAAGTAGAGGCATAGGAGGTCGTCATGCGTAAAGCTGTTTGCCCTGGTTCATTTGATCCAGTAACTAATGGCCATCTTGATGTATTTGCTCGCGCAGCCGACCAGTTTGATCATGTGACCGTTGCGGTGTTGATAAATGACACCAAGTCAGGCTTGTTCTCTATAGAAGAACGCGTAGATTTGTTGCGTGAATGTACGGCAAAACATTCCAATATTGTGGTTGACACATTCCACGGGTTACTTGCCGATTACTGCTCCGAGCACGATATCAGAGCCATCGTAAAAGGATTACGAGCTGTTTCCGATTTTGATTACGAATTGCAAATGGCACAAATGAACTCAACACTGGGCGTAGATACTTTCTTTGTTGCAACGAACCCCGAGTTCAGTTTCTTATCATCAAGTTTGATTAAAGAAGTTGCCAAATTTGATGGCGATGTCTCCGGCCTAGTTCCGCAGGTAGTACAAAATGCACTAAATAAAAAATTCACGGCCAAGGCTTAGGTTCAACATGACAAATCTTGATGCAAATGCTCCATTGGTATTAGACGTGCGTGATCTTGGTCGCCGGGCTGGTGCCATGAAAACAAAATCATTCACAGTAAATCTCGCTGAAGATTTGGGCATCGGTGTTTTGAATGTTTCCCAAGGCTCAGAAGTTGAGTTTGATTTACGCCTTGAGTCGGTGATGGAAGGTGTGCTCGTAACTGGCACTGCGCTGGTAACTGTGACAGGTGAGTGCTCGAGGTGCCTCGAACCTTTGTCTTACGACCTTGAGGTTGATCTGCAAGAGCTTTATGAATATCCCGATACTGATTCTCGTGGCCGGGAAATCGAAGCAGGCTTCACTGAGGAAGATTTGCCTAAACTTCAGGACGATTTACTTGACCTAGAATCGCTACTTCGGGACGCCGTTGTGCTGGCATTACCCGTGCAACCCCTATGTAATACAGACTGTTTGGGACTTTGCGTTGAGTGTGGTCAGAATCTAAACGAGCAGCCAGAGCACGAACATGATTTAGTCGATCCGCGGTGGTCAGCCTTGGTCGATTTGACTAAACTGGAGCCTAGAAACCAAGATTAGACGGGCATACGCCCAATGAGAAAGAAAAGGAAGGCATAAAGTGGCCGTTCCAAAGCGAAAGACTTCACGCAGCAACACCCGTCACCGTCGTTCTGCATGGAAGACCACAGCAGCAAATCTTGCTACCTGTGATCGTTGCCGTGCACCAAAGTTGCAGCACACTGTGTGCACGACTTGTGGAACATACGACAAGCGACAGGTCCTTAGCGTTTAATCTCATGTCTCAGTCGTATAGCGAACTATTCGCTCGGCTGGGTTTGTCTATTGATGATCAGCTGATAGAGCTAGCTCTTACCCATCGATCATTTGCATACGAATCTGGTGGGATTCCAACAAACGAGCGTCTTGAATTTCTAGGCGATTCAGTTCTGGGCATTGTCATCACCGACAACATCTACCGAGCACATCCAGATTTGCCTGAAGGGCAATTAGCCAAAATGCGTTCTGCAGTGGTTAATGCTCGCGCGTTGGCATCGGTTGCGCGCGCGCTGCATCTTGGCGACAATCTGCGTTTAGGTAAAGGTGAAGAAGCTACTGGTGGACGAGACAAATCATCAATCTTGGCCGACACTCTTGAAGCGGTAATTGGCGCAATTTATCTCGGCGCCGGCTTGGACTCCGCGCGCACATTTGTCTTAAGTCATTTCCAAGAACTTTTAGTTGAAGCCCAAGCCTTAGGCGCCGGTTTGGATTGGAAAACCTCACTCCAGGAATTAACTGCCGAGCTTGGTGTTGGCGTTCCCACCTACTCAATAACGGAGCAAGGCCCCGATCATGCAAAAGAGTTCTATGCGCAGGTGGTTTTGGGTGAGCGCTTATACGGGCACGGCACAGGTTCCAATAAAAAAGAAGCTGAACAAATCGCAGCATCAAGTGCCTACACAGAATTATTAGCTGAATACGACAAGAAGCGCTAACCCCACTAAATTATTGACATGCCTGAGTTGCCTGAAGTAGAAGTGGTTCGGCAAGGAATCCATGACTACGTTGTCGGTAAAAAGATTTCCAAAATCACAGTGCATCATCCGCGGGCAGTACGCAGGCAACCTGGTGGTCCGCCCGAATTTTCCGCTCGGCTAAAAAATCGGACAGTCGTTGACACAAAACGTCGTGGCAAATTCATGTGGCTGGTATTGGATAACGACGAAGCTTTAGTTACTCATCTCGGAATGAGTGGCCAAGTTTTAATCCAACCACTTGATTCGCAACCCGAAAGGCATTTACGAGTTCGCGCAACTTTCAGTGCAGCCGAATACGCAATGCACTTTGTGGATCAGCGTACTTTTGGCTGGATGAAAGTTGAAGAGTTGACTCAAGATGCAAATCAAATTGTGGTTCCCGAATGCGCAGTGCACATCGCCCAAGATCCGCTTGATCCTCTTTGGAATCGACAAGGAACTATTGAGTTAATAAAGGGAAAGCAAACTCAAATAAAACGCGTATTGCTCGATCAAACGGCAATCAGTGGAATTGGCAACATTTACGCGGATGAGGCACTCTGGCTAGCGAAAGTGCATTGGGCAACACCGGCAAATTCCTTGAGCAGTAGCAAGATTGATGACTTATTGACGCAGGCAACACAGGTTATGCGCCAGGCCCTGGCTGTTGGCGGCACCTCATTTGATGCGCTCTATGTGAACGTAAATGGGGAAAGTGGCTACTTCTCCCGCGATTTAAATGCCTATGGGCGCGAAGGCGAGCCTTGCAATCGATGCGGAACCCCTCTGGTTCGGGAGCACTTTATGAACCGGTCGTCCTTTCGTTGCCCAACTTGCCAGAACTTATCCACAGCGCGTTAAGTGCCTGCCGTTACTAGAGTCGGCCAAGTGAACACAGTAAACTGAAAACCGCACATCGCTAGATTCCCCGCTGGCCTAATCAGGAAGACCTGCGTGTATCTCAAGAGTCTGACCATTCGCGGCTTTAAGTCGTTTGCTTCGTCGACGACGCTTAATTTTGAGACAGGGATTACCGCAGTTGTTGGGCCAAATGGATCAGGTAAATCCAACGTTGTAGACGCCATTGCCTGGGTAATGGGCGAACAGGGTGCAAAAACTCTTCGTGGCGGCAAAATGGAAGATGTTATCTTCTCTGGCTCAAAGGGTCGCGCTCCACTTGGCCGCGCTGAAGTTTTACTAACAATCGATAACACCGATGGCGCATTGCCAATTGACTACACCGAAGTAACTATTTCCCGAACCATGTTCCGTAACGGTGGTTCGGAATATGCGATTAACGGTTCGGCTTGTCGACTTCTAGACATTCAGGAACTTCTTAGCGACTCAGGCATTGGCCGTGAAATGCACGTTATCGTCGGGCAGAACCGTCTTCGGGAAATTTTGCTTGGCACGCCAGAACAACATCGTGGCTACATCGAAGAAGCAGCCGGTGTTTTGAAACATCGCAAGCGTAAAGAAAAAGCTTTGCGCAAGCTTGCTGCGATGGATGGCAACCTGACTCGATTGGAAGACCTTACTAACGAACTTCGACGCCAGCTAAAGCCACTTGGCCGTCAGGCTGAAGTAGCTCGTCGCGCCAATGTGATTCAGTCTGATGTGCGTGATTCTCGCTTACGTTTGCTTGCCGATGATTTAAGCCAATTACGCGAAGCACTAAATGCTGAAATTGCTGACGAAACTGCTATGCGGGAAAAGCGAAGTGAAGTTGAAAGTGAACTAACAGCCGCCAAAGCTCGTGAAGCTATTTTGGATGCCGAAATTACGCAGGCAAATCCACTGGTGGAGCAGGCCTCGCATACTTTCTATCAACTTGGCGCACTGCAAGAGCGACTTCGTTCAACTCTTGCTCTTGCTCGCGAGCGTGTACGTCTGGGCCAGAGTCAAGAAGAAGAAGTAACCCCAGGTCGCGATCCTGAGGATATCGATCGTGAGGCTGGTCAAGTACGCATAGCGCATGAAACTCTTGGTGCCAAAGTCGATGCCGATCGTGTTGCTTTAACTGCTTCCATTAACGAGCGCGTTTCCGCTGAAGCGGCCTTGTCGTCTGAAGAAGCCCGCCTGCAAGAAACAGCTCGGACATTGGCCGATCGCCGCGAAGGTTTAGCTCGTTTGGCTGGTCAGGTTTCTGCAGCAAGCTCTCGAGTGGAAACTCGTACTTCTGAAATTGAACGGTTAGCTGAACGCTTAGCTATTGCGCGGGCGCAAGCTAACGAAGCTGCCCAAGAGTTTGCTGCCATTGAAGGTCGGGTTGCTGGCCTTGATGAAGGCGAAGTAAATCTAGATGACAGTTACGAACTAGCCCAAAATGCACTAACCAATGCCGAACAAGCATTGCAAGAGGCTCGCACTCAAGAACTAGACGCTGAGAAAGAGCGCACAGCGGCAACTGCGCGACTAGAAGCTCTAGAGCAAGGTATGACTCGTCGCGATGGCGGGGCTGCGGTGCTCGCCGCCAGCGATTCAATGTCAGGCATTCTTGGTTCGGTCGCGGCGCTCATGCAGATTGAATCTGGCTGGGAAGCGGCAATCTCAACAGCGCTTGGCACAGCTGCAGATGCGATTGCTGTCTCATCACCAGAAGCGGCAGATCAAGCAGTGCGCATGTTGCACCGCGATGAAGCCGGTCGCGCAACACTCGTTGTAGTTGGACAAGGGGCAACGGATAACGCGCCATGGCCAACTTTGGCGCCAGGTCAGCGCTATGCAATTGATTTGGTTTCGTGTGACGACCAATTACGTCAGACACTTTCTGCATTACTGGCTCGAGTGGTAGCAGTCGATAGCCACGAACAAGCTGTTGCGATAACTCAAACCAATCCGCAGTTAAGCGCAGTTACTCGCACCGGTGATTTATTTGGCCGTGGAATAGTTCAGGGTGGTACGCACGGCTCGCAGTCATTAATTGAATTGCAGGCTGCAGTAGATGAAGCGCGTATTCGACTTGAGAACGCCGCTCATTCGGTTGACCGGGCAAAGTTCAATGTGGCGACGGCAACTCAAATACAAGCCGATGCGATTGTGGTTGTTGGGTATGCGTTAGACCGTCTTCATGAATCCGATGCGAACATGGCTGCAATTGCCGAACAGCTTGGAAGTTTGCAGTCAGTAGTTCGAAGCGCAACTGGGGAAGCCGATCGTTTATCTTCTGCTCGTGACTCAGCGGCCAAAGCTCGTGAAGATGATTTGCGCGTAGTTAACGAATTACAAGCTCGACTAACGGCAGCTCAGAACGAACCAACCGACGAGCGGGCACTTGACGAAGCACATCGCGATTCGCTTGTGACTGTTGTTGATTCTGTTCGCCAAGTTGAACTCGACGCTCGACTAGCTGTTCGCACTGGCGAAGAGCGCTTGTCAGCACTTACGACTCAAATTGAGCAGTTAGAACACGCGGCTCACATAGAACGCACTACTCGCGCACGCGCAATTGAACTTCGAGAGCAGCGCAAGCGCCAAGCGCACATTGCCGGCGCCGTTGTAGTTGCAACCGAAAGCGCACTCGCAGTTTTAGGTAACTCAATTGACATGGCGCAGCGCGAACGTGAAAAAGCCGCCACCAGCAAGACCGAACAAGAAACTGAAGTCCGCACTATTCGTGATCGAATTCGCGAATTGAGCGCCGATCTTGAAGTTCTAACCGACACAGTTCATCGCGATGAAGTTGCACGCGCAGAACAGCGTTTGCGTATTGAAGGTCTTGAAAACAAATCAATCGAGGAATATGGTGTTTCGCCGGACGATCTACTTGGTGAATATGGTCCAACTGTTATGGTTCCACCAAGTCCACCAGCGCCGGGGGATGAAGTTGTGGAAGAAGATCCACAGCCATACCCATATGTGCGCAGCCAGCAGGAATCTCGTTTGGCAGCGGCTGAACGCTCACTTGCTTTACTCGGCAAAGTTAATCCACTAGCACTTGAAGAGTTCTCGGCTCTTGAAGAGCGCCATAAGTTCCTCGGTGAGCAACTTGAAGATTTACGCCGCTCACGCAACGACTTGCTAACAGTTATAAAAGATGTTGATGAACGAGTGCAAACTGTATTCGCCCAAGCCTTTGCTGATACTGAAAAAGAATTCAATAAGGTGTTTGCTGGATTGTTCCCAGATGGCGAAGCGCGCATGCGCCTCACAGATCCTAACGACCTACTTAATTCAGGTGTCGAAATTGAAGCGCGCCCACCCGGCAAAAACTTCCGCCGATTGTCATTACTTTCTGGTGGCGAGCAGTCGCTAACTGCAGTTGCCTTCTTGGTTGCACTGTTTAAGGCCAGGCCAAGTCCGTTCTACATCCTCGACGAAGTTGAAGCTGCGCTCGACGAAGTGAACATGCTTCGGTTGCTGAACATTTTGGCTGATCTAAAATCAAGTTCGCAGTTAATCATCATTACGCACCAGAAGCACACGATGGAGATTGCTGATGCACTTTATGGTGTTTCGATGCGTGGCGATGGTGTGACCCATGTGATTAGCCAGCGAATTACTCGCGAGGAACAGCCTGACGACTCTGATTTAGTCGCTCAGTCTTAGTCTTAAATTACAAAACCGCCTGAGCGAGGACACCAAATATGAAAACCAGCGCAATTGCGGGCATTATTGCGGCAACACTTTTTGTTGTATTAGTAATTTTCGTTTTGGTGCGCAAGAGTTCAAAGGGCGTCGCTGGCGACCTTGAGGCACCGGCAAAGCAAACTGTGACGACAATCGCGCAGCCCACTAAAGCGCGAAATTTGCAAATCCCTGGCTCGAATGTCTCGGATCTGCAAGTAACTGCTGCTCAAGTTGGCACTCCAGAAATAGAACCACTCCCTGTTGCGCAGCAAAAAGGTTTTGGGAAATCACAAGGTTCGCTTACCAGCGCATTTCGCTCACTTTTTGCCCGAGAGAAGTTAGACGATGATGCATGGCAAGACCTAGAAGATACTTTGATCATGGCCGATATGGGAGTTCGCGCTGCTAGTGAAATTGTTGCCACGCTAAAAAGTAAAGTCCGTAGCCAATCAGTTACAGATGCAGATGCGTTATTTGAACTTGCTCGCGCAGAACTGACCCGAATTGTTGATGGGGGATTAGATCGCACCCTTAAAACCACACGCCATCAAGATTCGCCGGCTGTTGTGTTAACAGTTGGGGTAAATGGGACTGGTAAAACCACAACAACAGGCAAGATTGCGAAATTACTTATCGGTCAAGATAAAGAAGTTTTGCTCGGCGCCGCCGATACGTTTCGCGCAGCAGCTGCCGATCAGTTGGTTACTTGGGGTGATCGTGTTGGCGCCGTAGTCATTAGAGGTAATGAAGGTAGCGATCCTGCCGCAGTTGCATTTGAAGCAGTGGCTGCAGGTTACGACCAAGAGGTTGATGTCGTGTTAATCGATACTGCAGGGCGATTGCACACCAAACAAGGACTGATGGATGAGCTTGGCAAAGTCTTCCGGGTGGCCAGTAAGCGTGGGCCAATCGACGAAGTCCTATTGGTTATTGATGCAACCACTGGCCAAAACGGTTTAACTCAGGCCAAAGTATTCAGCGAAGTAGTTCCAGTAACTGGCGTAGTTCTTTCCAAACTCGATGGCACCGCAAAAGGTGGCATTGTGGTAGCAGTTCAGCAAGAGCTGGGTGTGCCAGTGAAATTAGTTGGACTTGGCGAAAGTGCTGATGACCTAGCCGTCTTTAACCCAGCAGAATTTGTTGCTGGCTTACTGGCTTAAGTTGTTGGTTCGCTACTGGCAGGTAACTCTTCTAGCAGGGCTGGCTTTTGGCCGGTTTCGGGATCACTTACTTGCTTTGGAAAGACTCGATGATATTCGCGCAGCTGTTTATTGGCGGCATCAAATTGTGCGTATGCGGCTAGATAAAAATCTTTTAACATTTTCTGGGTTTCATCTGCGGCTTTAGTTAAGGCGTGGGTAATTTCCTGCAAAGTGGCTTTATCTGAAGTGTCCAGGCGTCGATCGCTCAGATCGTCAGCAGCGCCGACTATCGCGTTGACGATCCACATATCCACTCGATTGCTAAATGAAATTCCCCAGATTGTGGTTCTTTTACTATCGGCAAAAGTCATGCGTGAATCTTCGCCGTTAACAGAAATTAGTGTTTTAAAGTCGCTATGTCGCGTGTACTTACTGCCGACAAATGAAGCAGTTCGGGAAGTTACTACTAAATTGCCCGAATCCACCACTTGCACGATGTCCTCTGCGGGGGTGCTGATTGAAGTGGAGTGACTTGTTGACCCGCCAGAGCCGCCTACAAATAGCGGCCCCACTCTTGTGCCCACAAATGGGCGCGCGCCAGACTTTGTTTCACGCTGAGTCACAGTTGGACCCTTGCGCGGTTCAAATAGATCGCAGTTTTCAGCATTGAAAATAGTAACCTCTGCGTCTGGGTCATCGCCAAGAACTAAAGCAGGAAATCTCGCTCGGAAATCTTGCACATCTGAATTAAACACTGCCAGTGCATCGCGGCGAGCGACTTGTGCTTTCTGCAAAGCATCAACTTGGGCCTTTGCCTTGAAAAAATAGGTAACTGCATTGCCGCTTGCATCAGCATTGGGTAACGAGAATTTTGTGTCCGGATTCACGTCAGTGTTTAACTGATGTTCAACGGAAGTCTCGATAGCTGGCGGAACTATTTGTTTGGTAAAAAGCGAAAGCACAGTTACTGTCCCGCCAAACGTTAGTACTCCTTGCATCCCCATATGAAAATGCGCAATGACCCAAATGCCCAAAGTTAGGGTGAATAGGTAAGCCCCCGTTTTAACCGCGCGACGTGCACTACCGACGAACGGCCCTAGAAAGTACCCAGCGGACAAAATTGCCAACACCAGCAGAACTGCGCGACCCGCTGGCTTAAACAGGAATAGTTCCTTCTGTGGTGCGCTGACAGGTTTAGCCATAACAATCCTTATTCTGAGCCCAGATCGGGTTGGTAGATTTCTTACTTAATAGTAGATATTTGCGCCGACACATTTGCAACATCCGCTAAAGTTAGAGCAGATAATGCGAGCCTAGCGCTCGCTATCGCTATGTTTAATGGATTTGTAGTGTTCGAAGGGCCGAGTTAATGACCAACCAAATTAGTGCTGGAGACACCGCTTGGGTGCTAGTGGCAGCAGCCATGGTTTTACTAATGACGCCAGGTCTAGCATTCCTATACGGCGGCATGACACGCGCCAAGAGCACGCTCAACATGATGATGATGTCATTTGCCACGATGGGCATAGTCACTTTACTTTGGGTGATTTTTGGTTATTCAATTTCATTTGGTCATGGTGGAAGTTTTATCGGTCCGATTTCATTCTCGGACTTGGGCGCCAATGAAAGTGCACTGCCGTTGGTAAATGGAACTTCTCCGTATGCAATTCCAGTTCTTGCGTTTGCAGCCTTCCAATTAACTTTCGCGATCATCACCACTGCTCTTATCAGCGGATCTATCGCCGATCGGACCAAATTCATTTCTTGGTGTTTGTTCGCAGGGTTATGGGTAACGCTTGTTTACTTCCCGATTGCACACTGGTCATTTGATTTCGGCGATGCAAAGGGAGCTGGAGCGGGTTGGCTAGCTGCACGTGGGCTTCAAGATTTTGCGGGTGGAACCGTTGTTGAAATTAATTCAGGTATTGCAGGTTTAGCAATGGCTGTAGTTCTAGGTAAGCGTGTTGGTTGGCGTAAAGACCCGATGCGTCCACATAATGTGCCATTGGTACTAATTGGTGCTGGACTTTTGTGGTTTGGTTGGTTTGGTTTCAATGCCGGTTCAGCGCTCGGAGCTAATCATCTTGCTGCACTTGCGTTTATGAATACGCAGATTGCTGGAGCGGTTGCTTTGATGGGCTGGCTTGTCGTGGAACGAGTTCGGGACGGGCATCCAACGAGTTTGGGCGCGGCATCTGGCGCGGTAGCAGGGCTTGTGGCAATCACGCCATCTTGTGCTTTTGTCTCGCCAATGGGTGCGGCAATTGTTGGCCTACTTGCTGGTGTAATTTGTTCGCTGGCTATTGGACTCAAATATCGGTTGGGTTACGACGACAGCCTCGATGTTGTTGGTCTACATGGTGTCGGCGGCATCATCGGAACTCTGGCCATTGGGTTTTTCGGTACCAAGGCGGTCAATTCTGCTGGCAAAGATGGACTGTTTTACGGCGGTGGCACCCAGTTGTTAAGTATTCAAGCATTAGCAGTGGTCGCAGTTATCGTTTATTCCTTCGTGGTTACCTTCGCCATAGGCAAGTTCTTGGATATGACAATCGGAATGCGCATCTCACGAGATGATGAAATCGAAGGTGTTGACTTAACTGAGCACGCAGAGACCGGTTATGAATTTGACGGACGCGGCGGAGGCGGGGCTGTTGGCTCTACCTTCTCGGGACACTCATAAGGGAGTATGGAAATGAAACTAGTAACCGCAATTATTAAGCCATTCAAGCTGGAGGAAGTTAAGGAAGCCCTTAACGCAATTGAAGTTCTTGGCATGACTGTTTCTGAAGCTTCCGGGTACGGCAGACAGCGTGGACATGTTGAGGTTTATCGCGGTGCTGAATACACCGTAGATCTAGTTCCTAAAGTTCGCCTTGAAGTATTAGCCGATGATGATCGCGTAGACGAAGTAGTAACCGCGATTGTTAATGCCGCAAATACCGGAAAAATTGGCGATGGAAAAGTTTGGGTTGTCCCAGTTGAATCGGTAACACGAGTTCGTACGGGCGAAACCGGCTCAGAGGCAATCTAGTTTTACTTGGGTCTGTTTTGTGGTCCCACAAGTTTTTGAAGTGAAACAAATTAACAAAGCGTAATAGTTCGTAACAAACGAGAAACATTTCTGGTTACTCCACGCAACATGCCCCAAAGAAGATAGGGGTATCGACACTGCTGTCGTAGTTGTATTCGTTTCTTAGCACTGTACCCACAATGGAAGAGTTGCTAAGCACATTAGTGGAGGACTAATGAACATACCTTTAAGTGTGAGTGCTGGTGACTGGATCACGGGCAACACTGCATTCAGCGGAGATACCGCTTGGGTACTCGCGTCGACCGCCCTCGTACTGTTGATGACGCCAGGTTTGGCGTTCTTCTACGGCGGCATGACACGAGCCAAGAGCACTCTAAACATGATGATGATGTCATTCGTAACAATCGGAATCGTAAGCGTCCTTTGGGTCATCTACGGTTTCGCAGTTGCATTTGGAAATGACACAAGCACGAGCCAGTATTTTGGCGCGTTCGATCTTTCTAGTTTGAGCAACGGAATTTCTGCTCAGCTAAATAATGGTGGGTACTACTCAATTCCAGTTTTGGTTTTTGCTGCCTTCCAGTTGATGTTCGCAGTGATTACACCAGCGCTTATCAGTGGCGCAATCGCAGATCGCACCAAGTTTGTTTCATGGGGAATCTTTGTAACGATTTGGGTAAGCGTTGTTTACTTCCCGGTTGCGCACTGGGTCTTCGATTTTGGTACCAAGTTAAAAGACGACAGCATCATCGGCGCGGGTTGGTTAGCGTCAGGTGCAGGCATCCTTAACGGTAAGGGTGTTGAGGACTTCGCTGGTGGAACTGCTGTTCATATCAACGCTGGCGCTGCGGCACTTGCGTTGGCAATCGTGCTTGGTAAGCGCGTTGGTTGGCGTAAAGACCCAATGCGTCCACACAATGTGCCCTTGGTGCTTCTTGGCGCTGGTCTACTTTGGTTCGGTTGGTTCGGATTCAATGCTGGATCATCACTTGGTGCGAACGGCATTGCTGGTCTTGCTTTCATAAACACCCAGGTTGCTGCCTCAGCGGCGCTTCTTGGCTGGCTAGTCGTTGAAAAGATTCGAGACGGACATCCAACAAGTTTGGGCGCGGCTTCTGGCGCAGTAGCTGGTCTTGTGGCAATCACTCCAGCATGTGCCTTCATCACACCATGGGCTTCAGTAATTCTTGGCCTACTTGCTGGCGCAATCTGCGCACTTGCAGTTGGCTTAAAGTACAAGTTCGGCTTCGACGACAGTTTGGACGTTGTTGGTGTTCACCTAGTTGGCGGTATCGTCGGCTGCCTGTTCATCGGCTTCTTCAGCACATCAACGGTTAACTCACTTGCTTGGGAAGGCGTTTTCTATGGTGGTGGATTTGCTGGACTTCGTTCGCAAGCGATTAGTGCTGGAACCGTGTTCTTGTACTCGTTCATTGTGGCTTTGATTCTCGGCATCGCTATTGAGAAGACCATCGGGTTCCGTGTTGCTCGCGACGCTGAAATCGAAGGCATCGACTTAACCGAACACGCCGAATCAGGTTACGAATTTGAAAACCGTGGCGCAGGTGGCTTCGGTTCTGTTTTGTCAGGCTCAGCCAAGGAAGGGGCATAAACATGAAGCTAATCACAGCGATTGTTAAGCCATTTAAGTTAGAAGATATCAAGGTGGCGCTGGAAGCCCGTGGCATTCATGGCATGACAGTTTCCGAAGCTTCAGGATATGGTCGCCAACGTGGCCACACTGAGGTGTACCGTGGTGCTGAATACACCGTGGATTTAGTGCCCAAGGTTCGTATCGAAGTTCTTGTTGATGATGCGGATGCAGATTCAGTAGTTACAACAATTGTCGATGCTGCTAATACTGGTCGCATTGGTGATGGAAAAGTCTGGGTTGTCCCAGTTGATTCTGTTGTCCGTGTTCGTACCGGCGAAAAAGGTAGCGAAGCGCTTTAAGTAATTACAGGTGGCACTCGCGACAGTAGATGTCACGAGTGCCACCTGTTCTATTAGCAAAAGGTAGTAGGAAGGAGTCAGCATGGGCGAGTTCACAAAAACACGAAGCGAATTTTTAGCACAAATTACTCGACCAAGCGCAGCCTGTCGTGCTGAATTGTTGGCTCTGACCGATGACTGGGTTATCGAACTCGCCCGAGCTGCCGGAGTTGATCAGTTAAACGGCGCGTTAGTCGCAGTAGGCGGTTATGGCCGAGGAGAGCTCTCGCCAGGTAGCGACTTAGATTTACTTTTACTGGTTCCACCTTCGACAAATGCAAATCTAATTACAGTGGTTGCCGATAAATTGTGGTACCCGATTTGGGATGAGGGTATCAAGTTAGATCATTCGGTTCGTACAGTTGCCCAAGCAAGAACTATGGCCGCTGATGATCTTAAGGTTGCCTTGGGGCTCTTAGATGCGCGCACAGTTTTCGGCGATGACTCGTTGCGCGAACAGCTAAAGGCGCAGGTCCTGGCCGATTGGCGTGCCATGGGCGAAAAACGCCTGCCTGAACTGCGTAGTTACGTGCAAGATCGCATCAGTCGAAGTGGCGAACTTGCGCATCTGTTAGAGCCCGATTTAAAAGAATCCTTTGGCGGCCTTCGTGACATCGGAATCTTGCGCGGTATTGCAGCTACGGGTATTGCCGAAGTTGATCAGACTGGATTAGCGGCAGCGCACAATTTTTTACTTGATGTTCGTGATGCCTTGCACCTAGTAACTCATCGACCCAGCGACCGGCTTGCCTTGCAGGAGCAGCAGGCTGTTGCACAGTTATTGGGCATTGAATCTGACGACGCATTGTTAAGAGCGGTTTCAAGTGCTAGTCGGACCATAAGTTACATCTCAGAATTAACCTGGCATCGCGTTAAGCATCAAGGTGTGACCGCTAGGAAAGGAATTCTGCGCAGAAAAGTAATCGGGTCAGCCATTTCTGATGATACGCCTTTAGCCGCTGGCGTTATCGTTCGTGATGGGGAAGTAGTGCTTTCGGAATCTGCGCAACCAAGTGCAGATCCAGTTTTAGTTTTACGCGCCGCTGCCGCTGCCGCGCAACACGGGCTACGACTACATCCAGACACGGTGAAAATATTGGCGACGCAATCAATGAAAATGCCGCAGCCTTGGCCACGTGAGGCTCGGGAAGCATTTGTCTCACTTATTGGAGCCGGTCGACTCGCATTGCCGGTTTGGGAAGCATTGGATCAATTTGAAATCTTCAGCAAGTTAGTTCCTGAGTGGGCAATTGTGCGGGCAGCTCCTCAGCACAATCCGCTACATACTTTTACGGTTGACCGACATTTGGTTGAGACCGCAATCAATGTATCGACCATGACTCGTCGGGTTGCGCGCCCAGACCTACTTCTAGTTGGTGCGCTGTTCCATGACATCGGCAAGTGCTACGACCGCGATCACACCGAAGTAGGCGTTGAGTTAATGCCCGCCATTGCCCAGCGGTTAGGGTTCAATGAAAAAGACACAGAAGTTTTAGTGAACATGGTTCAACATCATTTGTTGCTACCTGATGTTGCAACCAAGCGCGATCCTGAAGATGAAGCCACGGTTAACTTTGTTGCTGGCATTGTGCAGGACCATGATTTTCTTGAAATGTTGCATGCACTTTCTGAAGCGGATTCACGTGCAACAGGTCCAGCAGTTTCTTCAGAGTGGCGTCTGTCGCTCGTTTCAGATTTAGTGTCTCGGGTTCATGCTGTGTTGCGCGGCGATGATGTGCCACCGCTGCCAGAACTTGATCCCAAGAGCCTCGAAGTAGGCGCTGATGGCGACATTGAAGTCGTACTTGATCCGATATCGAGTTTGCCCACCATAACTATTTCAGCACCAGATGCCACCGGATTGTTAGCGGCGTGTGCTGGTGTGCTGGCGTTACATCGCTTGAGTGTTCGCACGGCAACCACGCAAACAGTCGGCGAGCGCGCGGTCAGCGTGTGGGGGGTAACTCCACAGTATGGAGATATGCCAGACACCCAAGTGATTGCGCGTGATTTGAGATTAATTTTGTCAGGTGAGCTAGATATTTCAGCCAGACTTGTGCGTCGTCGCGAAGACATGTTTGGCATTGGGTTCACGTACCCACCGGCAAAAGTTCTAGTACTTGACGACGTTTCGGTGCGTGCAACCGTGCTTGAATTGCGAGCTCATGATTTCCCGGGGTTACTTCGTATTGTGGCGCAGGCGATATCTGCTGTGGATGTCGACATTATTGCGACGCGCGTTGCCACGCTTGGTTCGGAAGCAGTGGATGTCTTCTATGTGATTGATAAATCAACAGGCGGTGCGCACTTAGCACCAGAACGAACGGCCCAGGTGAGCGCCTCAATTTTGCAGGCTCTTGATCTGAATAACGCGACTGAATAGTTAACAGCCGAAGTCACGCCGACCGGGCGCTAGATAGACTTAACCCATGTTCGCCTCGTTGTCTGATCGCTTAGCCGCGACGTTTAAGCAGATTCGTGGCAAGGGTCGATTAACTGAAGGCGACATCGACGAAACAGTTCGCGAAATCCGAATTGCACTTCTAGATGCCGACGTTGCGTTGGCAGTTGTTCGTCCATTTTGCGCCAAAGTTAAAGAGCGCGCATTAGGCGCTGAAGTATCGGGTGCGCTAAATCCAGCGCAACAAATTGTAAAAATCGTCAATGAAGAGCTAGTTGCAATTCTTGGCGGGCAGACACGTCGCCTGCGCTTAGCGAAAACACCGCCAACTGTAATTTTGCTTGCAGGTTTGCAAGGTGCAGGTAAAACCACACTTGCTGGCAAGTTGGCTATGCATTTGCGTAGTCAAGGTCATCAGCCAATCTTGATTGCAGCCGACTTGCAGCGCCCTAATGCAGTTGATCAATTAAAGATTGTTGGGCAGCAAGCCAACACTGTTGTTTTTGCTCCTGAGCCAGGTAACGGTATTGGTGACCCAGTTCTGGTTACCCGCGAAGGTATAGCTTTTGCCAAACAGAAACTTCACGACGTAGTCATTGTCGATACCGCAGGCCGTTTGAGTATTGATAGTGAATTGATGGCGCAGCTAGCAAGAGTTCGCGATGAAGCGCAGCCAACAGAAACGTTGCTAGTGATTGATGCAATGACTGGCCAAGATGCTGTAAACACTGCGCAAACTTTTGCCGAGCAAATTGGTATCGATGCAGTTGTATTAACAAAACTTGATGGCGATGCTCGTGGTGGCGCCGCACTTTCAGTGGCAACGGTGACCGGCCGACCAATAATGTACGCCTCAACGGGTGAAAAGTTAACTGATTTTGAGATCTTCCATCCAGATCGTATGGCGTCGCGTATTTTGGACATGGGCGATGTTCTTTCTCTGATCGAACAAGCTGAAGCAACTTTTGATGAAGATCAAACTGCAAAAATGGCAGCCAAGTTGCAGTCTGGTGATAACTTCACGCTTGGTGACTTCATGGAACAAATGAAGCAAATGAAAAAACTTGGCTCGATGTCAAAAATCATGGGCATGATGCCTGGCATGGGCGAGATGAAAAAGCAGATCGAAAACATAGACGACCGTGAAATCGATCGAGTCACCGCAATTATTTCATCCATGACCCCGGCCGAGCGAGATGATCCAAAGATTTTGAATGGCTCGAGGCGAGCCCGAATTGCTCGTGGCTCTGGAATGCAGGTCAGCGATGTTAATGGACTAATCGAGCGCTTTAGCCAGGCGCAGAAGATGATGAAGCAGATGGCAAAAGGTGGTTCCATCCCTGGGATGCCGCCAATGCCGGCCATGGCAGGACTTGGTGGCAGGCCAGCGCCAAGCAAAAAGGGCAAGCCTGGCAAGGGCGCAAAGCGTTCCGGTAACCCCGCAAAGCGTGCGGCGCAGGACGCAGGGTTGCCAGATACCCCGCCAGCTGATGGCCTTACTGAATTGCCGAGTGCTTTTAAAGATTTATTAGGTCCAAGTTAGTTTTTGGGTAACTTACCCCCTGATTTCGTGGTTTCCGGGAAATCTGGCAGACTATCGGAAGTAATCCCGTCGAAGCCACCGGCCCTCTACCAGTGACTTCAGGCGGATTCATCCGAATAGTTGCGCAGTTCTTGCCCCACATGAACCGCACAGAAATTCACCCCATACTCAGGAGAAATAAATTTCGTGGCTGTAAAGATCAAGCTCAAGCGTCTAGGCAAGATTCGTAACCCGCAGTACCGTGTTGTCATTGCAGACGCACGCACCGCTCGCGATGGCCGTGCCATCGAAGAAATCGGTTTGTACCATCCAAAAGAAGAGCCAAGCCTGATTCAAATTAACTCAGAGCGCGTTCAGTACTGGTTAAGTGTTGGCGCTCAGCCGACTGAGCCAGTACTTGTTCTACTTAAAATTACTGGTGACTGGCAGAAGTTCAAGGGCCTACCTGGCGCTGAAGGCACACTGCGTGTGGCCGAATCAAAGACCAGCAAGCTAGATAACTTTGCTGCAACTGTTTTAGCAGTTGCTAACGAACCTCGCGTACCAACCATCAAGCCAAAGGCTGAGCCAAAGGTTGAAGTTACTGAGGCAGAAGTTGCTGCGGTAGAAGCGCCTGTGGATGCACCGGCAGTTGACGCAGAAGTAACTGAAGAAGTTGTTGCAGAAGAAGCACCAGCTGCCGAAGAGGCTCCTGTTGCTGAAGTTGTTGCTGAAGTTGTTGCAGAAGAAGCACCAGCTGCCGAAGAAGCTCCTGTTGCTGAAGTTGTTGCAGAAGCTCCAGTTGTTGAAACTGTTGCAGACGAAGCACCAGCTGCTGAAGAGGCTTAATCCATGCTTGACGATGCATTAGAACATCTCGTTCGCGGGATTGTCGATCATCCAGAAGATGTTGTTGTCCGCGAGCGTCAAGGTCGCGGCGCAACACTGGAAGTTCAAGTTAATCCAGAAGACATGGGTCGAGTAATTGGTAAAGCTGGCCGCACTGCCTCAGCACTGCGCACAGTTCTAAACGCATTGTCCTCGAAGGGCAATGTGCGTATCGACATCCTCGACGTCGACGAGCGCTAATTCGATGCTGCTCGTTGTCGGGCGAATTGGGCGAGCACATGGCGTGCGTGGCGATGTTTTTGTTGAACCACTAACTGACGAACCTGATGTTCGCTTTGCCGATGGCAGCGTACTAACTACCAATTCAAATACTGAACTCACTGTTGAATTCGCTAAATGGCACAGCGGAAAGTTGGTTGTCCATTTTGTTGGTGTGGATGATCGTACTTTGGCTGAACAATTGAAAACTCTAGAATTATCTGTTGAAGTTGATCCGGCTGTGCTGCCCGAAGATCCGAACGAATTTTACGATCATCAGCTAGTCGGGCTTTCAGTTCGCCTCGAAGACGCAACTGAAATTGGAACGGTTAAAGAAGTAATTCATTTGCCAGCACAAGACCTCTTGGCAGTAACGACACCAGATGCTCGGGAAGTGCTAATTCCGTTTGTCACAGAATTTGTTCCAGTTGTAGATATAACTGGCGGTTTTATCTCAATCACTCCGCCGCCAGGACTTTTGAATGAAGATGAGGCGATTGAAGTGCGAGATGAAATCTAATGCGCATAGATGTTGTTTCGATTTTCCCCGACTATTTGTCACCGCTGCAGCTTTCACTAATGGGCAAATCAATAGCCGACGGAATCGTTGAACTAAATGTGCACGATTTACGTGACTTCACACACGATAAACATCACACAGTAGACGACGCCCCATATGGTGGCGGGCCAGGCATGGTTATGAAGCCGGAGCCTTGGGGTGAGGCACTTGATTCGATAATCACGGATGAAACTGTTTTGGTAATTCCGACTCCTTCGGGCAAGCCATTCACTCAGCAGATTGCCCAAGAGTTTGCAGAAATGGCGCACATAGTTTTTGTCTGTGGTCGTTACGAAGGTATTGATTCTCGCGTTGCTGCGCACTTCGCAACCCGTATCAAAGTAGTTGAAGTATCTATCGGTGATTATGTTTTAGCTGGTGGCGAAGTTGCGGTGTTAGCGATGGTTGAAGCTGCAGTTCGATTAGTTCCCGGGGTTCTGGGCAACGAGGAAAGTCATCAAGACGATTCATTTGCGCCAGGTACTATGCAGGATTTGGTGGAAGGTCCGGTATTCACAAGACCGCCAGTTTGGCGCGACTTAGAAGTGCCAGCAGTTCTCACCTCGGGCGATCATGCCAAGATTGCGAATTGGCGCCTTGAGCAAGCACAAGTGCGCACCGCCCAAAATCGCCCAGATTTAAGGCCCTAGACCAACTGAATTTGGCGCAAACTAGCGGTTTGTGGCACACTCAGATAGTTGCAACTAGCACCTCCGCCGTAGGGGAGTCGCTAACACAGTTGCTAACAAACATCCGGCAAGACCTTAATCGAGGTATGCGACCTGCGGCGACATGTCTCATGGAGTAACAATGCATTACTTAGACGAACTAGATTCGGCTTCACTTCGAAGCGACATTCCTGATTTTCGCGCTGGCGACAATGTAAAGGTACATGTTCGCGTTATCGAAGGCACCCGCTCACGTATTCAGATTTTCCAGGGTGTAGTTATCCGCATCCATGGTGGCGGAGTTCGCGAAACATTCACCGTTCGCAAAGTTAGCTTTGGTACCGGTGTTGAGCGTACTTTCCCAGTTCACTCACCAATCGTTGAAAAAATTGAATTGGTCAGCCGCGGCGATGTACGCCGTGCGAAACTGTACTACTTGCGCGATCTTCGCGGCAAGGCAGCAAAAATTCGCGAGAAGCGCGACAATTCCTAAATTTCCTAATCCAAGCTTCTGTTTGGGTCAGGTAAATATCTATTGATTGTTATCGCGTAACCCACATTTAGTTGTGGATTACGCGATAATTTTCATATAACCCGAAAGTAGTGAATAAATGGCAAAACGAGCACCAAGTTTCTTACGCGAAACTGCTGTAGTTATCGTTTCAGCTTTAGTGCTTTCGGTAATCGTGCGCACTTTTATTTTCCAGGCTTTCTATGTACCAAGTGCTTCCATGGAAAACACGCTTTTGGTAAATGATCGAATCGTTGTTTCTAAGATTTCAACCCGAATCACCGGAATTCATCGCGGTAATGTCGTGGTATTCCATGACCCCAGCCATTGGCTTGGCACAGGTTACAGCGACCCATATGGCACAAAATTTGGCCACTTCCTGCAGTACATCGGAATTGTGCCAGCAAACTCTGGCAAGGATTTGGTTAAGCGGGTTATCGGCGTAGGCGGAGACCGTATTCAGTGCTGTGATACACAAGGTCGCATTATGCGCAATGGTGTTGGCATTGACGAGCCTTACATTCGATCTGGCTCGGTCACGAATCAGGTTAATTTTGATGTGTTGGTTCCCGACGGCTATGTATTTGTCATGGGCGATAACCGAGGCAATTCCGAAGACTCACGTTTTCATCTGAATCTGAACCATGGCATGGTGCCACTAAAAGATGTGGTTGGCCGAGTTTCAGTTCGAGTATGGCCGCTTAAGCGCATTGGTGGAATCGAACACTAATGGTTGCTGCGCCAACTCTGGATGAAGAAATTTCATTATTTGAGCAGGGCGTAAAATTTGTCGCAGGGGTTGATGAAGTCGGTCGTGGCGCGTTAGCTGGGCCAGTCAGCGTTGGTGTTGCAGTCGTAACTGTAGAAACGCAGCCACCACCACTAGGACTTCGAGACAGTAAGCAAATGTCGCTTAGCGCCCGAGAAAACATTATTGATGCGGTCAAAGCGTGGCCGGTTGCGCATGCAGTTGGCTCAGCAACTGCTCTTGAGATTGATGAGATCGGCATCGTTAATGCTTTGCGGTTAGCGTGGACTCGGGCTTATGGGTTGCTAGCAGTTAAGCCTGACCAGGTAATTCTAGATGGCAAACATAATTGGCTTAGCCCGAAGGACGAAGATCTGTTTGGCATCGTAATTCCAAGAATTGAAGTTCCGGTAACTATGAAAATAAAGGCCGACGCCACCTGTGCCAGCGTCTCGGCCGCCAGCGTTTTGGCCAAAGTACAGCGTGATTCGTACATGCGTGAGTTAGCCAGTTCTTTTCCCGAGTATGGCTGGGAGTCAAATGTTGGCTACGGCGCAGCCGAGCACATGGACGCAATCAGAAAATTAGGCCCAACACAATTTCACCGTAAGTCGTGGAGCTTGCCGGCGCAGGTTGGGGTTTAGGCTAAGGGTTATGGGTGCTGCTGACTTAGAGCGTAAAGAAACTGAACTTGAGTTGGATCTTTACGAACAGTATGGCGATTTAGTCCATGCGTATAGCTACATAATTCACACTGAGCGGCGCATGTATCTAGCTAATGGCCATGACTTAAAAGTATGTACTAATGATGCAGGCGATATTTATTTTGATCTAACTGTTTTAGATGCTTGGGTTTGGGATTTGTATGGTCAAGCTCGGTTTGTTAAGCAAGCCCGAATTCTCACATTTAAAGATGTAAACATTGAGGAATTAGTTAAGCCTGAATAGCCTTCTGGCAAGAACGGATTTCGCAGTTTGCTGGCGGTGGGTTACCGAAACGTTATCTGATACCGATAGTTCCCTAATTTTTTGGCTAAATTTTGGACATTTCTTGGATATTTAGCTGGTATCTCTTGGCAATTAATCTTCTAAGTTAAGAGCAGTGCAATTCAACCCACCAAGGAGTGGTCATCATGATGAAGAAACTTTTTGTTATTAGCTCGGTAGCAGCGGTATTCGCGCTTCAGGGCGGCGTAGCTGCTCAGGCGGCAACAGCAACTTGCAATGGCAAGAATGCAACCATTACCTCTGGCGATGCCACAATTACTGGCACACCTGGCAACGACGTAATCGTTGTAACTGGTGCTGGCGATCATACTGTGAACGCGGGTGCCGGTAACGACACAGTATGTGACTCAGCGGGTAACGACACCATCAACGCTGGCGATGGCAACGACAATGTGTCGGGCAATGCCGGTAATGATGTAATTAATGCTGGTGCTGGTAACGATGTAATTAATGCTGGCGACGGAAACGACACTGTTTCTGGTTCTGATGGTAACGACGTTATTAACGGCGGATCAGGTATCGATGCCTTGGATGGCAACGCTGGAAACGATGTGCTTTACGGTGGCGACGGTAACGACACAATTACTGGCGGCGACGGAACCGATGTAGTTAGTGCAGGCACAGGAAATGACACTGTGAGCGCGGGAGCCGGCAATGACAAGATCACTGGCGAAGCGGGCGATGATTCACTTGCAGGTGGCGATGGCAATGACTCAATCAGCGGTGGCGATGGCAAAGATGCAATCGACGGCGGACTTGGAAATGACAACTTAACTGGCGATGCTGGTGATGACACTGTCAATGGTGGCGCTGGTAACGACACTGAAAATGGCGGACTTGGTGCTGACTTGCTCAATGGCAATGACGGTGCAGACAACATTTCAGGTAGCGATAGCAACGACGTCCTTAACGGAAATGCTGGAAACGATACTTTGAGCGGAAACGCTGGAAACGACACAATTAACGGTGGCGCAGGCAACGATTCTATTGATGGTGGCGAAGGCGACGATGCCCTTGATGGCAACGAAGGTTCAGACCACATCAAAGGTAGTGGCGGCAAGGATACCAAGCACCTAGATCGAAGCGATAAAGATGATGATTCTTCAGATTCAGAAGATCACAAGGATGGAAATAGCATAGGTCGCGACGACTAAAGGCTAGTTAGATTCAGTAAGGCCCATCAGGTTTTGGTGGGCCTTACTTTTTTCCTACACAATTCACACAGGCATAGTTTTCAACAGGATCTCAAGCTTGCTGGCAGTGCCTGCGATTTGTTTGCACGATTAGGCAATGACGATTGCAGCGAAGCAGCTTGGTAATTTTGGCGAGCAATTAGCTTGTGAATTTTTGCAAGGTCAGGGTTATGAAATTTTGGCTCGCAATTGGCGGGCAAATCGTGTTGAGCTCGACATTGTTGCGTGGGTAGATTCCACTTTAGTTTTTTGTGAAGTCAAAACTCGGCGCTCTACTCGTCATGGACTGCCAATTGAAGCGGTAACTGCGCAGAAGTTAATGCACCTTAGGATCGCTGCCTTGTCTTGGCTCTCGCAAAATCGAGTTGCTCATAAACAGATTCGCTTTGATGTAATCGGAATCATTGCAAGCGGGCGAGCAGTGCCAATTATTGATCACGTGCAAGGTATCCAAACATGAGCCTTGCCAAAGCGCACGGCGCAATAATCACTGGTGTAAGTGGGCTGGTAGTAACCATTGAGGCGTATTTGAGTCAGGGTTTGCCAGGTTTAACTTTGGTGGGCCTTGCTGATACCGCAGTTGGCGAATCTCGCGACCGGGTTCGCGCCGCAATTCAAAATTCAAAGCTAGCGTGGCCCGGTGAACGCCGAATAACTATTGGCCTCTCCCCAGCATCGGTTCATAAACGTGGAGCCATGCTTGATTTGGGTATCGCCTTAGCCCTTCTTGCTGCGCATCAGCAAATTCCAGAGCGACTCGATGTTGCGGCGATCGGCGAGCTGTCCCTGGACGGAACAGTTAATGAGGTACGTGGCGCGTTGGTGGCCGCGCTTGCTGCCCGAAATGCTGGCATTGAAATACTTCTCCTGCCGCATACTCAAGTGGCTGAAGCCGAACTCGTTCCGGGCATAAAAGTTATCGGCGTTAGTTCGCTAAATGATGCGGTGGCATTTTTTAGAGGTGAATCTTTTGCTACGCCAGAAGTGGGCCCACAAGGTTTTATTTCGCCAAGCAGTTCAGATTTAAGTGATGTTCGCGGTCAACCTGATGCCCGATTGGCGCTTGAACTCGCTGCAGCTGGTGGGCATCACTTGGCAATGGTTGGCAGTCCGGGCGTTGGCAAAACCATGCTTGCCTCGCGCCTTCCGAGTTGGCTACCAGAATTACCAGATGACTTAGCGGTTACGGTAACCGGCATTCATTCCATTGCAGGGCTGCTAAATCCAGGACAAGGTTTAATTCGTGAGGCGCCATTTCAAGCCCCGCACCACAGCGCCACAGCCACTTCGCTCATTGGTGGGGGAACAAGTCATGTGCGCGTTGGTATGGTCACGTTGGCCCATGGGGGAGTTTTGTGTTTGGACGAGGCGGCCGAATTTCATCGGGTGGTGCTTGACGCGCTGCGGGTACCACTTGAATCTGGCGAGGTAGTAATTTCGCGTTCAGGATTCACCAGCAGATTGCCAGCGCGCTTTCAGCTGGTTTTGGCGGCAAATCCGTGCCCGTGTGGAATGTTTGTCGATTCTGGCGATCAATGCAGTTGCACACCACAAACTCGCCGCAAATATTTTTCGCGCTTATCTGGCCCACTTCTTGACCGAGTTGATGTGCGGGTAGCGCTAGCCAAACCAACTATGGCCGATTTCGATCCAGAGCTTGAACCTGAAAATAGCGCTGTTGTAGCAAGTCGGGTTTTGCAGGCTCGCGAAGTTGCACTGAACCGGTATGCGGGGCAGCCATGGCTGTGTAACGCCGAGGTCCCTGGGCCGATCATGCGAAAGCATTTCCCGATCTCATTAGAGGCAATGCGAATGCTTCGCCGAACTTGTGGTGGGCTATCAGCACGAGGAATCGATCGAATTTTCAAACTCGCCTGGACGATTGCTGATATCAATCACCATGGCCAGCCAACGGCGCAAGATGTGGAACTGGCACTTCACTTGCGAGATGGAGCTGGCCTATGGCAGTAACAGATGCCGAGCGTCTTGGTCGGGTAGTCATAAGTTCGCTGCTACTTCCAGGTGATGAGCGCATTGGGCTAGCAATCGGGGAGTACGGTGTTGCCGATGCAATCAGGCGATGGCAAACGGGTGCCGGTCCAAAACCAATTTGTCAGCGCATTGACGAGGCAGTAGCTAGTGCGCAAGTGGTACTCGATCGCGCTAAATCATCCGGCTCCCGATTCATAATTCCAACTGATCCAGAGTGGCCGAATCAGTTAGATGATCTCGATCTGCAAACTCCAGTTGGTTTGTGGGTCCGGGGTGAACAAAACCTTGCAGAAATTTCCACAGATTCCTTAGCGGTTGTGGGCGCCCGAGCAGCAACTTCATATGGCTCGCGCATTGCATCTGAATTAGGAACTCTGGCTGGCGACTACGAGCGGTGCGTTGTCTCAGGCGCAGCGTTTGGCGTTGACGCAGCAGCGCATCGAGGCGCACTAGCAGCCGGTGGCACAACGATTGCGGTTCTTGCGTGTGGTGCTGATGTGTCGTATCCCGCCGCACATCAAGGATTACTTGATCGCATTGCACTTTCTGGCGCTGTTGTAAGTGAAGTTCCACCTGGCACACTGGCTCGAAAACAGTATTTCTTGATTCGCAACCGACTTATTGCGGCGCTGGCTAGCCAAACAGTTGTGGTTGAAGCCGCGCTTCGCTCTGGCGCTCTATCAACTTCAAATTGGGCCAATGCGATTGGTCGGGCAGTGTGGGGTGTGCCTGGCCCAATCACTTCAGCAAGTTCAGCTGGGGTGAATCGCGAAATAGCAACAAACAACATGTCCCTATTACATAATCTTCAAGAATTGGTAGACAAAAGTTAACTCTATTGTGCAGATTTGACTGAAATTGATTTCAGATTGTTAAATGCCACTATTTGACAACAAATGAGCTAAAGTAAATGATTATTGGCAGTAGAAGAGGGCACAGCCATTATTAAATTTTGATACATCGCCCATTAATTTGAAAAGAGTTGTTATGACTGAATTTTCCGAAAATACAAATCCTTCAACTGGAAACTCAGCTGAGTCTGTAGTGGACAACGCAATGATTGTTGAAGTTCGTCCATCAATCGTGTTGTTTTGGCTTCGAACCAAATTGTCTGTTACGCCAAAGGGCATTTCAGGCTCTGTGCCAAACACCATTTTGGGGCTGATTCCACTGGGTAGCCGTGATCTCATGTATCCCATGAAGCAGATTTCTGGCGTGCAGGTTAATACAAAATTCTCGGTTGGTTCGCTTCTTTTGGGTGGAATTTTCTTCGTTCTAGGATTTGGACTATTCTTCACCTTCATTCCAGCAGCAATTTTGCTAGGTAACGCCTACACAGCACAATTAATCATTTTGAACACTGGAAATGGTAAAGAAGTTGTTAAAGCAACTTGGCTCGATAAGGCAATTTTGGAGAGCTACGCAAACAAGGTGCGAGCAATCCTGCATGACATGTAACCATTTGCATATGTAAGTTATTTGACTTCACTCGGCGAATCTCCATCGAATTCTCGATGGAGATTCGCCATTTATATGCATTGATGCTTGCGCTTTAGCCGCATAGTTGTCAGGGTGGGACAGTGAGTAGCAATCTGCAAACCTTCGCTGGCGCCAAGGCGCGCTTCTTGCAGTATGTCGAACTCGAATTAGGTCGAAGTGTTAACACTGTTAAGGCTTACGGCAAAGATATCGATGGGCTTATCGATTTTGCCA